>PVBE011300821.1_pt1 | contig 11246 bp, 8 predicted proteins | sample 1631181 | NCBI WGS metagenome assembly PVBE01 (sample SAMN08397723, study PRJNA350692) | Marine metagenome, whole genome shotgun sequencing project. | isolation source: water | place: Pacific Ocean | collected 2012-04 | reverse complement strand
CGATGGAAACCGTTCCTTTGTGGGTGGTCCCATTGATTTTGTTGGCCATCCAGCTGAGTTGGGAGTTTTGGCTGTCCAAATGCAGACTGGTGGCATCTTGAGGAACTTGGAGTTTAAGTTGCTTAGCATCTAAATTAGTTGCGGCTTGAGGTGAGCTGCAGCCGGTAAGTAGGCCAAGGATTGCCAAAGTGGCGAGGCTTTGTTTTAGCATTTGAAATTGTCAAATTTGCCAGTTCACTGTAGCATAGATTTGTAAAATTAAAAGACTTTATGCCGGAATTACCAGAGGTAGAGGCCTTAAGGCGCGGCTTGCAGCCTTGCCTGTTAGGAAATCAAATTTTAAATATAAAGGTTTTAAAGCCTAAATTAGTCAGTTCGAGATCTAATAAACGAGAGGTGGATGAGGCCAAGGTAGCAGAATTTATAGGGGGATTAGAGGGTGAGACTTTTAAGTCGATTTATAGGCGGGCTAAGAATTTAGTTTTTTATTTTGAGTCCGGTAAAATCATGCTGGTGCATTTAAAAATGACAGGCCAAATGGTTTATAAACAGGGGAGTACTCAGTTTTGGGCTGGGCACCCGATTGAGTTGTCGGATAGGCAGCTTCCAAATAAGCACAGCCATATTATTTTTGAATTAGCTAAGGGTCATTTATTTTATAATGATACGCGCATGTTTGGTTATTGCTTGTATTTTAAAAATGACGATATTCTGAAAGAACATTTCGCTAAACTTGGCAGGGAACCTTTGGACCCAGAATTTAGTCTGCAATATTTGCAGGAGTGCTTGACAAAATCCAAAAGAAGTATTAAACTTATGCTACTTGAACAAAAAATAGTGGTAGGCCTAGGTAACATTTATGCAGACGAAGTTTGCTTCGCAGCTGGAATATTACCAAGTAGATCCTGCAATAGTCTAAGTAAAGACGAAATTGTCAAGTTGTATCAGGCAATTCAAAATATAATTTTGAAGGCCATCGCTGAGGGGGGATCCTCAGTTGCCAACTACCTTTTGGCAGATGGGGCTAAAGGAAATTATGCCAGATACCATAAGGTTTACCTAAAAGGTGGGACAAAATGTCAAAATTGTGGCAATATACTTATGAAAACAAAGATTGCCCAAAGAACTACAGTTTACTGTTTAAAATGTCAAAAATAAAAATTAATTTAGAAGTATGAAAATTAGAAATTGGTTCGGAACATTAGCACTATCTTTATTGATGCTAGTGCCAGCTATGGCCTTGAGTTTTTTACCTACGCCGTTTACAGATTCTTATGCCCATAAGCATGAGAAGTCTATTAACTATATGGCTGAGCGAGGTATTTTTACTGGTAACCCGGATGGAAGTTTTCGTCCAGATTATAAAATAAATCGAGCCGAGTTAGCTAAGGTTGTGGCCGAAGCTACTTTTAATGGTTCTTTTGATAGATTTCGACGCAAGTGTTTTATAGATGTTCCTTATTCAGCTTGGTATACTCCTTACGTTTGTTTTATGAAGGACCAAGGGATAATCAAAGGATATGCTAACAATACTTACGCTCCTAACCAAAGCGTAACCAACGCGGAGGCTTTAAAAATCATTATGGGGGCTTACAAGATCCCTAAAACAGTTAGTGCTAGTGGGATGCCTTGGTATTTTGCTTTTATAGAGGATGCTTCGCGGGCTAACTTGTTACCTTTGGATTTAAGAAGAGTTAGTGATCCTATGACTCGTGGGCAAGTGGCCGATATGATAGCTAGAACTATCCACTTTAAACAAGGTAATATGAATGCCTTTTTGGGTCCTTTAGCTTCTTTACATCATACTTATAGAGCTATGTCGCAGGGTCGTGATATGTATTCTTTTGCTAGAAATCTAAAGAGAGGAATGCCAATTTATCAAACTTGTAGATACAAGGGCATGAATTATAAGCATGGCTCAAGTTTCAAAAATAATACTAACCAGAATTGTTATTGTAATGCTGGGGAAGTGGCTTTTTGTGACGTAAACAATTTTGGTCCTCCATCTGGAGCTTATATACCAAGCGCACCGGTAATTAGTACTTATAGTGTGTATGGTAGTGGTTATAACCATAAGAGAATTAGGGTTTACTTCAACCGATCTACAGATAAGGATGGGTACGTAAAGGCTTATTACATCAAGGCTGGTGGAGCTTACGAAAAAGTGCCTAACAATAGATATTATCACGATTTGTATGTGGATAAATATTTTAGACAAAATGTGTATATGTACGCCATAGATAACGATGGGAATGAGAGTAAGAAATCATCTAAATATGTAGATGTCAGAAGTTCACAGCCACCGATTCCATTTAACTTGAATTTAAATACTAGTAATAAGGCTCAACATTCAAATTACTATAATGTCACAGTTAATTTTGGGTCTGTGCCTAATGCGATACGCAATAATATTAGAGATATTAAATTATACGTAGACGGTGTAAGAAAGCCAATTTCGATGTATGCCACAAGTTATAGATTAACTAGTTTGTATTACAATAGAAATTACAGCGTGAGAGTTCGTTTTGAAATGAACAATGGGGCTACTTATTCGGATACTATCAATGTAAGTGAATACAGATCAATTAATGAGTATAATCCTGCTATACATTATTCTTACAGTAGTGAATCCACTTCATCATATAGAGTCAGAGTCTCTTGGGTGGATAGGCCAAATTATCGTTATAAATTGATAGATGAAGGTCGGAATAATGTTTTGACTTCAACTACAGCTGGCAATGCAGATATAGCTTTAAGCTACGGTCGTAACTATAGAATTCGTTTAGAAGTGTATGATGGTAATAATTTGGTGGGTCGTTCCTCAAATACTATCAGCCCGTATAAATCACATAGGGTTGTGGAAAGACTAACTTTAAATTCTAGCAGGACCAATTTGGGAGCTAATAATTATACGGTAAATTTTAATTGGAATGCAATCAGGGAGGCTGTGCATTATGAATTAAAAGATTTAAATACTAATACGTCTTATTATAGTGGTCAGGCTCGGTCACGTTCTCTGAATTTGAGGTATAATACTAGTTATCGCTATCAGGTGAAGGCTTATAATGCTAATAACGTATTGCTTTCTACTTCTAATACGATTTCTCATCAAAGCTCACAGCCGCTTGCAGAGATAAGGAGTTTGCGTTATCAAGCTAACCATTCTGATCCTTGGGTATCAGCGGGTAGATTGCGTTGGACTCGTGTAACAAATGCAGCTTATTATGATGTTGATTATCCAAATTTCTCTGGGGCTTATCGTGTTTATAATGCCTCTTATGATATACCTCCTTTTAGTGGCACGCGTAGATATACAGTGCGCGCATATACTGCTGAAAATTCTCTTATAGCTAGTGCGGATATTCGCGTTTCATCTAGAAATGAGAGTGACTATCAGCCTAGAAACTTGAGGCGTACGAGTGTAACACCTGGTGCGAATAATCGTTATTCAGCGACTTTTGAGTTTCTTAAGGCCCGGTTTGAAGAAGTAACAAATGTTAATTTGCAATATAATTTATATGTAGATGGAGTTCTTAAAGCATTAGGATTTACTCCTACAAAAGGTGGTTTGATGATACATGATTTTCAGTATGGAAGGACTTATAGAGTTTGTGTGCAGGCTTATCCGGTAGGTGACCGAACTCGTTTGGGAGAGAGTTGCATAAATATGAATGAAAATCTTCTTTTGCCGTAGAGGAGAAAGATTGCTAGGAAAAAAAACCCCCTGTGTTGTGCAGGGGGCTTTTAAGATAGGAATATTGATTGTTATTGCTTGCGGCGGCGGTATCCAAGATAGCCAAGGGCTGGCAGTAGGCTTAATAGGAGTCCTGGCCCAGTTTGAGAGACGGTGTGGCCGGCTGTTGTTCCGCTAGCGGGACTATAAGCTGTGTTGGCTCCACTTGGAACGTAGCTAGTTGTGACTGTAGTAGAAGCAGAACCACGAGTTTGATCAACTGTATCATCGTCGATTAGATCATCATCGTCGTCATCATCATCATCATCATCTAAAAGTTCGTCGATTTCATCGTCAACGGCTTCGGCGGCAGCGGCTTCGGCGGCGGCAGCGGCGGCAGCTTCTTCTTCCGCGGCAGCGGCGGCGGCTTCTTCTGCGGCGGCTTCTTCTGCGGCGGCGGCTTCATCTATAGCGTCAAAGTCTGGTGCATCTAGCATGGCGAAACCAGTAGAAATTGTACTCAATAATAGCAATTGAGTTAGAATAAGGGCTGGAATGAATTTTAGAGTGCGCTTTTTCATGTTTAGCATGTGGGGCTGGTTTTTTTACTTAATCATATTATTATATCAAATTTAGGAAGTTTTTGCAATAGTTATTGTTGGAAATTTTGTTATACTGGTGGAGTTAATATGATTTATGAAAATTTTAGTTTTTGATACAGAGACCACAGGGATCCCATCTTCTAAATTTAGCTTAGCTAGACAGCCACATATTATCCAATTTGCTGCGATATTATATGAATTGAACGCAAGCTTGGAAATGATAAAATTGCAGGAAATAAATGAACTGATAGATCCTGGGGTAGAGGTTCCGCTGGAAAGTACTTTGATACATAAGATTTCGAACGAGATGCTTGTGGGTAAGCCTAGGTTTGCGGATTTGGCTGTGAGAATCAAGGATGTTTTTTTAGCAAGTGATATGGCGGTGGCTCATAATATTGCCTTTGATAAGAAGTTGTTAGAAATTGAATTTGAGCGCTTGGACCAGAGCGTGGGCTTTTGGCCGAAACAAATTTATGATACCATGCTGGAGTCTGTGAATTTGTGTCGTTTGCCTTCTCGAAACCGAGGTTTTAAGTCGCCGCGCTTGAGTGAGTTGCACAGTTTTTTGTTTGGAAGCGAATTTGCAAATGCACATAATGCCCTGGATGATGTCTTGGCCACAGGCCGATGTTTGCAGGAATTAATTAAAAGGGGACACGCAAATCTGAGGCCGAGTGTGCAGGGTTCTTTGTTTTAGTATTTTGTGAAAGAATAACTTGATGTGTCAAGGGGTTTTTAAAATTGTGGCTTGTTTTTGATTTGGTGCTTGTTATAATTTTGGTAGTCTAATTTTAGCAGACATATGGTTTATAAGGATTATTATTTGGACTTTAGAGATTTTTAACAAGGCTTTAGGAGGGACGTTTGTCACCTCTTTTTTTTAATCTTTTTTTAATTAAAATTTAATAAATAATATGCAAGAAGTTTTACAAGCAGAGGCGTTAAATTCACAGGGTTTGTTGCCTGTTGAAGCTCCGACATTTAGTGATATCCGTGATAATTTTGCAGGGCAAATTATGTCTTGTGTTTGGATGAATATGGATGTGGTTAAACGGGAAAGGATAGTTGTTCCTGAACATTGGCATTTGGTTAGGCCGTCTTTTGATGAAGTAGCAGGTGAGGGTGCTTCTATGGTAATGCCTGGTTCGGTTGTTTGGTTGTCTCATCCTGATAATTGGGTTCATGTTCCGAAGGGAACAGACCCAAGTTTTTTAGCAGCTGCTCGAGGGCTTGGAATTTTACACACTTTTTTGGATATCCCATATAGTCAATTGGATAAGGCTCAGCAGCAATTTGGTGTGCCGCTGAATTTATGTGATGATTTTGTACATAACAGAGCGATAGATAGAGGGTTTTCAGAAGAGGCTTTTAGAGATTTGAATTGTAAGTCAAAGTTGGCAGAATTCTCAGAATATGCGGCTCCATATAAAGTGGCTAGTTTAAATGATTTTACCAGGGAGATGTATGATTCCTTTGGAGGTGAATCCTTTTTTGTAAAAAAGAATAACACAGAAGTAGTAGGGCAGGGGGTATTAAAAATCACTAGTTGGGAAGATTTTGAGAGGGTTAAAAATCAATTAAAATGCGAACTAAATTTGTATCAGGGTCTTTGTAGGGAGTTTATTTTGCAGCCGGAAATTCAGGGGAAGTCTAAGAGTTTGCAGTACTATCATACACCGGAAGGTCCAGTAGAATTGATTAGTATCAGTGAGCAGTTTGTAAATGACCAGGGGGTGTATTTGGGTTCATTGAATTTGGCTAATAAGGTGGAGGACTTGAGTGTGAATCAAAGAATGATGATGATTGATATGGCACAAAGGGTCAGGAAAAAATTTCCTAAGGCGTATGGAATTATGATGAATGATTTTATAGAGACTAGGGATGGAGAGGTTTGGACTTTGGATCCGGGTTTAAGACCTTCAGGTAATACAGGTACGGCTTTGGCACGTATGTTTGTAGCAGAGCAGCTTAACAGAGCAGATTTGGCAAGTTATACTTTGCCTTTGCCAGCAAAAGGATATAAGGAAAGTTACGAGAATTATTTTCAGGCTAAGGATGAATTATTGGATTTAAAGAGTTTGGAAAAGAATGGTTTTGTACTTATGCCTTGGGGTTATAATCCTTATCAAGGTGCTCCAGTGATGGCTATGGTATTTCCTGTGAATGAGTCAGTGGATGAAATAGAAGCGGCAGTTAGGCGAAATTTTTAATTTATTATATAACTGATATACGAAATGGATAATATGTTTGAAGTTAAGGAAAATGCTGATTCGAACTGGATTTTGCCAGCAGATAGTCAGCGTTTGCAGGCAATAGAAACTTTGTTAAGTGAGCGTGCTATGGATACAGAACTGCCGAATTTATATGCTAAGGTTCAATCAAAGAACTTAGCTGTAATTGGAAGTGATGTTTTGTCTGATGAGCACTTAGGTTTAGGTTTATTTGGTATTTATTATCCAGAGAAGAGTCCTGAAAATCTTAGAAAGGCTGTAGTGTTTTTAGTAAAAATTTTGGTGGATGGCTTGTCAGAGCCCGTGCAAATTGAGGACACAGGCCTGGATAAACTTTATAGTTCTATGAGTTTTGGTGAAGGTTTTGGTTCTTTCGCAGGACAAGTATATGTGAAGACTTGCTTTGACGGTTATGATCACGTCATGAGAGAGAGCGGAATTATTTCAGGTGAGTTTGTGAATGCTCATATGAATTCTACATGTCGGTTTTCTTCTGTGCATAGCCCTAAGTAGAATGTCTTTGGATTAGGTTGAGAATCTTGTATAATTGATTTAGATTTAAAATTTAAATATGAGAGAGTTCAAGTATTATCCAGAGGATTTTGGGCAGTTAGAGGTAGAGGTTTTGCATATGGACTTGGATTTTGATATGTATGAGGACCACACGGTGGTGATTTCTAAATTAAGATTTAAGGTTTTAGAACAGATTACACATTTGGACTTAAATGCGAAGAACTTAGAGATTGTGGAAGTTTCGGAAAGGTATGAATATTTGCAGGATCAAGACATATTGCGGATTAGTTTTGCTAAGCCTTTACTGCCCGGTACTGAGCATTATGTGACTACGCGTACGATTACACGTCCGACTAGTCATATTTTAGAAGGACTTTACTATGACGAAACTCCTAAAGGCGCTCCTTGTACGCAGATAACGCAATGTCAGCAATGGGGTTTTCAAAGAATTGTGCCTTGTATAGATGATATGACGGCGAAATGTACTTATTCTACAAGTATTAGAGCTGATAAAAGTTATACGAATTACTTAACAAATGGAGATGTAGTTCAGGATATTCAGGATTTGGGTGAGGGGAGAGTGAAGATAATTTATGACAATAAGGTGACGCCTATGGCAACTTATTTGTTTTTTTTGGGAGTAGGAACTTATGCAACTTTTACGCGCGAGTTTGAATATCCGGATGGAGATAAGTTTATGTTGGAATTATTGGTTCCCCCAGATAGTGATCCGAAAAAGGCTTATTTAGCTTTGCAGGTATTGCATGATGCGATAATGTGGGTGTATTTGTTTACGGGTGAAGATAAGTATGAAAATTTGGAGTCAGCTAAGAAATTACAAACTTTAGTTGATGAAAGGGAGACTCTTAAAAAACAAGGTGCTGATTTTACTAAGTTACAGGCAAAAATTAGTAAGTTGCAGCAGGGTAAAAAATGGGGATATAAATATACGGGTACGGTATATAGAGAAATAGGTATGCAGAATTCAGATTTTGGTGGAATGGAAAATGTGGGAAACACTACAATTACCACTAATAGAATTATGCCTTTTCAAGATATGACCGATGGCAGTTTTGAATATATGATTGCAGTTAAGGTGCACGAATTTTATCATAATTTGAATGGATCAGAGGTGACGGGACGCTCGCCTTTTGAAATTTGGTTGAATGAAGCGGTAACGGTTTTTATGGAAAAGGAATATGCTTGTTTCTTGTTTGGAGAGGATTATGTGCGTTTGGATACGGCTTTGACTTTAATGGCTCCGACGGTGGGTACTTTTGCTTCGGATAAGCATGTAGCCTCTTTGCCAATAGAACCAGATGGATTTAACGATTGTAATGAACTAATTACAGGTGTGACTTATGTGAAGGCTCCGGAATTGGTGCGTATGATAGAAACTATTTTGGGACAGAAAAATTTTGTGAAGGCCTTGGCCAAATATCATGCCAAATATAAGCACTCGAATGCTTCGCGCAAGGATTGGATAGACTGTATGCAAGAGTTTAGTGAGGTAGATTTGGATAAAATGGCTCACAACTGGTTAAAACAGGCTAGTTACCCAGAAGTTAAAATTGGAGAGGAGTTATACGATGCTCAGCAAAAAACTTTTACAATTAAGGCTACCCAAAGTGGTTTTGCGAAAGGATTGGCCTGGCATTTTCCTTTTAAAATAGCTTTATGTGATGAACAGGGAAATAAACTGCAGGAAAAACAGTTTTATGTGAAGTCAGAGAGCTTGGAATTAGTCTTTGAAGGAGTGGAGCGAGAGCCTTATTATGTAGCTTATAATTTAGGGTTTAGTTTTTTTGGACAGGTTGAGCAGGATTTGAATTATGAGCAATTGCTGGTGATAGCTCGTCGCGAAAAAGATGTATGTGTGCGATATAAGGCTATGTATGGTTTGTTTGATAAATTAAAAACCCACATTTTAAAGGGTGGGGATTGTGGTGATTTTAAGGATTTGCTGGATTTATATATGAGGTTTTTAGCAGATGAAAAATTAGTTATGGAGTTGGGAGTGTCTTTGTTAACCAACTTTGAGATTGTGGCTGATCCGGAATTTGCTCATGCTTACGATTTGCTGTTTAATACTAATAAAAAGATTCGTGGGTATTTGGCTCAGAATTATAAGAAGCAATTATTAGAACTGTATAAGAAATATGCAAATTTTGAGGTTTCGGATTTGCCTTATGTACAAAAAGAAGGAGTGATGATTAAACTGCGGTCAGCCAAGAATAAATGCTTAGCTATTTTGGCAGAATTAGACAATCAGGAAATTTGGGATTTAATCCACAAGCAATTGCAAAGTGCAAACAAGGCCAGTGATAGGGTGACGGCTTTTCATCTTTATTTAAATACGCATGCCCCGGATAAAAAACAAATTGTGAATGAATATCAGGCTTACGCTCAGAAAAACTTAGTGGCTTGGGAAACCTTTTTATCGGTGGTGGCTCGCAATAATAGTGAGGATCATTTAGAAATAATTCGTCAGGTTGAGGCTTTAGAACATTTTAGAATTGATCAGGCGAACGATCAAAGGGCCTTGATAGTGGGTTTTGCACACAATAAGAAGAATTCACTTTTAAAGCCTATGGGCCGTGAATTTTTGAAGGAAAAAATTATTCAACTGGCACAAATCAATGAATATTCGACTGGCCGTTTGTTGCAGGTTTTTGGAGCTTTGGATAGTTTAAAGGATGAGGATCAGGCTGAGTTGGTCAAGATTTTGGTGGATTTATTGGAGGCCTTAGATCAAAAAAAGCATCCAAGTGTGTATAATACGGTGACTAGGATTTTAAAGGGATCGCCAAGATCTAAAATGGCTTATGAAAAGAAGTATCTTTAGATTTCGAGTTTTGTCGAAAATATGGTATTTTGATATTGTGTAAGTGTTTTAATGATTTTGATTTTAGGAGGCTCTAGTTTTGTGGGAGTAGAAATCGCCAAATTGTGTCGTAGGCAGGATTTGGATTTTCGAGTAGTGGATTCCAAAAAGGCGGTTGGCTTAAAGGATGAAGAATTTGTCTTGCAGAATTTGTATGAGAAACCCTTGCGACCGGATTTAATTAGAGAGGCAAATGTGATTATAAATTTGCTTGGGGTTGCTATGTTTAGGCTTCTAACAGTCAAAAACAAGGCTTTAATATATCAGTCTAGAGTTTTTGCAAGTAAGAGTGTAGTAGCTCAAATAGAAAAATATGCCAAGTCAAAATGTGTATATATTCAGGCTTCGAGTGTGCTTTGTTATAAGCCAAGTCATCGTTTGAATTTTGAGGATGCGGATTTAGATACTTCATATTGGGCTGAATTGATTAAGGATTGGGAGGCAGCTTGTGAGCCTTTAAAACAAAGTTTAAAACGAGTCGTGATAGTTAGAGAGGGGCTAGTTTTGGGTAAGGAAGGTTTTTTGAAATACCTACATTTGTTTAAGGCTTTGGGGGTTTTACCCATCTTAAAAATTGATAATTTTAAATTAAATTTAATTGACGGACAGGATTTGGCTAAAATTTATTTGGCTTTAGTAGATGCTAAATTTCAGGGAGTGTTAAATGCCGTGATGCGTAAAAATTATGACTACGTGAATTTTAATAAGACTTTAATGGAATTATACAAACTCAGGCCGGTATATATTCCTTTTAAATTTATAAATTTGATTTTGCGGGGTTGGTTTAGTGATTTGGTAAAAAGTCGTAGTGTAGGGAGTTTATGTGATTTGAAATCAGAGCTGAATGTGAGCCTGAATAGTTTAAGGTCTTGCTTGTTGAAGTATTTTAAAAGCTAGTGTTACAATTGGATGCCATACTCGGCTAATTGTTCTATGTCTGCTGGGCTGAAATCAGCTGGGTTGAGATTTTGCATAATGTTGTTGAGTGCTGAGCCGACAGTGGCTTTTGGGTCGCTAGTGAGAGGAAATTGAATTTCACGTTCGGTTTTTTGGAGAGGCATATTGAGTATTTGGGCTTTTTGTTCTGGATTTTCTTCAGATAATAGGAAATGGATTACGCTGGCAAGGCGCCAAAGGTAGGCCTTTCTTTCGGGGGCTTCGATACTGCCTTGTACGTTATGCGGTTGATTGGTGGTTAGAAAGTGGATTTGGTTTAAAATACCAGCTTTATAGGAAGGGAAATTGCTGTGATAAATGGAGGCTAATTTTCGATCTCCATATTCTTGGTGTGCTTGGAATGGGTCTTCTATGAAGCTAATTTGGGTTTCGAGGGCTAGCATGTG
>PVBE012911645.1_pt1 | contig 11247 bp, 10 predicted proteins | sample 1631181 | NCBI WGS metagenome assembly PVBE01 (sample SAMN08397723, study PRJNA350692) | Marine metagenome, whole genome shotgun sequencing project. | isolation source: water | place: Pacific Ocean | collected 2012-04 | reverse complement strand
CCGCATGTTGTTTGTCGGTGGCGAACCCGGCACTGGCATCATCAATACCCGCAACCGGCTCAAAGAGCTTTGGGGGGCTGAGATGCGGGAATTTTATGGTTGTACCGAAGTGGCTCCGCATAGTGGCGGCTATTCCTGTTCGCATGCAGAAATCTCAGCGGATATGATTGCCACCCATTTAATGGAGGACCATCAAATATGGGAACTTGTCGATCCCGATACAAAGGATCCCGTTCAAGAAGGTGAGCGGGGAATCACCGTCTGCACCAGTCTCCATTCAGAAAGCTCACCGCAATTGCGCTTCAATGTTGGCGATTACACGGTCTATTCGACCGAGCAATGTGGCTGCGGGCGCACCCATGTGCGGGCGATGGGGTCTTTTGCCGGCCGGTCAGATGATTTAATTAATCTGCGCGGCATCAAAATGTATCCGGTTCAACTCGAGCAAGCAGTGCGTGCGGTACCGGACATTGGTGACGAATATGAAATCCTCATCGAAACCAATCAGGACGGTCTGGATATTATGACCGCGCGTGTCGAACATACCGAGAATGTCTCTGAACAAGTGATCAATGAGATCAAAACCCGTTGTGAGGTGACGGTGGGTGTTGAGATGTTGGCTCCTGACACACTGCCGAAAACAGAATTTAAGGCTAAACGCATCCGCGATGAGCGGGAGAAGGGGTGAGGAATTAAGGAGACAGCTTACTTAATTCTAATGCTCGCGGAGAATTTACTCCTGTCCGATTAAGAGAATGCAAAATGATGATAGACATGGAATCGGTCACAAAACTTAGGTGCCGAGAAAAAAAGGTAACTTAAACGCCAATTTTGTACGAGAATTGAGTTCATAATTTCGTCAAGACAAAAGGCCGCCTCAACTGAGACGGCCTTTTAAATGAGTGAAAACTCAGATTTAAGATGAGTAATACATCTGAAACTCCGCCGGATGGGTGGTGTGTTCTACGTACAGAACTTCTTCCATTTTGAGTTCCATGAAGCCATCGATGAGATCGTCATTGAACACGCCGCCGGATTTTAGGTAGTCGCGGTCGGCATCAAGTGCATCAAGAGCTTCGCGGAGTGACCCACAGACCGTCGGTACGCCCGCCAGTTCTTCCGGCGGTAGATCGTAAAGATCCTTGTCTATGGCGTCGCCCGGATTAATTTTGTTCTGAATCCCGTCGAGGCCGGCCATCAGCATCGCCGAGAAGGCGAGATAGGTATTAGCCATTCCATCCGGGAAGCGGATTTCGACACGCTTGCCGTTGGGGCTCGCCGAGTAGGGGATGCGGGCGGCAGCCGAACGATTGCGGGCCGAATAAGCTAACAGGACAGGCGCTTCAAATCCCATGATCAGGCGCTTATAGCTGTTGGTCGTCGGGTTAGAGAAAGCGTTGAGGGATTTGGCGTGTTTGATGACGCCGCCGATATAGTTCAGCGCGATTTCCGAAAGGTCAGCGTAGCCCGATCCGGCAAAGACCGGTTTGCCACTGTTCCAGATCGACTGGTGGGTATGCATGCCGGAGCCATTGTCTTCAATAACCGGTTTCGGCATGAAAGTCGCCGTCTTGCCATAAATGTGAGAAACCATCTGCACCACATATTTATAGGCCTGAATGTTGTCAGCGCTGTTCACCAAGGTATCGAATTTGATGCCTAATTCGTTTTGGGACGGCGCTACTTCATGGTGATGCTTCTCCATTGAGACGCCCATATTCATCAAGGTGGACACCATTTCCGAACGCAAATCATGCATGCTGTCTACTGGCGGAACCGGGAAGTAACCGCCTTTGACTGGCGGACGATGGCCGGTGTTACCGTCCCGAAATTCTCTGCCCGAATTGTACGGACCTTCTTCGTGGTCGATTTGGTAGAAAGTGTTGTCCATGGAGACATCGAAACGCACGTCATCAAAGATAAAGAACTCCGGTTCGGGGCCGAAATAGGCCGTATCACCAATCCCCGTGCTTTTCAAATAAGCCTCGGCGCGCTTAGCAGTAGAGCGTGGGTCGCGGGTGTACTGTTCACCGGTAATCGGATCGTGCACATCACAAATTAAAATCATGGTCGGTTGAGCCGAGAAAGGATCCATGACTGCCGTCGTTGGATCCGGGATGAGCGCCATATCGGATTCGTTGATGGCTCTCCAGCCGGCAATGGAAGATCCGTCGAAGAAAATTCCGTCTGTATAGGCATTTTCATCAATGGTGTCGGGGACCTGGGTTAGGTGCTGCCATTTGCCCCTGGGATCAGTAAATCTGAGATCGATGTGGCGGACATCATTTTCTTTTACCGCTTTGGTGACGTCCTCTGGGGTTTTACAATTGAGCGACATAGTTCTATTCCTTTCTTAAAGTCTAACTTCTTTTGAGTGGATGTAAGTGTTTAAGATGTATCTGGTCAAATCGCTTCTGCGCCCCGTTCGCCTGTACGAATGCGGATTGCATCTTCGATTGTGCTGATAAATATTTTACCGTCGCCGATACGGCCGGTGTGAGCGGCCTTTTGGATAGCTTCGACAGCAGCATCTAGTTGCTGGTCCTCAATGACGAGTTCGATTTTCACTTTGGGCAGGAAATCGACAATATATTCGGCACCACGATAAAGTTCTGTATGTCCTTTTTGCCGGCCAAAGCCCTTGGCTTCGACAACTGTAATTCCTTGTAGTCCGACGTCCTGAAGTGCCTCCTTGATCTCGTCAAGTTTGAACGGTTTTATAATCGCTTCGATTTTTTTCATTTAAAATCAGCCCCTGATTTGACGTATATCCGAGCGTAACTTTGAAGAACTGAGTGTAATTCGCCACGCAATTTCGTCGTCCGCATGAGACGACTTATCATTCTCTATCGCAGGAGTCATGCCAGTTTTTGGTTTTTAAATTATTATCAATAGAATCAATTACTTAGACCCTGATATAGGGTTGGAAATACACCTAGTTTTAATCGGACGTGCACAAAAATTAGGCATTTGCTCAATTAACCATCTGAATCAGAAATTTCTAGGCGTTGCTAAACTCATTTTGGCACTCTAAGTTTTTTAAAGACCATTTAGGGGTGCTCTATGAAAATCAAAGAACGTATCGATTACAGCGCAATCGTCGACCGTAAACCATTGACTTTGCCTGATGGCGGCAGGGTCATTGTCTGGCCAGTCGTTAACCTCGAGGAGTGGCCGCCCGAACTTCCTTTGCCACGGCGGATTTTAACGCCGCCTGGTGATGGCGGGCATGTGCCGGACATCCCCAATTGGTGCTGGTCGGAATACGGTATGCGGATCGGCGTCTGGCGTCTGATGAAGGTGCTGGAAGAATTCAATATCACGCCAACGGTTTCGATGAATGGCACCGTGCCTGAGGCTTATCCCCGTGTTGCCGAAGCCGCTCTGGAAGCCGGCTGGGAGTTTATGGGGCACAGTTACATTCAAAAGCCGATGTATGACGTTGATGATGAACGGGAAGCTATTTTCAAAACCATGGAAACCATGCAGGCTTATTGCGGTTACAAACCACGCGGCTGGATGGGGCCGGGGTTGACCCAGACTGAGAATACTCCGGAATTGCTGGTTGAGGCAGGCTTTGAATATACCGCTGATTGGATATTGGATGATCAACCGTGTCCGATTAATACCGCTAAAGGACCGCTTTATTCCGTGCCCTATACGACTGAGCTTAACGACATTCCGATCATGCTGTCGCAGGCTCATGTATCCACCGTGCTTTATGACCGGACGATGGATTATTTTGAAACGCTCAACGAAGAAGGGGCCGACAATGTGCGAATTATGACCATCGCCGTGCATCCTTATATCCACGGCGTGCCGCATCGGATTAAATATTTCCGTCAGATCTTTATGGAATTGTCTAAGAAACCCGGCGTTGTCTTTATGACCGGCGCCGAGATTTTGGATTGGTATCTGGCACAGCAGTAAGGCTTAAAATACTGCTTCCTGTTCGACTTGTTGATTGTCTTCGTTGAAGAACAATACCTGGGAATTAATTTGCTCATCCGTGGTAACGTATTGCACGACAACAATGCGGTCGCCTTCGTAGCACAGCCTGGCACTTGGACCATTAATGCCGACGGTATGATCGTCGTCGCCTTCAATCACATAGGTGTCGTAGCGGGCGCCATTGTTGAAATTATAAATCGAGACAACATCGCCGGAGCTTAGCTTTGAAGCGTTTAGAATACGCGGTGGTAGAGTGATGGAGCCGGAATAGTGCAGATCGCATTGGGTGACGCAAATGCCATGGAGCTTTACGGCCATTACTGAACGCATAATCATGATGTTACATTTCTCGTTTGTTAAAGCTTCCTGAACATGGGCTGTTTGATTACATTTTAAACCTTTTTGCAAGCATGATTCTTAGTCACGTCCGCATAATGAACTACTCGTTTACCGGTGCAGTCGCCACGGCCGGTTAAAGTTGTTGCGTGACCGCCCCTGTTTGGCTGAATACTTCCTGAGGAAATCATTCATATCATCGATCTTGTTTTCATCTTCGTCGTCATCTTTTCCCGGGATTTGGCAAGCGAGAGGCGGTAGTTGATGTCTTTGATATAGTGCCGCGTGGTTCACCGGGCTTTATCAAGCATTTCGGGACGGCTCCAACTCGGTTTTACGAGGTCACGATCATAACTCACATGATTTAAAATCAGGTAATAGACGCCGCTAAAGGGACCATAAGAGCGGCCGGCGTTATGTCTCGTATTGCGGGCAATCAGACATTCTTTCGCCGGTGAGGTGCGGTGGATCGGATTCTCAATATCCCATTCCAGCCCGGCAAATGCCGTCTCGCATCCGGCCTCGGGTTTTTTACATATATATTTGAAGACGGTTTTATCAAACCACTTAGCAAAAATATCCAGCTGGTGGGTTGCGCCTGATTGAGTGCAGCGCAGCAAATCTGATCAGAGATAGATTAAGAAAGCTCTTGAAAATCCCCTTGCTGGTATGAGGAAGTAATAAGAAGGTATAAATAGCATTATGGCAACAGCACAATTCGCAAGACAACCAACCCAATGATCACAACACACCAGTGTAAATCATCCCTGTCAAAGGATTTCATCACAATTCTCCATCCAATTTAACAATCACCACTTAAAGTGTTATGGGGGGACCAGAGGCGGTTTTTGTGCTAGAGAAGAAAAAATTTGTAAAAAAATAAATGGTTTTAAGGGAGTAATGGCATTTGAAACCGACCAATACGATTTTAGGCGAGTACGGTACGACAATCTTTACGGTGATGTCGGCACTGGCGGTGGAACATAAAGCGATTAACCTCGGCCAGGGTTTTCCGGATACCGATGGCCCAGCTGATATTCGAGCTGCCGCCGAGCGCGCCACCCAAGAAGGTCCCAACCAATACCCGCCGATGATGGGTTTGCCTGAATTACGCCAGGCCGCCGCTGCTCACAATAAGGCGTTCTATGATCTCGATCTTGATTGGCAGACCCAATCGATGGTGACCTCGGGCGCCACCGAAGCATTGGCAGCATGCCTGTTTGGGCTGGTTGAACCGGGTGATGAAATGGTCATGATCGAGCCGCTTTATGATTGCTATTTACCCATTTTGCGCCGGGCAGGGGGCGTGCCCAAGCTCGTCCGCATTGAGCCGCCCCATTGGGAACTGCCTTACGACGCGCTTGAAGATGCGTTTTCAGACAACACCAAGCTGATCATGCTCAACACGCCGACCAATCCGGCGGCCAAGGTTTATACCAAGGAAGAATTGGAATTTATCGCCGGGCTGATGGAAAAATATGATGCCTACGCGGTGTGTGACGAGGTCTACGAACACATGACCTTTGACGGTAAGCCGCATATTCCGTTGATGACGCTGCCCGGTATGGCGGAGCGCTGCATCAAAATCGGCTCGGCGGGTAAGACGTTTTCAATGACCGGCTGGAAAGTCGGCTACTCTGTCGGTGCGCCTAAGCTCATAGAAGCGATGGCTAAAGCGCATCAGTTCCTGACTTTTACGACACCGCCCAATCTGCAAAAAGCCGTCGCCTATGGGCTTAATAAAGATAATGAATATTTCAGATCGCTGGGCATCGATATGCAGGCCAAGCGCGACCGGCTCAGTGATGGGCTCGCCAATATCGGCTTCGAGGTGATGGCGAGTGAAGGCACGTATTTTCTAACTACCGATTTCCGGCCTTTGGGCTTTAACGGTGACGACACCAAGTTCTGCAAACATTTAACCACTGAGGCTGGGGTGGCCGCTGTGCCGTTCAGCCCATTTTATCAAGCCGGTGCGGAGAGTGGCGTCACCCACTTTGCCCGCTTCTGTTTCTGTAAACAAAATGATCTCCTCGACGCCGCGATCGAGCGGCTCGGCAAGCATTTCGGCGGGGTTTAAGAATTAAGAGGGACACGTAACAGTACATGTTCCCTTAATTATATGTCGCTTCATCTTTAAGAGATTAGAACCCAGGGTTCAACACCGCACCATCCGTCACCCCGGACTTGATCCGGGGTCCAGTCTTCCTTTGGCGCAAGTATAGAACGAGGCTTTCTGGATTCTGGCTTTCGCCAGAATGACGATAAGTTTTTTTGCGACTATATTCCCACAAAATTATCCTGATTTAGTCTATACTTGCTCCGATGGATTTATATCTAGGGAGGCAGCACCAGTTTATGCCGCTGCCAGCTGTAGCGATGAAATTAAAGAACTGGGCCGGCCTGCTTACACTTTTTCTGATATTGTCCGGTATGCTTCCGGGACAGCCGGTAAAGGCGGCGGATAAATACCAACAGGGTCAATTACTCGTTGCTAATCCCAAAATGGTTGATCCCCGTTTCGCCCGGACAGTAATTTTTGTGTGCCGTCATGACAGCACTGGCGCCTTCGGACTGGTCCTTAATCGGCCAGTTGATAATTTATCAGCGCAAAAGTTTCTCGATTCCATCGGCATTGATTTAACCAAGATAAAAGGCAGCTTCCAAATCCGAATTGGCGGGCCGGTCGAACTGCAATCAGCCTATCTCATGCACAACGAAGAATTTGGTAAGGATAAACACATTTGCAAAGGGCATGGCGTTGCCGTGACCAGCAACATTGAAGTGCTTAAATCATTGACCGAAGACGCCGGGCCGAAAAGAGCAGTACTTTTTATCGGATATGCTGGTTGGGGGGCAGGTCAATTGGAAGGTGAACTCGACCGCGACAACTGGTCAATCGTGCCGGGTAACCAGGAAACATTATTTGACCCGGATGCAGATAGTTTGTGGTGGCGGAGCATGGAAAAGCGCGGTCTCGACCTTTAAGCTAAAATTCGGCCCCTTAAGTTCAAGCACCCTGCAACCTAACATCGATCAAGACATTAAGGAGGAGATCGCCATATCCTGGAACCCCAATTTCTAAGAGATAAGTTATGCTGAATAACCAACGAACTTTTGGCATCGTGCTGGCTCTCGTCAGCGCCGTCAGTTTTGCCCTCGCCAACACACTCGCCGGTGTCGCCTATAATGGTGGCAGTGATCCGATTACCGTGTCGACGATACGTTTTATCCTGCCGGGCATCCTGGTTTTCTTGTTGCTGAAATCGGCCGGCAAACCGGTGCTGATGGGGGGGCGGGCTAATGTGGCCGGGATCGCGCTAGGTCTGTTGACGGTCATATATAACTTAGCACTCTTATCGGCGATTAACTTGTTACCGGTTTCTATTGCTATCCTGCTGTTTTATCTGTTTCCGATCTTGACCGCCTTCATTTTGGCTTTACTGGGCTGGGGGAAGCTAACGCCGACCATGGTGATCAGCGCTTTTGTTGCTTTTTTTGGTTTGGCCCTGGCGCTGGCGGTCAAATTCGATGAGTTGGATAAAGTTGGCATAATTTATGGCCTGATTTCAGCAATTGTGTTTGCCATTGTTTGTTCGCTCAGCAATCGGGTTATGCGCGGCCAGGATTCGCTCCAGGGGACCCTCTATATTTGCTGCACAGCAACCGTTACGATGATCGTTATCTCTCTTGCTGTCGGCGAGTTTAATCTGCCAACGAGCACTGCGGGCTGGGCTGGATTCTTGGCGTCTCACATTTTCTACGCCGCCGCCATCATCGGGTTTTATAAATCAATTTCGATGGTTGGCGCCGCGGCGACGTCTTTGTTCTCAAATTTAGAACCGATTGTTGTTGTCGGCGCCGGATATGTCTTGCTCGGTCAATTAATATCGTTCTGGCAGATGGTGGGCGTGGCGATCGTGGTCTGCGCGCTTATTTACGCCAGCCGATCCAGCAGTGATGACACTGTATTAGAGGCGGCAGAATAGGGCGCAAGCAAGCCCTAGGCTCCCTCAATAAGTTTCAGCACTCCCTGTACCAGGTCACTTTCCGTAGTGGCATATTCCCGGGCGAGGGAGAAATGGTTGTGCTCGGGGTGGAGGAGTGTTGTAACGGCATTGCCGGCCTTGCTGCAGAGCGCGGCGTAGTCCTGCGATTGACGCATAAACTCAGACGTTTCCTGGCCCGCCCAGGTAATCAGCATGGGCAAATCATGGCGCGGTAAATTTTGTGCCGGGCTGTTGCGCTCAACACTCGCGTCATCAAGGTTCAGATACTCCTTTTGGCTGGTGTGAAGAAAAGGGGTTAAATCATAGAGGCCGCTGGCCGCGGCAATCCCTTTAATGACGTTTTCCGGCAGGCCGTAATCGTTCTGCCAGCCTTCGGCCGCTATCATACCGGTTAAGTGACCACCGGCTGAACTACCGGCAACAATAATACGGTCCGGATCACTGTCAAAATCTGCGGCGTGATGGTGAATCCAGGCGATCGCCGAGCGCACATCATCGACGATGTCATCAAGTGTGACGTCGGGCGCCAACCGATAATTCATCGTGATCCAAGTAACTCCGACAGGGTTGAACGCTTGAGCGGGAAAGCGGTAGCCTGCTTTATCGCCGACTTTCCAATAGCCACCATGAATATAAACAACCATAGGAGAGGGGCCTTTGGCCGCTGGAAAAATATCTAATTGCTGCAATGGAGCCGACCCATAGACCACATCAAGCTGGATTTCATCGCTGCCCAATACTTTTTCGGAAAGCGCACCGTACTCAATACGGTAGCTGTCGAGGTCGTCGACGGTTGCTTCGATATCGTACTGGATGTCGAGTGCCGCTAAATCATAGCCCTGATAGATGGTCATCTTTCTAATCTACTCGCAGGCCGAATATCAATCAACCAACCGAAAGGTTTACTTCGCCTGGAATTGCTGCCTAAAATTCCGTTTTGGAGGAACATTAAATGAAAAAATGCAGGTCTTGGAAATATCAGGGCTGCAGCGCCTCTATGCAGAACAGGGTATTACGGAACGGGTTGAGGTTAGCTGGATGGCGGCGGAATAAAGGCAATAAAAAATGAGTAATATTGTTACTGCTTTGCAGTCAAAGTTTGATAACACGACCGTACTTACTGATCTTCAGGACATGGCGAAATACGTTACCGATTGGCCTGGTAAACTTACCGGTAAAGCGTTGGCGGTAGCACGCCCGTCCAGCACAGAGGAAGTTGCGGCTGTAGTTAAATTGGCGCTTGGACACGGCACGCCAATTGTACCGCAGAGCGGCAATACTGGCGTAGCTGGCGGCTCGGTCCCGGATGACAGCGGTGCAGCTATTGTGTTGTCCTTGGAGCGCATGAATAAAATCCGTGACATTAGCCCATCGGCAATGACCATGACGGTAGAGGCTGGCTGCGTGCTCGAAACCTTGCATGAGACAGTTGAAGCGCAGAATTTATTTTTTCCACTTAACTTTGGCGCCAAGGGGAGCTGCATGATTGGCGGCAATCTGGCGACCAATGCCGGTGGTCAGAATGTCGTGCGCTACGGTAACACACGGGAACTTTGCCTTGGCATTGAAGCCGTGCTGCCGGATGGCCGGATTGTAAATCTGCTGTCTGGATTACGGAAAGATAATACCGGCTATGATCTGCGCGATTTGTTTATCGGCTCAGAAGGTACACTCGGCGTTATCACGGCGGCAACGATGAAGTTGTTTCATTTGCCGAAAGCTCGAGCGACTAGCTTTGCTGTCGTGCCGGATATCTCACATGGGTTGGAATTACTCAATCGTGCGCAAGCCGAAACCGGTGGAGCGGTCGAGGCCTTTGAACTTATTCCGCGGGTATTTATGGAAATCATTCAGGAATATGCACCGCAACATAATATTCCCTTTGATAAAATTCCTGATCTATGCGTGCTGATCGAAATTGCCAAGACCTCTGATACTGAAGCGGTTGCGGATGCTGATGGTGTCGTGCCGATATTCTCTAAGCTTGAAAAAATCCTCGCCAACGGATTCGAGGATGGCATTGTGCAGGATGCGGTGGTCGCTTCGTCCGAAGCACAACGGCGGGAAATGTGGGATATGCGGGAAGGCGCTTTAGAAGCCGTAACTGCGGCCGGCGTGTGGATTGGTTTTGATATTTCCTTACCGCTTGATCAGGTGCATGCTTTTGTCGATGAAATAACGCAGCGGGCTGATGCGATCGTGCCGGAGCTTCGGATGTGTCATATGGGGCATTTGGGAGATGGTAATTTGCACTACACGATCTTCTCACCGGAAGATGGTGCAGAAGAATCGACGTCTAATGCGGATGCTATTAAGGCGGCTGTTTACGACGCCATCGCTGATTTTGGCGGCTCGTTCAGTGCGGAGCACGGAATTGGCACAACCAAGCTGTATGCAATGACGAATTATAAGGATCCGGTTGCATTGGCTGTTATGCAGCAGATTAAAGCTGCGCTTGATCCCAAAGGCATTATGAACCCGGGTAAATTACTGCCACAATAAATTACCATTTTGATTTCTGACCTAAATCAAGGCAGATTTTAGCAGAATTTATATAGTTATTTGGCTTGAATTTTATTGGAGAGTTTCCGGTGAGTTGGGAAAGTAAATATAGCGTCGGTATTTCCAAATTTGATGATGACCATCAAATAATTCTCAATTTGATTGATACTTATTTAACACAATCAGATTCGGGTTTGGATTTAAACACAGTACGGTTCATTATCGATCAGCTTGGCGACTATTCGCAAACTCATTTCAAGGCCGAAGAAACCTATATGGCGGAAATCAAATATCCCCGATTGGATGATCATCGCCGGTTACATCACGAAATGCTGGATCAGCTTACCTATATACGCAGTCAATGTGAAAAAGGTGAGGCAAGCGTCGTCGAAGTTACGGCAAAATTTTTGCATGATTGGTGGAATAATCACATCCTCCTGGAAGATAT
>PVBE011420658.1_pt1 | contig 11247 bp, 8 predicted proteins | sample 1631181 | NCBI WGS metagenome assembly PVBE01 (sample SAMN08397723, study PRJNA350692) | Marine metagenome, whole genome shotgun sequencing project. | isolation source: water | place: Pacific Ocean | collected 2012-04 | reverse complement strand
CGATAAATACGAGAGCAATAGCCGCGAATTTTATTAAGAGTTTCCATCGTCCTTTGAGGAGCCCCCAAAAGATATTCGCGTAACCAACATGTTCAAACCAAAGGTGTTCCGTATATAGATATGCAACTGCCGGTAAGAAGAGATAGGCAGAAATAGAGAGTACTCCACACCATAGCAAGTGTGCTTGTACACGAACCTTGAGACTTCTGATGCGCTTTGCATGCTGAAGCATCAGAACTGCAATCGTTATAGAAATAACGGTGAGAATTGCAGCAAATAAAATTTGGACAATGGCAAGATCCGCTTTAGTCATCAGATAATTTCTGCTACTTAGTTAGTTGACGAATAAGCAGGAGGGTTGTCCCTGTAACAAGAGACACTCGGATCAGGCTAATCACCTCTCCCCAAGTATTACTGACCTTTTCAACCATAACTCTTGTTGGTACAACGACAACATCACCACTTTCAATTTGCTTCACTTTATCATTGCGATACGCTAGACCATTAGCCTTCAAAACATATACACTTTCCACGTCTGCGTCTCTCGCATAACTGCCAGCCATTTCAATATAATCAATCAATTTATTCTTGGCTTGATAAATAAAGGAACTCGGATGGAGAACAGCACCAGTTACCAGCACAGTCTGCCGTTCTCTCGGAATTACCAAATAATCTCCGTCTTTCATGATAGGATCGATATCCGAACCTTTGGCCTCCAGAATTAGAGGTAGATTGAGAAAAACCCGTTGGTTTGGAATCATTTCTTTGATCTTTCGCGCTGGTGTGACCAAACTAATTTCAGGACGTTGTGAACTCTGGACTACTGCCGATCTAGAATTTGGTAACACTCGAGAAGACATTCCAGTTTTTGAGGACTCCGTCTGCGTAGACATAATTTGATCAGTAATAGCCGATGTTCCTGACAGCGGAGATACAGCGGATGTGGCCACTGCTGATACTGTCGACTCCAAGTCACTCGCAATTGGAGGTTGTTGTGCAGACAACTGGCTTCTGGCCAATTCCCTGATATACTCGAGCTCTTTCTCTCCATCAATTTCGTTCAGTGAGTTTTTCAAGGACTCTCTCTGTACTTTATCAATCAAATTATCTTCGGTTCTTGTGAAGATAGCCCCCTGAATAAAAGCTAAGCTTGTTAAACCACCAGCACGCAGGACTAAACTGCTGAGTCGATCACCTTCATTAATAGCATAAACACCAGGAAACTTCACCTGCCCTTCAATCGTAACTACCATTGGTGTGTCACGAAAATTTTGTCTTTTTGGCACGGTTACAATATCTTGACTAAATAAAAGCAAATCATGTTCCGCGTCGTTTCGTTTAATATCGCTGATATCGATTCTCAAAATTGCCGTATCTCCTTCTGCATAAGCACGAGCAACTTCAACGACATCACTACTAGAAGGCAATATCCCACCAGCAAGAAACAACAAATCAGAAACACGCATTCCCTCATAACGAAGATATTCACCGGGCTTACGAACAGCACCATGAACAGTAACAATCGGTTTCGCCTTATACACAACGTCGCTGATTAAAAACACAACTAAGGAATCGCGATCCTGCAAAAACAGATCCTCATCCATATCACGATCTATTACCGCATTTAAATCTATAGGGATTATTTCAACATTTTTCTGATCCGGCAAATATCGTTGCAAATTTGCTCGATTCAGAAATGCATCAGCAACAACCCCACCAGCACGAAACAAAAGGTCAGAAACACGCATTCCTTTAACACGTTCATACACACCTGGCTGCTGGATAGCTCCTGAGATTGAAACCTCTCGTAACGGCACCCAATGTCTTTCTACTGCTTTATAGACAATCAAACGATCTCCATCTATCAGACTGATGTTCGCATCAAGATCGTTAGCCTGTACTTTCAATAGATCTACCTTTTGACTTCGCAAAGCATTTGAGTGCGGATCTCGCTGCAAAAGTAACACCATCATATCCGTTTCGGGAAGAATTCCACCAGCAAGGAAGATAAGGTCAGAAATTCGCATATTATCAAAACGCAGATAAACTCCAGGACGCTGAACATTACCAGTTATAGAAACTTCACGATTTGGAATCCAATGAACCTCATCAAAACGGAACACAATGAGGACATCACCATCATTAAGATAAAGGTCTTGTTTGGGATCATTTTGTAATACCTGTCCAAGATCAATTGGAATACCTTCCGCCATCTGCAACTGTCTATTCAATCTAAATAACGTTGCTTGTTGGAAATGAGCCTCTGGTGATATCCCGCCTGCTTGAATGACCAAATCCGAGATTTTCATTTTATCCGATCGCTCAAAACTACCCGGATTTTCGACCGCACCTTGCACACTGACAATACGGTCTGCTGTCCATTCGACATCAAACTTGGAATATACCATCAACCTGTCACGCTGTTGTAATCGAAGATTATGTCTCTCATCACCCTGAAGTGCTAAACCAAGATTAATCGGTATCACAGTTGTCGTTTTCTCATCTCCATTTAGCCGGAAAAGATCGGCGCGTGTAAGAAAAGATTCTCCTAGAACACCTTCCGCCTTCTCAATTAGGTCAGAGACACGCATTTGGCTGGTCAGTTCATAGGTACCTGGACGTTTAACCATCCCATCCAACCGAACAATATTAAGGACTTCCTCAAGAACAGGCAATACAAGAACAAAATCATTATCGTGTAGATCAGGATTTTGCCGGGGAGATACAGATAAATCGACCTCGCGCAAAACGCGCTTCATATTGGGTTGCACAGATTCAATCTGTATTCTTTTGGAGTATCCAGTGGGAAGGAGTCCACCCGCCATCTCGATTAATTCATCAAATTTATCGTTTGGCAACAATTCATAAATCCCAGGTCGCTTAACTTCCCCTCCGACAGAAACAAGCCGACCGACCGAGCCAATAAAAATGGTATCTCCAGCCAATAAGTTGATATCTTGACTTGAATCTCCATCCATCAAATACTTATAGAAATCAACATGAATCGTCTCTCCATTCCTAGTCAACCGAATATCTCGGAGTGCCCCATCTTCATTTGGTCCTCCACTAAGATACAACGCATTAAATAGGCTTGTAACACTACTCGTAGCATAACCTCCTGGTCGAAAGACATACCCTGCAATAAAAACTTGAATAGTATGAAGCGCATCAAGGGTAGCAATCAATCTCAAATCAGTAAACTGCATTCTGGACATGGCCTCGCTTGCAACCTGTTCAAATCGATCAATTGTCATACCTCTAACCACGATCTGGCCAACTCCCGGCAGGATAATGTATCCTTGATTATCAACGACAAGATCATGGCGATTTAGAGGAGTCTGATCACTCCAATAAATAACAGTTAATTTATCACCAGGTTCCAATACACGATTATGCGAAACTATAGCATTGACATTGCCAGACATCATCTCGGTTGGACCGACAAAACCACTGATGGCATCCTTGACAGTCGAAGCCGGAATTCCTCGTCTACTTAAATTTTCTTCAATGCGTAGAATTCGTTTGCGCGCACCCTCAAAATAATCATATCCAAATCGCCTAAGTTCATCAACGCCTTCACTATCACTATCGATAGGCGTAGTAAGTTCTTCCTCATAATTCTCCTGGGGAGAAACCGAAACAATTAATTCATCATAGTTTTGTAACAAAAGATTCTCAAACACATTACCATTTATTACCTTATTTAGATCTACAAGGATTATTTCAACATTTTTCTGGTCAAGCGAATAACGCTGTAATTCCGCTTCGCGTAAGTATGCATTTGGGCTAACGCCACGCGCCAGAAACAACAGATCGGAAATACGCATTCCGTTGACATAATCGTAGATACCTGGCTTTGGAACAGCACCTGAGATAGATACCTCAAACACATTTTCTTTGGCAGCTAAATCAGCTAACTGATCTGGTCTAGCCACTTTATCCGGAACGCCAGCAACTGGTAACTGATCTGGTCTAGCTACCTTATCCGGATAAAGTAGCGGCGGTGACTCCGTAAACGCTAAGTGGATAACGAATAGCAAAAAGAGACTACAAAGGAAAGGCTTGAATCCCACCTCTGTAATTGCACCAACACTCATTTTCAGTTCAAGCTCCCTAAAAAAATAAAACTTAGCCTAAAAAAACAAAAAAGGCAGCGCTATGGCTGCCTTTACAATAATCTAAACTTAACTGAAGGGAACCTCAGATCAAAGATTCTCTTCGCTGACCATCAAAGCTATTTCCTGCCCTTCTTCTTTATCAAGTATAAGTTTCGCACGTTCCATCACATCAATAACACGACCATGTTTAGCATATCTATCTGCTTTGATAATTAACGTACTAATCCTTTCCTGATTTGCCGACAACCATCTTTCCATCGAATATAGATCATGTGTTCGGTCATCGATAGCAAGTTCATCGTTCTGCCCTATAAACAGATTATACTTCTTACGAGGAAACTCGTGCTTGGTTTCAGAATCTGGCAATGTTACCGAAAAACTCGGCTCATTTTTCATAACAGACGAAACCATAAAGAAAATCAACAACAAAAACACACAATCAATCATCGGTGCCATCTGCAGAGTCGTTTCTCGCTCACTTTTCTTTCGAAGTACAGCAGCCATAAAATTTCCTCCCTGTTATTCCCTTGCAACCACAGCGAAACCAACGCCTTCAATTCCCGCCCGTTTAGCAAGATCAATCACCTTGATAATCTGTTCATGAAGAACTAAACGCTCAGACTGAATGATTAACATAGTTTTAATCTCAATAGGCTGGTCAAGCAAGTGAGTATAAATATCATCATACTCAATAATCTCATCATTTAAAACCATTACACCCTTACTTTGACCAGACTCTGGATTCGCAATCCTGATAATTAACCCCTTAGGTTTATTTGGGTTGGGCTTTCCAGGAGGGGGTAATTGGACACGAATACCAGGCATAGGAGCAAAAGTGGTCGAGACCATAAAGAAAATGAGGAGCAAAAACACACAATCAATCATCGGTGCCATGTCCATTTCTTGGGGCTTTTTTTTCATCGAACGCATCGTCTTTTTATCGTTCATGTAATACTCCTCAAGCTAAATTCATGCACAAAAACGCGAAAGCTATACTCCGCATTTTTGCACACTTTAGTAGTCATTCGCAATTAACTTTTACTAGAAACCAACTGGTTAATAACTTCGGCAGAAACTGTTTCAATGTCAAGAACTTGCCTATTAACAATACTATCATAAACATTGTAAAAAACAAGACAAGGTATTGCAATTACCAAACCAGCTGCGGTAGTTAACAAAGCCATCGAAATACCACCAGCCAATTCTTGTGGGTCTCCAGTCCCTTCCAACGCAATCGAGGTAAACGCACTAATCATACCTGTAACAGTTCCAAGAAGCCCACATAAAGGAGCGACAACAGCGATTGTAGTCAACCATACTACATTAGATTCCAATTGCGGAATTTCAAGCAAACCTGCTTCTTGAATTGATTCTTGTATTTCCTCTTTAGAAATGTCCCGTTCCTCAATTTGGGCTTGGCTATACTTCAATAACCCAGCTTTCAACACATTCGCAAGGGAACCTCCAGATTCCTCACAGATCGAGACAGCTTCCATAATGTTTTCGTTACGCAACGAGTCTGTAACACTAGCCACTAACTCCTCAGTCCCAATATTAGGCCGATTAGTCCCAAAAGCAATTGCGCGCTCGACGATAAAGGTCACACCCAAAATAGAACATATAGCCAAAGGAATCCCAGCGAGCCATCCAAATTTCGCGAAAAAGTCAATGACAGAATCTTTCTTTGTTAATTTAAAATCAACATAATGATCTCCATTAGAAATAACTGTCGTTGGCCGAACCCCTCTTCTAGGAACAAAACCCGAAGAACTAATTGTGAACAAATACCGACCAGGAGGTATATTTTCTATTGCATAGTCACCGTTCGAATCAGTTGTACCCGTAAACTCGTTTCCACCTGAATCAACAGCCACAATAGTTGCGTTAGCAACAGGGCCTCTCTGCTTGGTAGTATCAATAACTTCACCATTCACTTTACCAGGATCTTGAGCAAGGGCTATACCTGCACAAACGTACAATAGCACAACCATGATGTAGGTTAGACGTTTCATATTTTCTCCTAAAATATATTTAAACTAAATTTCAAGTTGGGTCAATGTTAAAACCCTTGATTCTACGAAAAGTTCCGCTAAACAGTAGATTAAAAGCCCTTTCCAGTTGAGAAAGGGCTTTTTGGAATTTAGAAACCCATCATTGCGCGAACGAAGGTCGTATTACTCGTGGTAGATTTCTCACCAGGTTGACCTAATATCGTCGTCTTTCTATACCCTGCAAGGACAACTATATTGAACCCGAGGTGTTCACCACGAGTAATAGCTTGAATCTCTAAAATACGTGTCCGCAAGGACGGACGATATTGCATTGGTATTGGTTCATCTTCAGGAAATTTCTCAATAAATTTCTCGAAGCTCTGGTCCCTGTTTGAAAATTTACGATATTGGAAGCCCCCAAGTACATTAAACCTCTGAGTGAACTGATAATCCAATCGCGCACCCAAAACATCCTCACGACTCTTCTGATTAAAGCGGAGATACTCAACCGCTTCAGGATCTGTCGGAACATAAACTCGAGGATTTAATGTCTTTGATATCTGATCAGCTTTCCGATCAAAACGCTTATCCCATATGTATTTGGCCATTGGCGTCAATGTTAAATCCTCACCAACCTTTTCAACATATGGCAAATCACCAAGCGGAAACTCATACTTGGCTTTAAGAATCGTAATCTGGGTTCGAGCAGTTTTACTCTGATAACGACGAGAATTCCAATTATCCTTGTCGTAGATCAACCCGGTGTCTCCACCAAGCGGATTAATTCCCATGTCAGGATAAAACGGGAATTCCTTTCTGTCACCACCTGCTCGCACTTGCTCTTCCGGTACCATATAGTCGACACGTTCGTCTTTGTCGGTATCTTCTATATCAAGGGAGATAGCACTGCCTTCATCCTGTTGGAACTGTTTCTGGATAGTTACCAAGAATTTTGCTTCCAACGTCAATTGAGGAACAGCCGTGTAGAGGAACTGCATAGTTGAGGTATTAACTCTAGCATTGTAAAAGTCGAGTTCATCCCTAGTCTGCTCAGCTTCCAAATCACCAACACGCAATGTAATCGAATAATCTGCAATATCATCCTGCACATTCTTCCACAGATCTTGGAACAAGATAGTTCCAAAATCCGGAATGTCACGTTGATAAGTTAGATGAAGATATTTCGAATCGTTTTTACGCGCGCTAGAAACCTCTTTTTCATTCAACCAACTCGCTTTTAGCGTCATATTATCAAGCAAATCATAACTAGCCTGAACATGATAACCCTTGCGGTCAATACCATACTCATACTGAGGTTCGTAATCGTCCTCCAATGAATCGATAGTGCCATTGTTATTGAGGTCAACAAGATCCTCAAAAATCGGAGGGTCAGCCTCAAAGATGAGAAAATCTTCTTGATAATCTAAGATACCATTTTGATCGCGATCATCCGCTTGCGGAAGAACACCGTCAAAGTCAATATCATCTGGCCAATCATCATCATCATCATCATCTTCGATCAACATGTAATTGACTTCATCATAAGGATCAACCTCAGCACCCGACTCTGGCGTACGCTCAAGCGAATACGTCGCATCTCGATCAGTATTGGCCCCAAAGTTGAGATAGGTGGTTGTAAATCCAGGATCAGCCTTATACCAAGCCCCCTCCAGATATAGCTTGTCGAAACGTTGTCTCAAATTAATGAACCAAGCACTTTCACGTCCCAAGTCACCGTCACCATCTACATCAGAACCATCACCACCAAGAAACGATTCAAAACGATCACCGTCAACATCGGAATAGGTCGGGAGACCATTGGCATCAACTATCAACCCTGTATTTGGGTCCTTGCTGACATTTGCCCCCTCACCAGGACCACCTTCTTCAGGTTCTTCCTCACCTTCTCTTGGAATGTAGATTCGACTAAAACCGATATTATCCTTGGAAACGGTTGGATATTGCTTGTACTTACCATTTACAGAATAATGGGCACGGACAAAAGTATTTGACCCAGGAATAGTCCCTTCTAAATCAACACCATACAGAACAGCAGCTCTAGCAGCACCATATTGATAGTGTACCTTACGAGGTCTACCTGTATTTTCCCAAGCCGTCGGATTATCAACTAAATCGTCTCGGTTCTGTGTGTAATGATCACTTTGACCATAGTTGCCTGGAGCTTGGATCATATCGCGATAGGGCATTTCAATATGACCATCTTCCGTTTTAATCCATTCAGCCAAAACCGGGTCGTCTTCATTCTTATTGGCCTCACTGTAACCAGTAACAACGATATTGTAATCACCCGCAACAACCATGTCGAATTCGACGTTAGTAACAGTGCGCGGATCAATACCGCCCTCTATTTCACCCAAATTCAACTCGTACGACATAGCACCGAATCCATCAGCAACTTTCCAATCACCATCCGATGAGTCACGCGGCGGTTCATACCCCTCGACAGCCTGAATCTCATCCAGACCAACCTCAATTTCAGTCTTTTCAGCCGGCAGGAGCTTAGCCTTAAGGTTACGAACATTTTGCCAATTATCCCAATCCGTCTCGGACAATCCCAACTCTTCCCACTCAGTTCTAGAGATAGAACGATATGCTCCAAGACCCTCAAGGTCATCCTTCATCTTCATCTCTGCAGGGTCGAGTTCTTCAAGCTGACGCGTCCAGACAGTAACCTTCATCTCTTTGAAAGCTGCCCCAACACCACCTTGCATCAGGTCAATATCCCTATTTGCATCATATGGATTAAAAACAGCTGGATGATTGTCCTCGGGAGAATCATCTCGGAAAAGGACAACAATCCTTTCAGGAGGAGTGTTGGGAACCGTTCCCATCATTGGATTCTCAATTCTTTCCGGATGCTCCTTATGCAGGTTCATGTAGGTGAAACCAACACGGAAAATATCACCAAGAAGCCCTTGCGCCCTAAAACCAACTAACCTAGCATTCTCAATATGCCGTATACCTGCGTCCTCATTCAAACCATTACGGCGACCCAGTGTTGGAGCCAAGTTAGCCGCAGCATCAGACAGCTTTACCGGATTAGAAATACGAGAATTCAACAGTGTAAACAGATGGCGTTCCTGCGAAAACGAGATATCCCACCTAAAACCATCAAATTCGGTCTTATAAATGATATATCTGTTTGGAAACAAGGTCGCTGGCTTACCACGCATATCATCACCAATAGCAAACTCAACGTGTCGCCCCTTAAAATTATCTTCAGTCAGAATTGTCCGGTCTAACTGAGCGGAAAATCTTTCACTATCAAGCGCCCCAGTCCAGCCAACTACCAATTCGCCAGCTTCGTTAAACTCCTTATTTTCCCTATAGTTATAAACTTCACTTCCCTCAAGCAATTCCTTCCCGAACAAATCGTAGAAGAACTGTGGCTCCTCTTCCAACTGGAAACGGTCTGAAAATTTAGCCTGTCCTTCAATCGTTGGCAACAGTGGCTCTTGTGGGCCAAGACTCGTACCTGCGCAGCCGTATAATAGCATCAAACCCAATACGCCTGTCACTACGAACAAGCTCTCGAAACCGGAGAAAGGGCGTTTAGGCATATCCATAATGTTGTAGTTCTCCCTCAAAATTTTGTATTTATCATCCCTACTAAACTGTAAGTATTACTTATTACTTCCCGTTGTTTTTCCTGAACATCACCACTATCGCTAAGTAAACTAGCGTAATCTACAAACGCTAACCCAACTACAAAGCAGAAAACATTTAGGAATTGCTTTCCAGCATAATACGACAGGCCTAAAAACAACCATACAGGCCCCAAAATAATTCCTAAAGATAACACTAATGAATATCCCTGTCAAGATTTTTTTTACGATATTCTGGTTGGTAAGAAACCCGCATTAAGGCAAAAAAAATCAACGAATCGTGTAAATCATTTAAAACCCAAACATAGAACAGCTATAATTTAGGGCAAAATCAAGGAGAATAAAATCAATTACAATCAGCAAAGCAACATAAAATGTTAGAAAAAAATAACATCCCCCCATAACTAGCTACTTAAGAATGCCATGCACACGCAATATAGCAGAGTTTTCACACCCGAAGCATATCTTAAATTATTAGCAACCTGCTCTCAACTTAAAACTTATAAATGGTATAATTTATATTAGGTACCTACCAACAATCCAATATAAGAAAAACAACCTAGTTGGTACACTTAAATCCTGACTATATTCACTTCGTTATTATAACGACTATCCTAAAATTTAAGTTATCATCCCCCACAACTTGGGAAACTAATCAAACAACAATAATGAATTCTCCTCCAAAAACTTTAACCCATTGTTTCATAAACAATCAATAATTAAGGTTATGGCCAAGAAAAAACGAGCAAAAATAAAGAGAAACAACTTGAAACCGTTGTACGCATATCTGAAAGTGTCAAGTGTCGGCGATGAAAGGACTTGGGACTTTTCTGGCTTGAGAGGTATCGACATAGAGAAAAACATCATCAACGTTTATGATTTATCCGAAGATTTAATCAACATTATTCGAAGGGTTAAAAGCACCTTTTGGAGATGTTTATTCAGCCCTTCAACAGAGAAATATCAGATTATGGCACCCGAAAATTACGATTCCGGCAATCATGAAGTAGTTATGAAAGACTTAAGCCTTTTGGCTATCAGATTTATCCCTGCCTACCTGAGTCAATTGCAAAATTTCGACTTACAAAAAATCTTCACTGAAGTCAACTCCGGCAGATGGCATTTCCGACAACAACCAGATGTACAGAAAAAAACCAACGATTGCTGGTCGCATCTGTTTAACCTGCTAACAGGAGATGTTAGACATCTATCACCAAATGGACAGGAAACAAAGCTAGATACTGCAATCGGCGTAGATCTATGCCGGTTTACTATGGCTATTGGGCATTACTTGGAATCTGAGTATGGATTAAGAGATGATGATTTTGATGGATTAGCCGAACAAATATTGGACGTTCCCATATATTCTTTCTAGCTCAATCCAACTCACCAACAAAAATCAGTTGAACGCACGCACAGATCCCAATTGAATTGAAAACAAATACCCTGCAGAGATGAAATATTAATTGAGATGAAAGATTGGAATCGACTATTTATTCTGCTAGCTTTAAT
>PVBE011174878.1_pt1 | contig 11247 bp, 6 predicted proteins | sample 1631181 | NCBI WGS metagenome assembly PVBE01 (sample SAMN08397723, study PRJNA350692) | Marine metagenome, whole genome shotgun sequencing project. | isolation source: water | place: Pacific Ocean | collected 2012-04 | reverse complement strand
TAGCGTAGTTGGCAGAAGTTCGATGAGTCCAACTAGCAATAGAGAATCCTGCGGTGGTGTTTCTTCGTCCAGTCGATGCAAGACCGTTACTACCAAATGCTGATTCACTAAATGCGTCTGCAGCCTTCCACATCCAAGCCACATGCTGATCTGAACTGGTATTTACCTCGCCGCTGTTACCAACTTTGAACCCATCCGACTCAAATGCAGTTACACCTTCTGCAACTGTACTCTCAGCGCCAGAGGTAGATGGGAAGAGTACCTTTGTAGCACCTCTTACAGAATCATAGATTACATTCTCGTTTCCATTAGTGTCAGTATTTTTAATCCAAACTAGGTCCGGCTGGAATGTAGAATTACCATCTTGATTTACTGACAGGCCACCGCTACCGATCGCTGTTCCGTTACCCGTGTAAGTAACTGCTTGAACGTGTTTGGTGGGATCTTTAATTGCTGGCGCATTTAGATTGTCAACTTTTAGGGTTTCGTATCCATCGGGTGCGGCAACCGTAAATGCTGTTGCACCAAAGTTTACTGTGATATTCCCAGAAAACGGCCTGAAGGCAAAGAACCAATCTAGGTTAGCAGTTAGATCGACACCCACTGCATTGCCAAAAGACTGATTAAAACTACCCGAACCATTCGACCATCCACTTGCACCAACCCCAGCATCGCCCCAATAAATCTTGTCATTAACTAGATCAAGAGCAATCATATGAGTTACTGTAACACTATCATTGGGACCGTAGTTAGTTGCGCTGTAATTGCCGTCAGAATTAAAAACATCACCCGTTGCGACGTGAAGCAGTCTACCAGCACCGCCGTCAGCAGTTTCAAGACCGTCAAAATCAGAAGTAGGGTCTCTAGTTGTTGCTGATATTGCCTTTACGCAACCTGTCATAGTCGTGGTGGCGGTAGCACAAGTTGCTTCTATGTAATACTTTTTGCCACTTTGAGCTGGGAAGGTGGAAAATGTCATTCCCTGATCCGGTGATGGGGAATTCGTCTTAAGCATGCCTTCTAATAAATTCTCGTGGGCATGTTGGCAACTCATCGGCGACAATGTAGCGAAGTTTCGCGTGGGCGTGTCAATCGATTGATTCGCCGACGCCATGTTGGTTGCAGTAAAGTTATTACTATTACCGCTTGAGTCTAGTCCTAGGTTTGAAGCATCTTCATACTTCAACCAATAACCATAGGCACCGAACGTAAGACCTGTAAGATCAATCGGTGTCCAGATTCCGTTGCTATCATACTTACCAAACGAAGTAGGAGTGAGCTGCTGACCATCGATAAGAGCACAGTGTGTAAGATATCCAGACATATACTCACCAGAACCCATGTAAGCCCATCGTGTATCATTTCCAGTAGTCATCATTGGAAATGTTTCGTCGTCAGCAAAGTTACTTGATGCTCTCTTAGTCATTAGAACACCATTGTGATACATCTGCTTTCGGTTGGCTGCTGCGGTTGCAGCATTGGTATCGACGGCAACCACAAAGTGATGCCACCCATGAGGATCTCTAAAATTTTTGTTACTATAATCGGTCCTCAGTGTAGCGGATGAACCCTTCGAGTAGACGTTAAATTCCCAGTCTCCGGCAGCTGCACCAGCGCCTACACCAGCCATAAAAAAGTTAGCTCCGCTATTTCCGACATGATAAAAATTGTCATTATCCTGATAGCTAGTGTCGGAGTGATTGGCGTCTTTCCACCACCAGCTTAGAGTAAATTTCTTAGCAGCACCGGTTGCAGTTCCGCTATTCGTTCTAACCAAACCTTCATCTGTACCATTGAACACGGCGCTGTTTTCGATCTCGTAAGCACCGCCTGCTCCTGCGGCACCTGCGACGACAGTTTGGTGTAGATTAGATACGGTCATAAAGAATTTCCTTATGCAGTGCCAAGGAGATCAATCGTGGCAACTGTATGAATCGTGTTCGCCGATACTACATAATAGTCTAAACGATCTTGTTTCGCAGCTGAAGTCGACATGGTCGGTGCAGTTCCAGTTGCGAATCTCCAATGTGATCCAAACGAAGTAGTATAACTACCATTCGCCGTAATCACAATGCTTCCGCCTTGGCCTGCTGTCGTATTCGAAGGATTTGCAATCAGTAAGTTAGCATTTGCCGTCATACTGAAATGGTTTGCTGTTGCAAGATCGATTGTAACTGTATTTGTCGATGCAGGACCAGTCCTTACACCAAGAGCACTAATACTACCGCGTTGGGCTTTAGTAAATGATTGTGCTACATCGGTCTTTGCAATATCAGCCGCAGTGGCATGCGCTGTTACAACTCCCGTTGCCAACATAGTGTTTGCAGAAACAGCACCCGTTCCAATATCGCCGGCATCAATCGCACCTGCCTTGATAGAGTGTGTGGTTACTGCTCCTACTGCGAGGTCAGTATTCGCAATCGCTCCAGCTTGAATATCAATCGTTGTGACCGGAGATGCGGGTGGTTGTAAACCAATATAAGGCATTGCCTAATCTCCTTAAGTTTGCTGCAAGACTGACATCACCGCGTCGATTGACGAAGCTGTGTTCGACGATACTTTAATCGAGTCACCTACGGTGAGAACAATCTTTTGATCTCCACCGATTGGTGTAAGTGCGCCGCCGGCCGGAACCGGAGCATCCTTTACGATGCGTGAATCGTTACTCCCATCGTTGTAAGCAACTGTCACCTTTACAGCAGATGCCGTAATGTTCGACACTGTCAGTCCGATTACAGTCTCGGTAGTTCCGCCAGCAACCGTATGGCTGCCAACAGCGGTAAGTGAATTGCCTACAGCGCGGGATGCGAATGTTTCAAATACGTTTGCCATTTATCCTATCCTAGTGCGATTGCGAAAGCGAGTGCATTATCATCGGTACCTGGTGCTGCACCGTTTATCAAAAGTGTACCGTTAATCTTTGTGTTAGCCGTAACCAGAAGAGTACCGCCAGTGATGTTTGTATTTGCTCCATCGAGAGTTGCTAAACGTGTAGTTGTAAGAGCGGCGGTGTTTGCCGTAAAGTGGCCACCTGCTGTTACCGTGTTAGCACCAATTGTGTTTGCAGTCGGATTGATCTCAAAGAGGTTAGTGAACCCTTGGTTTGACCTGACTCTCCAAGTATCAAATGTATCCGTCAGAGCAACGTTAGCAACTTGACCCATTTTTTAATTACCCTTCTGTGAAGAGATGATAATATTTAACATATCCTTCAGCTCTCCGAGTTCTTGTTTGATATTATTTATATCGTTCAGTATACCGCTTTGTGACTGTCTACTTTTTTTATAAGCATGTAGTCCTCTACTATCCGTAGCAACGATTGCTCCTGAAGCTTCATCCTTCTTAAAATCCTGAACGTCTTTTATCAATGTTAAGCTCATAATTCTTTCCTAGATCTGTAGAGCAATAGCACGGAAGTCTTTCAGCCTCGGTACTCGAGATGGACTCGTCGAGAGAAGTACTACCTTAATCTTAAAGTGTTTAAACCCAGTATAGGTAACACTTCCTGAGGCATACTGGAACTCTCCACCGGCGCCGGTTAAACTTGCGGTTGGAATATTGTATTCGTATTCTTCAAAGTCCTGCTCATTTTCGGTATCAGATACCACGGTTGAAGCTGTGATCTGCGTTAACTCTAACCATGTTTTATCTTCCATGGTTTGACCATCTTCTGCATTCAAGAACTTTCCATATACCTTGATAGTTGCAGTGCTTGGTTTATACGCCGCGAAGAATAACTTAAGATCCTCAGCGTCCTGTCCTTCTGCAAGAGTTACAGTTTTCTGAACGTATCGAGCAAGTGCATTACCGTTTGATTTTCCATCCTCATTCGTAGAATCATTATTGATAAGATTCTCTACAGTAAAGATGGCAGCACGATCGTTATCAATCGCCGGTGAATGGCGAGGATTCGTAGTATTGGTTAGTATAGTTTTAAGTTCGGCCGACTTTTTACCGGAGATACCGGTTGTCTCATTCGATTTACTAAGTACGAACCTACGTGTATCATACCTCGTTTCACTGTTGATGTTGACCGATTTGAATGCGCTATCCAATGCCGACCCAGACGTTGCAAGTTTTGCAGTTGATGAAGCAGTTGTATCCTGCAGCTCAAGCTTACTTGCAAACACCTTGAATGTATCTATAGGTAAGTTATCGACACTGACGATACGAGCATCGAGACCACTGACCTGTCCTCTGATATAAGTATTCGCGCTGAACGATCCGCTTGGACTCGATAGGTGCATAATTGTATTGGACTGAGTAACTGCATCGAAGAAATGTACTCGACCAGTAGGAGTTGACTGACTGCTGATCGTAGCATTCACTCCTGTGTTTGCGCTAGACCCAGCCGCATACTTGTATATCTTTGCACTGTTTGTAAACTTAGTAGCCGTCGTTACTTCCTTCACTCGTATCGAAGAACCGCTATTGAACGTAACGATAGCATTTGCTTGAGCTGAAGTTGTATTTGCCTGGACGATGATATCACCAACGTTAGCACTGATTGCACCTGAGAGTGTAAGAGAAGTTTCACCGTGTACCAACTCATTAGCTCTATCAAATGCTGTCGTCGTATCCAATTCATCAAGAGTAAGATACTCTTTATCAATGTTCTTGAATATAGCCGTACCGGTTTGATTCGTACCAAAGTTTGCAAAGTACATTGTGTACTTAAGATCTTCTTCCTGTATTGCTTGCCACTGCCTATCGTTAGACGATGCAAATAGAACACCGGTTGCGGGTTGAGCCGTAACTCGATTTCCAGTAATAAGATCGTTTCGTCCGAGTCTTGCGGTCCAAACTACACAGTTCGGATTTTTATTTGCAGGCACCAGTGTTAATGCATATTCCGCTGAGTTTAACAAGTACACCGGAGTTTCAAATACAACCGGTGTAGCCGACGAACCGTCGGTCGATGTGTTGATGTCAGCTGCTGGTACTATCTGTCTACTGAATGGTACTACCCTATCGGTTACGACTTGCGACGAAGGTTCGACTTCTCTAATCTCTACAATAACCGGAGCTGTTGCATCCTTAGCTGAGAAGAATAGATCCACCTTAGAAACATATGCACCCGGTGATTGGAAGTTGCTATTATCATTGACTCTAAATGTTTGAGCCAGCGGATCAGTCGTACGACGTGGTTCTCTTCGTACCTGATGAACAACACGAGTATCAACGACCGTTCTCGTAGAGATATCAATCTCACGAGTTGAGATGATTGTACCTTGTGTCGTCATATCTAAACCGCCTGCGCTGTAATTAGCTTCAGCCGAAGTAACAGCGGCGCCGGTTGCTAAACTATTAGTCGGACTATCGGTAAGTCTGAACCGAAGGTTACCAACGGGGAATCGTATCTGATCGTTGTTTGGTATCCTAAAGTTGGCATACAGCTCACCGTTTGAGTTCGTAATAAGAGAACTGCCTTCAGAGGCAGTATTGGCGAAGGATGTATTTGCCGGTGATACATAAGCATTGACATCGGCACCATCGAAGAAGGCATATACTCGAGTCGATGGTTTCAGACCTTCGGCCTTCACGTTAACTTCACGAGAACGCATAAACGGAATCAAACCAACATTCTGTACCGAGTCTCCAAGATTGTTTTCAACGAGTTCTCCGGCCTCAACTACAAGCTGTTCACCGGTTCTTTGTTCCGTTACTGCGACACGCTGCATTCGGTTTCCCTGAGCGTCTTCGCCGCCAATTCCAACGACATTGCCCAGAACCTGTGCGCCAATCTCTTCAAACTCTCCGAAGTTTGCACCAACATGGTTGGATATCTCTTCAAGGGCTTCAGCAAAATTACCGAAGTCAATATTGATAGATGGGGCAGTTGTTACATCTTTAAAGAAGTCGTTATCCGGTGTAAGTGTAATGACACCTTGGAATGAGAAGGAGAGGCCAGCAATGTTACGAGTATCCGTAGCGAATGGCTGATCTATCAGTTCCTCATGTGTCCATGGTAAAAGAATCAGCTTACCGGGATTTGGTGTAGTAACAGATGAAACCGTAGATGTGGCAGTTGATGTACCGCCAACAACATTTGCTGCATTGGTAAATGTTCCGGAAACTCCACGAAGATATAGTTTTGTAGATACCTGATGCGCAAGCTTACCGGAAGCGGAACCCTGTGTAATCGTTTCACCTACTGTATAAGTTGCAGTGGTTGATCCGATAGTGATCGTTGCATCCTTCGATGTTGCGGTGATGTTTGTCGAGTTCGCAGATTGAAACTCCATCTGAACATCATCTAATTTATAGGTTGGACGAAGCTCCTTCTTTGATTTATGAATAGAAGCTTTATAACCTTCATCAAAGAAATCAGATGACGTAAAGTCAGCGAACTGGTCAACAATGATCCCGTTCTTAAATCTATCTACTCCGCTTGAGTTTGCAAGGAATAAGTTTTTAGTGTCCGACTCAAGTAAGGATAGAGATGTATAGTACTCAAGGTTACCAATTCTTTCTGCGAGTCCGTTGATATCCTTCATTGTGTATCGGCGGATCCGCTGAGGGGTAATCTTAATAGCAAGTTCATTACGGCCGTTCGGTGCAGTAGCTGTTTGTATCCTCTTAGCATTTTCTTGAGGTAACGACGGAAATGGTTTTACATTTACGACAGCAATCGTCATACCATCCGCGGGTGCCGTTGGTGTTTTTGGATCCAATGATGGAACGCCCTTAACAACTCTAAACTCACCAGCATCTGTAACTACGATTCTATCCTTACGTGGAAGGTAGTAATCAAAGTCGGTAACGAAGTCTTCGTTAGGAGCCATATATCGTAGACCACCCGAAGGTTCTACGATGACGGTTGATGTTGCTGGGTTACGAGAAATATTGGTAAGAGTTGTAACACTATTTGCCGTGTCGGTAATGCGAGGGCGAATGTCGATATTATTTCTAAGATCGTAACGAATATCGGTTACAAGCGAGCGATATATTGGAATCTCACCCGTCTGAATAGCAGTTGTATTTGCGGTATTCGCATCATCGACTGGATAAGAATTGACTGAGAAGTAACCCTTACCTTGTGATGTATCGTGAGTGAAGTAATCCATCTTCACGAGATATGTTTGACCGTTAGCGATCGCTCTCGATGAAGACGACTTCAGCCGTAACCTTGAATGATCATAATGGTTATCACGCATTCCTGTGTCAAGTTCAAAGTCTTTAGTAACATCTGTTCCTTCTGATGTACTCGCGAAGAAAGTATTACCGGTCTTTAGCCGTACTTCTTTAAGTTTATGACCATCGGATAACCCAAGTGGCCATGGGCCGGCAAGACCGTGACTTGCGAATCCAGCACTAATGTTAATCTCAACGAGCCTGTCTTTATTGATTACCTTAGCAATCTCTCGACCATCGACCTTCTTCAGTTCAGTTGTTACTAATGCACCAACCGTACTGCTAAGAGTTTCTTGAATGTCAATCGTAGCTGATGTTGTTGAGTTGATCGTTACACTACGAGCTGCAGCATCACCACCGACTCCGTTCAGTGAGATAACTTGGCCAGGTGTAAAGAACTTAAATACAGTCTTACCACTTAGAGCGGCACCTTCGCCTGGTCCATAGTAGTTAACTGACGTAGCACTATTCAGATTTGATATGACGTATGTGTTTGATTCACCCTGAAGTTGAATCTTATCACCAACGCTATACTTATTAGTAACGTTCGTTAGACCGGTAACAGTGTTTGAGTTTGCTATCCTAGCCCCTGTCGTATCCCTTGCGGTTGCGCTGTTCGCAGTGCCTGTTAATACAACATGGAAGTTTTCACGCTCCTGCGTATTATTGATAGCTCCGGTTGAGAACGGATACTGTTCGTCAGCACCAGATGTTGTAATCGTTACCGTTCCATCTGCCGCAATCGTAGCTGCTTCCTGCTTAAAGAACTTAAATTCGTTATCAAGAGCATTGGATGTATCACGTAATGTTTTAATATTCTCGGCAGGTATGAGGAACATAGATCTATTGAATCCAGTCTCGCTCAATGTTGCACTACCGTTTGTAAGAACAGTATCAGCAATGCCATCGGTAGAAGAATGATCGTATCGAATAGATCGCACAAACGAGTAACTATTAGCGGTCATATTGATATCATAAAGATATAGTTTCATACGACCACGGGCATCGCCCTTTGTACCTGAATCGTATTGGATCGCTCGAGCTCGAGCTTCACCAATCTTAGCACCACGTGTAACCGTTGTGAATGTGTTATTAGAAATTGCTCTAACTGCTGTATCATACAGCTCAACGCGATCGTGGCCATTAACATCCCAGGAACCTACAACTTCATCGATAAGAGTATAGTTGCCGTAGTTTGCAGGGATAGAAATATTCTCAACCGATGCAACGTCAGTTCCTTTATCAAGAGTTACATGACGAGTGACAAGGTTCTCTACTTGATAACCACGAACGTAGGCCTGTCCGGCCGATACATCCGCCACGAGTTTGTTAATATTTCCACCGCTACCGGAAGCAAAGACCCCACCATTATTTGCAGAGTCCAAGTGTTCCCGCATTCTGAGTGTAAGTCCTCGGACAATATAGTTACCCGATTCATCATAGGTACGCTCGGCGATGTAATCATTGATGACTGAGTATAAAGGCTTATCGGCTTTATATTCAATATCACCGTTCTTAATACGGCATCTTTCTACAAAGTTTGTAGAAGCATTTGCGGTAAGAGCTAACGTTGTAATGTTTGCAGTCAGCTTAAGGCGATCAGCTCCTGGTGCTGCATAGTTGAACGATCCTTGCGCAGGATCCTGTAAAGATGTATCGGATGCAGATGTAACAATGGATTCTTCAATGTTATAACCAACTTTAATGTTGGTGTTCGACGTGTAACGACCGACAATAGTGTTAGCGGCATCAACTCGAATGAAGTGATCTTTGGCAAAAAGCATGCCATCACCAAATGAGATTCTTGATGCATCACCTGTTACCTGAGACGACTGAACTCCTTCGGTGATAACGTTGGCGGAGAGAGAAGTGTTTGATGTAAGCCGTTCTCCGCTCTGAAACTTAGCAGTAGTACCGAGTGTGCCCGATCCTGTATAACGAATGTAGAGAGTCTTAGTGTTAGGTGTGGCGGCTTCTGAACCATCGATGGAATCAAGAACGTGGGCTGTTACACCAGTCGTTACCCCTGTAAGAGTTGAGCCAACAAATGCAGCTGCATTAACGGAAGCACCGTTGTTATCGTTATCACGAACCTTCACATATTTAAGAAGGTGATCGTAATTCATTTCCAATCCAGAAACAGTACTTCCTTCTTGGAAAACGTGCTCGCCGAACCTGTCGATCTGCGACTGCAAGATCGTTTGCATCTGAGTAAGTTCACGGGCTTGAACTGCTAGTCCTGGCCGGAAAAGAACCCGATGAAAGTTTTTCGTTTCATCGTAATCGTCATAATATGGGTCGACATTGAGATCGGTCGATAGTGTTACCGTGTTTGCAAGTGCCATTTAATCTTTTTCCTTAGAATTTCACTACCAGCTTGATATCTTCAATCTGATCGGATGACCGAGCAATTGGTCCTCTATTTTCTTTGTATAATACATCGCCTGTGTATGGAGCAAGCGATCCATAAGCGACGCTTCCTAGAGTTGCTGTAATACCACTTGTGAGTCCAGTGATGGTCTCAGAATTAGTGAACGTACCGTTTGACTTTGCATCAAGAACTTTAACTGTGCCGGCTGTGTTACCACTGTTAGTATTTGCAAAGCTTACGAATTTTGCAGATGCACCAGACGTACCGCCGCGGACCACTTCATCGAGTGTATATGCGCCGGTCCCCGATACGCTTGTAACCGTAAAGTTTGTTGCTTGGTTATATACTGAACCTGTCGCAATGTCACCGTTAGCAAACTGTGGATCACGAATGATTCCGATGGAACGGAAGTCATTTGTTGTGATGAACGTATCAGATTCTGAACCACTTAGCTGAACATTAAGAATTACGTTATGTCCGCCAAGCTCATCAACCGGATCCGATCCGTGACCGCCTGGAGGAGATACAAATGCTTGGCCCGTTGCGCCGGATCCATGACTGCTATTGGCACTTACTGTAATAGTTGCTTGTGAGTACTTACTACCACCGGAAATAATGTTAATGTAATTCACCGCTCCGGAGTTAACATTCGCAAAAGCAGTAGCACCTGTACCGTCTCCGCTGATTGCAACCTTCGGGCCAACTAAGTAAGTCGATGATGTATTTGGCGTAACATTAAATGTAGAAGCTAGCTGAACGACTTTCGTTGAACCAACATAGTCTGTAATTTCACGAACCTGTCCTGAACCCAACCCTGAAGCAATATAAAGAGCAGAGCCATTATAGATGTTATCAGTACCCGATGCTCCGCTAGCAAGAGTCATTGTATCGCCATCCGCAACGGCAGCAAGAGTACCTGAGTTTGTTAGATAGGAAGATCCACCTCCCACTACATCGATAACATCAATAGCACCGTTGGAAGCAGCTTGTTGTACATCCCACTGCGCTGAGTTATCGTCAGAAGTAAGAGTCTTAATTGGTTGCCAGTCTGTCGTAAGGAACTTAAGTGCATCTCCGGCGCCGACTGCATACATAAACTTCCAATGATAACCATCAGCCGTAACCAATGTGGTAGTTGCTGTGCCGGTTGGTTCAACCGTTGACGCCGCAGCTTTATTATTGAATAAGCACTTATATACTTGATAAGAGCTGTTCATAACATACATAGTGTTTGAACTTGCTGGTGTATCGAAAAGGGTTGTTAAGTTTGTGTTATACTCTCGATAAACTTTACCACTCGACCAGTTGTAACGAGGAACCGCAAAAGTAACATCTCCGCTCTGTGCTCTCTTCAGCGAAAGCATATCCCGCCAGTTGTCGTATTCAGTTACCTGAATAGAATCGGTAGGAGTTGGTGGATTGTTATCATCGGGCCACGCTGATACGCGTGCGATGAACAAGTACATTTTGGTCGATGCGGTTTCGGAAAATGCCTCGTGAAACTGTTCGGCATTATGAACTCGAAAACGTCTGGTTACTGTTCCTGGCATTATTTAACCCTTTTAACCTTAATCAAGATTATTTCTATTTATTTATAATTATCTTCAGGCAGTTCCTTGAACTCGTACAACTATTTGACCCTTCATAGCGCTGTGGTTGGCGCATTGATAGAAGTATGTACCAGATGCGTTCGGAGTCCAAGATACCGTTCCCGACTGCGTTCCTTGATTCGAAGCGGCCGG
>PVBE010196952.1_pt1 | contig 11247 bp, 9 predicted proteins | sample 1631181 | NCBI WGS metagenome assembly PVBE01 (sample SAMN08397723, study PRJNA350692) | Marine metagenome, whole genome shotgun sequencing project. | isolation source: water | place: Pacific Ocean | collected 2012-04 | reverse complement strand
GGAGCCGCGAGACGGCGAGCCGGACGACTTGACCGGCCTGGTCGCGTCCGCGGTGTTCGGATTCATCCTCGGGCCTATCCTGAACTTTGCCATCGACCGGCTGCCTCCGGTCGAGGACGGCGTCCTTCAAACCTCTATGAACAGGCAGCGGGCGTCGGCCCGCAACCGAAGCCGCGGGCTGGCGTGTGGAGGTCGGGCTGTACCGCACCAACGTTCGGAGATGTGGTCACTGCCTGGGGGACATCGTTCCCCAGATCCGATCCGCAGCCCTGCGCCAAGAGGATGGCGAGTGCCCAGGCGGCCCTGGGGCGAGGCAGCCGGTCGCGCATGGTGGCTCCTCGGACGACGGTGCACCTACACCCTAGACCGTCACCCGGAAAACCACCATGAAAGGCCACCCACACTTGACAGCTTCGATCACCCGAGCCTGCCCTCGCGCGCCTACTCGTCCAGGCCAGCCCAAAAGACCAAGCCGCTGCGGTGCAACTGCAGGAAGTGGCGCATGTCGGTGTAGACCGCCAGAGGGGCCATGGCGTCCAGGGCCGCGGGATCCTCGCGATACAGGAGCGAGGTGCCTTGCGATCCGAAAAAGCGAGGCGCCCAGAGATCCAACAGGGCTTGGGCCTCGGCACGGAACAGGCCGTGGCCGGTGGCGATGGAAACAGGCACGGCCGGGTCGCGCATCATGACGCAGTCGTCGAAGTCCACGGTCCAATCCAGCTCCGGCTCGGGCTGGTCCGCATCCACCAGCCGCTCGAGCAGCCAGGGACGTACAACGGCCTCGGGATCGGGCATCGCGGCCATCGGTAGGTCGACCGCCTCACCGGGATCGAGCTTGTCCAGACGTCCGACCATGCCGTCGACCGGGTCGCGCCGGATCACGACGAGGTCGTAGACCGGGTGCGCTCCCTGGTTGCTCACGCGCACGCCCGGGCCGGTCGCGGACCAGGGCTCCACCCGCACAACGGGCTGCTCTGCCGTCTGGGCCTCGTAGAACAGGAAGCGCTCGGACTCGCTGCCCCGGTTGACCCACATGGCTCCCTCGATGGCCCGCAGATCGGCCAGCCAGGGCTGGGCCGAGGAGCGCGGCGTACCCCGGGCCTCGTTCGTCAGGGTCAGGGCGTCCCAGGCGAGCTGGGCGGCCAAAGGATCGCCATGGGATGGGCCCACGAGTCGATCCACCTGGGGATACCAGACGCTGGCCGTCCCACGCGCGAAGCCCACCTCCACCGCCGCGGGGATACCGTCGTCCCAACTCAGCGGGCCGTAGAAGTGCAAGACCGGTAGGTCGCGCTCGCCACCGTCCGCTGGAAGGTCGCGCACGCGAGTTCCCTGAACTGGTTGCACCGGGGCGCCCCGATAGAACCAGGTGGGCAGATTCGGGTGCCAAGGATCGGCCTCGGGCCCGGAGTAGACCTGCACGCCCCACTCATGGACCACCAGAGGGTAGGCACACCAGGACTTGGCTTCCAAAGTCGGGAGCAGGGCGAGCGTGATCACGATCGCGGGGATCATCTTGTCACCTCGGTCATGGCGGCCAGATCGAGCCCTTCCCACAGGATCAGGCTGAGCCGCCGCAGCTCCACGTGGTGGTACATGTCGGTGTAGATGGACAGGGGAACGAGGCGATCGAGAGAGGCGGCGTCCTCGCGGTAGAGGATGACGGTCCCTTCCTGGCGGAAGAAGCGGTCCTCCCAGACGTCCAGAATCGCGTCCACTTCCGCCTCGAACAGCCGGTGCCCACTCGCTTCGCGGACCGGCACCGCAGGGTCGCGGCCCATGACGCAGTCGTCCATGTCCCAGCGTTGCTGGGTGGGAGCCGAGGACAGCTCGGCGTCCGCCAGGCGAACCTTGGCCAGGCCCCCCAGATCGTCCACTCAGGCGCCATCGAGCAGGAACCCCGCAGACGCCCCGGCGGGAATGCTCGGGGCAAAGAAGCTGGCGGCACCGCCGTCGTGGACCACCAGCACGTCGTGCACGGGCTGTTCACCGTCGTTGTGGAGCACGTAGTGCGGCGTCCCAGGGCTCCAGGTCTCCCCACGCTCCACCCGCAGGGCCGGCCGCTCGCGTGTGTCGGCTTCGTAGAACAGGAAACGCTCGCTCTCGTCGCCATGGTGGACCCAGAGAGCGTCGAGCCCCCGCAGGCGGCCCACCCAGCCCACGTCGGTGGCTGAGGGTTCCGAAGCGGGCTCGGGGCTCAAGACCAGGGACTCCCAGGCCAGCTGGGCCGTGGGATCGCCTGGCAGCGCGCCCTGCTGGCCGCCAAAGGGAGTACGGGCCGCCCGCTGGGCTTCGAGCGCCAAGCGCGCGGCGAGGGCCTCGGCCCCATTGGCCACCTCGGCCGGGCGGATGACGTCCGCCTGGGGATACCAAGCCGCGGCCCTTCCTTCTCGGAAACCCACCTCTACCGCTACCGGCACCTGATCGCCCCAGACAAGGGGCGCGTAGAAGTGCACCACGGGCAAGGTGCGCACCCCAGAGTCAGGCGGCAGGTCCCGCACAGGCTGGCCCTCGAGGGTACCGGAGCCCGGCCCACCGAAGAACCAGTCCGGCATCTCCACCGGCGGCTCGCGGTGGCCCTGGGCCGAAAACACCTGCACGCCCCACTCGTGGACGTACAAGGGCGAGGCACACCAGGACTCGGCCTGGGCGGACAAGGAGAGAAGGAGGGCGGCTAGCAGCATGACGGTTCACTCCGGTTGCCTGGGACAACGCGCGACGGCGGCCGGTTCTTTCAGATGAAGTCGAATCAGCAGCCCTCAGGGAAAGCCATGCCGCAACGCCAATCGCGAATGGTCTCGAAGACGGGGTAGGGCTCGTTCGATGTGCGCACCCAGGCGAAGCCATCCCACGCGCCGTCTTGCAGCTGGAAGGGCATGACGGCCTCGAGCTGCGACTCGGGGAACCAGTCGTTCTGCCAGGCCTGCAGCATCCAGCCGGCCACGTCCTCGCGGGAACCGTGGGCGCCGTCGTCCACGGTCCAGCCGGTCTCGGTGATCAGCACCTGCGCTGACGGCACGCCCGCAGCCGCGATCTCCTTGCGCCAGTAGGCGAGGCCGGCGGCACAGTCGTCGTACGCCTCGAAGAAGCCCCAACCCTCGCCCTGGGACGGGTAGGCGTGGCTGGCGAAGCCATCCAGAGACGAAAACACCGTGGGAACCGCGTCGAGCATCGCGGCGATGTAGGTCTCGGAGGTGTAGCCCCCGCTGTAGTTGCCGGTGCCACACTCGCAGGATCCGACGCTGCCGGGGGACAGGCCGCCGTTGATCACCTTGATGCGATTGTCCCCCAGGCCGCGCAAGGCCGCGGTGACGTCACGCAGCAGGGAGGCGTATTCTGCTGCCATGTCGGCCTGGTCCAGCCAGCCCACGCTGGAGTCGCACTCCCACTCGTAGCAGAGGTTGGGCTCGTTGTGGATCTCGAGCCAGATGGGCCAACCATCGCGCAGGGGCAGGCCCCGCACCACGTTGGCGAAAGACTGGGCGTAGCTGGTGTAGTCCAGGTGCTGGGCGTCGTCCGAGAGCGAGCGCACGTTCTGCTCGCCCCATGGGGGGTTCATGCGGACCACCGGAACCAAGTCCCGCGCATAGACCTCTTGGATGGCGGTGACCCAGTCGCTCTCGGGGCCCGACATGCCTCGGACCATGCCAGGGAAGATGAGCTTGACGTGCCCACCGGGTCCAGCGAGCTCCGCCGCCCGGTCCCACTGATCCGTGTTGCCGGCGCTGACCAAGCCAATTCCGATGGGATTGTCGGGGCGCGTGGTGTCCGGGGGGTCGCCGGTATCGCCCGTGTCCCCTCCCCCATCATCGCGCGCTTGGACACGGCCGCTGCAGATGGCGGTGCCTCCATTATCGGCCGTGAAGTCGACGCTGTACCACCCAGCGTCGCTCAAGGTCCAAGCCTGGGTCCACGTGTAGGGCCCACCGCCGCCGATCTCCATGTCGCCCTGTTGGGAGGATGACCCGCCGGTGATCTCGTAGCCCACGTAGACGTACCCGCTATCAGCCGTCACCGCGGCTACCAGGACTTCGCCGGTGTATGGATGCGCGGGTTCCAGGGTCATCGAAGCGTCCGCGGCCGTGCACTCGATCTCCGGATCGGGCCAGGCGTCCGTGTCCGAATCGGAATCGCTGTCCGAATCGGAATCGCTGTCGGTGTCCGCATCCGGCTGTGGGGGATGGCGCTCGGGATCCTCGGCAGGATCGCAAGCGATCGCGGCAAGAAAGGTGGCATGGAGAAACAGGTTGCGCATGTGGGCTCCCACTGGAAGCAGCGTAACCTCGCCGCTTTCTGCTTGGGTGCGCTGGCCACGGGGGGAATTTTCGTACGCAGAGCTTGACATGTCCGCCCGCCGGATCTATATCGACTGACGAGTCGGTCGGCGCTGTACCGACTCGAGCGTCGGTAAAGAACCGTCGTCCAAGGAGGCCCCATGCGATCCCTTCTCGCCGCCCCACTGGGGGCGCTACTTCTCAGTCTCCCGGGCTTTGCCCAGGCCCTCGAGCCCGCCGAGGTGCTGGCCAAGGCGGACGCCATCCAGAAGGCGGAAACGGCTCACATCCTGATGGAGCAGACCATCACCACCACCAGCGGCAAGACCCGCACCTTCCGCATCGAGAGCTGGTCGGCGGGGGGCAACGACAAGTCGGTGATGCGCTTCATCTCCCCTGCCCCATCGGCGGGCATCGGCATGCTGTCCCTCGAGGGCGGAGACGTGATGTGGGCCTACTTCCCCGACAGCGACGACCTGCGCAAGATCGCCAGCTCCGCCCGCAACGGCAGCATGGAGGGCAGCGATTTTTCGTACGAGGACATGAGCGGCGGCAGCTGGGAGGAGGACTGGACCACCACCGAGATGGTGGACGAGGAGCTGGACGGGCGAGCCTGCCACAAGCTCACCGCCACCCCCAAAGGCAACAGCTCCTACTCGAAGATGATCGCCTGGGTGGACGCCGAGACCTTCGCCACCCACCAGGTGCACTACTTCGACAAGAAGGACCGCCACGTCAAGACCCTCGAGCTCTCCGACTGGAAGGAGAGCAACGGCACCTGGACCCCCACCGAGATGGTGATGAAGAACCTCAGGCGGGGCAGCCAGACCTCCATAAAGATGGTCGAAGTGGCCTACGGGGTTGAGGTCGAAGATCGGCTCTTCACCACCGATTTCTTGACGTCGATGTAGACCGGAGCAACACGAATGACTCCACGCAAGAAACGCCAGGTGGCCCGCAGCCCCGAAGACCTGGCGGCCAAACGCCACCAGATCCTCGACGCGGCCATGGCCATGCTGCACGAAAAGGGCTTCGCCCGCACCACCATGAGCGACGTGGCCCGGCGGGCCGGCATCGGCCGCGGCACGGTCTACTGGCACTTCCCCAGCAAGGACGAGCTGTTCCTGGCCGTGGTGCAGCGCGAGGTGGAGCAGATGTCCGCCCAGCTCGAGCCCATGGTCGCCACGCCCATGCCAGCGGCCGAGAAGCTCGAGCTGATGGTCACCATGACCTTCCAGATGTACGGCGAGGTGCCCCACCTCTTCAGGGCCTTCATGTCCATCCTCACCGGCTCGGGCGAAGACCTGGAGCAGAAGCTCGAGGACGTGCTCGCGGGCGTCTACCGCCAGTACAACCAGGTGGTGGTGGACCTGCTCGAGGAAGGCAAGTGCCAGGGCTCCGTCCGGTCCGACCTGGACTCGCCCATCACCGGAGCCGCCATCGTGGTGCTGCTGGACGCCCTGTTCCTGCAGGTCCACTTCGGGCTCATCGACAACGACCCACCCCGGCTGGCCAAGGCCATCGGGGACCTCATTCAGAACGGCTGCCGCTGCGGCTGCCCAACCTGCGATCCGCGGGGTGAAACGTGAGAGAACGTTTCTTCGACTGGCTGGCCGCCGGCTCCGCCCGGCATCCCTGGCGCTTCCTGGCTGCGGCCCTGCTGGTGTTCCTCGTCGGCGCGGGCCTGTCTGCCACCATCGTGCCGAAGCTGTCCTGGATGGACCTGCTGCCCCAGGACGAGCCCAAGGTGCAGGAGTTCTCCAAGGTGCTCGACGAGTACGGCAACTCCGAGATCGTGCTCGCTTCTCTCGAGGGCCCCGACCCGGACGAACTGCTGGCCTTCGCGGAGAAGCTCGAGCAGCGCCTGATGGAGATGACCACCGCCGACGGCAAGCCGCTCATCAAGCGGGTGACCTACGGCGAAGAGCTCGACTTCATGCTGGAACACGGGCTCATGCTGGCCGAGGCCGACGACCTGGACACCATGTTGGACAACGGGCAGTTCGACGAGCCAGGTCTGGCAGCCATGGTCGCTGGCTACAACCGCATGTTCGAACAAGAGTACGTGGACGAGGGCGATGGCGACGAGAGCCCCGAGGCCCAGGAGGGCGCGGCGGTGCGCGCCATCGACTCCATGTGGGCGCTGCCCAGCGCCCTGCGTTGGTACCTGGAGCACCCCGAGCTGGACGCGACCATCGCCAAGGCGGAGATCGAGGACGCCGTCCACCGTTTCACCCTGGGAGAGGAGCACTACTTCTCCGACGACAAGAGCCTGCTGCTGGCGATGATCCTGCCGGTCTACTCCACAGAGGAGTGGCAGTACGCCGTGCCCGCGGTGCAGCGCACCCGCGACATCTTCGAGGAGCTGCTGCTCGAGCACCCGGCCATCGCCGACAACTACGCCGGGCCCTGGCCGACCACGGGCATCTGGGACGCCATGCTCCCGTCGGCGAAGGGAGACCAGGCCAAGATCGACGCCATGCGCATGCAGCTGCCCTACAAGGTGCCCGCCATCGCGCCGCTGGACAAGCTCGAGTCGGGCACCGGGCTGACCGGCATGCAGGTGATCGTGGACGACGAGTACGCCACCATGTTCCACGACTTCGGCTTCAACACCCTGCTGGCCTTCGTGGCGGTGCTGGCCCTGTTCGTGGTCACCTTCCGCATGTGGACCTCCCCCATCGTGGCGATGGTGGTGCTGGTCATGTCCATCACCGTGGCCCTGGGGGTCAACGCCCTGGTCCTGGGCGAGCTGACCATGATGGCCATGATGTTCCCCATCATCCTGCTGGGCATGGGGGTGGACTACTTCGTCCACATCCTGGGGGAGTTCACCCAGCGCCGGGGCGCGGGACAGTCCATCGAGGACGCCCTGCGCGCCACCCTGCAGAAGACGGGCAAGGGCGTGGTCACCGGCGGACTCACCACCGCCATGGCCTTCCTGGCCCTGGGCCTGACCAGCTTCGAGGGCTTCACGGACTTCGGCATCAGCGCCGGCATCGGCGTCATCTGCACCCTGATCACCAGCCTGCTGGTGCTGCCGGCCGCCCTGGTCATCCTGCACCGCAGGCGGGAGAGGAAAGCAGTGAAGAGGGGCGAGCCCCTCGCCGCCAAGCGCTCCGTCATCCAGTTCGGGTTCCTGGCGGTCACCGGCTCCTGGGCCCACCGCCATTGGCCGGTCACCCTGGCCGTGGTCGGCGCGGCCACGGTATTCCTGGCCATGAAGGCCAAGGACGTGGCCTGGTCCAAGGACCTGCTGGACACCGAGGCCGAGAACCTGGCCTCCCTGGAGCTGTACGACGTGCTCGAGGAGCGCTTCTACCTGCACCCGGACTCCCTGGTGGTCTCGGCCGACAGCCTCGAGGAGGCCTACGCGCTCACCGACGGGCTCGACGACCTGGGCACCATCCGCATGGTGGACTCCATCTCCTACCTGCTGCCGCCCCCGGACGAGCAGACAGAGCGCGCCGAGCGGGTGGAGCAGATCCGGGACCGCGTGGAGTCCTGGCAAGAGGCGCCCCGCTTCACCGTCTCGGATGAGGAACCGATCGAGGCCGAGGAGAGCTCGGGAGCCCGCGTCGCCGCCTTCCTGAAGGCCCTGTACCAGATGGACTGCAACGTCATCACCATCCGCAACAGCGCCTACATGGCCGGCCAGGACAGGCTGTACGAGGCCGCCGGGCGCATCGTGGAGGAGGGCCAGAAGTGCTTCGAACGCGAAGAGGGCAAGCCCCGGCCTCCGGGCGGCTGGCCGCGCATCGCCGCCTCGGACGACGTCAAGGCCATCGCCGCCTTCGCCGAAGAGAACCCCGAGCGGATGGCGGCCCTGCTGGACGGCTTCCAGGACCTGTTCCAGCCCGCACTGAAGCGCAGCTACCTGAGCATGGCCAACCCCGAGGCCATCACCCTGGAGACCCTGCCCCAGACCGTGCGCGAGCGCTACCTCTCGCTGGACGGCGAGAGCTACCTGATCACCGCCTACCCCAGCGGCGACGTCTGGAACGAGGACTTCCAGGACCGCCTCTTCGCCGAGGTGGACAGCGTCAGCGACCGGGTCACGGGCACCCCGCCGCTGTTCGTGGCCACCATCGAGCGCGGGGCCAGGGAGGGCAAGGCCGCCACGCTGTACGCCCTCGGCGCCATCGCCCTGCTGCTGCTCATGGACTTCTGGGGCTTCCGCCGCGGAAAGCTCTGCGAGGGCGTGCTCTCGAGCGTATTGGCCCTGGTGCCGCTGGCCGTGGGCGCCACCTGGACCGTTGGAGCCATGACCCTGCTGGGCATCGAGCTGAACATGGCCAACGTCATCGCCATCCCCCTGATCCTGGGCATCGGCATCGACAACGGCGTGCACGTCATCCACCGCTACCGCATCGAGGGCATCGGCAACATCGGCACGGTGCTGTCCACCGTGGGCCGCGCCATCCTGCTCACCTCGATCACCACCATCGCCGCGTTTGGCACCTTCGCCTTCGGCCTGTACCGGGGCATGGTGAGCATGGGAATCATCCTGGGTCTGGGCATCACCATCTGCTTCTTCATGTCGGTCTACCTGCTGCCCGCCATGTTCGGAGCGATCGAGAAGGCGGGGGTGAAGCTGTGAGCCCCCTCCTGCTGATCCTCGCCGCCCACGCCGGCGAGGACTTCTCGGTCAACCTGGCCGAGGAGCAGACCGTGCGCTTCTCGGGCTATGTCGAGAACCAAGCGGTGCTGATGGCCCTGCCCGAACGAGAGGGTGACGAGGACGAGGAAGGCTCCGGCCTCGACCTGATGGACTACAACAAGCTGCGCCTGCAGATCGAGGCCAAGCCCGCCTCGGGCTTCTCGGCCAACGCCAACCTCGTAGCCCGCACCTTCCACGGCACCACCAGCATCGCCCTGGCCGACGTGCTGCCCGAAAAGTTCGCCGACGACATCGCCATGCTGGCCGCCTGGGATCCCAGCTACGCCAGCTACACCATGGAAGACGAGATCTTCCTCAACGACGCCTACTTCACGGCGCGGGAGGGGAACTTCAAGCTCCGCATGGGTAAGCAGCCGTTCCGGTTTGGCTCCGGCTACTTCTGGAACCCAACCGACCCCTTCACCGTCAAGGACATGCTCGATCCGTCCTACGAAAAGGAGGGCGTGACCGCAGCACGGTTCAGCTACGCCCTGCCCCTGCAGGGCTTGCTCGAGGCCTGGGCCCTGCCCCGCCAGACCTGGGGTGAGTTCGAGGTCGAGGACAGCGCCTTCGCCGCCCGGGCCCGCGTCGCCCCCGGCCAGTGGGCCATCACCGCCAGCTACGCCAACTACCGGGACCTCGCCGGGCTGGACATGACCGCCATGGACATGGAGGGCTTCATGGTCCAGGGCCGACGCCAGCTCATCGGCCTGGACGTCAACGGCGAGATCGCAGGCGTGGGCCTGTGGGTGGAGGCCGCCTACAACCTGATGGACGTGGACGACTGGGACGCGCTCGACAAGATCGCCGAGGAGCAGTGGGCCGAGGTGGACGCCGGTGCCCAGTACGTCATCCGGGGTGGGACAACCGTGATGGTGGAGTACCTGTACAACCAGCGAGGCATGGAATCCGCCGCCGACTACACCCTGTGGCACTGGATGCTCTACATGGAGCAGACCATCCGCGCCCTGGGCCAGCACTACGGCACGGCCACCGTTCAGGTCCCCCTGGGCCGCATCCACACCGACCTGGCCCTGGCGGGAATCACCAACTTCAGCGACGGCTCCTGGCTGCTCAACCCCTGGGTCAGCTACGAGTGGGGCCAGAACCTCGAGATCTCCGCCTACGGCGCCATTCCCTTTGGCGGCAAGAACGCCGAGCTTTCGGCCATGGGCCACGCCGGATATCTACGGGCGAGGTTCAGTTTCTAACCCGAGCGAACTTGACATCCCGGGCCTGGCCACCCCACAAGCCGCCCTGGTCAGTGTATGATGCCCTGTGTGCTCCCACGGAGGCCCCCAATGCGACTCGGTCCCTCCTTCGCCCTCGCGCTACTCCTCACCGGCTGTCCTCCGAAGGACGACACCGGGACGCCCGAGGACACGACCCCTACCATCGTCGATGCAGACGGCGATGGCTACCCTGAGTCCGAGGACTGCGACGACGCGGACCCTGCGGTCCACCCCGACGCCGAGGAACTCTGCGACGAGGTGGACAACGACTGCGACGGCGAGACGGACGAGGGTTCGGGCGAAACCTGGTACGCCGATACCGACGATGACGGCTACGGCGACGCAGCCACCAGCAGCGAAGCCTGCGATCTGCCGTCCGGCTCGGTGACCGACGCCGACGACTGCGATGACACCCGCGACGACGTCAACCCCGGCGAGACCGAGATCTGCGACGACGACAACGTGGACGAGGACTGCAACGGCCTCGCGGACGACGACGACCTCGGCGTCGACGCCAGCACACAGCTGCGATGGTACCGCGACCTGGACGGCGACGGCGTGGGTTCCTCCACCTACGGCATGATGAGCCCCTTCTGCGACCAACCCACCGGCTACGCCGACCAAGACGGCGACTGCGACGAGACCCGCACGGACATCCACGCCCTGCACGACGAGATCTGCGACGGCATCGACAACGACTGCGACGCCGCCACCAGCGAAGACGGGGTGATCTCCTTGGGCTCCGATGCCCACGCTGACCTCGCCTCGGCTGTCGCAGCCGCTTCCGCCGGCGACACCGTCATGCTCTGCGACGGCACCCACGTCGCCACCGTCACCAACACCGTGTCCCTCACGCTGCAGTCCCTCAACGGTGAGTCCAGCACCGAGCTGAACGGCGGCGGCGAGGGCCCCATCGTGACCATGGGCGACGATCTCGCCGTCATTGGCCTCGCCTTCGCAGACAGCGTCGCGACCAACGGGGGCGCCATCGACGGATCTGGCGCGGCGGGAGCGCTCCTCGAGGTCGTGGACTGCGCCTTCGAGTCCAACGAGGCTACCAACGGTGGCGCCATCTACGCAG
>PVBE012981175.1_pt1 | contig 11248 bp, 12 predicted proteins | sample 1631181 | NCBI WGS metagenome assembly PVBE01 (sample SAMN08397723, study PRJNA350692) | Marine metagenome, whole genome shotgun sequencing project. | isolation source: water | place: Pacific Ocean | collected 2012-04 | reverse complement strand
CCGGGCGCGCGCGTCCGCGCGCTTGGCTTGGCGCGCTTGCCAAATGGCAATGCGCAAGGCGCATTTCCATCTGGAAAATCACGACTTGCTCGGGCCGACCATCTTTAAGGGATTGACCCATTTGTCGAACTCGGCCTCGCTGAGGAGGCCGAGCGCCAGCGCTGCCTCTTTCAGTGTCGTGCCATCGCTGTGCGCCTTCTTCGCTGCCTTGGCCGCGTTGTCGTAGCCGATATGCGGGTTGAGCGCGGTTACCAGCATCAGCGATTCGTGTAAGAGCTGTTCGATTCGGGTGTGGTTGGCCTCAATGCCGCGCACGCAATTGTCGGAGAAACTGCGCCCGCCGTCGGCGAGCAAGCGGATAGATTGCAGGAGATTGTAGATCATCACCGGCTTGAACACGTTGAGCTCAAAATGGCCGTTCGAGCCGGCGATGGTGATCGCGGTGTGGTTGCCCATCACCTGGGCGCAGACCATGGTCAGCGCTTCCGACTGGGTTGGGTTGACCTTGCCCGGCATGATCGACGAGCCGGGCTCGTTGGCCGGTAGCGACAATTCGCCGATACCGCAGCGCGGGCCGGAGCCGAGCATGCGGATATCGTTGGCGATCTTCATCAGGCTGGTGGCCAGCGTGTTGAGGGCGCCCGACATCCCGACCAGCGCATCGTGCGCGGCCAGCGCCTCGAATTTGTTCTCGGCTGTCTTGAACGGCAGGCCGGTGAGCTTGGCCGCCTCTTGGGCGAAGGCCTTGTCGAAGCCGAGCTTGGAATTAAGCCCGGTGCCGACCGCCGTGCCGCCCTGGGCAAGCTGGCAGAGACGCGGCAACGCCGCTTTGATGCGCGCCTGGCCATATTTTATCTGCGTTGCATAGCCGGAAAATTCCTGCCCGAGGGTGAGCGGTGTGGCGTCCTGCAAATGGGTGCGGCCGATCTTGACGATTTTCTTGAACTCGGCCGATTTTTCGCCAAGCGCACCGTGCAGCAGAGTGAGAGCTGGCAGCAACTCGTCCGTCACCTGCTCGACAGCGGCAATGTGCATGGCGGTCGGGAAAGTGTCGTTCGAGGATTGGCCGCGGTTGCAATGATCGTTGGGATGAACGGGATCCTTCAGCCCCATCGGCTTGCCCATGATTTCGGCGGCGCGGTTGGCGATCACCTCGTTGGCGTTCATGTTCGATTGGGTGCCTGAGCCGGTCTGCCAGACAACGAGGGGGAAATGATCGTCGAGATCGCCGGCCATGACCTCGCGCGCCGCCTGTTGCAGCGGCTTGGAAATTTTCCTCGGCAGATCGCCGCTTCGTGCATTGACCCGCGCCGCGGCCAGCTTGACGATACCGAGGGCGCGTACCAGCGGTGCCGGCATGCGTTCGCCGCCGATCTTGAAATTCTGCAGGCTGCGCTGGGTTTGCGCGCCCCAATAACAGCCGGCCGGCACCTTGATTTTGCCGATCGAATCGCTTTCCGTCCGTGTTTTCGCGTTCTTACTCATCGTCATCAATCCTCTCTCCGCTCGAATGTCGTGTCATAGCACAACCCGGCGGGCCTGTGCATAATGCGGCGGGCACCAGCACCTGGTTTCTGTTCTCCGAGTCCAGAACGGTTCCGGTATATTTCCCGTAGGTCGGCGAGCCGGCGCGAATATCGACGGCGACGTCGAAAATGGAACCGGTTATTACGGCCAACAACTTCCATTGCGCGAACGGGTGAATTTGGAAATGAAGGCCTCTTGCGGTGCTTTTTTTGGCCGAGAACGAATGATTGTCCTGGACAAAATCTATATCAATCCCGCTCTCGTAAAATCGCACCTTATTATGCGTTTCCACAAAATAGCCGCGGTAGTCGTGGAAAAGGCGGGAGTTGATTATTTTTACGTCCGTAATTTGCGTCGGAATTATTTTCATTCATCGTGCCTTGTGTGCCGGCATTCATTAGCTGGGGATCGGGCAATTCAATTTTATCAGGCCTAGCTCTCACGGGCGCCCGCGCCGCGTTGCGTTCGCAGGCGCTGGAGCTCCTCATAGGCGCGGTAAAAGCCGGCGCGGATGGTGGCTTCGTGGCGGTTGATTTTGACGAACAGGTCGGCTTTCTTGCTGGCCTTGAGGAAGACCTGGCCGGGGCTGGCGGCCGTCGCTGGTGGCGGAGCGCCAGGCGCGGTAATGAAGGTTGGCGTGTCTGCGTCCAGCCAATTGTCCGCGCCGTCCGCACCGGCTTCGCCCGCCGCGCTTTGCTCGCCCGCTTCGGCCGCGTCGCTCGCCTCAAATGGCGGATCGTTAAAGCCGGAGACGCCGGCGATGCCAACGATACGGGCCGGAGGGTTGTTGATTTGTTCCCGGAAATGCTGGAACACGTCGCTTTCCACTTGGGTTACCCGGCGCAGGCGCCAGGCGCAGGCGACCATCTGCTCGAGGAAGAATCTTTCAAGCCCGCTGCCGGGTGGATATTGCGCGAAAAACTGCGCCTCGAGATGATCGAAATCAGCCCGGTTTTCGCCCGGCAGGACCTGTGTCGAGGCCAACAGGCCATGGCGTAAGGCATTGCGGCTAAGTGCTTTTTTGCCTTTGGCTCTGCTTGGCCGGTATTCTTTTTGGCGTTTCTGCGGTTGGCGGAAATTTGCCTTGATGTGGCCATGTTGTAGGATACTCAAAGGTGGGAACAGGTAAGCAACAAACACAATATATCGTGCCTAGGCCCGATTACAAAACAATACCAATTTACCCACAAGGCATTATATATATAAATATCTAGTTCAGTTTGAATCGCGCTGAAAAAGCGCCACCAGCTCGACATGGTTCGACCACAGGAATTGATCGATCGGGGTGAGCCCGGTCAGGCGGTAGCCGCCATTGACGAGAATACGGGCGTCGCGTGCGAAGCTCGCCGGATTGCACGATACCGCCGCGATGCGCGCCACCCCGGATGCCGCCAGGGTCTCTGCCTGTGCCCGCGCGCCGGCCCGCGGTGGATCGAAAATAACCGCGTCGAACGGCTTCAGTTCAGCCACGCTCAAGGGCCGGCGAGCCAGGTCGCGCGCTTCCGTTGAAACCGCCAGCCCGGCCGTGCGTGCCGCCGCCTCGGCCGCCGCCGCCATCGCCGCGACGCCTTCGAACATTGCCACCCGCTGCCCGGCGCGCGCGGATATTAAGCTGAAACCGATGGCGCCAATGCCGGCATAGAGATCGGCAATGTGCGCGTGGCTTTCTTGCTCCAGATCCAACCCTTGCAGCACCAGGCGGTTGATCGCCGCTTCGCCTGCCGCCGTCGCCTGCAAAAAAGCGCCGACCGGGAGCGCCACATCGGCGGCGCCGAACCCCGCCCGCACCGCGCCGGGCTGGGTGATCGTCTCCAGTTCCCGAGCGCCACGCCGCTTGCGATGACGGCCGCGCTTGGAACCGCCGCTTTTAGCGCCTCTCCGCCCGCCACCGGTAATCTCCACCGAAAGGCGGGCAATGCCATGCGTCTGGGCAAAAGCCGCTAAATCTTCACGCAACGCCATGCCTGGCGGCGCTTCCAGGCCGTGCAGGATTACATCCAGGCCATGATGCGCCTGGGTAAGCGATATCTCATTGAGGCCGCCGCCAATTTCAGCCGCCAACTGGCCGAGCGGGGTGAGCAGCGCTTCGAGCGCCGGCAGCACAACCGGGCAGTGCGCAATAGCGATTATCTCGGATGCGCCGCGCCGGCGAAAGCCGAGCATTCCGTTGCCGGAGACAGCGAAGCGGGCGCGCCGCCGGCTGGCCGGCGGATATGAAATGAGCGCCGCCACGGGTGTATCGCCAAGCCCGCGATGGGCCAGGGCATCGCGTAACGTTGTGAGTTTCCAGGCGGCGTAGGGCAGGGCGGCGATATGCTGCGCCACACAGCCGCCGCAGCCACCAGATCCGCCAGAGCCACCACAGCCGCGATCGCCGGCAAAATATTCGCATACCGGTTCAGTCCGCGCCGCGCCGTCATTGAACCGCTCCAGTAGGCGCGCGTGGTAACCATCCTTGGCCACACGGCCGAGATCTACTTGTACCCGCTCGCCAGGCAGCGCGCCGGCGACGAACACCCGCGTGCCGTCATGGTAGGCAATGCCATCACCGCCGGCGCCGAGCGCCTCTATGCAAACTTCGCATCGCATGGCGTCGAGCTATAGCATGCGATGTGGCTGAACGGCGACTGACAGCGGCTGAATAGCGGCTGTCAAAGCGGCGTGGCGACGAACTCCACCACCATCAGACCGGCAAAGGCGAGGAAAACCAGGCCGGCGGCCAGTGCCAAGCCGCGCTGCACCGATGGGCGCTCGAGCCAGGGCCGCGCCCGCACCGCCGCGAGCACCAGGGAGCCCTGCCAGACAATGTTGATGAAGATGATTGTCGCCCCCAGCAAGGCCAATTGCACCGGCACCGACGCGCGCTCCGGCTCGGGCGCGACGAAGCCCGGCATCAGGGCCATGAACAGCAGGATTACTTTGGGATTGAGCAAATTGGTCAGCAGCGCATCGCGCCACACGGCGCCGCCGCGAAACCGCCTGACCAGCGAACCATCGGGTGCGGCGGCGCTGTTGGCCTGTCGCCCGATCGCCTCGCGGATATTGCGGTAGCCGAGCCAGCAAAGGTAGAGCGCGCCGGCAAGAGCTATCGCCTGAAGGGCCAGCGGCACCGCCATCACGAGCAGGGAAATGCCGAATACCGCCGCCGCGAAATGGCCAAGCAGGCCGATTTGTACGCCCACGAGAGCGGCCAAGCCATGGCTTTGGCCGCCATTCAGTGTGGCACGAAGGATGAGCAGGGTGTCGGGGCCGGGCGAGAGAATCGCCGCCGACGCGACGACCAGGAAAGGGCCATAAAGCGCGGGGTCGAGCGGCACCGGGAAACGTCGTCCTAAATATCCGTCACGCCGGCGTTAAAGGTTATTTTTTGCGAAACGAATCGAGGGTGACAACTTCGGCGCCGGCGCCATCCGAATCCTCAACCCCGTTCTCAGCCGTTTCGTCAGCGCTGCCGCTGTCGTCATCCGCTTCCGGGTCGTCGGAATCGGCCGGCGCATCTTCGCTGTTGGCCTCTTGTGCCTCCGGCATGAATGACCGGGTCATGCCGTCGCGGCTGACGTTGAGTTCTTTCATGCCGTCTTCCACCGACGCGCCTTCTTCCGCATCCTCGTCATCGGACGCTTCGCTCGGATCGGCCACCAGTTCCAGCTTGCCGGAGCGCTCCGCCACCGGGGATTCGAATTGCAGGCCGAACTTCACGCCGGGATCGGCGAAGCGGGTTAATGCGGCGAAGGGAATGGAGACGTGTTCACGCGCCTTGTTGAAATTGAGGGTGACGGAGAATCCGTCCTCGGTCACTTCCAGCCCCCAATATTGATGCTGCAGCACGATCGTCAGTTCGTCGGGATAGCGGTCGGCCAGATAATTCGGAATGTCGACGCCCGGATGGCCGGTGAGGAAAGTGATGTAGAGATGGTGGCTGCCGACCAAGCCGTTCTCGGCGATGTGCAGCATGACGTCGCGCACGGCACCGCGCAACGCGTCGTCGACCAGTTTGTCGTAGCCAATGTGATCCTTGCCCATTCCCAATTCCTGTCTTCTCGCCGGCCGCTCGCCGCCATATCCTTGCCGGTGTGCCCAGGTGAGCCCAAAGCGGGGCCGCCCGGAGTGTAAAGTGGGGGGCTTCTGTTGCCCGGCGCCCCCCGGGCCGCGCTTACCTAGCAATGCTAGGCAGCGAGTGCTACTTCATTATCATTCGCACTTAAAATGTAGCCCGATAACGGTGGTACAATGCCGAGCGAAAACCGAGCCTTTACCACGCACGTCGATCCTGGTTCGCCCCCATATTGGTTTCGCGCCGGTGTTGGCTTGAGGCGGATCGCACCAAGCACGGCCGGTTCGAAATGGTGGAGGCGCCGGGTACTGCCCCCGGGTCCGCAACGCTTATTTCACGCGGCGTTTATCGCCATAGTCGACGGAAATCCGCCGACAGGGGTAATATACGCATCTTCAGCGCGCCATCCAAGCGCCCAGTTCCCATCAACTCCTGGCGAGCGCCACTTTCGCCAGTCGAAACAATGCGAAAGCCATGCCTTTACAAGCCGAACAACAAGCTGAAATTGATGCCCTGCGAGAAACCAGCGCGCCGACGCGGCGCGTCTGTGCACCCGCCCTCGAGGAAATCCTCTATCAAGCCATGCCGGTGCTCGACCACGGCTTCGTCCGTGTGATCGATTATATGGGTGACGACAACGCCATCGTGCAGGCGGCGCGGGTCTCTTATGGCCGCGGCACACGGCGCGTCAGCGAGGATAAGGGCCTGATCGCCTATCTCATGCGCCACCGCCATACCACGCCGTTCGAGATGTGCGAGATCAAATACCATATCAAGCTGCCTATTTTCGTCGCGCGTCAGTGGATTCGCCACCGCACCGCCAACGTCAACGAATATTCCGCCCGCTATTCGATCCTCGATAAGGAATTCTATCTGCCGGCACCAGAGCAATTGGCCAGCCAATCGAGCGACAACCGCCAGGGCCGGGGCAGTGTGGTGACCGGCGACGAAGCCGCGCGCGTGATGAAATTGCTGCGCAGCGACGCCAGCCAAGCGCATGACCATTACGCCGAAATGCTGAACGAGGGCGAAGATGGCACGCCGCGCGATCCGGCGCGTGACGGTCTGGCGCGCGAACTGGCGCGCATGAACCTCACCCTCAACTATTATACCCAGTGGTATTGGAAGACGGACCTGCACAATTTGCTGCATTTTCTCAGCCTGCGCGCCGATTCGCATGCGCAATACGAAATCCGCGTCTATGCCGAAACGATGCTGGAATCGCTTGAGCGCTGGGTGCCGTTGACCTATGCCGCGTTCATGGAATATGCTCTTGGCGGCGTGCGCCTTTCGGCGACAGCGCTCGATGTGGTCAAACGCATGATCGCCGGCGAGACGGTCGATCAGGCTGAGAGCGGCCTCTCCAAGCGCGAATGGCGCGAACTGATGGCGGTCCTGGAGAGCGAGGGTTGAGCCATCCGATAAAACTCACTCAGTTGAATTAGCTTACGAATTCCGGATTTTGTTAACCTTTACTTAACCCCGTTTATTTACTTTTGTGAGCCGTAGGAGACGGCCACAGCTTTGTTTGCGCGGTGGCCATTTATCGGACACAGGCAAATGACTATGAATGTTATCGACAGTAGCCCCTATGCCGACGACGCCAGCTCGTGGCAACAAGTGGCGCAGGGCCGCACCGCGGCCTCGCTGCATGCAAAGAGTGTTGCCGCATTACGCGCCGACAGCCCGGATATCGCATTGACTCTGATCGAGATGGCATTGGCCGGCGGCGCAATTGATCCGCTATTCCGCCGCCACCATGCGACCTGTTTGAAAATTCTCAGACGTTATGCCGAGGCGGAAAAATCCTATTGGGATATCCTCCGGGACCACCCCGAGTCGGTTGAGGCCATGCAAGGGCTGCGCGCGCTTTACCACGCGGTCGGCCAGTGTGGCGTGATGATGCCGAGCCCGGCCCGGCGGACGCAATCACTGCGCCACCAAACGGCGCGCCATTGGCATCGCAAGGCAGCCCGTCAGCTGCGAAATTAGGCGTGTGTCAGCGCCGCCGGAGAGCGGCGGCATTTCTACATCATGACAATATCAGGCGCCGACCGGTCGCCGCCTTTCTCTGCCGACAAGCATAAATCCAGCAGCCGCTTGGCGATGCCGCAATAAGCCGCGGTATGAGCGCTCGCGGGCTCGGCCAAAACGATCGGCTGGCCGGCGTCGGAGGTCGTACGGATGGCACCATCGAGAGGGATTTCGCCGAGAAAATCGACGCCGAGCTCCGCCGCCGTCTGGCGCGCGCCGCCATGCGAAAAAACCTCACTGCGCTCGCCGCAATGTGGGCAGAGGAAATAGCTCATATTCTCGATAATGCCGAAAATAGGCACATCGACGCGTTCGAACATGGCGATGCCGCGCCGCACATCCAAAAGAGCGATATCCTGCGGCGTCGAGATGATCACCGCACCCGTAAGCGGCACATTCTGTGCCATGGTCAATTGCGCATCGCCCGTTCCCGGCGGCAAATCGCACACCAGGATATCCAATTCGCCCCACCGCACGTCGCGTAACATTTGCCCAAGCGCGCTCATCACCATCGGCCCGCGCCAAATCATCGGCGTATCTTCCTCGACCAAAAATCCGATCGACATGCACTTCACGCCATAATTCTCCATCGGCATTAAATGCGAGCCATCGACTGTCTCCGGCTGACCGGAAAGACGCATCAGGCGCGGAATTGACGGCCCGTAGACATCGCAATCGAGCATTCCCACACGCGCTCCGTCAGCCGCCATGGCGACCGCCAAATTCACCGCCGTGGTGGATTTTCCGACGCCGCCCTTGCCCGACGCCACTGCCAGGATTGCACCGATACCCGGGATTTTCTGGCTTTTGTCGGGGCTGGTCTGCGGGCCGGCTGGCGGCGTATTTGGCGCTGCGGTATTTGCGCCCGCGCCGCTTCCGGCCGGCCGTTCCGCGGTCAAAACGGCGGTAACAGACAATACACCGGGGATGGCTTCGACTGCCGCTTCGCAGGCCTGGCGCAATGGCTCGCTTTGGGCGCCCTCGGACGGCGCCACCTCAATCGCAAAACCGACATTTCCGTCACGTATAACGACGCCCGAAATCATACCTAGGCTGACGACGTCCTTACCGCCCTTATCCTTCTTTACGCCCTCAAGCGCCGCCAAAATTGTTTCACGTGTAACGTCCGCCATGGGCCGTCTTCTCCCTCTTCGCTTGAACATTATTACATCCCGCCCATATGCCTCTTACGCAGAGGTGGCGCATTGCGCCGGGCCGCTGCGTGACATATAAGGCTGAAAACGGCTAACGGCAAAGCGCTGAATGCCATTAATCAGGGAAGAGAGTAAATTATGCCTTGGTCTGACCAACGTGGTGGTGGCGGCGGAGACGGTCCTTGGGGACGCGGCCCAGGTGGCCCGCGCGGTAGCGGCGGTCGCAGCGGCGGCCCACGCGGCGGCGGCGGCGGTGGCCAACGTGGCGGCGGCGGCCCGCAACCGCCTGATTTAGAAGAAGTGCTGCGCCGCGGACAAGACCGCATGCGCACCTGGATGCCTTCTTTGCGCGGACCGCGCGGCATCATCATCCTTATTCTGGCGGCCATCGGTATTTGGCTGCTGACCGGGTTTTACCGGGTCGAGCCTGATGAGCAAGGCGTGGTGCTGCGTTTTGGCGAATGGACCAAAACTACCCAGCCGGGCCTCAACTATCACCTGCCTGGCCCGATTGAGACAGTGATGCTACCCAAGGTAACCAAGGTCAACCGCGTCGAGATTGGCTACCGCACGGGGATAAACAATCGTGGAGACCTCGAAACGCGGTCGAATTCCACAGAGAGCCTGATGCTGACCGGCGACGAAAATATCATCGATGTTGAATTTACCGTCTTCTGGGTAATTAGCGATGCCGGCAAGTTCCTGTTCAACATCCGCTCGCCGGAGCGCACCGTCAAAGATGCGTCCGAAGCCGCCATGCGCGAGGTAATCGGCAATACCGACCTTAACAGCGCCTTGTCCGAGGGCCGCTCGAATTTGGCTACCCAGACACAGGCCCTGGTGCAGGAAATTTTGGATTCGTACGATTCCGGCATTCTCATCACCCAGGTGGAGCCGCAAAAAATTGATCCGCCGGAAGCGGTAATTGCGGCCTTCCGCGATGTCCAGGCCGCCCGCGCCGATGAGGACCGGGCCAAGAACGAAGCCGAAGCCTATCGCAATGACATTATCCCAAGAGCACGCGGTGAAGCGGAACGCATTCTGCAGGAGGCGGAAGCCTACGAGCAGGAAGTCGTGGCCCGTTCCACTGGTGAGGCGCAGCGCTTTCTCCTGGTGTTCAACGAGTATCGCCAGGCTAAAAATGTCACCCGACAGCGCATCTATCTGGAGACGATGGAGAAAATTCTCGGCGGCTTGAACAAGATTTTGATCGATTCGAGTGCGAGCGGCCAGGGTGTCGTGCCATATCTGCCACTTCCCGAACTGAACAAAAGACAGCAAGGGCTTAGCGGGAGTACAGGACAATGAGTGGGCGCGCTAAACTCCTATTACTCGGCGTCGCCATCGTCGTGGTCATCATCCTGGTGCTGAGTTCGACCTATAAGGTGACTGAATATCAGCAAGCCATTCTGCTGCAATTCGGCGAACCGCGTAAGGTCGTCAACGCCACCGGCACGCAAGAGCCCGGCCTTTATCTGAAGACGCCATTCGTCCAGAATGTGGAATATTTCGACAAGCGCATTCTCGATTACGATGCGCCGGCGGAAGAGGTTATTTTGGGCGATCAGAAGCGCCTCGTTGTCGATACCTTCATTCGCTATCGCATCACCGATCCATTGCGGTTCTACCAAACGGTGGGCTCGGAAGGCATTGGCCGCTCCCGGCTCGGCGCTATTCTCAATTCGGCCACGCGCCAGGTATTGGGCACGGTTGAGCTGATTACGGTGTTGTCCGGTGAGCGTTCGCAATTGATGCGCTTTATTCTCGATCAGGTGAACCGCCAGTCGAAGGATTTCGGCGTCGACGTGATTGATGTGCGTATCCGGCGCGCCGACTTGCCGGCCGAAAACAGCCAGGCTGTTTATCGCCGGATGCAAACGGAGCGCGACCGTGAGGCCAAGGAATACCGCGCCCAGGGCGACGAAACATCTCAGCGGATTCGCTCGCGCGCCGACAAGGAAAGAACCATCCTGTTGGCCAACGCGAAACGGGAATCAGAGATTATTCGCGGCCAGGGCGATGCCAAGGCGGTAAATATTTTTGCCGATGCCTTTGGCCGGGACGAGGAATTTTTCTCCTTCTATCGTTCGATGCAGGCCTATAGCCAAGCTCTTGGAGCCGGAGACACCTCCATGGTTCTCTCACCGGACAGCGAATTCTTCCGCTATTTCGGCCGGCTCTATGGCGAGGGCGAGGGCGCGTTAAAACCGTAGGCAGCCTCTCTGAATTTCACTGAAGTGCCGATTTGTTCAATTGGCAGCGATACGCTTGCACGCTGTCTCCGAGGCCGGGTATGTCCGAATTTTCGCTCGCTATATTCACCGCGATTGGTTTGGTTTTCGTCATTGAGGGTGTGATTTATTCGCTTTTTCCCAATGGCATGAAACGCATGATGGTGATGGCGCTTGGCTTGCCGGCCGGGCGCTTGCGTTCGATGGGTCTGGCCATGGTGTTGCTTGGCTTCGGTATCGTTTGGCTG
>PVBE012502653.1_pt1 | contig 11248 bp, 9 predicted proteins | sample 1631181 | NCBI WGS metagenome assembly PVBE01 (sample SAMN08397723, study PRJNA350692) | Marine metagenome, whole genome shotgun sequencing project. | isolation source: water | place: Pacific Ocean | collected 2012-04 | reverse complement strand
CGTCTACATGGGGATGGGCTCGCCCTCGCCCTCGCCCTCGCCCTCGCCTTCGCCCTCGCCTTCGCCCTCGCCCTCGCCCTCGCCCTCGCCTTCGCCGCCCGCGTCAGCGGCGCTATCACCGCCGCTGTCGTCGTCGCAGCCCGCCGCCACGGCGACGCTCAACGAGAGCAGGAGCACCCACAACCACCGGTTCATCATCGTCCCTCTCAGTCCGGATTCATGAACTCGCGCAGTCGCTGGACGCGCGTGTCGATCTCTTCGCGACCGAGCGTCATCAGCCGGTCGAGGCTGAAGCCCTCGCAGGTGAAGCTTGCGAGGGCCGTGCCAGCCAACACCGCGCGCTTGAGTGAACGGAAATCCCACGCGCTGTGCCCAGCGGCCCAGCCGATCGCGCCCGCGGCGAAGGTGTCGCCCGCGCCGGTCGGGTCGACGACCTCGGCGAGCGGCACGGCTGGGACGAAGAAGCGACCGTCGGCGTGAAACAGCAGCGCCCCGTACGCCCCGCGCTTGATGAGGAGCGTCTTCGGCCCCATCCGCAGGATGGCCTCGGCCGCCTGGAAGACGTTGCTCTCGCCGGCCAGCATCCGCGCCTCGGTCTCGTTGATGACGAGCAGATCGACCCGGCGCGCCACCTCGAGCAGCTTCTCGCGCTCGCCGGTGATCCAGAAGTTCATCGTGTCGGCCGCGACGAACGACGGGTTGCGGATCTGGTCGAGCACGTCGAGCTGCAGCGCCGGGTGGATGTTGGCGAGGAAGACGATGGGCGTGTCGCGGAACGCCTCGGGCACCTTCGGCTCGAAATGCTCGAAGACGTTGAGTTGCGTATCGAGGGTCTCTGCGTCGGCGAAATCGGCGCCGTAGCGCCCGCTCCAACGGAAGGTCCGCCCGGGCACGCGCTCGAGTCCGCTCAGATCGACGTCCCGCCCACGCAGCGTGTCGAGATGGGCCTCGGGGAAGTCCTCACCGACGACGGCCACGAGTCGCACTTGGGTGAAGAAGCTGGCGGCCATGCTGAAGTAGTTGGCCGACCCGCCCATGCAGTTGTCGCGGCGCCCGACGGCGGTCTCGATGTCGTCGAAGGCGACGCTGCCGACCACGAGGATGGGCAGCTTCACGACGCGCTCCCGTCGGGCCACATGTACTGGCCGAGGAGCAGGTCGAGGCGCGCCTTGGCGTCCTCGGTGATCCGGTCGGGGGCGGTCATCACCGCCATCCCGCCGCCCAACGCCTGGTGGGAGGGCCAGGTGACGTCACCCAGCTCCGCGAGTCGCCGAATCGTCTCGCGAATGACCATCTTCGCGGCCGCGACATTACGCTTGATGACCGCGATCACCGTCTCGACGCTCACCTCGTCGTGGCCGTCGTGCCAGCAGTCGTAGTCGGTGCACAACGCGAGCGTGGCGTACGCCAGCTCGGCCTCACGCGCGAGGCGCGCCTCGGGCAGATTGGTCATCCCGACAACGCGGCAGCCCCACGAGCGGTACAGCTCGCTCTCGGCGCGGGTCGAGAAGGTGGGCCCCTCGATGCACACGTACGCGCCGCCGTCGTGGACCGTGGTGCCGGACACGTCACGCGCCGATGCCATGAGCACCTGACGCAGCTTCTCCTCGACCGGCTCGCCGAATTGGACGTGACCGACGATGCCGTCGCCGAAGAACGAGCTCTTCCGGCTGCGGGTGCGGTCCACGAACTGGTCCACACAGATGAGGTGGCCCGGCTCGACCGGCATCTCGAGCGAGCCGACCGCCGACACGCTGATCACGTGGCGGACGCCCAGCTTCTTGAGGCCCCAGATGTTCGCCCGGTAGTTGACCTCGTTGGGCATGAAGCGATGTCCGCGCCCATGACGGGGCAGGAAGACGCAACGCGCACCTTCGAGCCGACCCGTGATGTACGCGTCGGACGGCTCGCCGAAGGGGGTCGACAGGCGATGCTCTTCGAGGTCTTCGATGCCCTCGATGTCGTAGAGCCCGCTCCCACCGACCACTCCGATTACGACCTCAGCCATGCGTCTCTCCTTGCTCGGGCCGCTCGCCGAGCTGCCCGCAGGCAGCGTCGATGTCGAGGCCCTTCGTGATGCGCAGCGTCACCGTGTAACCGCGCCTGTCGAGGATGTCTCGGAACGCCTGGACGCTCGCCCCGTCGGGCCGGTCGTAACCTGGGCCGGCGAAGGGGTTCCAGGGGATGAGGTTGACGCGTATCCGGCGCTTGAGCGGCGCGAGGCGGCTCGCGAGCCGCTGGGCGTCTTCGGCGGTGTCGTTGAGCCCGCCGAGCAGGACGTACTCGATCGTCATCTTGCGCCGCGCAGGCAGCGGGTAACGGACGAGCGCAGCCACCACATCGTCGATGGTGTAGCGCTTGTTGACCGGCATGATCTCGTCGCGGACCTCGTCGCTGCTCGCGTTGAGGCTGACCGCGAGGTTCACGGGCGCGGTGCGACCGAGGCGGTCGATCTGGGGCACCAGGCCGACCGTGCTGATGGTGATCCGGCGGTGGCTGAAGCCGCACCCGTCGGGATCACACAGCGGCTCGAGGCTCTGAATGACCGCGTCGAAATTGTGCAGCGGCTCGCCCATCCCCATGTAGACGACGTTCGTGATGCGCGCATCCTCGGGCACTGAGCGCCGGGCGATGAGGACCTGGTCGACGATCTCGCCCGATGTGAGGTGTCGCGAGAGCCCGAGGGTGCCCGTGTAGCAGAACTTGCAGTCGAGGGCGCAGCCGAGCTGGGTCGACACGCATTGCGAGAACTTGCCGTCGCCCATTGGGATGAGGACCGTCTCGACCACCCCGCCGTCGCGCAGCTGGACGGAGAGCTTGCGCGTCCCATCCACGCTCTCGCGCAGCTTCCCGACCTCGACGCGGCCCACGTCGTAGCCTGCATCCGTCAGGTGGCGACGCAGCAGCTTCGGAAGATCGGACATCTCGTCGAAGCTGCGCGCGCCCCGCTGGAAGACCCAACGGTAGACCTGCTCGACCCGGTAGGCGGGCTCGCCCATCTGGTCGACGATGACCTCGCGCATGCGTGCGCGGTCCATCTCGGTGAAGTTGTGGTCGGGGGCCTCTGCGCGGATGGACATCGGTGATCGTTGTTTCCGCTCAATCGCCGCCGGACTCAGCCGCGGGAGCAGAGCTCCGTGCCGCGGAAGAACCAGCTGATCTCGAAGGCGGCCGTGTCGGTCCCGTCGGAACCGTGCACGGTGTTGGCCTCGATGTTCTCGGCGAAGTCGGCGCGGATGGTGCCCGCGTCGGCTTCCTTCGGGTTCGTGGCGCCCATCAGCTTGCGGTGGCGGCTGATGGCCTCCTCGCCTTCGAGGACGCTGACCACGATCGGACCGCTGGTCATGTACTTGACGAGGCTGCCGAAGAAGGGGCGCTCGCGGTGAACCGAGTAGAAGCCCTCGGCCTCGGCCTGCGAGAGTCGCTGCATGCGCGTCGCGACGATGCGCAGTCCGTTGGACTCGAAGCGCTTGAAGATCTCTCCGACGAGATCTCGGGCCACGCCGTCCGGCTTGATGATGCTGAGCGTCCGCTGCATTGCCGTTCACTCCTGGTGTTTGGGGGTGAAAAAGGCGCGCTAGTATGCACACGCGTCGGGTCGCACGCAATGGGCGGGTGTTAGCGCCTGTTATCGCCCGTAATCGATCGCTCGCGACGGCTCCACCACGCTGATGACGTGAACAAAGAGAGACTTCGAAGGAGCCGTCATGCGCCACCTCATCACCACCGTCGCCGTCTCCGGCAGTGAAACGCGCGCTCGATGCGGACCCGGCCCTGCTCGCCCGCATCGCGGGCGAGCAGGGCCGTCACGCAGGCGAGGTAGCCTGACACCGCGGACACCACCAGGTGATCCGTGGCAGATCCCCCGCCTTGCGCGACCGAATCGCCTCGCCACACCGCCAACACGGACGCCGGGCTCGGTCGTAGACCCAGCTGCGGCTCCCCTTTGCCCGGGGCCGTGCGCCCTCCTTCCCGAGCGTCGTCACCCGCGGGCCTGGCCGCAGATTCGCTCGGAGCAGCGCCTCGCCACGCTCGAACAGCCGGCGCACGGTCGCGTCGTCGAGGGACGCCGCGGGCACGAATGGTGCGACCCCTTCCAGGAAGAGCGCCTCGCATTTGATGACGTTGCCGACGCCGGCCGCGACCCGTTGGTCGAGCAGCAGATCCGCCGCGGTGTGCGCGCTCCCCTCTGGCGCTCGAGCGCGACGCAGCACCTCGTCGTAGGGCACCGGCGGTCGGAGCAGATCGGGGCCCAGCCGCGACAACACCGGGTGCGTCGGGCGCTCGCGCGTCGGGAAGAGATCGACGGTCGGTGGCTGGAAGCAGACGAAGATGTGGGTCGCCGTGGCGAGCACCACCTTGGCCTCGCCCTGTGGGCGCCGCCACCGCTCGCCGGGCGCGTAGCGGTGCCAATTGCCCACCATGCCCAGGTGCACCCGGAGCGTGAATCCGCTGTCGACATCGATGAGCAGGTGCTTGCCGAGTGCCTCGACGGACGAGACGACCGACCCCCGCAGATGCTCCGCCCCCGCTCGCTCACGCAGCGACGCGTCGACGACGCGCCGCGCCTCGAGGTCGGGACGCATCGACGTCGCCAGGTTGTGGATCGTGTCGCCTTCCGGCATGGACTCACTCAGCTTCGAGCAGCAGCCCACGGTAGTCGGGGACGAAACCGGCGCGCACGAAGACCTCGCTCAGCGCGCCCTCCCGGGCGTCGCGCCCGTCGACCCGCTCGACCCGGAGCGCTCGTCCGCGCTCGGCGCGGGCGAGGACTCGCAGGCCCTCGACCGACGCCGCGAGCAGCCGCTCGTCCTCGACGGCGGCGAAGGTGAGGACGCGTTTGCCGCCTCGGCCGACGTAGAGCACGGGCAGGCCGTCGGCGAGGACCACGCTGGCGCCTGCGACGCGCCGCGGTCCCGCACGTTCTGGGGTCTCGGCGCGGGTCGGCGGCCACGGCAACAGCGCGCCGTACGGGTTGGCCGGATCCGTCGCGGCCAATACGTGCACTTCGGGGACCTCGGCGCCGCGACGGACCGCACGCAAGCGGTCGACCGCACCCGGATAGGCGAATTGGGCGCCCTGGAGGCCGTCGACGAACCAGCCGCGGCGGACGCGGCCGGCCTCCTCCATCGCGCGCAGCACGCCGTAGACAGCCGAGAATCCACCCGGCAGGCGCTCGGCGTGGGCGCCCTCGCGGCTGAGCACGCCATAGCGCTCGAGCAGCAGGGTGGCCAGGGCGTGCGCGCGGGCCGTGTCGGGTGCCTCGCTCGTGCGGCGGACAAGCGACCAGCGACCCCCACCCGGTCCACCACGCCACGCAGCCCGCGCGACCCGCCGCCCACGCGGTGCCGCACCGGCCCGACGCGCCTCGCCGCGGGCGCGTAGCACCCCGAAGGTGTCGTTGGTGACGTGGCCCGCCCACGCGAGATCCCACAACGCCTCGTTGAGCGTCGCTGAGCCCACGTCGGAGGCCGCTTGTTGGAGCTCGACCACGAACGAGGCGCCGGCGCGCTCGAGGTGCTCGATGAGGGTGGCGTGCAGCGGCTCGTCGGGCACTTCGCCGGCGGCTGCGCCGAGCAGCAAGTCGAGGTGCTCGCGCCGGTAGAGCGCCACCCGTCCGTCGCGGGCCCCGAGCGCGCCGCGGCCAACCCAAACGAGCTCACCGGTCGCGCCGAGCTCGTCGAGCATGCGGGGATGGAAGCCCGGCACCCTCGCCGGGAGGATGCGTGACTCGAACTCGGAGAAAGCGAGCGGCAGACCCTCGAGCTGGTAGAGCGCCTCACGCAGGCGGCCGAGGCTGCCGTTCGGGCCGGACTCGCCCACCCGATGCCAGCGGCACAGGAAGCGGGCCAACACCGGCGCCTCGACCGGCGCGACCTCGCCGCGCAGCTTCGCGAGCGTCCGCCGCCGCAGCCGCCTGAGCACCTCGGAGTCGCAGAACTCGACGCCGCTCTCGCCCGGACGAAACGCGCCTTCGAGAAGCAGGCCCTCGGCGACGAGCAGCGTGAGGGCCGCCTGGATCTGGCCTGGCGCCACACCGAGCCGGGCCGCGGGCCCGGTGGCGGGGAACGGACCGTGGGTGCGGGCGTAGCGCCGCAGGAGATCCGTCAGCGGACGCTCGACGGGCTCGAGGAACGCGTCGGGCACGCCCGGCGGCGGCACCGAGCCGACGCCGTCGCGGTAGCGGGCGCAGTCTTCGATCGCCAGCCAGCGCGGCTCACCGCCGACCCGCATCCGAACGGCCCGGCGCGAGGCCTCGAGGGTCTTCAACCAGGCGTGGGCCTCGGCGGGCTCGGTGCAGCGCTCGGCGACCTCGGGTTCGGAGAGCGCGCCGAGCCGCCTGAGAAGGTCGTGCACCGCCTCCGGGTGGCGCGCGCGGCGCTCGTCGGTGAGGCATTGCAGGTTCGCCTCGAGCGCCGCCATCTCACCGGCGTCGAGCAGCTCGCGCAGCTCCTCCTGGCCCAACAGGTCGCGAAGCAGGTCGCGGTCGAGGGTGAGCGCCTGGGCGCGGCGCTCGGCCGCCGGCGCGTCGCCCTCGTACATGTATTGCGCGACGTAGCGGTACACCAGCGCGCGGGCGAACGGAGACGCCCGCTGGGTCTCGACGGGCTCGACCCGCACGTCGCGGACGCGGATGGCGCGCAGCACCTCCTGCAGCGCCGGCAGATCGAAGTGGTCCTGCAGGCAGGCCCGGTAGGTCTCGAGCACGATCGGGAACGCCGGGTACTGCCGCGCGACGGCGAGCAGGCCCTGCGCCTTGAGCCGCTGGGCCCACAGTGGCGTGCGCGCGCCGGCGCGTCGACGTGGCAGCAGCAGCGCGCGCCCCGCGTTCTCGCGGAACGCCGCGGCGAAGAGCGACGAGCCCGCGAGCTGTTCGACGACGAGATCCTCGACCTCGTCGGGGTCCGGCACCAGGTCGTCGACGCTGGGCGCCTCCATCTCCTCGTCGGTCTCGGCGAGGCGGAGCACGATGCCGTCGTCGGCCCACATCGCCTGGACCTCGAAGCCCGCACGGCCGCTGAGCTGTGCCTCGAGCGCCAGGCCCCACGGCGCATGAACCCGAGCGCCGAAGGGCGACAGGATGCAGACCCGCCAGTCCCCGAGCTCGTCGCGGAAGCGCTCGATGGTGATGCAGCGGTCGCTCGGGACCGTGCCCGTCGCCTCACGCTGCTGGGCCACATAGTCGACCAGGTTGTCGACCGCCCACTCGTCGAGCGGGAAGTTCTTGGAGAGCCACTTCCTTCCGGCAGCGTCGCTGCGAGTGCCCAGCTCGCGCAGGAATGCGCCGACAGCGCGTCCGAGCTCGAGCGGCCGACCCGGGCCATCACCGTGCCAGAACGGCATGCGCCCCGGCTCGCCCGGCGCGGGGGAGACGATGACCCGGTCGCGCGTGATGTCTTCGACGCGCCAGGTGCTGGCCCCGAGCACGAAGGTCTCGCCGGGACGGCTCTCGTGGACCATCTCCTCGTCGAGCTCGCCGATACGCGGCCCGTTCGGGCCCATGTGCACGGCGTACAGGCCCCGGTCGGGGATCGTGCCGGCGTTCTGCAACGCGACCAGGCGCGCGCCCTTCCGCGCGGTGAGGACGTCGCTCTCGCGATCCCAATCGACCCGGGCCTTCAACGTCGCGAAGTCGGTCGACGGGTAGCGGCCGGCGAGCATGTCGAGCACCGCCGTGAATGCGCCGCGGGACAGCTCTCGGAAGCTCCACGCCCGGCGGACGAGGGCCTCGAGCGCGTCGACGCTCCACGACTGCAACGACACCATCGCCACGATCTGCTGGGACAGCACGTCGAGGGGGTTTCGCGGCACCGAGATGGGCTCGAGCTCCCCCGCCTGCATTCGCTTCGACACCACCGCCGCCTCGAGCAGGTCGCCGCGGAACTTCGGGAAGATGCGCCCGATGCTGACCTCGCCGACTCCATGCCCGGCGCGTCCGACCCGCTGCAGGCCGCGCGCCGTGGATCGCGGCGACTCGACCTGGACGACGAGGTCGACCGCGCCCATGTCGATGCCCAGCTCGAGCGAGCTGGTGGCGACGATGCACCGCAGGAGCCCGCTCTTGAGGGCCTCTTCGATCTCGCGCCGCTGCTCGTGGGATACCGAGCCGTGGTGGGCACGGACGAGCGGGTCGTTCGGGTCGCCGCCGTCCATCTCGTTGAGCGCCCGCGACAGTCGCTCGCACAGGCTGCGGCTGTTGACGAAGACGATGGTGCTGTTGTGCCCTTGAATCAGCTCGAGCAGGCGGGGCTGGATCGCGGGCCAGATCCCGCGCGACGGGGTCGGCTGCTGGAACGCGCCGTAGCCCATCCCGTCAGCGGCCATGTCCTGCGCCATGAGACTGCCGCCGCGGCCCGCAGCGGCGGGGGCCTGCGGGCTGTCGAGGTCGCGTACCGGACAGACGATCTCGAGGTCGAGCTTCGGCGGGGCCGAGGCGTCAACGATCTGCACCGGGCGACCGCCGCACAGGAAGCGCGCGACGTCCTCCACCGGGCGCACGGTCGCTGACAACCCGATGCGCTGCGGTGGCCGGTCACACACCTCGTCGAGCCGCTCGAGCGTGAGCGCGAGGTGGGCGCCGCGTTTGACCGGGGCGATGGCGTGCACCTCGTCCACGATCACCGTTTCGACCGTGCGCAGGCGTTCGCGCGACTGACCGCCGAGCAGGAGGTAGAGCGACTCTGGCGTGGTCACGAGGATCTCGCCCGGCTCGCGGATGAACCGTCGCCGGTCGCGCTGCGAGGTGTCGCCGGTGCGCATCGACACTTCGGGGGGCCGGAACGCGAGCCCCTCGACCGCGGCCGCGCGTCCGATGCCCACCAGCGGCGCCCGCAGATTTCGCTCGACGTCGTAGACCAGCGCCTTGAGCGGCGAGACGTAGAGCACGCGTACGCCGGCTTCGGACTGCGCCGGACGTGCCCCGAGCCGGTCGATGGCCCACAGGAACGCTGCCAGCGTCTTCCCGCTGCCCGTCGGCGCGATGAGGAGGGCGTGCTCGCCCGCCGCGATGTGGCTCCAGCCGCGGCGTTGCACGTCGGTCGGGGCCTCGAAGGCGTCGGCAAACCAAGCGCGTGTGGCGGGGTGGAACTCGTCGAGCGGCATCTGAACATATGTACCGTATTCCTGGTGACCCTGGGTAGGGCACGCTTCGCCCATGCGTTCGCTTTTTCTGTTCTGCGCGCTGACGCTCCCCGCCTCCGCGCTCGCCCTCGACGCCAAGGCCTGGATGGCCGCCTACGACCAGGCGCTCCGCCACGTCGACCCGGCCTACGCCGACGTCGATCTGGCCCGCTTCGAGGGTGAGCCCGCCGGGCGGCTCGCCGGACCCCCGCGTTATGTGGTGCGGATCTCGGTGACCGGGCTGCTCGAGCGCGTCGGCGAGGGCTGGGCGGTGCTCCCGCCTCGGCAGCTGGCCTCGCGGCTGCGTGGACGGGCGGAGGTGGCGCTCGCGGTCGAGTCGATGGTCAGCGCTGGCGTGGTGAAGACGGTCGTCGCGGATCTGCGCGCGTCGGGCGTGCGGCGCGTGGCGTGGCTGGGCCGCCCATGGGACGCCGGACAGCTGCCGGCGGCTCCGGATCCCGCGTACGCCAAGGGGTTGGGGTCCGCCACCAACGCCGCGCGGGTCTGGCATGTGTGCGAGGTGGCCCGCAAATTCGAGGACGGCCTGCGCGACCTCTCCCCCGCGAGCCGCCACAAGGTTCTGGTCGAGGGGACACCGCAGATCCTGGCGTCGTGCGCCGGGATCCTCGACCCGGTCAAGGCGCTGTCCGCCCTGCGCGTGCGCGCCCAAGGCGGGACGCCCGTGGTCGCCCGGGTGGCACCGCTGAGTGATGGCGTGAAGCTACCCGACTCGATGCCGTGGGCCCGCGCCGCACCACGCGTCGTCCGGGCAGGCGGCCTGAGGTAGCTCGAGCGCGTCGAGGCAGGGCCGCACCTGCTCGCAGCCGCCGCCGGCGAGCCCGAGACAATACCGCCCGCGGAACCGGCACCCACGGGTCGATGTGGAAGTCGCCGGCGGCGCAGTAGAGGCCGGCTTCGGAGATCGCGATCAACGCGCAAGCGAGGCGTGAGTGACCTGCTTGGGCAGCGCTGTCAGAGGACGGACTGGAGAACCGAGCCCATGTCCGCAGGGGTGGCCGCGACCTTGATGCCGGCCGCCTCCATCGCCGCGATCTTGTCCGTCGCGGTCCCCTTCCCGCCCGAGATGATCGCGCCCGCGTGGCCCATGCGGCGGCCCGGCGGTGCGGTCGTCCCGGCGATGAAGCCCACGACCGGCTTGGTCATGTGCTCGGCGACCCACGCGGCCGCCTGCTCCTCGGCGGTGCCGCCGATCTCGCCGATCATGATGACGGCCTCGGTGTCGGGGTCGTCGTTGAAGGCGTCGAGGCAGTCGATGAAGTTCGTGCCGTTGATCGGGTCACCGCCGATGCCTACGCAGGTGCTCTGGCCGATGCCAAGGGCGGTGAGCTGACCCACCGCCTCGTAGGTCAGCGTGCCGGAGCGGCTGACCACGCCGACCTTGCCGGGCAGGTGGATGTGGCCCGGCATGATGCCGACCTTGGCCTGTCCAGGCGTGATCACGCCGGGACAGTTGGGGCCGACCAGGCGGGTCTTCGAGTCGTTGAGGACCGCGCGCACCTTCAGCATGTCGAGGACGGGGATGCCCTCGGTGATGGCGATGACGAGCGCGACCCCGGCGGCCTCGGCCTCGAGGATCGCGTCGGCCGCGAAGGGCGGCGGGACGTAGACCACCGAGACGTTCGCGCCGGTCTCATTGACGGCCTGGTCGACGGTGTCGAAGACCGGGACGCCACGCCCGAGCGGCGGAGCGGAATCAGACGGGTCGAAGGTCTGGCCGCCCTTGCCGGGGGTCACCCCCGCGACGAGGTTCGTGCCGTACTCGACCATTTGCCGGCAGTGGAAGCTCCCGGTCGAGCCGGTGATGCCCTGACAGAGGAGCCGCGTGTCGCTGTTCACCCAGATGGCCACCGCTCAACCCTCCTTCGTCGCTTCGACGATTTTGCGCGCGCCGTCCGCCATGTCGGTGGCGGGGATCAGCGCCAGGCCACTCTCTTCCAGGATCTGCTTGCCGAGATCGACGTTGGTGCCCGCGAGGCGGACCACCACCGGAATCGTCAGCCCCAGGTCTCGAGCGGCCGCGACCACGCCGTTGGCGATGATGTCGCACTTCATGATGCCGCCGAAGATGTTGACGAAGACGCCACGCACATTCGGGTCGGCGAGGATG
>PVBE011885813.1_pt1 | contig 11248 bp, 14 predicted proteins | sample 1631181 | NCBI WGS metagenome assembly PVBE01 (sample SAMN08397723, study PRJNA350692) | Marine metagenome, whole genome shotgun sequencing project. | isolation source: water | place: Pacific Ocean | collected 2012-04 | reverse complement strand
GTCGACTCCTTCATCATCAAAAGCTGCGTCACTACCTTGAGCGTCACTATCATCACCAGGAGCTTCTTCCCAAGAACTGTAAACACCTTCCCAGACATTTATTTTTTGCGTCATGATTTGAAAAACTCCTTAAGGGTTTTAATAACCTTATCTTGATCTGATTCTGTCAGCTCTGGGTACATGGGTAAGCTGAGCACTCTTTTGGCGATAAGTTCTGTATGGGGCAAGTTTAATTTTGAATTGGTTCCACAAGCGTAGGCGGGCATAAGATGAACCGGTATCGGATAATGTATTCCAGCGATGATACCATGTGATTTTAGATGATCTACCAAAGCATCTCTGCGCTCAACGCTTATGACGTACAAATGATAAACGTGCGAACACCAGGGGCGCTGAGGGATTGATTCCAGAGGCAAATATTTCAATTCTTCTTCATATCTTCTGGCCAATGCGATGCGTTTTGCGTTGTCTGCTTCCAAATGCTTTAATTTGACTCTTAGAATGGCCGCCTGGAGCTCATCCAGGCGACTATTATATCCTGTCTGTTGGCTGATCCGGTTCTCATCCCATCCGTATTGTCGAAGTATTCTCAGTTGATCTGCTATAGAAGGGTCTGAGGTGACAACAGCACCGCCATCGCCTATCGCGCCCAGGTTTTTAGTCGGGTAAAAACTAAAGCATCCAACATCTCCAATGCCTCCGACTCGTCGCTGGTTAAAAGTTGCTCCGGGTGCCTGCGCGCAATCTTCAATAAGTTTTAAATTATTCTGGAGGGCTATTTCCCCAATTGTGTCCATGTCGGCAGGTTGCCCATATATATGAACAGCAATGATCCCTTTGGTTTTTTTTGTGATCGCTTGAGATACTGCATGCGGGTCCAGAGTGCAATGCACAGGGTCTACATCGGTCAGGACGGGAATGGCTCCCACCATGGCAATAGCCGCAACCGTTGCTGTGGCAGTGTGGGAGGGGGCTATCACTTCATCGCCTGGTTCCAGTCCCAGGCTTCTCATTGCTAGGCAAAGGGCGTCGGTTCCACTGCCAACACTCACCGAATGGTGAGAACCGATATATTCAGAAAACTCCTTTTCAAACGAATGAACGTTTTTCCCTAATACGTACTGGCCTTCGGAAAGGACTTGCTGGATTGCAGAATCGATTTCATCTTTGTATGCCAGATATTGGAGTTTAGGATTGCTACAAAGGATCATTTGCAGATTAAGGAGACTTTAGGAACATAGGTGATCCACTCCCCACCTTTTTCTAAAAAGGAAGATTCATTTTCCATGACTTCGGCCTTATGATTCCATGCAAAAAGCAATAAACTTTCTGGATAGTTATCTCGTAACTCTTCATAAGAACGAACAGGTATGTGTACTCCGGGGCTATATTTACCCTGTTTAATTGGAGTAGTGTCTGAGATGAATTCTATCAGATCAGGGCCGATCCCACAGTAATTTAGAACCGTGGTGCTTTTTGATGTGGCCGCATAACCAACGACTCGTTTCCCGGCCTGTTTTTTTTGTTGGAGGATAGATACCAGCTCTTTTCGTGAAAGCTCGCACTTTTCGCGAAACTGGTCGTAGGTGTTTTTCAGATGAAGATTGTTTTTGTCTTCATAAGCCAATTGCTTGTCAACATTTTGCGAGACGGGCCATTTTCCATTTCGCGCCAATACATAACGCATTGACCCGCCATGGGTAGACTGAGGTTTTACGTCAATGAGTTCAAAATCGTATTTGTTAAAAATATTTTTTATGGAACGTGCGGAGAACATGTAGACATGTTCATCATAGATTTGGTCGTAGGCGGTATTTTCAATCATATCTCCCAAATAAGGTTCTTCAAAAATCAAAACCCCTCCAGGATTAAGTAAAGAGTCAGCACCTCGGGCAACATCATGAAGATTAGGGATGTGGCATATGACATTGGCCGCGATCAGAGCATCGGCGTGCCCATGTTCTGAAACTATTTTCTCAGCGGTCGCCAGGTTAAAAAATGAACATAGTGTGTTGACCCCATACTTGCGAGCTTCTTCCGCGACATTTGCTGAGGGTTCTACGCCTAGATGGCGGATATTTTCTTTAGAAAAATTCTCTAGCATAGAGCCGTCGTTGCTTCCAATTTCAACGACAAATGGATTGGGAGCAGAAAGATATTCCGCTTTAACCCAGTTTGCATAGGACTTAAAGTGGCTCACCATGTGTTTTGAGGTTCGGGAAAAAAAGGCGTAATTTTGGTGAAACATTTTTTCAGGGTCCGGTTGATCTAAAATCTGAAAGGTCAGGCAACGTTCGCAAAAGCCTGGTATAAGCTCGAAAAAATATTCATTGGCGAAATCTTCAGGATTCAGGAACCCGTTCGCGATCGGCATTTTCCCGAAAGACATAAAGGGTTCAATCGCAACTTCACATATACGGCACTTTGAGGTCATGTGTATTTACCAGAGTGATTATTTTATAGGACAGGTAGTTGGTCTTTAGAAATTTGTTTAAGGGCCGGAAATCCAGAATCGCGTTCATTAACCAGAGGCTCATGGATTGGCCATTCGATTTTCAGGTCGGGATCATTCCATAGTAATCCTCCCTCATCATCAGGGACGAAGTAGTCGGTACATTTGTATAAAATATCTGCTCTGTCACTAAGAACGCAGAATCCATGGGCTATTCCGGCTGGCATAAACACCTGTTGAGGTTGATCGCCAGAAAGTCGAAAACCCAGCCATTGACCGAATGTTGGTGACTCCGGTCTCAAATCGACACCCACATCAAAGATATCTCCCCGCATGACATAAATCAGATGTCCCTGTGGTCTTTTTATTTGATAATGCAATCCGCGTAAAACATTTTTCACTGAATGGGAGTGATTATCCTGCACAAACTCCACATCAAGCCCCAGTTCTTTATAACGACTCTGTTGGTATGATTCTAAAAATCCTCCACGGGAATCTTTAAAAACCCTCAGATTGATGAGCAACACTCCAAGGATCTTCGTAGTTTGAATCTTCATCGCATCTCTATGAAAGTTTATCTAAGGGGCATAATCCTGATAGGTCCCATCAAGTCTAGTAGTGTATATCATGTATAAAGAGGGATATCGAAGTTTTTATGGGGGGGGGTGTATTCCCGGCGGCTGGACGAAAATAGTGTCAAAGCGCCAGCCAATCTCGTAAGCATATTGTATTTCCTCTGTGCAGGATGATATGCAGGATTATTTGAAAAATGATCCGGTGGGTCTAGGTTGGCATGCAGGATATTGTATAACCTGCGACCAATGTCTTGATGGTCATCACAACCTGTGCACAGATGCAGCAGCTACAATTGTGGGCAGACACGGCGGCTTTGCGGATACTGTGCGTGCTCATGCAGTGAGTGTCTTCAAACTACCTGAAGGGCTCAATGCGCAAGCTGCAAGTCCTTTACTTTGTGGTGGAATAGCAGTATTTAATCCTTTAGTGCAACTCGATATCTCACCAACAGCAAGTGTCGGTGTAATTGGAATTGGTGGGCTGGGGCATCTATGGAAGACACTCTCAAAACATCGGGTCCAGTTTTTGATGCGGACTATATGACCAACCTTTTCTACCTGCATGAACTATTCGGGAATATAGCCCCGGGTGTTTCCAGAAAGTGACCCGACCCCCGAATAGTAGTCCAAATGTTAAACTTATAAGAACTATTTGGTAAAGGGGGAGCTATGGGTAGGAAGCGATTTAGCTCGGAGCAAATCATTGTAAAGCTTCGAGAAGCAGAGATTTTTGAATCTAAAGGTCTGCCCCAGATTGAGGCAGCAAACAAACTGGGTATGAGTAGACCCCGTTATTTATACCAGATTCAGGATTCAGTTTTCATAATTCATATTTGTATTTTGAATCTGTATCGTCTCCGGTGCAGGTGGCCTATACCCCAAGCTCGGCCAACTTTCAGCACAGATCATTTAAAAGGTTCCCTGAAGCCCTTGTCCTGTGGGCCAACAGGACCTACATTGATGATGTAGCGTGAATTGATTTCCAGGGGTTATAGGGACTGATCGAATCGATATGACCCTATACCTCAAGGGGGATTTGTTTCTGGAGAAAGAGAGGTGAGCTTATGTTGTTCGATACGATGGGAATAGTAGTCGTGATATTCGCAGTAGGTGTCTTGTGCATGGAGTTGCTTGAGGGCAATCATTTTTTCCACAGTTGAATCCGGATTGCTCATTTCAATCTTTGTACCCTTGAACCATCAATCGCGAGGGGGGGGGTCGTTGTGAAAAAAATAGGAATATTGTTGGTGTTGCTGTTAATGACAAGCGTTCCTTCATTTGCCGCTGAGGTTCCGGTCGTCAAATATGAGGGGTCATCAACAATAGGGCTTTTCATGGCAGATGCGGCGAAAACATACAAAAGGGCATCTATTGAAACAAGCGTCCTCTCAGAAAGCAATGGCGGCGAAATTTGTGCCCTTGCCAAAACCTGTGACATAGGGGGTGTCGCAAGAGAGATTCACCCCTTATTTATCGAGAGAGGACTTTCGTCTGTTCCCTTTGCCCTTGATGTTCTCACCGCAATTGTCCACAAGGAAAACCCGGTAAAAGCATTAACATCAGACCAGCTTAAAGGTATTTTTTCAGGAACAATCAAAAACTGGAAAGAAGTTGGAGGAGAGGACCGTCCTATTACGTTTTATATTGTCGGTAAAGAGTCTGCCACGCGAGACGTTTTTAAAATGCATATCCTGCAAGATTTAGAATATGGAACATACCGCAAAGTAACAAGGCCGGATTGGAGGATTGTACTCAATGTGAACATGGACAAGGGTGGCATAGGCCACACTAGTTATTCTTTTGCGGCCAATACCGACCAGGTGAGGCCTCTCATAATAGACGGACAGAGCCCGACCGACCCTCGGTCTGGATATCCTATCAGGCGAGTTTTGCATTTGACCACCTTGGGTCCGCCTCAAGGAGCCGTAAAAGAATTTATCGATTGGATTTTTTCCAACGAAGGCAGGGAAGTTATAAAAAAGCGATTCACTCCTTTACACTAGTGACCAGACCCCAGTCGTATCTACTTGGTTAGAAGACCACCCAGCTTTAAATTCTTGGAGCGTAATAAAATCACCAACGCCTTGGGCAAATAATAAGGCTGGAGCCAAGACACACCCTAATGTCGCAAACAAGAAACTCATCCCGACTGAAAACATTGCTTTTGGACTTATTTCTCCAGTTCTGTTTGGGACAAACATCAATCTTCACTTCCTAAATTAAGAATTAATGGCTTTAAATAATCATCTATAAAAAAAACCGGGAATCCACAAGGAATCCCCGGTTAACAGTCAAAGCATAAACTAATACGTGTCTATAAACTGCCCTTAAGCTTCGGACTCGGTTTAAATCCTACCGTCTTACTCGCTTTTATTTTAATTTCTGCACCTGTCTGAGGATTCCGACCTTTTCTTGCTTTTCTATTACGGACAGTGAAGGTACCAAAACCTAGGTAGCTAAAGCGCTTGTCCTTCTTGATGGATTTACTGATAGCTCCAAAAGCATTATCAATAATATCTCCTGTGAGTCGCTTAGTCAGACTATCGTCTTTACAGGATTTCATAACGGTTGTAATCAGTTCATCTTTGGTCATGGGGGGATGCCCTTTCTTCAATAGGTATGGTAGGTGAAAACTGCAATTATCTCAGATCTTATTTAAATTCAATCAAACAGCTTTGTTTTACCTCCCCCCTGCAACACTCTCAGCTCTTTTTTCAACTGCCGTTTATCCCTAGGGTGAGAATTTAAAATTATCGTTGATCTTTTATCCAGCAATTTCTTTGTCATGACATTCTTCAAATTTCCATCTTTATCGTAAATTCGTACTTCCCACATGACTAATCTCCGTTCTCGCTTGACCTTAAAGCGCATTTCTAAGAATTTGTGATGGCTTGAAGCTAACAGACTTGCCGGCTTTAATTTTAATAGGCTCTCCTGTCCTTGGGTTGCGACCTATTCTTGCCTTTCTCCTAGATACCTTGAAAGTACCAAAACTTGAGCACCCTACTCTCCCCTGGCTCTTTAGTTCCTTCGAAATTGTATCGAAGGTTAATTCGATAATTGCGTTAACCATCTTCCTGTTTGCCTTAATTTCCTCACAGTTCTCAAGTACTGTGTTAACAAGATCAACTTTCTTCATTACTCACATCTCCTTAATTAGTGTTGTTGGTGAGTCTTTATAAAATCTGCTACTTCTGATTGATTCATTATTTGTCTAAGTGAGTATCCCTGGATCGTTTCAGTGCTCAATGACCCAAGAGAACGGTATAAATGGTCTATGGCAATGTTTCGTGCTTGATTCACTCTACCTGCCCCATTTACCGAAATTTCTTTCGTGCTCACCAGAAAGTTAACCAAAAAACTTGTAGGGATCCGCTTATTTTGTCCCAGTGAGGCTTTTTTAAGATTGAGCAAATACCAGATCTTTGTTTTTAGCTTTTTTGAAACTGGCTTGAGCTTAGGCATTGAAGCTACTACCAACCGTTCTCTTTTTAATTCATTAGCATCACCCTCAACATTTTCAGGAAGCTTTTGTGGTTGTCTTAGGGAAACAGACCGATTGGAGTTCACTCTCTGAATATTAGTTTCAATAAGGGTTGCTGGTATTACGGGGAGTGCTACTCCTGAATGTAGGGCAATGCGGATTGTATCTTTTGACTTATCTGGAGATAGAAATCCGTTATGATAATTGACCTGCTGATAGCGAACCTTCTCTGGCAATTTAAATTCCTGCTTCTCAATTTCCTTATGTATTTTCTTCATATACATTCCCCATATAGGAGCCGCTGCATTTGCTCCAGTAAGGCCTTTCCCGTTAGGTCCAATGAGCGGACTGTTGTCATCAAAGCCTACCCACACAGACGTAGAATATTTTTTAGTGAACCCTGTAAACCAGGTGTCTCTAAAATTGTTGGTAGTCCCTGTCTTTCCTCCTGCCGGGTGGTCAAAACCCAATCGCCTGACAACACGCCCTGATCCGCTTTCAACAACGCCCTTCATCATATCTAGCAGCGGAAATATGTCTTTCTCCTTAAACCTCTTGGAGTTATCGATCAAGTGGTCATAAAGAATATTTCCGTTGTAATCCTCCACTCTAAAAACCAGGAATGGCTCCTTATATCCCCCAGTGTTTGCAACTACGCTATAAGCTGAAGCCAGTTCCAAGGCAGAAACTCCCGACGAACCAAGAGCAAGCGAATAATTGTTATTAAGCGGAGACTGGATGCCAAACTTCCGTGCGGTTTTTATCACCCGTTTAGGACTAAGCTCATACATAAGTTTCGCTGAGATCACATTTAATGATTTGGCTAGAGCATTTTTTAAGATGACTGGTCCTTGATACTTATCATTGAAGTTGTGAGGTTTCCAGGGGGTCGTCCCCGGTATATCAATAGCAATAGGTTCATCAACAAGTACGGTTCCAGGGTGATAACCCAAATTCTCAAATGCACTCATATAGACGAAAGGCTTGAAGGACGATCCAGGCATGCGGTTATTCGATACGGCGCGATTAAACTGGCTTTTTGAATAGTCCAGCCCGCCTAACATGGCCCGAACCGCCCCTGATTGGTTATCAATGGTAACAACAGATGCTTCCAGTGGCCCTTGGCCCTCTTCCTTGACCATTCGACTTTCAAGAAAGCGCGTATGCCCTTGAGCCACCTCATGAGCAACCTTCTGCATACCTGAATCAAGAGTGGTGTAAATTCTTAGACCTCCAAAGTGAATAAATTCCTTGCCATATTTCTCTTCCATATCATTGAGTACATAATCTAAAAAATAGCTATTTGGATTATTCTTGTTTCGCACTGTTCTCAAATTAAGATCAGATTCGAGAGCCTTGTTTTGTTCTGCCTTGCTTATAAATCCTTCCTTGACCATCCTGTTTAAAACATATTTAGCTCTCTTGAGAGACGCTTTTCTGTTGCTGATAGGGTTAAAGTTATTAGGCGATTTTGGTATTCCCGCGAGAACAGCCCCTTGAAGCAGTGTCAACTCCTTCGGACTCTTTCCAAAATAAGTTCTACTTGCTTTGTTTACCCCATAGACACCTCTGCCAAAGTAAACCTGGTTGGCATAGGCTTCGAGTATTTTGTCTTTACTAAACATGGATTCAATCTGGAAGGCCATTAGAAGCTCCTTCACCTTCCTCTCATAACTTTTTTCAAAGCTAAAAAAGAGATTCTTTGCCAGTTGTTGGGTTAAGGTACTTCCTCCCTGCATATACTTTCCATTTTTAAGGTTAATCAAGAAGGCTCTAAGGACTGAGATATGATCAACCCCGTGATGCTCATAAAATGAAGAGTCCTCTACTGCGACTATGGCTTTTTGAAAGTTTGGAGATATGAGGTCTAGTGTTATAAAACTACGATGACCAAACCCCTTTAAAATCTCGCCATCGTATGAGTAGATCTCGGTGGGCGGTTGATGGTTTAGGTATCGAAGATCTTCAGGAATCATTGGTAATTGATCCTTCAATTGATAGTAACCAAACCCAATACCAGAAATCGCCAATACGATAACTACAGCAACCAGATTGGTGAGATTCTTAGTGAGCAGGCTCATTTATTTACTCCGTAACCATTGCGCCGCTCATTTTGTTGAACAAAAGTTTTCTTTCCTTTAAAAGCTTCATGTCTTCAAATACCCATTTACTGATAAACCTTACGGACTCCTGCTCGTCTTGGCTTAAATCATTACTTGTCGTGAGTGCTTCCTGTACCCCCTTAAAGTCAAGCCTCGCCAAAGAAAACACCTCTCTAGTGGTGGGGTGGTCCCAACTATCAGTCACTTCAGTTTGAAGAAGAAGGGTAACGGCGGTGTCATTTATAACCATCTGTAGCTTTTCTTCACTGATCCAACCTGGTTCACTAGAACTTTTGGCAGACTGGTGGTATTTAATTAATCCTTCATTAAAATCTCCTAAAACCTGAGCCAAGTTATTTCGAGCGTCATCATCTGCCACAAATTGAATTTGTTTTGCTGGCTCTATAGGCTTCGCTTTTCCAACACCAAAAAAGGCCTCACTATTTCCCTGGTTATCTGGCTGAAATACTCCACTACCAGTAGACACCCAGACTGGAACAGTTATTTCATTAACTTCGGCAGATAAGATCGGCTTTGGTTCTGTCGTGTCAGGCTGACTAATAATATCTGTGTTAAGGGTCGAACAACCAAACATAAGCGTTGTTCCTATAGCTAGTAAAATTGTCTTTTTCATAATTCACCTCGTCAAATAATTTTATGAACTGATAAGCCAGCCAAATTTTGTCGAGAGAAGGAGGGGTACTCGGACAAAATCAGAGGAGATAACCTGAATCTCTAAGTGGCTGGGCCCTACACCAATCCTGTTCAGGCAAGCCGGCCTATCAGCTCAGTTCAATTTATTGTCAACAGAAGCCAATATTCTTGGCTTTCTTTCCAAGTAAAATGGAAACCATTTACCACCTGGAGGCGCTGACCAGATTCCACGCATATCGCCATCGCTTAAAATTCTTCCCTCAAATGTTCCGGTCATTTTGTCGCCATCGTATTCATGAATGAGAAACGTTTTGTCCTCGCCGATTGATCCTTTTAATGTTCTTAGGTTTTTTTCTGTGTTCACCACACTGCCTGTGACATCATCCCCCATTCGATCAAATGAAATACTCATTGCGTATTTGCCTCCAATGCTTCCCTCAAAAAAAAGTTTCTGGATTATTGGAGTGGGTTTAGAAATTGACTCCGCTTCCTCATTAAACTGAGCCCAGGTAACAATTGAAAGAACGAGGGCAACAAACCCAACAATCAGTTTTATTCCAGAGTCCACGAAGTCAATCTCCCACCCAAGGTTATTAATTATTTATTTTGATACTCAAACAACCAGTCACCAACAAACGGCTCATCTTGCTTTTTCATCGGTCCTTTTTTAGCTATAAGCTTAGTTTGGCCAGCAGAGTTACTTAAAGAGTCGGTGTCTATAGGCGAACCAAGTTCTGATCTTTGCGAAACTGAAGGCACTACCCTGCTATTACCTAGAAACTCACCACCTGAAGTTTGCACTTTGAGAATCTTTACCGCTGGTTCATCTTCAGCAATGGCTTCTTTAATTATTGAAGCTGTTTCAGGCTGGACCTCTTTTCCTTTGTCAATTTCAACGACATTGGTCACGGGGTCGGGAATTGAGGTCTCCTCCATATGAGGGCCATATACTGACTCACTCTTTACAATGGTGCTTTCAGCAGATTGAATGGCGTTTTCCGACAAGGAGTTTTCATCGGTAAGACTTATGTCGTCAGAATCAACACTCTCATCCCAATTAATATTCTTAAAACTATCTGACTGAGATGAGTCTTGAGTTTTAGGTTCTTCGTAAACGCTTACTGTAAGGGCATTGTCAGAATGCCCAGGCTCAATCGAATCCGCTTGGGTCTCATTAGCAGGCCGCACGTAAGTTTTCTCCATATGCGCAATCAGATCGCTGAGATACCGTTCTCCAGCACTATTTTTCCTTTGCTTATAAAGTTCGCGTGCTTTGGCTAAGTAGAAAATGGAATTGTTAAGGTCATTTATATCCTGATAAGACAGTCCAATATTGTAATTGGCGACAACGTTGTTCTCATCGATGGCCAAAGCCAACTCAAACTGCTCCATCGATTTATCTTTTTGCCCAAGATCTTCATACACAAGGCCAAGACCATTGTGGGCTTGAGCGTATTTAGGATTTATTCTTAACGCCTCTTCATATTCGTTTTTGGCAATTTCTAGATTATTCTGAGCCAAGTAGACCGTTCCAAGGTTGTGGTGTGACCTGGCATATTCCTCGTTTTGCGCAATCACCTTTTTAAAGTCTTCAATTTTGCTTTGATAACGCTCAGCATCAGTACGGACATCCCCAAACATAAATGGTCCAATTGAGTAAACTGGATCTGTTTCAAGCGCTGATTTAAATTCTTTTTCAGCTCCCTTTAAATTCCCAAGCTTTAGATAAGCCTCGCCAAGATCGTTGTGGGCTTTTGTGTTATGCCAATCTTCACCTATAAGGGATTTCGCCGTCTCTATAGCCACTTCATTCGGGTTTGCTGCTGGATTTGCATCAGCATTGAGACTCCCCCAACTAAGAATTAATGCTGCCAGATAATATTTTGCGTTCATGGTTTCACCTTCTTTTAGTGTTATTAAATTGAATGACTGATTCTCCAATTTCAGTCACCGCCACAATTATCTTGATCGTATTTATCAG
>PVBE011243984.1_pt1 | contig 11248 bp, 11 predicted proteins | sample 1631181 | NCBI WGS metagenome assembly PVBE01 (sample SAMN08397723, study PRJNA350692) | Marine metagenome, whole genome shotgun sequencing project. | isolation source: water | place: Pacific Ocean | collected 2012-04 | reverse complement strand
TAATCGTCCTTAAATTAGATTATCGGGAGTGCCCGGTATATTGAGTCTGGGATCATTATGGTAAACAAAGTTCCGGGAAGAGTGCTGCTCACCGGAACAGCATCGGTTACGGGCGAATTGATTTCAATTCCAGCTGTTTCCATTTCGTTTGAAGATGGTGAAATGCTTCGTGGAAGAATGAGCAACCTGGCAGATGCCAATCCTTTGGTCGCCAAAATTGAAATGACCAATAAGAGCGAAAACATTGAGGCACGAAACATTATTGCCAGTATTGAGGGTAGTGAAATTGCTGATGAACGCATTCTAATTGGCGGTCACCACGACTCCTGGGATTTGTCAACTGGAGCCATTGACAATGGTATTGGAACATTTGCCATCATAGACATGGCCAGGGCTTTCAAGAAACTAAATCTTCAGCCCAGGCGATCAATTGATTTCATTTTATGGATGGGTGAGGAACAAGGTTTACTGGGTTCGAAAGCCTACGTTCAAAGCCTGAAAGAAAACCATGACCTCGGCAAAGTCAGGTATTATGTAAACCTTGACATGGCCGGCAACCCAATCGGAATAAACATGAGTGGATGGAAACAATTGGAACCTACCCTCTACGAAGCTGGATTGGCGATTCAACAAATTGACACACTTTACAAAAATGAAATCAGGAATGGCGTTGGGCTGCATAGCGACCACCAGGTATTTATGATGGAGGGAATTCCTACCTTGTCGTTGGCCAGTAATCTCGATCCATTTGTTTATCAATTCTACCATAGCAATGGCGATGATTTCCATTTGGTGGATGAGACTCATTTGAAAAATACAGTTCGCTTCACATCCATGCTTTTGTACACACTTGCAAATGCTGACGAAGCATTACCCGAGACACTTTCATTTGAAGAAACCGGGGACTTCTTCGAAGAACATGACCTGAAAGACAAACTTATCCTTGGCCAGGAATGGCGTTGGGAGTAGCTCTTTCCATCATTTTATTTGCATCCTTTCTACTTAAATTTGCCAGCCGTTTAAAAATGGGTTTCGGAAGTCAAATTAGGAGCCCCAAATCATTAATTCAAGATTAAATTATGAAACTGAAAAGTTATATAGCCGGGCAATGGGTTGAAGGAGATGGCGATGGAAAAGCACTTTTTCATGCCGTAACTGGAGCTCAAATTGCAACAGCCAGCTCGGCTGGAATAGATTTTAAGTCCATGTTGAATCATGCTCGCGAAGTGGGCGGACCTCCGCTTCGAAAATTAACTTTCCATGAGCGTGCCCACTTATTGAAGGACCTGGCACTACACCTTACCAGCAAAAAGGAGTTATTCTATGAGCTGTCCAAAGCAACCGGAGCTACACGTTTGGATTCCTGGATTGACATAGAAGGCGGAATTGGTAATCTCTTCGTGATGTCGGGAAAAGGAAGACGTGAGTTACCTGACCAGCCGCACCACATTGATGGCGCACCTGAAATTCTGAGCAAAGGCGGAACATTTATTGGCCATCATATCTGTGTGCCAAAACAGGGAGTCGCTGTTCATATCAATGCTTTCAATTTCCCTTGTTGGGGCATGTTGGAGAAGATTGCCATAAACCTTTTAGCCGGTATGCCGGCCATTGTGAAACCCGCTACACTCACGTCCTTTCTAACTGAATTGATGGTGAAGGAAATCGTGAACTCAGGAATTTTGCCGGAAGGTGCTTTGCAATTGGTTTGTGGAAGTGCAGGAGATATGCTGGATCATCTAAACTCGCAGGACGTGGTTACTTTCACGGGCTCGGCTGAAACGGGGAAAATGCTGAAAGCTCATCCAAACATCATTGAAAACTCCATTCCGTTTAACATGGAAGCCGACTCACTGAATTGCTGCATTCTCGGGACTGATGCCACCCCTGATACCGAGGAATTCAACATCTTCATCAAAGAAGTAGCCAAGGAAATGACGGTGAAAGCCGGTCAGAAATGCACGGCCATCAGAAGAACAATTGTTCCTGAAACCCTGACCGAAGATGTGATTAAGGCGCTTCGTGCCCGGTTGGAAAAAACGAAACTGGGCAACCCCGACATTGAGGGTGTAAGAATGGGACCTTTGGCCGGAAAAGTACAGGTAGATGAAGTACGTGCAAAAGTTGAAGAGTTGCTCACCTGTTGCGAAATCGCTCATGGCAGCGATCCAGATTTTGACGTTGAAGGTGCCAGTCGCGAAGAGGGTGCTTTCATGCCAACTACTTTATTGTATTGTGCAGATCCATTCGGCAATTCTGCTCCTCATGATGTGGAAGCATTTGGCCCTGTCAGCACAGTTCTACCCTACAAAACCACTGATGAGGCAATAGAATTGGCCAAGCTTGGAAAAGGAAGTTTGGTGGGTTCCGTAGTCAGCAGTAATGACACTTTTGCCAGAGACGTTGTTTTAGGTTCCGCCTGTATGCACGGACGTATGGTTGTCTTGAACAAAGATTGCGCGAAAGAATCTACCGGTCATGGTTCGCCAATGCCACATTTGGTGCATGGCGGTCCTGGACGAGCAGGAGGCGGTGAAGAAATGGGCGGAGTTCGTGGCGTTTTCCATTATATGCAACGTACCGCTATCCAGGGTTCTCCAACTACTTTAACAGCCATCACAGGGATTTTCCAGCCGGGCAGCAAACCGATTGAAGCTACAATTCATCCATTCCGAAAATTGTTTGATGATTTGCAAGTTGGCGAAACGTTGGTGACGCACAAACGTTCCTTGACTGAAGCTGACATTGTGAACTTCTCGAATGTCAGTTGGGATCATTTCTATGCGCACACCGACACTACTTCACTTGAAGGATCCATTTTTGAAAAACGCGTTGCACATGGTTATTTCATCCTTTCAGCGGCTGCAGGTTTGTTTGTTGATCCAGGCAAAGGACCGGTTTTGGCCAACTATGGAGTAGATGAAGTTCGGTTCACGGAGCCGGTTTACGCTGGCGATACCATCTACGTGAAACTGACGGTTAAGGAGAAAATCAAGCAAAAGAAGAAGCCCGATGACGATGTATCAAAAGGTGTGGTGAAATGGCAGGTTGAGGTCATCAACACAGAAGAAGTCACCGTGGCGATTGGTACAATTCTCACTTTGGTTCAAAGAAAAGACGACTAAATATGGAAACGCAAATAACTGACCAGGGAACTGTCAATCTCGAAATTCAAAATGGAATAGCCACCGTTGAATTTGGTCATCCGAAAAGCAATTCGCTTCCAGGGAAAATCCTAAGAAGCACTGCAGAAACGATTTCATCTTTAAATGTGCGTGATGAAGTAAATGTTATCGTCCTGAAAACCACTGGCGAGCGAGCCTTTTGCGCAGGAGCATCCTTCGATGAGTTGATTGCTATTAATGACCTTGAAACCGGCAAGCGATTCTTCATGGGTTTCGCCCAGGTGATTAATGCCTGTCGAAACAGCCCGAAGCTGATCATTGGTCGTGTTCAGGGAAAAACTGTGGGCGGAGGAGTTGGCATTGCCGCTGCTTGCGACTACACTTTCGCCACCAAATTTGCCTCCATCAAGTTGAGCGAGTTGGCCATAGGAATAGGACCATTCGTGGTTGGGCCAGCCGTTGAAAGAAAACTGGGGACTGCTGCTTTCAGTTACCTGGCCATTAACGCCCGTGAATGGCAAACTGCTGAATGGGCGCGAGAAAATGGCCTCTTTGCTGAAGTGTTTGATAGCATAGAAGAGATGGACAAAGCCATCAACCGGTTGGCCGAAACATTGGCCCAGAGTAACCCCGAAGCCATGGCAATGATGAAGCGCGCATTCTGGCAAGGTGCCGAACATTGGGATCAACTGCTGGAAGAACGTGCAGAAACCAGTGGTCGCTTAGTATTGTCGGACTTTACGAGAAATGCTATTGCTTCTTTCAAGGCAGGTGCCAGGTAGAAACCATTAATGGCTATGCCCAAACAATGAAACCAATGAAAGAGCCGCTCCAAACAGAATAGCAACAATACGCTGAATAGTGAATTTGTGAGCCTGGCTACTTGTTTCAAATAATATGGTTGTGCTCACATGGAAGATGAGCCCAATGACCATGGCCTGAATATAGGCTTGGTTTTCCATCACAAAGGATAAACCAAACTGTTCGGCAAACAGAGCCAGCCCCATTCCTGCAGGAGACATCAAGCTGAAAGCAATTAAGATAAGGAATGTCATTCCCTTGGCTATTTTGAAGTAAGACAAAACAGCCATCAGGGCAAATGCCGCAGGAACTTTGTGAATCGCTATAGCAAAAAGCAGATTGGAATTCTCACCATCTATTGCCGAAAATCCTAATGGCAATCCTTCCATAATTGCATGAATGGACAGGCCAATGAAAACTGATCCTGACAACATTTTACCGGAATGATGTGGTTTGTGAATGTGACCGTGTTCCACCCCGCTGGTAAACTGTTCTAAAATCAACTGGATGAAAAAGCCCAGCATTACAAATGCCCCGGCCATGTGATCAGCTGATGAAAAAGTTTCTGGAATCAGGTGTATCACCGTAACCCCAAAAAGGTAAGCGCCACTGAACGAAAGCAACAGTTTGAGTGCCGTCTTATTGGATGGGCTAAAAAAATAAGTGGCCATTCCACCCAACAAGGGGGCCAATGAAAGAATTACAAATTGTAGGATTACGGAATTCATAAGCACAGGCTAAGCCTTCACAAATTTCCTAAATATCAGGAAGATGATGGAGGCGATAAGGATTCCTAATATGGCTCCGGCCAATACATCTAACGGAAAGTGAACGCCCACATAAACCTGGGCAAATGAAATGACCGCTGCCCACAACATGGCAACCACCAGAACAACCTTCTTTTTTTCAGGAAACATCAGGCCAAACAAAGTACCGATTGCAAAATGGTTGGTGGCGTGCGATGAAGGGAAACTTTTTCCTGCCCCGCAGCCTATCAACAAATTCAGCTGCTCCAACGCTTGCGAAGCATGGCAAGGTCTTGCTCGGTCGAAAATGGGTTTCAGCAGAGTTGAGCTAAGTTGGTCGGCAATAACGATAGAAGCTACCAACGCCATAACGGTGGGCCAAAACGGCAAATCAGGATTTCGCCAAATGAAAACACCTACTGCTCCATAAAGTGGTATCCAGAGAAACTTGTTACGCAGCCAGGGTAACACCATGTCAAAAATGGAATTACTCAATCCGGAATTGATAAGAATGAATGCCGCCCGATCCCATTCCGCTAGTTGCTCGATCATGCGTTTTGTTTGGCGACCAGGATCAAACGGTCGGAGGTTTGGTAGTTGAAAGATTTGAGGCCATAGTCGCCAAAGACTTCCTGGATGGTTAATCCCACTTTCTGGAAATACTTTTCAAAATCGGCCAGGGAAATGAGGCGCACGTTCTCTTCATAATTGAATTCCTTTCCTTCCACCTTGAATTGAATGTGCTTTCGGATAAAGCCGTCAGAAGTTTCCTTCTTGATATCGAAAACCACATCCCCACGTTCAATGGTTTGTTCTGCGATCATTTCCTCCTGCGCCTTGTAAATATTCAGATAATCGATCACGAACAGCCCATTCTCCCTCAACCCCTTGCTCACTGCATTCAACACTCGATAATTGTCATAATCTTTTTCGAAATAGCCAAAGCTGGTGAAGAAATTGAAGATGTAATCGTAATGGTTTACCCTGAACAAGTTGCGCATATCATGTACAAAAAAGGACAAGTGGTCGTGCTCATGGTTTCGCGCTTCTTCTATGAAAGTGGTGGAAAGGTCAATTCCGGTTATATCGAAACCACGATCGGCCAGGTAAATGGAGTGGCGACCCATGCCACAAGCGAGGTCCAGCATTTGTGCATCTAAAGGCGGTTTTAAGTGGTCCAAAAGACAATCGAGGAAATAGGCTGCCTCGTTTTCGTTCCTATGGCTATACAACAATTTGTAGTAAGGTGAATTAAACCAATTCTCAAACCAATTTTCCTGCATCGAAGGTGACTTTATTGGCAATCAAAGAAAATCTTTCTCTGAATAATACCATAATTTTGCGCCTCAATTTTCAGATGTGCAACCCGATTTGCACCTCTGTTTCGGGAACTTTTTCCCGTAAAATTTCCAAACAAACTATTGCATTGACACTTATTAAATCTATTTCCGGCATACGCGGAACTATCGGAGGATTACCCGGAAAAGGCCTGACACCACAGGATGTAGTGAAATTTGCCACCGCCTATGCACGTTGGATGAAGAAGGAAAAGAAAACAAAAAAAGTAGTTGTTGGACGCGATGCCAGGATTTCGGGAGATATGGTGAATCACCTGGTGATCGGAGCTTTGCTCGGCAACGGTATTGATGTAGTGGATATCGGTTTATCGACCACACCCACTGTGGAAATGGCTGTTGCCATGGAAGAAGCCGGGGGTGGAATTGTAATTACGGCAAGCCACAATCCCAAACAATGGAATGCCTTGAAACTGCTCAACGAAAAAGGCGAGTTTATTTCCGGAAAGGATGGAGAAGAAGTGTTGAAACTGGCCAAAAAGTCGCGACAAATGTTTCCTGAGGTTGATGAGATTGGAAAACTTCGAAAGGAAGATGGTTTTATACAGAAACACATTGACACCATCCTGGCATTACCGCTGGTTGATGTTGAGGCTATTAAGAAACGAGGATTCAAAATTGCAATAGATTGTGTGAATTCAACGGGTGGAATCGCTGTGCCCATGTTGCTTAAGGCTTTGGGAGTGACAGAAATCGTTGAACTGAATTGCGAGCCCGATGGCAACTTTGCACACAACCCTGAACCATTGCCAGAAAACCTGGTAGGCCTTTCGCAGGAAGTGACACGCGCAAATGCCGATCTCGGAATCTGTGTTGACCCGGATGTGGATCGTTTAGCACTTGTTTGCGAAGATGGCAGCATGTTTGGCGAAGAATACACATTGGTTGCCGTGGCAGACTATGTTTTAAAGCATAATAAAGGAAATACCGTTTCCAACCTTTCATCGAGCCGGGCATTAAATGATGTTACTCAAAAGAGAGGAGGAAAGTATTTCGCTTCAGCAGTGGGTGAGGTAAACGTGGTGCAGAAAATGAAGGAAGTAAGTGCCGTGATTGGTGGAGAAGGTAACGGTGGGGTGATCTATCCTGAGTTGCATTATGGTCGTGATGCGTTGGTGGGTATTGCTTTATTCCTTACTCATTTGGCTACCTCCGGTAAGTCTTGTGCCGTGTTGCGATCTACCTACCCCGATTATTTTATGTCGAAAAATAAAGTTACGGTTGAACCCGAAGTTGAACTCGATGACCTTCTCGGCAAGCTACAGGATAAATACAAGAAACAACCGCTAACCACAATTGACGGCCTTAAAATTGAATTCGAAAAGGACTGGGTGTTGCTGCGAAGATCGAACACCGAACCTATCATAAGGATTTATTCCGAAAGCCTTTCGGAAAATATGGCTCAGAATATGGCAAATCAAATCATTGACGATTTGAAGTATTTTCTAAACTCCAGTGAAAACTAACCGGGTTATCATCAGGTGGGTTTATGCTTGCCTACATTCGAAATGTTCTACTGAACTATTTTGCTTTCAAATCCCGTTAACTAACACTTGCAGGCATCTGCCGTTCTAATCCAGGAAAACGTATCAACATGAAACGAGTCTATTTCGACAATGCCGCTACTACCCCCCTTGATGAAGAGGTGTTGGAGGCCATGCTGCCCTACATGAAAAGTAAATTTGGTAATCCAAGTGCTGTTCATGGATTTGGGCGGGAAACCAGGGCAGCTATCGAAAAAGCCAGAAAAACCGTTGCAAACTATCTGAATTGTTCAACAGGTGAGATTTTCTTTACCAGCGGTGGTACTGAATCGAACAACCAAGCCATCAAACGATCAGTGTACGATTTGGGCGTAAAGCATATCATCACTTCAACCATTGAACATCATTCAGTTGCGCATTCCTGCGATTTCCTGGAAAAGGATGCCGGTGTGAAAGTTCATTATGTCAATTTGGATGAACTTGGCCGTATCGATTATTACGACCTGGAATCTAAACTGACTTCAATAGATGGCACCAAGTTGGTTTCCCTGATGCATGCTAACAACGAGTTGGGCAATGTAATGGACCTTCAATTGGTAAGTGAACTTTGTGAAAAATATGGGACTTACCTACATTCTGATACTGTGCAAACTGTGGCACATTTTCCGATTGACCTACAAAGAACCAGGCTGCATTTCATGTCGGGCAGTGCTCACAAGTTTCATGGCCCTAAAGGGGAAGGATTTATTTACATCAATTCTGATGTGAAGATTAACCCTACCTTGCACGGTGGTGGCCAGGAAAGAAACATGCGGTCGGGAACTGAGAACGTATATGGAATTGTGGGACTGGGAAAAGCCGTTGAAATTGCCTGCGACCATAAGGACGGACATCGCGCCCACATTACGGACCTCAAAATGTACATGGCCGAGCAGCTTCAGAAAAACGTTCCAGGTGTGAAATTCATGGGCGACTGGAATGGTAAATGTTTATACACCGTTTTGAGTGTGTGTTTCCCCGAAAGCGATAAGTCTTCCATGCTCCTTTTCAATCTGGATATTGATGGTATTGCATGCAGTGCCGGGAGTGCCTGTGCTTCGGGTACGTCTGTTGGTTCTCATGTCATTGGCCAGATTTCTCCTGAATGTGCTGCCCGTACTATTCGCTTTTCTTTCAGCAAATACAACAATCGCGAAGAAGTGGATTACGTGGTCGAGAAGTTGAAAGCCTTGTTTGCCGTTACTGTTTAAGTCTTCTTCTTAAAATTCACCTTGCACTTTTCTTTTTCACAATTTGTGAACCGAAAGCCAATTTGCCCTGTTGAGTTGCATCGGTGCATCCCTTTTTTCTTAAACTTGCACCGCTAAAAATAAAAAATGAGTAACCAACCCGAACATGTAAAGTGCCTGATTATAGGCAGTGGTCCTGCTGGCTATACAGCCGCAATTTATGCCGCAAGAGCAGAACTCAATCCCGTAATGTACCAGGGTATGCAGCCAGGTGGCCAATTGATGGATACTACAGATGTGGAAAATTATCCCGGATACCCGGAAGGAGTTGTGGGGCCACAGATGATGGAAGATTTCCAAAAACAAGCTGCTCGCTTTAATACCGACATCCGGTATGGATTTGTAACTGAAGTGGACTTTACCGGTCCGGTGCACAAGGTGACGATTGAAGATGGGACTGAAATTACAGCCGATGCAGTGATCATTTCAACTGGAGCTTCTGCCAAGTGGCTGGGCCTTGAAAATGAAATTCGCCTGCGAGATGCTGGAGGTGGGGTGAGTGCTTGTGCTGTGTGTGATGGATTCTTTTACCGAGGCCAGGACGTGGCGTTGGTCGGAGCAGGGGATACTGCAGCTGAAGAAGCAGCCTACCTTGCCAAACTTTGTAAAAAAGTGTACATGATAGTGAGGCGCGATGAAATGCGCGCATCAAGGATCATGCAGGAAAGAGTAAAGAATACTGAGAACATTGAAATCATCTGGAATTCTAATACTGTAGATGTGTTGGGCGATGATGGCGTTACCGGAGTTAAGATCATGAACAACCAGACCAACGAAGAAAGTGTGCTGGATGTAACTGGTTTCTTCGTAGCTATCGGTCATAAGCCCAACACTGATATCTTCAAGGGGTGGCTGGATATGGACGATGTGGGCTACTTACTGCACAAACCCGACAGCACCCATACCAACGTAGAAGGGGTATTTGTGTCTGGAGATGCCGGAGACAAGATTTACCGCCAAGCTGTTACCGCAGCTGGCACTGGTTGTATGGCTGCCTTGGATGCCGAGCGATACCTGGCGGAAAAAGGGCTTGCCTGATCAGGCCCAAGTTTCGAATTGAATATCGAACACCGATTAACGATTTGAGAATGACGAAGGATTCTTAAGAATGAAGAAATTCGATTTAGAGAGGCGTCTTATTGAATTCTCCGTCTCAATTATTCAGATCGTAGATGCGATACCCAATTCTAAAGCTGGCAATCATTTGGGAGGACAACTCGTTCGTTCAGGAACTTCAGTTTCGTTAAATTATGGAGAAGCTCAAAGTGCAGAATCACGAAAAGACTTTATTCATAAAATGAAGGTTATCCTGAAAGAACTAAGAGAGACCTACATTTGCATTGAACTGATTAGAAAAGCCAATTTATTTGAGCAGAAAGAAGACTTAGTGGCTGCACGCAAAGAAAACAATGAATTGATCTCAATATTTGTGAAGAGCATAGAAACAGCACATAGAAACATGCAAACTTCTTCAGGATCGAAAACTTAAACTTCTAAAATCAACATTCGTTAATCGGTGTTCGATATTCAAATAGAAAAGTAAATGCCCTTCCCTAAACTTGATATTCTTGCATTTGGCGCGCATCCCGATGATGTGGAACTTGGTTGTGGAGGCACTTTGCTGCGACAAGTTGCAATGGGTTCATCTGCGGGAATCGTGGATTTGACCCGTGGAGAAATGGGTACACGCGGGACCCCAGATATGCGGGATGTTGAAGCTCGAGAAGCTGCCAAACTGATGGGCATTGATGTTCGTGAAAACCTCAGGATGAAGGATGGTTTTTTCGTGAATGATCATGAACATCAACTAAAAGTAATCGAAAGTATCAGGCGCTACCGTCCACGAGTGGTGATGACAAATGCACCCAAGGACAGGCACCCTGATCATGGAAGGGGGTATGAACTGGTACGAGATGCAGCTTTTTTAAGTGGTCTTGCCAAAATAGAAACCGCAGAAGCAGATGGCACACCTCAACAAGCATGGCGGCCTCCATTGGTGATTTCATACTTGCAGGCCATGCATTTGCAACCCAACTTTGTTTATGATGTAAGCGATGTGTGGGAGCAAAAGGTAACTGCCATCATGGCCCATGCTTCCCAATTCTACAATCCCAATTCCAAAGAGCCGGAGACTTTCATTTCATCCAAATCGTTCATGAAGTTTGTGGAGAGTCGTGCCCGCGATTTGGGCAAACTCATAGGCGTGGAATTCGCTGAAGGCTTTGTGACCGATCGTGCTATTGGTGTGGTGGATTTGGAAGCGATTGTTTGAGATTTCTAAATTTCACGCAAAGTGCACCAGGCGTGAAAAGTTCTCCGTGTATCTCTTTTACTGCTTATCTGCTTCGCTCCTCCAAAAAAGTGTAGCTTTATAAAGAAATTCCCATAGAAAATTATCCTAAGCATTTTCAAGAGTTTTTAACTACGTTCTGGAATGAGGATGCCTGC
>PVBE010740530.1_pt1 | contig 11248 bp, 9 predicted proteins | sample 1631181 | NCBI WGS metagenome assembly PVBE01 (sample SAMN08397723, study PRJNA350692) | Marine metagenome, whole genome shotgun sequencing project. | isolation source: water | place: Pacific Ocean | collected 2012-04 | reverse complement strand
TATTCGACAACGTAGATCGGATTGGAGTAGATGTAGGGGTAGGTGGCCCCGGCGTACTCGCCGTAAGTGCTCAGGTAAGGTTCGAGGTGGCGCGGAACGATGCTGACTTCTGCTCGATACGCTCCCTTTTCCTCGATAGCAAGCACCACATCCTCGTTGCCCGAGTACACCTCATCCCAGCCCCCTTCGATCGCGCGCAGAACGCGCAGCGTCATTTCGGGCGCAGGCGCCGTGGGATTGAGGTCGCGAATAGCCGGCAACGAGGCGTGGAGGGTGACGCCCTTCGAAACCCGGACGGCGCTCCCCATTTCTTTCAGCTCTGACCCCTCTTAAGCAAAGAAGTCGAATCCTTCCGGGTAACCAAATACCTCAAAAGCCCCGTACAAGCGCCCGGCTCGCAGCGCCTCTTTTAGGCTCCGGTCATCCCAAGCCCCGTCTTGATCAGGCCGAACCAGCAAGTGGTTCGAAAGCCAGAACATCATGCGGCGATAGCCGGCCAGCCTTTCCCCATCCAGCAGCTTGAGGGTGAAGACGTTCTGGTGGCAGTCGGTGCCCATCGTCGTGACCCGCTGGACGCCCCGCGCGAGCACCGAGCCCCAGCGCTCAGTGTACTTGGGGTCCTGAGTGATGAGAGGGACGACGACAAGGTTAGGGTGAGGAAGCAGTTCTTGCTCTTCCTTCTGCTTCACCATCTCAAAAATGATATCGACGCTGACCAGCAAATTCGCGTGGAAATTGTACATCTCAAACCCATCGATGGGCCGCTCGACCAATTCCTCCGTCGTCAGCGTCTCCGTATGTGCCACCAGCACGACAGCCCCGGCGTCCTTGAGAGCGTCAATGGCAGCATCGGACGTTCCGCCGTAGTTCCCATTGCGCTCGGCGGGCGTCACCCCGGCATGTCGCTCCAATCCAACGGGCATGTTGGTCGATTCCGAGCCCGCCAAGATCAAGGCCTTGCGGCCGTTCTCGCACGCTGCCCAATTCGCGACCGCAGACCCGTCTCGCTCGATGAGCGTATCGCCCAGTGAAGGCTGGTGAAGCAAGACGTCCGGAAATTCTGTATGCGAAAATGAATTCGTGTGATCGGTCAGCATCACGAAGTCGTGCTGCGTTTCACAGAAGCCATAACGGAAATCGGCCAGACATTCTTCGTTGATCGGACCGAAGTTATCTTCTCTCGGATGAAGCTCGCACGTATCCGATGAGTACACGCTGTGGGCGTGGATGATCCCGCGGACATCTCGGAGACCACGAGGGTGATGTTCCGGAGCCGGATACACTTGGTCCGGCGCCCACCCTGCGTTTGGCTCGAAGCGAACCGCCGAACTCGTTCCCCCGTCGGCGTTGCTTTCCTGCTCCGAACAGCCCGCATTCCAGACGCCCCAGACGGGAGTGGAGACCAATGCGATGAGACCGAATCGGGAGGGGAGGCTCATGGGCCGCGACCCTACACCGTGGACAGTCGCGGTGGGGCAGAACCCGGGCGCTCCAAACGCCAAACGCCGTGAGTTGACGGCGGAAGCGACGCCGGAAACCATGGATAAGCCCCCGTCTTCCCGAAGAATTGAGCGGAGCGGAAAGCGAGGCCCCAGCCCATGGCAAGACGCAGACCTGACCAAAGGAAGAACACCTGAAGGGACATCGACCTGAAAGCTCGCATGCTCTCTGAAGGCGTGTGCGTTGAGGCAGAGAAGCCCCCGCTGGACTTTCGCCTGCCAGGAAACGTGGAGGAACTCGCGTCGCGAGAGCGGCGAGCAACGCTCCGCAAGAGGATCGATGTGCACGTGCTCGACTTTGCCAAGCCGGTCGTGAAGATCATGGCAAACAAGCTCTCCAAGAAGTACGCGCCCCAGGTCTACCAGAGCAGGGGAGGCGGGAGCCTCAAGATTCAACGGCTCACCAAGCTCAGAAACGTGCGGCTAGCGAGGCACCGGAAGTTCATCTTGTCGAGGAACTGAGGTTTGTCGCTCTCGGGAGTGCGCTGGGCGAATCATGGTCCACATGGGCGGCCTGCCAGCTGGTGTCGGGTAAGTCTCCTGGACCGAAAAACCGAAGCGCTCGTAGAACGTCAGGTTCACCGGATTGCTCGTCTCGAGGAAGATGGGATGGGGACTGCCTGCGACGAGGGAGAGCACGTGTCGCATCAACACGCCGCCAAGGCCGCGCCCCTGCGCGGCGGGGTCAACCCCGAGCGGGTGCAGATACCAATGCGGCTCGGCCGGGTGCTTGCTCGACATCTCACTTAGGAGTCCAGCTGCGCGCACGCGCCGCCGAAAACCGGGGCCTGAGCGCACCATCGCGGGAAGCAGCGATACGACGCCGCGCAATTCGCGACTGGCGGGCAGAGGGTAGCGACCAGGCGGCATGAGCCCGACGATGCCGCCGTCGGCGAACCCTCCCACGCGAACCATGCAGCGCTCGGGCATGAGCGCGCGCACGCTGGCGGAGAAGAAAGCGTGGACCCAAACGCGTCGCCCGCGATCCTCCGACGCGAGGTAGCGGAACATCGGGTCAGCGTGAAACGCACGGGCAAGCAGCGATACGGCGTCGCGAAGTTCGTGAGGATTCGAGCGTTACTATGGGTTGAAGGGCAGGCATGCGCGATGTCTTGCAGACTTCGACGAGAGGGGCGTCGCCGTCAATCCGAAAACGTCGTGCCTTGGCGCTTTCTCGACCGTTTGGGTTCCGGACCGACGCCCAGGGCGCTGGTCTGTGGGCTTCTCACTCGTCGGTCGGAGCGATGACTTGCGAGCCCGGATCCGTCCACTCCATCAGATCCGCGACGCGTCCGTCTTCGCCGGGTCGCACCCAAGCGAAGCATTTCCGCCCGTGCGGCTCAGTACATTCGACGTCTCGGTAGGCGGGCGACCAGGTTCCCGTGTTGAGCACGTCAACGCCGGCGATATCGACGTGGTGCTCGAGGTGGGTGTGACCCATGATGACTCGCTCAACCTTGAGGAGCCTCGCCACCTTCGGTAGCGACACGCGCAAGCCCCGTTCGTAATTTCTCACGTCTGAGTTGACGCCACGCGCGTAGAAAATGAAGAGCGGTAGCGTGAGCACGAAGAAGACCGCCCAAACCCAAATCGAGGTCACTATGAAGACGTTCAGCAAGGTGAAGAGCCAAAACGTGCCGAATAGCAACGCGGCAAATGCGAGCGCGCGGTCTAGCCATAGCTCGCGCAAAATGAGCAGGGGGTTGTGCACCGCCGGATGCACCCGCATCGCTTGCAGTCCCCGCACTTGCCCCGGGGTCGCGTTCGCGCGATCTGCGATCCCATCTACCCGCTCTTCGAGCGCGAAAGGATCGTGCAACGCCGGCAGCAGGCCCTCACGCACCGAGACGATCATCGTTACCATGGCGCTCCAGAACCACGTCCAGACGATCAGCGGCTGTACGCGGAGCATGTAGCGACCGAAGAAGATCAGGTACTCCTTGAACGACCGAATGAAGCTGCTCTCCACGTGCGGGTTGAAGAGCCCCATACCGTTGAGCATGTACCTCTCGGCGATGTTCCCGAAGGGCAGCCGCAACACGTCCTGCGCGTGCACGTGGACCGTCGGGCTCACCGGATTGATGCACACACAATAGCGATCGTATTGATTGCCGTGCTCCACGAGCGTGTCGCCACCGCTGATATAAAACCACTCGCAAAAGCGTAGGCCAGCCTGTCGCTCTTCCGGCAGATCCAGGGCGTCGCGAACCGCCGCCTGAACCACGGGCCACTGCAGCTCGATATCGTGGTTACCCATCACGATGATGACGTGATGTCCGTCGAGCAAGAACGTCCGCAGCGCCCGGAAAAAGACCGGGTGGTCATTGATGATGACCGACATCTTGAAGAGGCTCTTGGCCTCTTCCGCCCTGAGCCCGCGCTTGCGCTCCAGCCAACGTACATGAAACGTCGGTTCGTCGGGGATGGCCATCACCGAGTCAAAATCGAAGATGTCTCCATTCAGCACCAACTCGATCTCGCCCTCGCCCAGATCACGGAGGTGATCGAGGAATCGTTCGAAGCTATCGTCGGTAAAAAGATCGCGCCCCTTGAAGCGCTTCCAGAGCGGACGTTTCGGGTCGAGCGGTTGCGCGTCGGCCTGATGGAAGTCGCTGACGACGAAGGTATGCCGAGTCTCTGGCTCCGATGGTTCAGACGGTTCGGACGGAATATCGGACATGTCGTCAGTGGGCTGCGTAGGCCCAGGCCCGAGTCGAGCGTCCTGAGCCATGACATATATGTAGCGCCGCAGTACGCCAAGGCCAAGTCGGCGGCCTCGGCAGGCCGGGCGCCGCCGACAATGCTCGTTGTGGCACACCGCAGAATTCGCGAGCCGGATTCTGGGGCGCGGGCGCGTCCACGACCTTAGTTGTCCGAGTCACACCCGTTCGAGAACGGCTGCGGCGCCGATGCCGCCCGCCGCGCAGATGCCGAGCAGGGCCGTCTGCTTATCCGCCGCGACCAACTCGTTGGCCATGGTGGTGACCATGCGAGGTCCGGTTGCCCCAAAGGGGTGGCCTATCGCCAGCGAGCCGCCCTGGACGTTGAGACGGTCGGGATCGACTTCGCCAACGGCCTCGGAACGTCCGAGCCGATGCTTGGCGAAGCCGCTGCTGGCCATGGCCTTGAGCACGCACAGCACCTGGGCGGCAAAAGCCTCGTGTATGTCGACCAGATCTACATCCGCTAGGTTCATCCCGGCACGCTCGAGCGCCTGAGGCATCGAGATAGCGGGACCGATGAGCAACTGGTCGGCCGGGTCAACCGCGACATACGAAACGGAACGGATCGCGGCGAGCGGCGTGTAGCCAAGCGCCTTGGCAGCCTCCTCGCTCATCATCAATACGGCGCCAGCGCCGTCGGTGAGCGCGCTCGCATTGCCGGCGGTCACGGTCCCGTTCTTGGCGAAGACGGGTCGCAACTTGGCCAGCTTCTCAACCGTCGTATCTGAGCGGATGAGCGCATCCGAATGGACCCATCCGTCAGGCGTCTCTACCGGAACGATCTCGTCGTCAAAGCGACCGTTGGCCACCGCATGTGCCGCGCGATGGTGCGAGCGAACGGCGAATTCATCCTGAGCCTCTCGGGCGATTTCATTGCGCTGGGCCATGCGTTCCGCGGAGGCGCCCATGACCTCACCCGTGGTCCGCTCCGCGACCTTCGGCGCGCGAGGGATGATGTCGGTCAGCGGCATGAGCTGCGCCATGGCGCCGACGTAGTCTTGCCATTTGGCTTTGCCGCCACCCAGCGCGATCGGACCTAGCGTCTGAGTCACCTTCGGTGGCAGTGCTACGGGCGCATTGCTCGTGGACTCGGAGCCGCCCGCGATAGCGACGTCCGTCTCTCCGCGTTCGATGGCCGCCGCCGCGTTGGTGACGGCTTGTAGACCCGAGGCGCAGGCTCGACTGACCGTGACGCCATCCACGTGGGTGAGCCCGAGATCGAGCGCGATCTCCCGACCGACGTTGGGCACGAGGGGTGGCAGCACGACTCCCCCCCAGAAGATGGCTTGGAGTTTGTCGCGGGGGACGTCGTACTTCTCCAGAACGCCCCGCGTCGCGTGCACGCCGAGGGCGATCGTGTCGAGCTTGGTGAGGGTCGTGAACGCCTTCGCGAACGGAGTGCGAATGCCTCCTACGATGACTGCTTTTCTTCCGTGGTTTGCCATGTTCATTTCTTAGGCGCCGAGTAGCGCCCCTCCACATATCCGCAGGACGTTGCCCGTGACACCGGCCGAGCCGGGCATGGACAGGAAAGTTAGGGCGCGACCTACGTCCTGAGGCAGGCCTCCCTGGCCCAGCGCCGAAAGACGGCGGCCCGCCTGGCGGACGACGGCCGGTACCGCGGCCGTCATTCGGGTCTCGATGAAGCCGGGGGCTACGGCGTTGACAGTGATCCCGCGGGAAGCCACTTGTCCCGCCAGGTGACGGGTGAACCCGATGATGCCGGCCTTCGAAGCGGAATAATTTGTCTGTCCCACGTTGCCGGCAATACCGGAAATTGACGCCAGGCTGACAATGCGGCCGTTGTCTCGGAGAGCGCCGCTCTCGATCAATGCATCCGTGATGTTGATGACTGCCTCAAGGTTGATGCCGAGGGTTTGGTCCCAGCGCGCCCGATCCATATTGCCCAATGTGCGGTCGCGGGTGATGCCGGCGTTATGTACAACGATGTCGACGCCGCCGTGGTGCTCGCGCAGATGGGCGGCGATTCGCTGAGGCGTGTCCGCGTCACTCACGTCTGCTGTCAGGACGCTGCCGTTGCCTCGTAACGCGCGCGCGGTATGGCTGAGCGGGGCGTCGTCTTCGGGGCGATCGAGACAAACCACATGCGCGCCCTCGTCGGCCAGTAGCGCCGCTGTTGCGGCGCCAATACCGCGCGCTGCGCCGGTGACCAAAGCCACCTTTCCGTCGAGAGCCTGCACCCATGGGTCCTCACCCTTCCACGCGGTCGTGGCACTCACTCGCAACGGCTGAGCGGTCACGAACGCCGATGCGGGAGATAGGAAGAACCGCAGTACGCTCGAGAGGCGGTCCTCGGCTCCATCTTCGACGATGACGAGATTAGACGTCGCGCCTTTCCCGCCAACCTCCTTGGCGAGCGATCGGTTGAAGCCGTCGAGCGCGCTGCACGCTGCCGCTGCTTGAGCGGACTTTGCCGACTCGGCGGGGCGCCCCAAAATGAGCACGCGGCCCAAGCGAGCGACCCGCCGCATGTGTGGGTGGAAGAAATCATGGAGCGCGCCGAGATCGGCCGCGGACTCGAGCGCCGTCGCGTCGAGCACCAGCGCATCGTACTTGCCGCTATCCTGGGCAGGGTGCGCGAGCCGACCATAGGCTTCTCCGGCCTCGGCGAAGCCACCCTCGAGCGCCGGGTTCGCGAGACTGATGCTGGCTCCCGCGCGGGCCAGCGTACCTGCAACCGCCTGGGTCAACGCGCCCTTGCCTCCTACCAGGACGCTGCGTCCCTCGAGAAAGCGCTCGACCATGGGTCCCCGCAGCCTCCTCAGGTCTTCGGGTAGGGGAATGGGCAGCTTCATGCCGCCCACCATCTTGCGCGCGGTGGGGTTCTTCGCGAATTCCAGGAGCATGTCAGTCATTGCGGATCTCCAATTTCGAAACGCCCCGTCATGTAGGCAGGGCCACCTGGCATATCGCCGACAAATATGTCGCGTTCGTGAACGAACACGCCAACGTCTGCCGGCAAGACGAGCGGGCGCACAAACTTGACCTGTAGACGGTGCAGGCGCGTGATATCGCCGGCTAGTACGCTCGTGTTCAGAGTTTCCACAGCGCGAGCGAAGGTGCCGAAGCCCTGAAAGATGACGTCGCGAAAACCGGACGCTTTAGCGTAGGGCGAAAGCCAGTGAATTGGGTTGAAGTCTCCGGTCAACTTGCCGAATTCGAGCCCGGCGTTTCGCGCCAATCGGTGACGCCCGATCTCGCGCGCGTCAACGGGGACTCTTGGCTTGTCCTTGGGCTTGTCCTTCGAGGGGCCCGTAGGGCTGGGGCCATCGCTCTTCGCGGCGAGCGGCACGAACGCGTGAAACTCGGCGATCAGTGCGTCCGGCTGCGCCTCGGTGCCAGTCACAACTCGCGCCGTGAGGAGCGCACGGGTCCCATCGTCGTCGACGGACACCAAGTTGGCACGAGCCCGAAGCGGCGTTCCCGCGGGCAGGCTAGATTGGAGCTGCATGCTGCAGCCACCGTTCATGACGCGGGTCATCGGATAGGGCAGCTTCTCGAAGCAGCGCCCGGCCAAGGGAAACGCCCACTGGGGGAAGAGGTGAGGCGGCACGGTGTTGCGGTAGTTCCGAGGATCCCCTCCGGCCTCCCGCACGAAGTCCGCTATCAGAGCGGCAGGCAGCGGCTTCACGTCGCCGGCAACCTCCGGACCTGGCAGCTCGGGCGGTGCCGACGCCGACTTCCGTCGCGGGCGAGGGTCGAGGGAGAGGAACGCCGTTCGCGCCAACGCGCCGAGCACGGGGCCTTGTCGCAGGATGTGTCGAGCAGGTACGCCCATATCATTGCCTCGTGGAAATATTGGTAAAGCACCGAGCGGGCAGGTCCGGCTCGTCAATCGTGCTGCGGTCTCTCTACCATGCGGTCAGGACAATCGCTACCGCTTGGTAGGCCGAGTTGCGCTCAGATCACCCTAGAACTATCAAAACGGCGTCTATAGGCGACCGGAATCACGCGCATTATCGTAGCGCGCGCGCTGGGGCTTGCCCGGCTCTCTACCACCTGGTAGAGAGTGCGACATGGGTAACGCCGAGCGTATCCTCAGCGCGGCCACGCGCACCTTCGCCGAGCGCGGCTTTGACGGCACGACCCTGCAGGCGATTTCTGATGACGTGGGCGTCACGAAACAGACCCTCCTGTATCACTACCCATCCAAGGACCAGCTGAGGCTAGCGGTCCTTGATACTCTCTTCGCCCACTGGCGCGAGCGTCTGCCAGCGATCTTGCAGGCCGTTACGAGTGGGCTCGATCGCTTCGACGGACTCACCAGCGAGATGGTCCGGTTCTTCGTTGATGAACCTGACTGGGCTCGCCTCGTTACTCGCGAGATGCTCGACAACCCGGACGAAACCCGTGAACTCCTCGCCGACAACTTGCGCCCGTGGATATTGCTGATCGCTCAGTACATTCGCGATGGGCAGAAGAGCGGCATCATCTACGAGGACGTTCATCCGGAAGCCTACGTCATGGAGGTGATCGTGCTCGCCATCGGCACCGTAGCCACCGGAACCGTTCTGACGAGCAGCCTCGGATCCGCGCTGTCGCGATCCGAAGGCAGTGCGCCACTCACTTCACCACTCATCGAGGAGCTGACGCGAATGACGCGTGTCGCCCTCTTCAAACCCCGAACCAGCGCGGCCAACGTGACGCGCGACTCGACTCGTCCACGCGACCCCCAATAGAAAGAGTACAGCCATGGCTTTCAGCCCGATCACTCAATCACTATCGCTCGTGAACCGGTTCTCCCAGCTGGAAGTCGTGCATAAGCTCGGGCTCTACGGTCCGGCGCAGAAGGCGGCGAAGGCCGGTACGCGAGAGGGCTTCAAGTTGGCCGGCGTCGTCGCGCGCCAGTTCAAAGCCGCGGAGAAGAGATTGAAACCCGCGCGTCTCGAAGGCGAAAAGAAACGCCCAGCGCTTTTCGACCTGAGCGTGAGCGAAGAGCAGGCGATGATGCGCGAAATGGCGCAACGCTTCGCCGGCGAGGTGATGCGGCCCGCTTCTCGTGAGGCGGACGCTTCCTGCCGCGCGCCCGAGGACTTTGCGGCCCAATTCCAGGAACTCGAGCTATGTCAGTTCGCAGTTCCGGAATCATTGGGCGGCGCAGCCACGGGGCCCTGGGAAGGCACCCAGACTCTCGTCTACGAGGATCTCGCTCACGGAGACATGGGCCTCGCGATCGCTGCGCTCGCGCCGGTCGGTTTCACCAACGCGCTCGTCCGTTGGGGTTCGGCGGCTCAGCAGGCGAAATACCTGCCCGCAATGATCGGCGACGAACCGTCAGGCACGGCATGCGCATCGCTAGCGGTGAGCGAACGCTGCCCAGCCTTCGACCCACAGCGGCTCAAGACCCGCGCAACCCTCGACCCCGACGGCTTCACGCTCACCGGCGAGAAGACACTCGTGCCTCTCGTTGCCATGGCCGAGGTTTTCGTCGTGGCGGCGGACCTCGTCGGCAAGGGACCTCAGCTCTTCATCGTCGAAGCAGGAACGCCCGGCGTCACGGTGAAAGCCGAGCACGGGATGGGCGTTCGAGCTTCCGGCATGGGCGCTGTCACTTTCGATAACGTTCGCCTGAAGAGCGACGCGCTGCTCGGCGAAGATCTGGGAGTGGTCGACTACCAGGAGTTTATCGACCGCGCGCAGCTCGCCTGGTGCTCCCTCGCCCTCGGTACGAGCCAAGCGGTTCTGGAGTACGTGATCGAGTACTGTAACGAACGCGTCGCCTTCGGCGAGCCGATCACTAACCGGCAGTCGGTGGCATTTCTGATCGCCAACATCGCCATCGAGCTCGAGGGGTTGCGCCTCTTGGTTTGGCGCGCCGCGGCCCGTGCGGAGCAAGGACTCAGTTTTCACCGCGAAGCCTATCTCACGCGCACTTTATGCCAGGAAAAGGCCATGGAGATCGGGACCAACGGCGTTCAACTGTTGGGCGGTCATGGCTACACCAAGGAACACCCGGTGGAGCTCTGGTATCGCGATCTGATGGCGATCGGCATCTGCGAAGGCGGCCTGCAGCTCTGAACCGCCGTCCAGGAACATAGGGAGCCTACGAATCATGTATTTAGAAACACCTCGCAAGTTTCACAGCCTCATCGAGTCCGCCAAGGGCGTGGCCGATGCCGTCTTTCGTCCCATCTCTCGCAAGTACGATCTGGCGGAACACGAGTACCCGGTCGAACTCGACATCCTCGCGTCCATACTGGACGGCATGAATGAGGGCGGCGAGAGCAATGCGGGCGCCGGAGAGTTGTCGCAGGCCAAGCCGAAGAGCGCCTCGGACGGCATTCGCAACGGAGCGAATCTATCGACGGTGCTCGGATTGACCGAGCTCTGTTGGGGCGACGTTGGGCTGGCGTTAACCATTCCCCGTCAGGGCCTCGGCAATTCGGCCATCGCGGCCGTCGCCAATCCTGAGCAACTCGAGCGATTCAAAGACTGTTGGGCGTCGATGGCGATCACGGAGCCCGCCGCGGGCTCCGACTCCGCCAGCGTTCGGGCAACGGCTCTCCCTGATGGTGACGACTACGTCATCAACGGAGAGAAGATCTTCGTCACCGCCGGCGATCGTTGCAACGCGGTCGTGGTGTGGGCTTCGGTCGACCCTTCTAAGGGCCGCGCTGCGATCAAGTCGTTTGTCGTCGAGAAGGGCACGCCCGGCATGCGCCTCGAGCGGCTCGAGCATAAGCTCGGTATCAAGGCCTCCGATACCGCAACGCTGATCTTCGAGAACTGTCGCGTCCCGAAAGAGAACTTACTGGGAAGTCCCGAGGTACGAACCGACGCTGGCTTCGGCGGTGCGATGCAGACCTTCGACAATACTCGCCCCGTGGTCGCAGCGATGGCGATCGGTTGCGGCCGAGCCGCGCTTGAGGAAACACGCGCCATCTTCAAGAAGAATGGCCTGGACGCGAACTACGAGACCTCGTTGCTCAGCGCGTCCTTGGTCGAGGCCGAGCTCTACAAGATGGAGGCGGAGCTCGAATCCGCTCGGCTGTTGACGCTTGACCT
>PVBE010266675.1_pt1 | contig 11249 bp, 10 predicted proteins | sample 1631181 | NCBI WGS metagenome assembly PVBE01 (sample SAMN08397723, study PRJNA350692) | Marine metagenome, whole genome shotgun sequencing project. | isolation source: water | place: Pacific Ocean | collected 2012-04 | reverse complement strand
CGTCTGGTATCTCTGTTGAGTAATCCTATTTGTATCTACTCGTTTTTGCTGACGAACCAAAAACTCCTCGCATAATTCACCCCAACCAGAACCAAATACCTTATGACCCTGTTTGATTTTAGAGAGAATATCTAACATTTCTCCTTCACCCAGTTTTATCGCATCAACCTCATTCTTGGTTCGCAACCCTCTTCTGTAATATTTTCCCTCTTCGGCAATCCAAGTGCGAAAGTAGTAATTCCCATTAGATTGTGGAGTTGTGTAAATCATTCCTTTACTACCAAGTATAGGAACTTGATTGAGGAATGATTTGGATTGGGTTTTATAACCCCGTCGGGGTTTTTGGTGTTTAGGTCGCATTTTCCAAAAAATAACCTCTAAATGGACATTAGTATATGGAAGTAATGTATCATCACCAAGTTATTGTTTTGCCAGTATTTTTTCCATCGTATATCATTCTATACGATAGTGATTTTAGTTAGTAAGTAAATTGGAGGTCATACCCTCTAACTAATTGATTTTTATGTTAGTTGGAAGTCACTTAGAAGTCAAGTGGTATTATTAACCAATTGATAATAAAAGGTTTTTTTCTTATAGGTCATTCCCACTCAATCGTACCAGGCGGCTTTGAGGTAATATCGTAGACAACTCGATTAATACCCTTGACCTGATTGACGATGCGATTGGCAACGCGGCCCAGGAAGTCGTGGGAAAAGGGATAGAAATCTGCCGTCATGCCGTCGGTCGAGGTCACGGCGCGGAGCGCACAAACGTATTCGTAACTGCGCTCGTCCCCCATCACGCCAACGGTTCGCACCGGCAACAGCACCGCGAAGGCCTGCCAGATTTCGTCGTAGAGGCCGGCCTGGCGAATTTCGTCAAGATAGATGACGTCCGCTTTGCGCAGTATGGAGATCTTTTCCGGCGTCACTTCGCCGGGCACGCGGATGGCCAGGCCGGGGCCCGGGAAAGGATGGCGGCCGATCATGCTGTCCGGTAGACCGAGCTCATGGCCCAGCACCCGTACCTCGTCCTTGAAGAGTTCGCGCAACGGCTCGACCAGGGCCAGGTTCATGCGCTCAGGCAGGCCGCCGACGTTGTGGTGCGACTTGATGGTGACGCTGGGACCGCCGGTAAAGGAAACCGACTCGATGACATCCGGGTAGAGCGTGCCTTGGGCCAGAAACTCCGCCCCACCCAGTTTGTCGGCCTCGGCTTCGAAGACCTCGATAAAGGCGTTGCCGATAATCTTGCGTTTCTGTTCAGGATCATCGACGCCAGCCAGACGCCCGAGGAATAGCTCGGCGGCGTCGCAGTGCACCAGCGGGATGTTGTAGTGGCCGCGGAACAGCTCGACCACCTGGTCGGCCTCGCCGCTCCGCAAAAGGCCCGTATCGACGAAAATGCAGCGAAGCTGCTCGCCGATGGCCTCGTGCAGCAGCACCGCCACGACCGAGCTGTCGACGCCGCCGGAAAGACCGCATACCACCCTGCCCTCGCCCACCTGGGCTCGGACTTTGGCGATTTCGGTTTCGCGGAAGGCGGCCATGGTCCAGTCGCCCCGGCAGCCGGCCACGCCCAGCGCAAAGTTCCTGAGCAGTGCTCCGCCGTGCGGCGTGTGCACGACCTCGGGATGGAACATCACGCCGTAAAAGCGGCGCTCGTCGTCGGCAATGGCGGCAAAGGGCGCGTCCTCGCTGGTGGCGACGACGCGGAAGCCCGCGGGTATGTCGACCACCCGGTCGCCGTGGCTCATCCACACCTGCTCACGATCGCCGGGCTGCCAGACGCCGTCAAACAGCGGGCAATCGCCGCTGACGTCGACCAAGGCCCGGCCGAATTCGCGCTGCTCGGCGGCTTCGACGCGGCCGCCGAGTTGGTCCACCATGGCTTGCTGGCCATAGCAGATGCCCAGCACCGGCACGCCCAGTTCGAAAATCCGCTCGGGCGCCCGCGGTGTGCCGCTGTCGAGCACCGAGGCCGGACCGCCCGAAAGAATCACCGCCTGCGGCGCGAAGTCATCGAGCACCTCGGCGGCCTTCTGGAAAGGCACGATCTCGCTGTAAACACCGATTTCGCGGATGCGCCGGGCAATCAGCTGGGTGACCTGGGAGCCAAAATCGACAATCAAAATACCGTCGTTCATGGCCGGAAACTATCGACGGCTGATGGCTCTGTCCAGCCACCATTCCGGGCTAGACTGGGGATACCGGACGATTGCCCGAAGGAGCTCCACATATACCGCCCCAATCCCCTCAAAACCCGCCTCACCGAGAGCCGCCCGACACTCGGATGCTGGGTCTTCAGCACCGATTCCTCGGTGGCCGAAAACCTGGCTCAGGCCGGTTTTGATGCCTTGATCATCGACCACGAGCATTGCGGCGGCGACCTACCCAGCTTGGTCCACGCCCTGCAGGCCCTCGGCGGCACCGACTGCGCCGGTCTGGTGCGGGTGCCCAGCAACGATGCGGTCTACATAAAGCGCGTGTTGGACATCGGCGTCGAAGGCATCGTCGTGCCCAACGTGCAAAACGCCGCCGAGGCAGAGGCGGCCGTCGCCGCCTGCCACTACCCGCCACGCGGCCGGCGCGGCCTCGGGTTTCCGTTTGCCAGGGCCGCAGACTACGGCAAGGTTCCCGATTACGCCGAACGGGCCGGCGACAACCTGCTGATCTGCCCCATCATCGAATCCCGCGCCGGCTTCGAAAATCTCGAAGCCATCGCCGCCACGGAGGGCATCGAGATGCTGATGATGGGGCCGGGAGATCTTTCCGCCGACTTGGGCAAGCCCGGCGCCTTCGACGATCCCGAGGTGGTTTCGCTGATTACAGCCGGCGAGCGAGTTGTCCTCGACGCCGGAAAATGGCTGGCCGGCATCGCACTCGACGGCACTGGAGCCCGGGCCATGTTCGAACGCGGCTATCACTTCGTCGCCCCGGCGGCCGATGTTTGGCTGCTGCGCGACGGCAGCCGAGCCCTGATTGCAGCGGCCATGGCGACATAAGCAGTAAATTCGATTAGGCGACAAAGGAAATTGATTGGAGTAGGGGTGAATTACGGGATATCGGGAAATTAGTGCTGTAGTGGAGATGGGGGAGATGTCATGCCGCTCAATGCCGCCGTATCAGTTTACCAGAAGGGCGCGCCGCGCCAGCACGGCGCCATGGAATTCAGCGAACCGCCGGTCGATCTCGACGCCGTGCGGCTCTATCGCCTGGGTCGTTTGCGCCAAGAGCTGAAAAAACGGGATATCGCCGGGCTCCTGCTCTTCGACCAAATCAACACGCGCTACGCCACCGACGCCACGAACATGCAGATCTGGTGTTCGCACTACGAGACCCGTTGCGTTTTCATCGCCACCGAGGGGCCGGTAGTGCTCTTTGACTATGCCGACCTACCCCACCTCGCCGAGGGCCTGCCGACCATCGACGAATATCGTGTCATGCCGTCGTTCTACTACTTTGCCGCCGCCTACCGGGGCGAAGACGTGGCCCGGGAGTTCGCCGCCCAGCTGGCCGATCTCATGCAGCGCCATGGCGGCGGCAACAGGCGCCTGGCCGTCGATCGCCTTTCGCACTTGGGCATCGATGCCATTCGCGCCCAAGGTATCGAGGTACTCGATGGCCTCGAAGTCACGGAGCACGCCCGGGCCATCAAAAACGCCGACGAGCTTACCCTGATGATGAAGGCCATCGAGGTTTGCCAGGCCGGTATGACGTCAATGCGCCAGGCGCTCGAGCCGGGCATCACGGAAAACGCACTGTGGGCAAAGCTGCACGAGACCAATATCGCCATGGGCGGCGAATGGATCGAAACCCGCCTGCTCTCGTCGGGCCCGCGTACCAACCCTTGGTTTCGCGAATGCTCGATGCGCGTCATCGAGGCCGGCGACATGGTCAGCTTCGATACCGACCTGGTGGGGCCCTATGGCTACTGTTCCGACATTTCACGATCCTGGCGCTGCGGCGACGACAAACCCAACGACGAACAACGCACCCTTTACGCCGCCGCCCATGCCCAACTCCAGCACAACATGGCATTGCTCAAGCCCGGCGTGAGTTTCCACGAATATTCCGAAGCGGCCTGGCCCATCCCCGACGAATACCTCTCGGGCCGCTATACCTCGCTGATCCACGGCGTCGGCCTGGCCGACGAATACCCTTCGCTGAAGCACATCCAGGACTACCCCACCAAAGGCTACGACGGCATGCTGGAAGCCGGCATGACACTGTGCGTCGAATCCTTCATCGGCACGGAAGGCGGCCGCGAGGGTGTCAAGCTCGAAGAACAGGTTCTTATTACCTCCGAGGGGCCGCGGTGTTTGTCTTCCTATCCCTTGGAGGAAAGCTGGCTCTAGGAAAGGGGACAGGTACCTTTACCCCTAAAGGTACCTGTCCCCTTTATTAGCTGCTGGGATTGCGCCGACGGTATTTGCGAATGGCGGAATCGAGGTCGCGGTATTCTTCGCAGTCGTAGGCGCAGATCCTTCCCAGGCGGATCAGGTTGGCTTTGGCACCGTCTAGGTTGTCGACCTCCAGGTAGCCCTCGCCCTGATATTCGAGGGCACCGAGGTGGTTGGGCTCGAGCGCCAGGGCCTTGCGGTAGTGAATGAAGGCCGAACGCAGATCGCCGAGCTGGCGGAAGACGTAACCAAGCAGGTTCTGGGTGTCGGCACTGGCCGGCCGGCGGGCGGCTGACTGTTGCAAATGGCCGCGGTCGCGCTGCCACTGCTTCGCCGCGATGGCGCGCTTGCCGGCAAAATAGTCGCGATCGACGACCGATGCAGCGGCAGGACGGCTCGTCGACTGCCGGCTCGAGTCATCATCACCATTGCTTCCGGCAGCCCGGCTTTGCGGTGCCAGAGCCAGAGCCACCAGCAAGGTCGGAACGAGAATTCGCGAAATTTTCATCTTCGCCTCCTTCTAACCGATGTATTTTAGCCGCCACCCTGGCGGCCGGATGTCACATGGTCGTGAGGCGTTCGAAGATGGCAACGAAAACGCCGTCGGTGCCGTGGCGCCGGGGCGTCAGCATGAGGGTGGTGTCGCTGGCCGGACAGGGATCGCCGATCACGTCTTGCCAGACCTCGGCCACGCCGAGCGGACGGAAATCGGTGTGGGTGCTGCCAAACCAGTCGGATTGTTCCCGGTTCTCGGCGGCCAGCAACGAACAGGTGGCATAGATCAGGCGACCGCCGGGCTTGACCAGGGCGGCGGCCTTACCCAGCAGCCGGCGCTGGCGCTCGACCTCGGCCGCCAGGCCCTGGGGCGTCAAGCGCCACTTGAGGTCGGGATTGCGCCGCCAGGTGCCCGTGCCCGTGCAGGGTGCATCGAGCAACACCCGGTCGGCAATTTCGCGCAAGTCCTCGGGTGGCGGCGCCTCGGGCGCCACCACCCGGCTCTGGACGTTGCGCGTGCCGGCGCGCTCAAGGCGCTCCTTCATGCGGCCGAGGCGCCTTGGATCGCTGTCCAGCGCATAGACCTGGCCCGTGTTCTCCATGGCTGCTGCCAGGGCCAGGGTCTTGCCGCCGGCGCCCGCCCCGAAATCTACGACCTGCTGGCGCGGCTGCGCGGCGACCAGCAGCGCAATCAACTGCACGCCTTCGTCCTGCACCTCGACCAAGCCCTCACGGTATGCGCGGCTGTGGGTGATGCGCTCGCGGTTCTCGATCCGCAGCGAGAGTGGTGACCATCGACCCGTTACCGCAACAATGTCCTCGGCCGCCAGAGCCTCGAGTGAGGCCTGGCGATCCCCCTTCAGCGTGTTGACGCGCAAATCGAGCGGCGCGCGCTGGTTAAGCGCCGCCATCTCGGCCGCAAGGTCGTCGCCGAATTGCGATTTCAAATCTGACTCCAACCAAGCCGGAAAACTGGCCCGGGCCCAGTCAGGCATGACAGCGGCGTCGGGCGGCGCCTGGCAAAAGGCAGATTCTTCTATGCTCAGCGGCGCCGGGCTGTACTGGCTGCCATCAAAAAACTCCGCCACATCCAGACCCTCGCGTAGCGTCAAGCCCAGCACCATAGAGCGCGGCGTCGCTTCCAGGCCGGCCTGATCGAGCAGCCACTCGAGTTCTGCACGGCGGCGCAGCACGGCATAGACTTGGCCGCTGACGGCCTTGCGGTCCTTGGATCCGGCGTAGCGGCGGCGGCGAAACCATTCGGCCACCACGCGGTCGGCCGGCCGGCCACCTGTAGCGGGCTCGGCGGCAATGGCTTCGAGCAGTTCGATGGCTGCCTGGGTGCGGGCCCCCGGCCTCATGGCAATATGTGATTCGAGCCGTGTTTCAGGTCTGCACCGGATAGTTAGGCGATTCCCGGGTGATGGCGACGTCGTGGACGTGGCTCTCGCGCATGCCGGCGGCGGAAACGCGGCGGAAGCGGCAGTTGCGATGCATCTCGGGGATGGTGGCGTTGCCGGTATAACCCATGGCGGCGCGTAGGCCGCCAACGAGCTGGTGGATGACGCCACCAACCGGGCCTTTGTAGGGCACCCGCCCCTCGATGCCCTCGGGTACCAGCTTGAGGCTGTCCTGAACGTCCTCCTGGAAATAGCGATCGGCCGAGCCCCGCGCCATGGCGCCAACCGAACCCATGCCGCTGTAGGACTTGTACGACCGTCCCTGGTAGTAGAAGACCTCGCCCGGCGCCTCGTCGGTACCGGCCAGCAACGAGCCGATCATGACGCATTCGGCTCCGGCGGCGACGGCCTTGGCGAGATCGCCGGAATACTTGATGCCGCCGTCGGCGATGACCGGGATATTGCGCTCGCGGCAAGCCTCGACGGTTTCCAACACCGCCGTCAACTGCGGTACGCCGACGCCGGCAACGATGCGGGTGGTGCAGATCGACCCCGGCCCGATGCCCACTTTGACGGCATCGGCACCGGCGTCCATGAGCGCCCGGGCTCCGTCGCCGGTAGCCACGTTGCCGGCCAGCACCTGGGTGTAGTTGCTGCTCGCCTTGATGTTGCTGACGGTGTCGAGCACGCGCTGCGAGTGGCCGTGCGCGGTATCGACGACGACGACGTCGACGCCGGCCTCGATCAATGCCTGAGCCCTATGCAATCCCTCCTTGCCGACGCTGGTGGCGGCGGCCACCCGCAGCCGGCCTTGTTCGTCCTTGCAGGCGTTGGGATGGAGCTGCGATTTCTCGATGTCCTTGACTGTGATCAGACCGATGCAGCGCCTCTCGCCGTCGACCACCAGCAGCCTTTCGATGCGGTGCTGGTGCAAAAGCCGCTTGGCCTCGTCGATGCCGACGCCTTCCTCGACGGTAATCAAGTTTTCCTTGGTCATCAGCTCGCTGACCGGCTGCTTCTTGTCGGTGGCAAAGCGCACATCGCGATTGGTCAAGATGCCCACCAGGGAGCCGCCCGGGCTGGTCACCACGGGAATGCCCGAGATGCGGTGGTGCTGCATCAACTCAAGCGCCTCGGCCAAGGACTGCTCGGGACCGATGGTGACGGGATTGACCACCATGCCGGATTCGAACTTCTTGACCTTGCGCACCTCGTCGCTCTGGGCCTCGGGGTCCATGTTGCGGTGAACCACGCCCAGACCGCCGGCTTGGGCCATGGCGATGGCCAACGAGGCCTCGGTCACGGTGTCCATGGCGGCCGAGATCAGCGGAATGTTGAGGTCGATGGTGGCGGTCAACCGGGTCGTGGTATCGGCGTCCGCTGGCAGGATGGTCGAGGCCGCAGGAACAAGGAGAACGTCGTCGAAAGTATAGGCTTCTTGGATCTCCATGATCCCTCCTTCGCTGGGTGGCGCGCTCTATAACATGGAAAGTCCGGGAATGACAGCAGACATATAGCGCCCGTCAGAAAGGAGTTTATCTACCGGCTTTCGCCGCCTGCTCGGCTTCGTATTCGGCCAGCAGGTCGCCCTCGATGCCCACGCTCTCACTGTAGGCCTTGGGATAGTAATCCATGAAAGCGTCAATGATTTCCTGGGCCGGCACGTCGGCATGGTCGCCGCGAAAATTGAGGTATTCCATGTGCTCGCGGCCGGCCGCATCGAAGGGATGGAAAAGCGAGTCCTGGCGGCCGTCAAACTCCAACGGCAACACCCCGAAGCGCTGGCACATCTCGATGTTGAAGGCGGGAGTCGACTTGACCCATTTACCGCCGACGAAAAGCTCGGTGTAGCCGTGGTAGATGAATATGTCAGTCTCCATGAAATCGGTCAGGCGCTGCGAGGCCAGGTGATTGCGCACGTCGGCATAGCCCACCCGCGAGCGAATGCCGACAACCCGCGCCGCCGCCGCCAGCAGCGCCCCTTTGGTGACGCAAAAACCGCGACGGCGTTGCAGGCAGCGCGAAGCCCGCAGGCCATCGTGTGTGAGATAAACTTCATAGGGGTCATAGAAGATGTCGTCACGCACGGCGTAGTAAAGCCGCACCGCCTTCTCGATGTCGTCGTCGGCATCGCCGACAGCCTGGTGGGCATAGGCGACGATTTCCGGATGGTCGCTGTCGATCAGATCGGCGGGCGCCAGGTAAGCGGCGAAGTCTTCGCTTTGGGCAGGGTCGCTCATGAAGAAATCTCGTGCTGCGAGTGGGGTGATAGGAATTGTCACAGAGCCGGGCAGTGGTCAAGTATCGCCGCTCGTAGCCGAGCCGCGAAAACCCGTTGCCACGACGTAAACCTCGGCCGATTCGCGGCGGCTGGCTTGGGGCTTGACGTGGCGCACCTTGTCGAAGCTGCGCTTGAGTAAGGCGAGCAGCTCAGCTTCGCTGCCGCCGGCAAAAACCTTGGCCAGGAAGCTGCCGCCCGGCCCCAGAATGCCTTCGGCCACCTCCCAAGCCGTCTCGGCCAAGGCGACGATGCGCAGATGGTCGGTGCTCTGGTGGCCACTGGTGGCCGGTGCCATGTCGCTGAGCACGACGTCGACCGGCCCTCCAGCGGCCGCCAACAGGGTCGTCACGGCAGCCGCGTCGGCCAAATCCAATAGCAGGGTGTCCGCCCCCGGGACAGGGTCGAATTCCAGCTTGTCCACGGCCAGTACCCAACCGGCACCTTGTTGGCTACCGACGCGCGCCACCGCCACTTGGCTCCAGCTACCCGGCGCCGCTCCCAGGTCGACCACCCGGGCACCGCGGCGCAAGAGCCGAAAGCGCTCGTCGAGTTCGATCAGCTTGAAGGCGGCGCGTGAGCGCAAACCCTCGGCTTGGGCCTGGGCGACGTAGGGATCGTTGAGCTGGCGCTTGAGCCAACGCGTTGACGATGCCTTGCGCCCACGCGCCGTCTTGACCCGGGTTTGCAAGTTGCGCGCGCCGCTCCCGGACTTGCGCGCGCCCGGGCGGCCCGGCTTGCGGTGCCCGCTCACGGCCCTCGGTCGCCGGCCATCAGGGCCAACAGCATGCCCTCGCGCAGACCACGGTCGGCGACGCGCAGCCGCTGCATGGGCCAGAGTTCGGATATCGCTTCCATGATGGCGCAACCGGCCACCACCAGATCGGCCCGGCCGCGCCGGATGCAGGGGTGCGCCACGCGTTCGTCATAGCTCATGCGGGCGAGCCTCTGGGCAATGTCGGCGATGTCGCCGACCGCCATCCAGGCGCCGTCGACGCGGTCGCGCTGGTATTTCTCCAAGCCCAAGTGAACCGCCGCCAGCGTCGTCACCGTGCCCGAGGTGCCGAGTAAATGGGCCGAGCCGTCAAGACCTTCGGGGTCCGATCCCAACCCAGCCCGAAAGGGCCCGAACCCCTCGACCACGCGCGCCACCATGCCGGCATAGCCCTCGGGCGTCGGCTGGTGACCGTCGAAGTCCTCGGAAAGATTGACCACGCCCAGGTCCAACGAGGTCCAGTCCAGCACTTCGGGTTCAGCCCCCGGCACGACCCGGCACCAGGTCAGCTCGGTCGAGCCGCCGCCGATGTCGAAGACCAGGGCGCGGCTGCAATCGGGGTCAAGCAGCGTGGCGCAGCCGGCCAGCGCCAGGGCAGCCTCGGTCTCGGCCTCGATGATTTCGAAGTCAAGGCCGGTCTCGGCCTCGATGCGGGCCAGGAAATCGCTGCCGTTCTCGGCCCAGCGGCATGCCTGGGTGGCGATGCAATGGGCTCGCTCGACACCGCGGCGGCGCATTTTGCCGGCGCAGACGCCCAGCGCCGCCAATGTGCGTGCCATGGCCTCTTCGCCCAGTCGGCCCGAAGCCGCCACCCCTTCGCCCAGGCGGACGATGCGCGAAAAGGCATCGACAACGCGAAAACCCGAGCCCTCGGGCCGGGCGATCAGCAACCGACAATTATTGGTGCCCAGGTCGAGCGCCGCATAAGTGCGACGGTGCGACCGGGACTTGGCTTGGCTCTCGTTCACCCGTCTCCTCTCGCGCCGCGCCCGGGCGGAGCGCGCGTCACAGTGTCCTCGGTTGCCGTCACTTTAGACCCTCGCCGGAGGCTCTGTACACGACGCCATTCATTGACAAGGGCCGGAGGCGTTCCTATGTTTCGGCGCCAAGGCGAAATCCCTGCTGGGGGATCGTCTAACGGTAAGACGCTCGGCTCTGGACCGGGTAATCGGGGTTCGAATCCCTGTCCCCCAGCCAAACTTATTTTTATCAATTACATCAATGCGTTACCAGTGACGCCTAGGCCCGCAGACGAGAGGTGTCGAAGCGTACCTTGAAAGCCACTGGAAGCGAGTATCCGAGAGCGACCTTAGGCACCAGTTTCAACCGCCTTCACAAATTCCTCAATCAGGTCATCCGAGGCAGTGATGACGTGCTCGCGGCCGGGAAAGCGGCCTTGTTGGACATCGTCCACGAACTCCTTGAAGCCGGCCACGCGCTCCGCCTGCATTTCCTGTTTCAACTTGTAGAGATTTCGATACTGCTTCGAGTGCCTTGGGTAAGGCGGCGGATTGTTGCCAAGAATGTCCTCCGCAAAAAGGAACTGTATGTCGCCGCCGCTGCCGGCGCCGATGGACGAGGTCAGCAGCGTGGTACGCTTGCTTATCTCGGCGAGCAAGGCGAATTAGCTGCAACTCAACGCCAATCGGCGCTACCTTGAAATGCTCTGACCGGTGGAAAAGGTAAATTTCTAAAAGGGGAACAATGCGGAAGTCGGCGACATTTGCACTGGCGTTGTCTGGGCTGTTGGCATTTGGACCGACGCGGCCGGCAATCTCTTTCTGCGTCCACATGGGGTAGATCAGCCAACCGCCGGGATTCTTGGCGTCTGGTTTCGCCAGCCTAAGCAATTCGGCGCAGATGCGCTTCTCCGCCCGCAAGGTGCTTAGATCCATGATG
>PVBE010071745.1_pt1 | contig 11252 bp, 10 predicted proteins | sample 1631181 | NCBI WGS metagenome assembly PVBE01 (sample SAMN08397723, study PRJNA350692) | Marine metagenome, whole genome shotgun sequencing project. | isolation source: water | place: Pacific Ocean | collected 2012-04 | reverse complement strand
CAACTTCTTCAAGTGGTGTTCTTACATTAGATTTAAGTAAGAGTAGAACATTCGATCTTACTACTTCAGAAGCGATCACAGAGTTCGTTCTTTCTAACAGACTAGATAGTGACGACCACACTACATTTACTCTAAAGATACAGCAGGGTTCTACACCTTATGCGGTTGGTATTAATACCTTCAAGCAGACATCGGGTGGTACTGCGATTCCTATATCTTGGAGTGGTGGAGTTGTTCCTTCAGTCGTTAGTGTTGGACTTAAGACTGATATCTACAGTTTCCAAACATTTGATGGTGGTGCTTCACTCTTTGGCGTAGTTGTCGGACAGAACTTCTCATGAGTCAAAACTTCAGTAGGGGACTAGAGAATGAGTATCTAGTTCCCTATATCTCATTCTCAACCAATCCTCAGAATGGTGTCATTGCAGGTGGAGGAACTACTACTCTGACTGCAGTTGCTGCGGCTTCTACGGGTATTGGATATTTTAATTATAGATGGTATCAGGATGATGTATTGAGTGGTGGTATAACAACAGCATTGTCTGGAGTTACTACTACTAGAAGTTATACTTTAGATTATAGTGGTGATGGTAGTACAAGAGAAGTAAATTATAAAGTCAGTGCTGAATGGGTTCCTGATAATCCAGATTTAATTGTGTCTCATGGTACACCAGGTGTAGGTGCTACTGGTGTAGGTGTAGGACAATCTATTACTTGTAATTCTCCATCAGGTGAAACATTTTCCAGTGTTGGTATAGTTAGTGTATCACCATCAATTACAGTTGGTATTGTTACTGTTGGGGTACAACCTTTAGGATTTAATACTTCTGCTTATAGTTTAGAAAGAACTTTTAGTGTTAATGCAACTATCTCTAATGGAGATAATGGTAACTTAGCATTCCAATGGATGAATGCGGGTGCAAATGTTTCAGGAGCAACTTCAAGTTCTTATGTATTCACTCCAGGGTATGTTGGACTTAATACATATACCTGCCTTGTTTCATATCAGGTTGATGCTTTAGTTCCTTCAGTAACCAGTGATAGTATAACTGATAATGCTACTGATTTAACACAAACAATTAGATTAGAGTATATGCCAGCTGGTGGAGAAAAGGCAGCAAGTAGTGCTGCGTATGATGTTTATTCTGAAGATATTAATCTTGCTGATTATACTAGTGGATTTAAGATAGACCTTAATCACGTACAAGAAGTAATTAATACTGCTGGTTCACGTAATACATCAGTGTATGCATGGGAGAATTATTATTATGTTAGTATGTTTGCAATAGATGATGATCTTACTGTTGATTTAGAATTAGGTGGAGCAAAAGGAGATGCATCGTCTGGTTATTCGGGTGGAACTGGTGGATGGATGGTTCTGCAAGGAACTATGGAACAAAATAAAGAATTTGTAGGTATTGCTGCTACCGGTGGTAAATCAACGAGTAGACCTGCCACTGGCGTTTATGAATTAGGAAGTGTTGTTGGTATAGTTGGTAATGGTGGTAAAGGAGGTAGTTCTGGTAATGGAGGCCAAGGCGGTGCAGATAGTGCTGGCGGTGTAAATGGTGGTGGATTTGGTAGTGGAGAATATTTTTCTGCGAATACATTACCAGCGGAAGGACAAGCACTGGTAACTGGTAACCAAGGAAGAGCATCTAGATGTCCTAAAGGAAGTAGTTGGTATCAGAACAGGTATGGTGCTTGTGAAACATTTACTAGTAAACTTAGAGACCCTGATGGAGAAATATATCCTGTAGCTACTGATAGTAATAACACATCAATTGATAGAGGATTTAAAATTACTAATGATTATTTGACTAACGGAGCTCATCAAAGTTATGATGAAGCAGATGGTCATGGTGGATCCGGTGCTGCTGGAGGTGGTAATTCTACTGCTAGTGGTGGAGGTGGTGGATCAGGATATTATGGAGGTAATTGGACTAAACTATCATCAGAAACAGGTGGTAATGACGCATCTAGTAGAACATACACTTATGGAACATCTCTTACTCAATCAGTAACTACTGATGGTACTAATGGTTACATTCGTTTATTCGGTAGAGGTGGTAGTGCTGGTAATAATCCAGTCATTACTACTAAAACTGCAAGAATTGTAAGAAATCCTTCTGCTATGCTTCCTCGTTCTGGTCTTTTCCTTGACCTATCGGATTGGGCTAGTACTGAAGAAGTATTAGTGAAGGGAATAGTCGATGCTACTAATACAGGTTCTTTTGTAGTCCAGTACTTAACAAGTGGTGGTACATTCTCTTATGCTTTCCAAGGAAATAGTGACAAGTATTTGGGTAATATGGGAACTACTGTTATGACAGTTGATAAAAATTCAAATCCAACGGATGGTGTATTGCAGTGGTTAACTGGTGGTTCTTATTATCAGTTCCGTAGTACAAACGATAATGACCCTGATGTTGGTTCTGGAATTTATCAAGGTGGAGAAAATCAGGGAGGTACTGCCGGTGTAGCATCTGGTGGAGAATGGGATATTACACTCCATGATAATGGACCTACTGGTGGTGATCTTAACACTGGTAGTCTTGCGGATTTAAGAATAAAGTGGAGTATTCAAGGCGAACGTTAAAGTTCTATAAATAATAATGCAAACAGGAGGGACAGTGAACTCCAATGGCGGTTAATAGGAATTTTGTAGTTAAAAATGGCCTTACGGTCAATACCAGTCTCCTGTTTGCTGATAGCACAAACAACAAGATAGGTATCGGTTCTACGCAACCATCTACCACTCTTGATGTTATTGGTGGAATTGCTGCCACCGACTTAAAATTATCTGGTATTAGTACAATATCAGGTGCTATCTATGGTGATGGTGGCGTTGCTGCTATTCAAGTTGGAACTGGTATATCAATTGCAGGAATTACAACTCTCGCTGGCGGCGGTGGTATTACCACAACCGGTGGCGATTTTTACGTTGGTGGCGATTTATACGTTGCTGACGATGTTGTATATGATGAAGTATCAGGTCGGAGAATTTATATCTCTGGTATTGGTACCATTAATCAATTTAATGCCCAGACTATAAATGTCAGTGGAGCCTCTACTATTGGAGGAGATGCATCAGTTGGTGGTGCATTAACTGTTACTGGTAACCTTGACGTAGGTGGTGATATCACTTATGATGAGGTGTCTGGTAGAAATATCAACATTACTGGAATCGGTACAATTGTACAAGAATTCAATGTTGGTACTGGTGGCACTGTTCTTTATGCTGCTCAAGATGGTACAATACGTTTAGGTACTGCAACCACATCCGCTACAGTGACATTAAATGGAGGATCCATTCCTTCAGTTGGACTTGTAATCGCACTAGGCGGTTAATAAATAATCTCAACACGTAAAAAACAATGGCTGAGTCATTCTCAAATTCAATTACAAAAACAGTCGGAGTTGTTACTTCCTATACTGGTAGTACAATAGGTGCTGCTGGAACTTCTATTACAGTAACAGCAAACACTGGTATTGGAGTTTCTGACTTAGTTGTTAATAGCAACTTTACTGGTGGTACTAAGGTTACACAAATAGACGGAACAACAATTTATACTGACATTGCTTCAACGAATGAATCGTCAGCATCAAGTCAGGTTGTTAAGTTCCTTGGTGTTACTACAGTATATACTTCTGCTGCTGCAACCAAGAGTATCGTTATTGGTGGTACATTAACTAATAATGAAAACGGTGCTATTAAAGTCTTTGTGGAAACAAGGGACTCATCTGCTGGTGTAGATGCAAACCTTGTATATAATGCTCCCATACCAGAGGGTTCATCTATGATTATAAGTGATGCTGGTAAAACTGTACTCGAAGCAACTGATGAGCTTAGAGTCTATTGTGACACCAAGAATGGTGTAGATGTCAACTTCAGTATCTTATCGGGTGTTAGCTAATGGCTGGGTATATTGGTAATAATCCATCAGATAGTTCTGTAAGGATTGCCAGACAAATTTATACCACAAGCGGAATCACTAGTGATTTCACGTTTACTTCTGGGTACGACCCAGGATATATTGACATATATGTAAACGGCGAAAGGCAGACCGAAGGTACTAACTTCTCTGCTAGTGATGGCGAAACATTTACCATTATGAATGGTGGTGTATCGACTGGATCTACTGTAGAGGCAGCAGCATATAAAACATTTAACGTTGCTACTGTAACTCTTGGTGAAGTAACTGACGTTGATGATTTAACTGTTAGTGGTTCTATTAATGCTGCTAGTGTTGTTGCAGGTTCTGCTGTAACATCTAATCTTTCTGGTATTAATGTATCAGGTGCCGTTACTGCTACTAGTTTTAGTGGTGATGGTTCAGGATTGACAGGTGTTGCATCTACTGATAACATTACTACATCAACTCCTGCTGAATTCCAGCAGATTAATGTTAGTGGTATTGCCACAATTGGAGTAACAACGATATCAACTTCAGTTGCTGTTGGTGCTGCTGTTACAGTAACTGCTACTGCTATAACAATTGACCCTGCGGTTACTTCTACAATTAATGGAGATGTTAATTTCCAAGGTGGTAACTACAATATCTCAAGGTCTAGAGCAAATAGTTCTATAGATTTTGATGATAATGCTAAAGCCCGTTTCGGTACTGGTGCCGATGGACTTGAAATTTACCATAATGCATCGGATTCCATTATTAATGATAATGGTACTGGTACTTTAAAATTGCAAGTTGCGGGTGCAACTAAAGCAGAACTTACTGCTATTGGTGCTAAAGTGACAGGAGAACTTGAAGTAACTTCTGGTGTTCAAGCAACTGGTGTGGTAACTGCAACTAGTTTTGCTGGTGACGGTTCCGCATTGAGTGGAGTCGGTGGTGAGTTTAACATCACTTCTGGTCTATTCCTTTAATAAATAACATTACAAAAGACAGTAAAAATGACTCTCAAGAAGACACAATTAATTGGTATTACCTCTGTGGTGGGTCTCAGTACAGTTGGCATTTTGACTGTCGGCGTTACTGACACACAAGGTGGAGTAGGAATTGCTTCCACTTGCTACGTAAGAAGTGTGGTAATGCATAACACAGGATTGGGAACAGCGAGAGTTTCCTTATATCTTAATGAATCTGCTGTACAGAACGCAGTTGCGACTGGAGTTACAGCGAACAAGTTTTTAACAATTGACCTTGCAGCGAATGAGACCTCATTCTTTGAAGTTAATTACCCATTAGTAATGTCTAATTGGGGTGATACACTTTCTGTGGCGATAGATGCTCCTGAGTCAGGAGGAACAGGAATTGGATCAATGGTCAACTTTATTGTGAATGGCGATACGGACGTATAATAGGAGGATTTAATCATGGGTATTAAATCCAACAATCCAGCAGCATATTATTTTAATATGTTCGGTAATACTGGAGCAGGTGCATTACCACCTGGTCCTTTTTCTGCTAGTGGTGGAAATATAGATGGAATAACTCCTGGAAATGGTTATGCGTATCATGTATTTACATCACCTGGTAATTTTACGGTACCATCCGATCCTGGGACTGCAGAAGTAGAAGGTTTAATAATTGGTGGAGGCGGCGGAGGAGGTCGTCAACATGCTGGTGGCGGTGGTGCCGGTAGTGTAGTTCATTTTAAATTACCAGCATCTGCTCCTATTTTAGGAACTAATGCAGTAACAGTTGGTGGTGGGGGTAATTCTGCTCCTTGGCCTGGTGGGGCTGATCAACCTGGAACTCCTGGAAGTGATGGTACTAATACTACTATAACTTTCCCTGGATCCACATCTTACAATATTACCGCAAATGGAGGAGGAGGTGGCCAAGCAAATAACGGACCTCATCCTACTGGGGGTGGATCTGGTGGTGGTGCTTATAACTCTGGTGGTCCTGAAGTAACAGCAACTGCACCTACTACATCTCCTGCTCCTGCTGCAATAACAGATGCAGGTGGTAAGAGTTATCAAAATCCATCTTGTCCAGGTGGTAATCCTACTAGTCCTGGTAGTCCTGCCGGTGGTGGCGGCGGTGGTGCTGGTGGAGTAGGTCAAAAAGCAGGTAATCCTGGTCAACCAAACGCTAATCCTACTGTTCAAGTAGGTGGTAATGGTGGTGCGGGACAACCTTTCCCTGGATTTGCTGGTCCTTTATTCCCCACAATGCCTACTGATTGGCAAGCTGCTACTGGACCTACTGGTATATTTGCCGGTGGTGCCGGTGCTGGTGGTCATGGAACTGGTCCTGTAACTCCTAATGGTGGATTAGGTGGTGGAGTAAAGACTGAACCAGGTGCTTGGACTGGATCGGGTGGTGGTGGTGCTGGTGGAGGTTATGCATCTCCAGAACCTACTTCTACCAGTGGTAATGCGGGTTTAGATAATACTGGCGGTGGCGGCGGTGGTGGTTCATCTAATGATACCGGTGCTTCTAATGGTGGTCCTGGTGTCGTCATTATTAGGTACTTAGTTTAATAAATACTCAAAACTGTTATAACAATGGGCATTCGTTCACAAAACAATCCTGCAGCATCTTACCTTGATAAGTGGTTAGCTACTGGTACGGATGCGTCTGAATTCCCTACTGAGTATGGTCCTCCTACTGGACATACTGCAACTGGTGGTGTAACCAATGATTACTTAGAACCGGATGGAAGTGCTTATAGATCTCATACTTTTAAAGAATCAGGAACTTTTCAAATAACTGCACTTTCAGCCACTGAACCTGCACATGTAGATGTCCTCATGATTGGAGGAGGTGGAGGTGGTGGTTCTCTTATGAGTTGGAACTCCTCTCATGGAGGAGGTGGAGGCGGTGCAGGTGGTTACCTTGAAACTCCTACTCATCCAGTTTCTGCAACTTCTTATCCTATAGTTATTGGTGGTGGTGGACAAGGAGCAATGAACCATCCACCAGGACCTGGCGCACCAGGTCAACGTGGTGTTGATACTACAGCATTTGGTTTGACTGCCGATGGTGGTGGAATGGGTGGTGGTGCTGGTTCCAATCCTCCTGGTGCTACTGGTGCATCAGGTGGTGGTGGAGGAATGGATACTGGTGAAGGAGGAGCTACAGATAATCCTACACAAGGATATCCAGGTGGTGATGCGGTGTGGGCATCACCAGGTCCTGGCGAAGGTTCTGCTGGAGGCGGTGGTGGTGCTGGTGGTGCTGGTGGTAATGGTGGTGCTACAGGTGGAGCTGGCGGAGTAGGAAAACCAAACTCATATAGAACAGGTACTGCTGAATTTTATGCTGGTGGTGGCGGTGGAACTTGTTGGGCAGGAACTGGTGGAGAAGGTGGAAATGGTGGTGGAGGAGATGGTCAGTCATATCCTGCAGAAACGCCTAATCCAGTAACTTCCTATAATGATGGACAGTCAGGTACTGTGGGTTCAGGCGGCGGAGGCGGCGGTGGATCCGGTCTATCCTTTGGTGGAAATGGAGGATCAGGAACGACAATAGTTAGATATCCAATTGGACAAATTCCAGCAGCTCCAAAGGCAACTGGTGGAATGATTTCTTATACTCCTACAAAAACTGTTCATATTTTCCAATCTAGTGGAACATTTACTGTAACTGAAGCTCTTCCTGCTTGTGATTACCTCATAGTAGGTGGTGGCGGCGGTGGTTGTGGATCTGTTGTTTCTAGTGATGGTGTTGCTGGTGGTGGTGCTGGTGGTTTAATCACTAGTGAACCTAATCCAGTATATGCAGCACCCACACTTCCATTTGGAGTAGGTTCTTATACAATGACCGTTGGTGCTGGTGGTGCGGGACAAGGATATATGGGTAATGTTAATTATGGTCCTGCCCCAATTTCACAATATATGTGGAGTCCTGGTGGATCTAGTCAAATGGGACCTCCTACCTTTACTCCTGCAGCTACAGGATATGCTGCTGGCGGTGGTGGTGGTAGTTTAGGTGGTGCTACTGGTGGTCCAGGTGGTTCTGGTGGTGGTTCCTCAGGTGGAGGCGGTGCCGGAGCTGGTGGTGAAGGTTCTAAGTATCCAACTATTGACCCAGTAGATCCAGGTGGTAGTGCTCCTAATCAGGGTAATGATGGTGGGCAAGGATCTGCTCCTCCTATAGGAAACTATGGTTCAGGTGGTGGCGGTGGATTTATTGGTGCCGGTGATCCTGGTGGAGACGGCGGCGGTGGAGACGGTGGTGCTGGTATAGATCTTTCTATATCAGGAACTTCTACTGGATATGCCGGTGGTGGTGGAGGAGGTCGTGTTTCTCCTGCATCAACACGTAGTCCTATTGGACCTGCTGGTGCCGCAACTCATGGTGGTGGTGCTGGTGGTTCTGGTGGTCCTACTATACCAGAGTATGCTGGATCAAATGGATCAGTTGCAACAGGTGGCGGAGGCGGTGGTGCTTCTGGTACCACTGGTGGCGGACCTGATCCAAATGTTCATCCAACCAATAATCTGCAAGGTGACAACATTGGCGGTGGTAATGGTGGATCTGGTGTTATTATCATTGCGTATCCAACCTAAATAAACCTAAATAAAAGTAAACCATTACGAGAAATAAAAAGCGATGGCTCATTTTGCAAAATTAGATGTTAACAACATTGTTGAGCAAGTCATTGTTGTGAGCAATGATGACATTAAAGACAATACAGGTACCGAGGTAGAAAATATCGGTGTTGCTTTCTGTCAGAAACTTTTAGGTGCTGATACAAATTGGAAGCAAACCTCTTATAATAGTACTTTTAGAGGTAATTATGCTGGTATTGGTTATTCTTATGCAACTAATATAGCAACATTGGGTGTAGCTTCTACGGATGTTTTTCTACCTCCAAACCCTTATGCGTCATGGTCAGTTGGAGTTACTACAGCACAATGGTATGCTCCTATTGATGGACCTCCTGATCTAACAGCAGCAGAAGCAGCTGCAAATAAAAGATATATTTGGGATGAGGACGCACATCAAGCAGATACTGCAAGTCCGAAGACAGTAGGTTGGGCCATAACAACCTAAAAACATGGGAGGTTCTTCCTCCCTTTTTTATTGCATAAATAACTAGAAAAAGTCGATATGTCAAGAGCAAGAGACTTAGCCGGTTTTTCAACCGCCACACTTGGAACCAATGATCTGAATGCAGGAATTGTAACTGCATCAGCTTATTATGGTGACGGTTCTCAGTTGGTTGGTGTTGGTGGAAATTGGATTGCTACTGCTGCTGGCATTCATACGACTAAAAATGTTGGTATAGGAACAACTAATCCTATTGGTGCTGCAGATTCTAATAATACTGCTGTAGTTAATGCGGGTGTTGTTACTGCCAACTATTATTATGGTGATGGTTCTAAACTAACTAACCTTCCTGCTGGATTAGGAACTGCTGTTTCTGCTAGTGGTGATGGATCTAAAATCTATTATACAGATAGAGTTTTAGATATAGGTGCAGACCTTTCAATTGATGTACCTGCAACTGCTACTGTTGCATATACACAGTATCCTGAGATTGCTGTATCATCAAGTTATGATTTAACAATTGCTGATGGTGATGATCTCGTTGTTGATATTTTAGGTATTGGTACAACTGGTGCTCCTCAAACTCTTGCAGGTGGTGGTGGTAGAATACGTGCCGATAACTTTGTATCTAAAAATGGATACAATGCTCCAACATTTGCTAATGGTGTTACTGTTTCTACGGCTGTAACAGCAACTGATGTTAATGTATCAGGTGGATCTACTTTAGGAATAGCAACTGCAACTTCTGTCGTAGTTGGTTCTGCCGTAACTGCTAACCTTGCTGGTGTTATAGTAGGTGGAGCAGTGACTGCTACAAGTTTGGTATATGGTAGTACTGATGTCTCTACTGAACTGGCAACCAAAGCCACGACTGGCAAGGCAATTGCTATGGCAATGGTATTTGGATAAATAAACTTACGAGGACTTTTTAAGACATGGCAGCCCCAAATATAGTCAGTGTAGCAACCATTACGGGTGTTACTACCGCCATTGCCGGTGTTAGCACTGAAGGTGCTTTGGAAAGTGGTAAGTATGTAGGTGTAACAACTGTTGTTATTAATGCTGCTTCAAGTGGAAAGGTAATAAAGGTCAATACTTTATCTGCAACAGCAATTGGAGACACAACTGGTGCAACGGTTTATATTTACGATATAGCAGCAACTCATATTAGCGCAGGTGCCACAGTTTCACTTGGTACAACAGTAACTGTTCCTGTTAATTCTTTAGTTTCATTGATAGATAAAAATAATTCAATATACTTAGAAGAAAATAAACAAATAGGTATTATAGGGCAATCTAACGCAGGACACTTAGATGTAGTCTGTGCTTATGAAGAAATTAGTTAGGAGGCCTGACTGATGGGATTTATAGGAAAAAATAGAGGTAAAGCAATTCAATCCGGTGGTGCCGGTGGTTCTTTTAGTAGAGCAGATTTAGCATGGTTGGGTATTAATAGAACTCTTATTGCTGATCCGGGAACTGCTACTCATGGGGGACATATAGCATCTGGTGGTGTAGAAAATGATTATACAACTCCTACTGGAGACATTTATAGAACCCATACTTTCACAGGATCTGGAACTTTTCAAATAACAGAACTTTCTGGTAATTATCCTGCAGCTGTTGATTATCTAGCAGTTGGTGGTGGCGGTGGTGGTTCTACAAGTCCTACTGCTGCTGCAGGTGGCGGCGGTGGAGGTGGTATACAATATAGAACTGCTCAAACTGTAACTGCTACTTCTTATACTATTATTGTCGGTGGCGGCGGTGTTGGTTTAAGTGAATCTCCTGGTACTCTAGGTGAAGGAGGTATGACTTCTATTGCCATAGGTACTGTTGGAGAAGCTGGTGGAACTGGTGTTGCTAGAGGCGGTGGTGGAGGAGGTAAATATGGTGGTTATTCAGGTGGTAATGGTGCATCTAGTGGTGGTGGTACGAACCCAACTATAGACCCTGCTCCTAAGGTTGAAGGAACTCCTGGTCATCCTGGTGGAGAAGATATAGTAACACCAGCACCTAGTATCTATGGATGGGGTAATGCAGGAGGATATCCTGGTGGTAGTGGTGTTCCTACTGTTGGTGATGGATCTGGTGGAGGTGGTGCTGCAAGTGATGGACAAGATAACACTGCACCTAGCGGCGGTAAAGGTGGAGACTCTGCAATATATACAATTCAAACAGGAGAAAAGAAAGCATATGGTGGAGGTGGCGGCGGAGGCGGCCATAATACTGGTACTCCTGGTGGTGCTGGTGGAGTAACTGGACCAGGTGAAGGTGGAGCAT
>PVBE012741619.1_pt1 | contig 11253 bp, 5 predicted proteins | sample 1631181 | NCBI WGS metagenome assembly PVBE01 (sample SAMN08397723, study PRJNA350692) | Marine metagenome, whole genome shotgun sequencing project. | isolation source: water | place: Pacific Ocean | collected 2012-04 | reverse complement strand
GTCGAAGTCGTGCCAGTTCATCGCCGGCGCCTCTTGACCCATGCCGCCCCAACCCGGTTTGGTCCAGGTGAGTTTCGGCGGGTCCTCGACGACGCGCAGGAACTTGACCGAGCCTGGCTCGACGCCCTGCATGTGGGTTCCCCGGTAGACGTTCGAAACGTAGAAGGTCCCGTCGCGATCACCGTAGTCGCGCCGCGTCGGCAACCGACGTGGGCGTGCCTGCGGGCTGAGTGGCATCGGGTCGTAGCACCCCAGACCCTTGGCGGCGCGGTGGAGGAGCACCTCGTTGCCAAAGGTGTCGACCAGGAAGATGCCGGTATCCTCGCTTTCCTCGGCGATGACTCGCGACACGAGGAAGTGCTTGTCGCTCAGCGCGAATGGATCCTCGTACTTGAGCGGCACGCGGCGGAAGTTGTCGAAGCCACGGCTGCCGCCGTAGCCCTTGGATTCGTCGGCGATCAGTTCCCTGGCGGACTCGGGCCAGATGCGCACGATCGGCTCGCTACCCTCGACACCGCGCTTGCGATCGAGGATGGCGAGCGCACCCCAGGGCCGGTCGTGACACGAGGAGAGGATGCAGATCAGACGATCGCTTCCGGGGATCGGTCGCGCATTGAGCACCGAGTGCGGCGTGCTCTGCCCGTAGAGGATCGCGTGGTTCGTGCCGTCGGGATTGCTGGTCCACAGACACTGGCCGCCGCCGAAGTTGCGGTCGACGTATTCCCAGCGGAAGTAGAGCAGTCGGCCATCGGGCAGTTGGATACCGTGGCCCTCGTACTCGATGCTCTTGCCGATTTGCAGGATGTTCGCGCCGTCCCGACTCATGCGGAACAGGTTGGCCATGATGTGTCGGTTGCAGGTGCAGTACTTCGGCTCCCGGGTCGAGCTGAAGGCTATGTCGCCACAGGCCAGGTAGAACGGGTCGAGATCACTGATTCCGGGGATCGAGGTGAGCTGCTTCAGGTCAGTGCCATCGGCAGCTATCTCGTAGATGTGGTAGTCGTCGGCGGTGTTCTCGCGCATGGAGAACACGATGCGGGATCCGTCGAAGGAGACCTCGGGGTCCCGTGGCATGCCCTCGGCGCAGCGGATCAGGGTCTTCGTCGTGCCGGTGGCCAGATCCAGTCGCACGATGGCGCCACCGGCCATCTTCTTGAACTTGCCGGTGTTGATCTCACTCGTCTGAAAGATGTTGCCGGTGTTGTGGTGATCCCCCGGGTACTGCCGTCGTTCGACGTAGATCATCGGACGTGCGCTGAGCAGTGGATTCGCGGCGAGTGCGCGACGTCGCAGCTTCGCGAGATCCACCAGTGCCTGGACTCGTTCGGCTGTCGCGAGTCGGCCCGCGATCGCGCGAAGTTCCTTCGAGTACGTCGAGCCGTCTGGGTAGCGAGCGCCGAAGGTCGCGATCAGGTCATCGATCGCCGCCTGCAGCGCGGCGACGTTTGCGGGGGCTGCGGCATTGCGCCGCGACTTCTTCTGACCTGTCAGGGAGTTCGCGCTTGCGAGGAAGAACACGAGCGAGATGGCGCATGCGGTGAGTGTTCTCATCAGGGAACGGTATCCGTTTCTGCTCGGTGAGCTCTACCTGAGTGCTCGCGGTAGCTCTGCCTTTCTCGTCCTTGTATCTCGGCGGAGGCATTGCGGTGGCCAGAGGCCCTCTGATTTCGGAGCGGAGGACCGAGGACTGTACTCCGCCTGAAGGGGGGGATCCGAACGCCGACACCGTATTGTCAGCGCGCCTTGCGGAAGGGGTCCGAGAACCGCTCGTCCTTCGCCAACTCGTGATCGGTCAACGTCTCGAGGAATGCGATCAGCGCCGACCGGTCCTTGATCGTCAACCCGAGCCCTCCGCCGCGACCACCACGGCGCAGTCGTCGATCCAGATTGGGGTGGTCCTTGATTCCACGGTTGTAGTGATCGATCACCGCGCGCAGCGTCTTCAATCGACCGGCGTGCATGTAGGGTGCGGTCTTCGCGATGTTGCGCAGCGATGGCACCTTGAACTTGCCTATGTCGTCACTGCGGCCGGTCACGCCGCCGACGCCCTTGTCGTTTCCCTTGATCTTCGTATCGAGCCCGTTGTTGCCGACCTGTGGCGTGACGAACAAACCGCTCGCCGAGCGCCCGCGTCGTCCGCGCCCGCCCGGAGCGGGGCCAGGCCCGCCACGACCGTTCCCCATGTGACACGTCGCGCAGTTCCCCGCGCCGAGGAAGATGCTCTTGCCGTGGTTCTCGAGCTTGGAGTAGGAGGGGAAGTCGTCATCGATCGAAGTGGCCTGGGCGAGTCCGGTGTCGAACTTCGTCCGGTAGGAGACGATCGATCTCACGAACTGGGCGAGTGCGCGGGCGATCCGCTCGCGGTTGACTTCGCGGTCGCCGAAGGCGCGTTGCATCATGTCGCCGTAGCGAGGATCGAGCTGTAGTCGTGTTTCGACTGCGTCGAGGGTCATGCCCATCTCCAGCTTGTCCTGGATCGGCATGAGGACTTGTTCTTCCAGGGTCGCGGCGCGAGCTGTTTCGCCGGACCTTCTCGTGCCGGAGTGATAGCATGGTTTGCATGTCGAGAGTTGGATTCCCACGCGTGGTCGAGGAGAAAGGAATGCGAGCACACATTCTACCCTCGTTGCTGCTCTTCGTGTTGCCCCAGTGCGCGGCGCCGGAGTCGGATCTCGTCGCTGTCTGGGAATTCGACGGCACACTCGAGGACCGGGACGGCCGGAATCAGGACGACCTGAAGAGTGCGGCGAGAGCGTACTTCCTGAACGCGACCGAACTCCCGGGGACGAAAGGGCAGGCCATCGCCCTCGGCATGGCGCCGGGTGACGCGGATTCCCTTTCGGCGCCGACGTCGGCGGACGTGCGGCTGCACGCCGGCTACAGCATCGAGGCCTGGGTCCTGCCGGTGTGGAACGGCGCGCCGCCGGTTTGGAACCGCCTCGTGCTGAACTGGGGCGCCGCTCCCAACTACGCGTATCACCTGGCCTTTCACAACGGGCAGATGAGTCTCTACCACGGTCAGGCAGACGGCACGTGGGTCGCCGCAGAGGGCGGTCGCATCCAGCCAGGGCGCTGGCAACACGTGGCGGGGATCGCCCGGCGCAACGACGCCGACCCCGGAAAGAGCGTGCTCGAAGTCTACGTCGACGGCGAACGCGTGGGCACGGCGAGCTACGACGGCAGCATCGCTGCCGTCGACAGCGAGGGCATCGGCATCGGCGACTCCGTCGGGGTCCCGAGCGCGGGATGCCGCTTCAGGGGCTACATCGATCACATCGCGATCCACAACTGTTCCTTGTCTCCCGACGACATCCGTGCGCTCTTCGAGGTGCGGGCCCCGGCACTCGCCGAGGCGAGACGGCTCTTGCCGGCAGCGCTCGCCGCGCAAGCGGCACGGTTGACTCAGTCTGCGCGCGCTTTGGTCGAGGACTTGAAGGTCGAGGAGATCGTCTTCGCCGAACGCCACCCCGGCCGCGACGTCAGCGGTCACTACTACGCGAACTTCGGCTACACCTGCACGGACGAGAAGGACTGGATGCACGGTGCGGACGGCACGCGACTGTGCCGTCTGCGGGTCAACACGGGCGAGGTGAATGTGATCCTCGAGGACCCCAAGGGCGCCATCCGCGATCCACAGGTGCACTACGACGCCAAGAAGGTCCTCTTCTCGTACCGCAAGGGCGGCACGCACCACTTCAACCTGCACGAGATCGACATCGACGGCTCCGGCCTGCGCCAGATCACGAGCGGCCCCTGGGATGACGTGGAACCCACGTACCTCCCGGACGGCGCGATCATCTTCTGCTCGTCTCGCGCCAAGCGCTACATCCCCTGCTGGATGGCGCCGACCGCGTTGCTCTTCCGCTGCAACGCCGACGGCACGGGAATACGCATGCTCTCATCGGGCTCTGCCACGGAAAACACACCGGCGGTGCTCCCTGACGGTCGCGTGATCTTCACGCGCTGGGAATACGTCAATCGCGATGCGGTGGTCTTTCACCATCTATGGGTGACGAATCCGGACGGGACCGGCCAGCGAATCTACTTCGGCAACATGCATCCCGGCGGCGTGTTCATCGATGCCCGGCCGATCCCGGGCACCGACAAGGTGCTGTTCATCAATTCACCCGGGCACGGCCGGAATGAACACCAGGGCAGTGTCGCGATCGTGACCGGCACCCAGGGGCCGGACGCGAAATCAGCGCTGCACAACCTCGGCGGCCGCGACTTCCGCGATCCCTATCCCCTTTCGGAAGACACCTTCCTCGCGGCATCCGGAAACAAGCTCGTACTCCTCGGTCGCGACGGCAAGGCGCGGACGCTCCACGAGGCGCCGTTGATGCTGCACGAGCCCCAACCCTTGCGCCCGCGAGATCGGGAACAGGTGATTCCCGAACGAGTCGACGAGGCCAGCAACACGGGGACGCTGATCATGGATGATGTCTACGTCGGGCGTAACATGACGGGCGTCGAGCGGGGCAGCATCAAGAAACTCCTGGTGCTCGAGGACCTGCCGAAACCCGCGAACTACCACGGCGGCGGATCCGCGCCCCTGGGTCACGGCGTGACGTCGACATTGAAACGCATACTCGGCACGGTGCCGGTGGAGGCCGACGGGTCGGCGCACTTCGAAGTGCCGGCGCTGCGCAGCGTCTATTTCGCGGCGCTGGATGAGCAGGGACGCTCCGTCAAGCAGATGCGGAGTTTCGTCACGTTGCAGCCGGGCGAGACCCGGAGCTGTGTCGGCTGTCACGAGAACCGGACGTACGCGCCCGAGACGATGCACAGGAGTCGTTCCACGGCGTCGAGGCGCCGGGCCAGCGCGATCACGACGATCCCCGAGGTTCCACAGATCCTCGACTTCCCGCGCGATGTGCAGCCGATCCTCGACCGGCGATGCGTGAGCTGTCACGGTAGTGACAAGCGCGACGGCGGGGTCATTCTGGCCGGCGACCACGGTCCGACCTTCTCGCACAGCTACTACGAACTGCTGCTGTTCTGGCAGGTCAAGGATACCGGCGGCAACCCCGGCTACGGGAGTGGCCGGCAAAAGGGCAACGACAAGCCCTACACCACCTACAGTTCGGCCTCGCCGCTGATGAACAAGATCGACGGCAGCCACCACGGCGTGCGGCTCACTGAGAAGGAACGGATGACTGTTCGTCTGTGGATCGACGTCTCGGCGCAGTACCCCGGCACCGTTGCGGCGATCGGCACGGGTCAGCTCGGCGGCATGTGGGGAAACAACGAGCCGGTCCGCGAACTGGCCGACGCCTGGCCGTCCACGAAGCATGCGGCCGAAGCCGTGCAGCGCCGCTGCGGATCCTGCCACGGCCGCGAACTACCCAGGCACGTGACCGACCGCACATCCGTGCCCTGGGGCGACTTCCTTTCCTGGGAGCGTCCGCTCAGCCGCTACTCGCGGCACCGGGTCTTCAACCTCAGTCACCCCGAACAGAGCCTGGTGTTGCGCAGCACCCTGGCAAAGGCCGCGGGCGGCCTGGCGCAAGGCGAGGACACCAGGAAGGCGGGCGAGAGCCAGCGCGAACCGCCCAAGCCCGTCGTCCACCCGATCGTCTTCGCGAACCGACAGGACGCGGACTATCAGAAGATCCTCGCCCACTTGCGCGACGCCAGGGCGAGGCTTCGAGAGATCAAGCGATTCGACATGCCGGGATTCAAACCGCGTCCCGAGTACGTGCGGGAGATGAAACGCTACGGCATCCTCCCCGCCACCTTCGATCTTGCCGAGGACGACATCGACGTCTACGAGACCGATCGACGATACTGGTCATCTCTGTGGCACAAGCCGCGATAGCAACCGACCCGGACGGTCTGAGGCGGGAAGCGGATACCATGATCCGGATTTCGAGCATCGGATTCGCGCTCGCGCTCGCAGTAACACTCGCCACGGTCGTGTCCTCCGCCGCGACACAGTGCCTGACAGCCCGATAGCCGGTGGATCGACGCCGAGGAATCTGGGCTCGCACCACCTATCCGCCCAACGCCAGGTCGCGCGATTAGAAATCCGGCAGGCTGATTCGCGCAGCACAGATGCTGCTCAACTCGTCGCGGACCTCTCGATGTATCTCGTCGCACAAGGGGGCGGCATCGTAGCTGCGCAGCAGCCCTTCGACCTGGTCGAGGGCGCGTTCGCGGAGCTGCTTCTCGCCACCTTCTCGCCACTGGTCCCAATTCATGCGATCGTACATCGGGCCGGGAAGATAGAGCTCCGACTGCCAGCGCTCGAGTGTGTGTGGTGCCGTGAGGAGGTGCTGCTCCGTGAGGAGTTCGTCGATGATGTCGTTCATCGGCAGGTCGCCTGCGATCGTGGTTGGTCGCACGAAGTGCTGCACCTGACCGGCGATTTCGGCGTCGAGGACCAGCTTCTCCAGGCTGAAGCAATTGACATAGTCCAACATCCCGAGACCCGCGACGGAGTTGACGCCAGCCAGACCGGCCAGCATCGCGCCGGTTCCGGTTTCGGCACCAGCCTGCGCGTCATTCGCCTTGGCGTCGCTCAGCCCCATGAAAGCCTGACTCGGCAGGGACAGACGCTTGGCGATCTGCGCGTAGGCGCAGCTGATCTTCATCGCCTCCACTGCACTCATCGGGCTCGTCGTGTACTGCATGTGAAAGCTCGCCGGGGCGCCACCGAACAGTACCGGACTACCGGGGTTGATCGTCTGCGTGATCGCGATGCCGCTGAGCACCTCGGCCGTGTGCATGACGAGGGCGCCGACGGTGGTCACCGGCGCGTTCAACCCGAGTTGCACTACTGGCACGACTTCGACCGGCACGCGCGCATCGGCACAATCGATGAGGTTGTGGATCGAGTCTCGTCCCCAGTGCAGAGGCGTGTTCGGGCAACAGGTGAAGACTGCGAGCGGTCGTTCCGCGAGCTCCCGGCGGCCGCCGCGCAGCAGCTCCATGATGCGTACCATCGGTGCGAAACCTCCGGCGGAGAAGGCTCCGGTCACCACCGGCTGTGCGCTGTGGGCCAACACGACGTAGAGGCGCCAGGCGTCCGCGATCTCCTGCGGAACATCCCCAGCGACGAATGCCGTCGACATGTAGGCGACGTGACGCAGACCGTCGGCGACCTTGACGAACTCGACGAGGTCCGACGTGTTCGCCGCACGAACGGCGCCGGTCCTGTGGTCGAGGATCCGCAGCGCGGAGGATCCGGGAACGAAGTGCACCGCATCCCCGGCCAGTTCTACACGGTGGTCACCGTTTCTGTCGAACAGCGACACCGCCTGGGGTGCTGCCGCTACGGCTCCCTCGAGTGCAGAGTGCGGGAAGGTGATGCGATCCGTCTCGCGATCCCCCGGCAGACCCGCCTGCGTCAACCGTGCGAATGCCTCGGAATCATCGATGCGTACGCCGGTCGTTGCGAGCAACGACATTGCCTCGTCGATGATGCGGCCGGCGAGTTCGTCGTCGAGGATGCTCAGCAACGGTCTCATGGTTGTCTCGACTCCCGTCGAGCAATCGGTTCCTCACGAAGTGTCGGTATCGTAGAGTAGGCCGGATACAGGTCCTTGCGCAATTGAATCAGGTGCTCTACGCGGGCAAGAGTGACGAGGTTGCGGCCTTCGCACGGCAGGCGCTCGCCGAAGGTCTCTCCGCAGAGGGCGTGCTCTAGCGGGGGCTCGTGGCAGGCATGAAGGCCGTCGGTGAGGACTTCCGAGACAACGTGATCCACGTCCCGCAGGTCTTGATCGCAGCTCGCTCGATGAAGGCAGGTATGGCCGTTCTCGAGCCCTTGCTCGGTGGATCGGATGGGTGCGGCACGCCTTGGGACGATCGTCCTGGGTACCGTGAAGGGTGACCTTCACGACATCGGCAAGAGGCTCGTCTGCACGCTGGCCGAGGGCGCAGGCTTCAAGGTGATCGATATAGGCGTGGATCAATCGGCGGACAGTTTCGTCGCCGGCGTTCCTGCTCAAGACGCAGCAGCAACCGTGGCATCTGCGGACGGTGATCATCGCGAACCACGCGATCACCGCGAAGTAGCTCGGCGACCCGGGACTCCCCCGCTAGGATCCGCCCGCTCGCTGTCACTGCGCGACCGGCTGAATCAGATCGAGGCCTGACGGTGGCCGAGCGCGTTGCTACGCTCGCCACCACCCATGTCCGAGTTGCCGCCCTTTCGCCGAGCTGACACCGCCGTCTTGGCGGTGTTGTTCCTCGCGGTCGCCGTGCAGGTGCCGCAGGGGATCCGCTTTGGGGATGGACTGGAGTTCGTCTCGGTCGCCGCGGACCTCGGAGTCGGCCACCCGCCGGGCTATCCCTTGCTCACCCTCCTCGCGTGGGTGGCCATCAAGCTCCTCGCGTTCTGCGAGCCCTACAACGCGGTGCTCTGGATGTGCAAGGGCGCGGTGTTCGCCGCTGCCGCTGGCGTCTACGCGTGGGGTCGATTCCTCTTTGGTCGAACGAGCGTGGCGAACGCGACCGCGATTGTTGCGGCGGGCGGTGCGGCGCTGGTGTTCGTGTTCAGTGGGCCCATTTGGCCGACGCAGGTCTGGGTCGAGGCGTACGGGCTCAACGCGGCGTTTCTGTTGTGGGTGAGCTACTGCCTCGCGCGGGCCAGTGTCGATCCCGGATCTGGTGGTCGAATGCTGTGGATCGCGGCGGCCCTGCTCGGCTTGTCGGTCGGCAACCACGCGACGTCCGCATGCCTGGGGCCGGCGCTGCTCTGGACGGCGTGGGGCGTCGGGCGGGGCAGCGGGTTCCGGACGCCTCTCCTGGCGCTTGCCGTCGCCGCTGCGCTGCCGGTCCTGGTGTACGGGACCCTGTTGTTGCGCGTGCCTGCGGAACATGGCCTCGGCTGGGGTGACACCTCGACGTTTGAGCGGCTGCTTCGGCACGTGGGTGGTGGGCAGTACGGCGAGACGCGGCTGCTCATGCTCGATCCGGTGACGCCATTCACGTTCGAGACCTGGGCGAAGTTCGCTGGTGGGCGGGTTCTGGCATTGTTCGGATCCCTGGGCAGTCTGGTGCTCAACGGCCCGGTGATCTCGTGGATCGCTGCGGTTCCGCTCGTGCTGCTCGGCGGTTTCGGCTTGGTGGCGCGGGCCGCGGATGGCACGCGACTGATCGGTTTCGGTCTGGCGGTTGCCCTGGCGCTGCAGTTCGGGTTCGTGTTGATGTTCAACATCGCGGACTTCCACGATCACCTGATCGGGGTGGTCGTATTGATGTCGCCCTTCGTGCTCGCAGGTCTGGCTTCGTTGCCGCGGGTCTTGCCGCCCGGGCTGCATCAGAGTCGCCTCGGCGTCGGTGTGTTGGTGGCGGTCTTGCTCGGTGCAGCGATTCTCACGAATCGATCCGCCGCGTACCCACCAGAGCGCCATCTCGCGGGACCGTGGGTGCAGCGTTTTCTCGCGGCACTTCCGACCGGGGCATCGATCGTCACGGCTCTAGACTCCGATCTCTTTGCGATGTGGTACGTCCAGTTCGCGAAGGGCGAGCGGCGCGATCTCTTCGTCTATCCGGCGAACTTCGTCCGCGAGCCCTGGGTTCTCAAGACCCTGAATCCGGACGACCCGCGCCGCCAGATCGTCGGGGTTCGTGCGGGACCGATGGGGTCGGTGCAGGATTACGTCCGCGACCTGAAGGAGCTCGTCTTCGACCCGCTGCTGGCGAGCGGCCAGCCGGTGTTCACGACCATGCACGACCCGCAGGAGATCGCCGAGATGAACAAACTGTTCGAGTTGCGCAAAGCCGCGGATCTGGTGTCCAAAGAGGAGTTCGACCTGCTGATGGCTGCCGCAGTCCGCCATGGCTACGACGGTGCGCCGAGGCTGATCGAGGTCCGGCCGAAGCGCTGAGCGGGTTTCTTACGTACTCGTGGCCTTTGCAGCTGCGGATTGCGTCTTGGGGGTGGCGGGCGCATCGCCAGTGGCCGCCGCTGAAATCGAAAATCCCATCCCGATGACACTGTGAGAGGGGGCCGGGGGAGTCGACCGACACTCCCGGCCCCCGATCGGCGGGCTTGTCCCGAGCACCTTGGTCATGGCGCGAGGCTCTGCCTTGGTGGCGAGCCAGTTGCCGGATTAACGCGAACGGGCACGGCGCCCTGTGAAGCTGCGCCGTGCCCGTCGCGAAGTGGTGGAGCCTTTTAGGGCCCTACTTTACGTCCTTGCAGTTGAGGGCAACGGCGTTGGTCGTACCGACAGTGTTCGCGTTCTTGCCCTTGACGATGTACGCGGCCTGGATGCCCAGAGCCTCGGCCCTACCAGCCTTGAAGGTGAATTTGGCGGTGGAAGGATCTTTCCACACCATCACGATGGTGGGATCGGCATAGATCATGCACTTGCTGCCCGGGATCTTGATGCCCTTGGTGTTGACCTTGCCGACGATCAGCACGGTGGGGGCGCCCTTGGGGATATTCTTCGTCGTCAGGCTGAGGGTGTTGTCGGTTTTCCCAGGAGTGACCTTGCCGGCCAGCCAAGCGCCGCAACCCTTGCCGTAGGGGCGCATCGGCGCGCAGTTGCTACCGCCGCCACCGCCACCGCCAGTTGCGAAGGTGACGCTGACGGAACCCGAGTAGCCGGCGGCGCCCTTGGCCTTGACGGCCGCGGATCCGCTGCTGCTGATGGTGACGGTCAGGCCCTTGGAGCCGGTGGTGAAGGGCAAAGACTTCTTGCTGGACTTGTCCTTGCCGGAGAATTTGTCGACGCCCTTGCCGTCGACCTCGACTGCGAAGACCATCGCCGCGCCATCGGTGACGCGGCGATTGGTGAAGACGATGTTCAAGGTTCCCTTGGTGTTGGGCTTGACGGCGCCGGTCCAGGTGATGGCGTGTGCAGCACCGGACTTGCCACCCGTGGTGGTGGTGGTGCCGGCCGAGGCGGAGCCTTTTTCCTCGGTGGTTTGCGCGCTGCCTGTTTCAGTAACGATGACGCCGGAGCCGGCCTTTGTGGCGATGGCGTTAGCCGAAGAGGTTGCGGTGGCTCTGGCTGTTGGCTTGTTCTTGCCCTCGCTCGCCCTCGAGATGCTGGAAACGCCCTTGGCTGTTCCGGCGGTGCCCTTCTTGACGCTGTTCGAGTTGTTGGTTTTGCCGGCGGTGGCGGTTGTGCCGTAGTCCGTCGCGGTCTTCAAAGGGCTCGTTTTCTGGGCGGAAAGTCCGACGGCCACGACGGAAGTCGCTACTGCTGTGAGAAGAAGCTTGATCATTATGGGTACCCTTGGTGAAGGTCGTGACAGGGGAGGGAGGTGAAGGTCGTGACAGGGGAGGAATCTTCC
>PVBE011763761.1_pt1 | contig 11255 bp, 14 predicted proteins | sample 1631181 | NCBI WGS metagenome assembly PVBE01 (sample SAMN08397723, study PRJNA350692) | Marine metagenome, whole genome shotgun sequencing project. | isolation source: water | place: Pacific Ocean | collected 2012-04 | reverse complement strand
TATATATAGAAAGTTATGTTATTATTATACTTTTTTTATTAAATTTTTTTGCATAACTTAATGTACTACTAGCACCATCCGATGTTGTTCCTTTAGGTACAAAAGCTATTAACCTATCAACTAAACTTGCAAGTATTTTATTTCTTACATGAAAATTTCTTATAGAATATGATTTTCCATACCAATCTTCTCTCATATAAGAATATAAATTTTTAACTGTGTGTGCAGGATTAACTTCTATATATGAGCAATCTAGTTCTAGAGCATATTTCTTAGCATATTTATCAGCACCATCATGACAACCACCACTAACAATGACCAAATCACTACCGAACTTCTGCTTAAGGTTAAAAATTGTCTCCTTAATCTTTCTCTTATTCTCATATTTTCTACTTCCTACTATTCCTATTTTCATCCTAATATCCTTTCATTTTTAGGACAAAGGTCTTCTCTATCTTTATATTCACACCATCTACAGTTTTGGTGTTTATTACCTGCGGTTGCAGGATAATTTGCTTCTTTATTGTGTTTTCCTTCTGGAGTAAATCCTGTTTCTATAAAATTATTTAATTCTCTCATAACTCTATTTAGTGAAGGTTTTCCTGCGGCTGGACGAACTTGTTGAACTCTTTTCTGTGGAAAGTCACAATTTTCCCAGAGTTTTCTCTTTACAATAAAATATTCTACATCGATATCTTTTTCATCTATTCCATATTGTTTAGAAAAGAATTTCTTATATAATCTCAATTGGTCTCCATTCTGACTTTTTTGTAGTGCTTTCCATCCTCGCGTAGATGTTTTTATATCATAAATCTTAATTTTTCCATGTTCTTTCATAACAATGTCCATGAAACCCATCATCATTATTTTTGAATTTATATCTGTCTCGCAAAGTATAGGCATCTCAATACCGACCAATTCACAATTCTTTTTATTAAAATATGCTCCTCGTCTTTTTTTGAACCAATCCATTATAGCTACACCATCATTATAAAATTCTCCAAGTTCTTTTGGTGTAGAAAAATCTTTTCCACATTCTTCTACAACTTTTTTATATTCTCTTCGCATAGAATCTATAAGAATTTTATTTACATCTAATTCATTTGCTTTGACAGCTGTCTCTGTATACATTGTATCTAAATATGTTTGTAGAGTTTCATGGAAGGCTGTTCCAAATATTAGATATATTGAGGGGTCAAATGATTTTTCTTTATCTATATACGCCAATTTCCATGATTTTGGACAATTTTTATATCTAGAAAATTGACTATATGAAATAGTCTTTTTTCCTAACATTCTGGCCTTTATGGCTAAGTCTTTTGGTGTTTTTAATTCCATATTATAATATAACAAAAATATTTGACATAAAAAAATCTGGTAGTGTTATTTCTTACCAGATTTTTTAGTGTGTTCTATTAGTCGATCTAGATAGGCTTTTGCCTTGTAGAGATCTTGAATTCCATTTTTATCTTTCCAACGAGTAATATATTTTAAGATATTACCTTCAAAAAAATCTAAACCGTGAGAATATGCATAATCCCACATTTCTATTCCATTTGTGTAGTGTTTTGGATGCTTTACTGGATCTGATTTTTTAGTCATCTTGTGTTTTAGGCAATGATGAACCTTGTTGCTTTGGTAAAAGCTCATCGTTTACATATCCACATTGACTACATTCAAATACCGGCATTGGTAAAAAACTTGTATTTCCATTTGGTGAAATTGCAGCTGATACTTTTTTTAGAAGTACAACTTGTCTAAATGTTGGATTTTTACACTTATTACAAACCACATCAGGTAAATCTGACGGCGTCATTCCTTTTAGTGCGTTTGCAAAATTATTGTCCATTTTAATTTCTTTTCCCATTTTTATTCTCCTTATGATGGCATTCCAAATCCACCTGCTCCTAGATCTGGTTCTTCATTATTATCTTTTGGTTTTGTTGTAATAATACATTCTGTTAATAACATTGTTCCTGCTACTGATGCTGCTTTTTCTAATGCAACTCTCGTTACCCTAACAGGGTCAATAACTCCAGCTTCAAACATATCCGATACCTTTTCTGTTCTAGCATCATATCCCCATTTCATATCTTCAATCTTATTAACAGGATTCTTTCTTTTTACTTTTTCTCTAACTTTATTCCAAATAACATCAGGAGTAAGACCTGCGTTTTCCATAATAGCATTGAATGGTTCTTTACACGCTCTTTTTACAATATCTACTCCACTATCTTGGTCAGCATTTTCAGTTTTTACATCAATAGTTCCAATCACACTATCAACTATCCATCCTAATGCAACTCCACCTCCAGGAATAATTCCTTCATCTAAAGCTGCTCTTGTAGCATTTAAGGCATCTTCAACTCTATCTTTCTTTTCTTTCATTTCAATTTCAGATTCTGCACCTATTTTAATTATTGCAACTCCTCCAGATAATTTAGCTAATCTTTCTTGTGCTTTTTCAATATCATATGGAGAATCTGAAATGTCGATTATTGATTTTATTTCTTCTATTCTTGCTTCTATATTCTTAATATCTCCTGCGCCATCGACGATTGTTGTATACTTATTGTTTATTGTCACAAGTCTTGCAGAACCAAACATGTCTTCAGAAACTTTATCTAGTGTCATTCCTTTTTCTGTACTAACAACTGTTCCTCCTGTTAATGTTGCAATATCTTCTAGTATCTCGTCTCGTCTTTTTCCAAATTCTGGAGCTTTAACTGCTGCAACTTTCATTGTTCCTCTAATCTTATTAACAATTAGTGCAGCAAGAGCTTCTGATTGTATGTCTTCTGCTATTATTAAAAGAGGCTTACTTTGTTGGATACAAGCTTCTAATATTTTAACGATTCCTTTAATAGTAGATATTTTTTTGTTAAATAATAAAATCCATGGATTCTCTAATTCTACTTGCATTTCATTATTATTTGTAATAAAATATGGAGAAAGATAACCTCTTTCAAATTGCATTCCTTCTACAGTTTCTAAAACTGTTTCTGCTGTTTGTGATTCTTCTACAGTTACTACTCCATCTCTACCAACTTTATCCATCGCTTCAGAAATTAAATTACCAATGAATTTGTCATTATTTGCTGATATTGTGGCTATCTCCGTTATTTCAGATGCATTATTTATTTCTTTTGCTAGAGAACTTAATTCAGTTGAAATATTTTGTACCGCCGTTGTGATTCCTCTCCTTAAATCTATTGGATTTGCCCCATTTGATATATGCTTCAAACCATCAATATACATTTTTCTAGCTAAAACTGTTGCAGTTGTTGTTCCATCACCAGCTTCATCATTTACCTGACTTGCGACTTCTTTTACCATTTGAGCTCCTGCATTGCTTGGTGAGTCATCTAATTCTATTTCTTTTGCAACTGTTACTCCATCTTTTGTTGAAATAAATTGACCAAAGGCCTTTTCAATAACAACATTTCTACCTTTTGGTCCCAATGTTGAGGATACAGCATCCGCTAGGATATTAACTCCTGTTTTTAATTCTTTTCTGGCATCTTTACCAAATGTTAAATCTTTTTTTGACATTATTTATTCTCTCCCTTAAAAATTAAAAATAATTCTGACTCATTTATGATTAGATAATCTTCTCCATCGACATCTACTGTTTTTGCACCAAATTTAGGATATAACACTCTATCTCCAATAGTACTTTGAATAGGTAATTCTTTTCCAGATTGAGTTATAATTGGAGGTCCAATAGCTACTACTTCTGCTTCTTGGGATCCTTCTTGCGCAATATCTGGCATGATAACACCACCTGATGTTTTATCATAAGATAATTTTTTTAATAATACTTTTCCTGCGATTGGTTCTACATTCATAACCTGTTCTCCTTATTTTGTGATTCTATATAACCTTTATTTAATATAAATATAAAACAATATTGTTTATATTACTGGTTCGGTACTGTAATTATCTACTAATAATTTAACTTCATCTATTTTATTAAATTCTTCAAGCTGGTCTAAAACTTGCTTCTTAAAAAATATATCATAATCTAATTCAAATACATCTTTTCTATCATCTATCAAATTCAAATCTTCTTCATTAAGACAAATTGCCTGTTGTCTCTGTTTTATCTTAATATCATCTTCACAATTACTCTTTATATAAAATAATAATGGGGTGTCCATGTGAGATATTGTTGTGTTGAGCTTCTCATTTGCCCAAAATGAAGCTTTGACATGTTGAGGCATTGTCTTATTATACTGGTCAAAAGATTTTGTAAACTTCTTGTTTATTCCCATAAATTTATAGTCTACAGTTTCTATCTTTTTTCTTAAGACAATCAAATGCTCCATGTTTAATGTTCCTCTTACAGCCATTTCTGTAAGTTTATTTAATGCGCCTTTCATGAATTCTGGAGTATCTTTACGAATAATATTCATACCTCTAATATACTTTTTACCAGTATCTCTAATGATAGAATAATATCTTTTCTTAGCATCTCCAAAATATATGTATTCTAAATCATATTCAAATTTAAGATCCATGTGCATATATTCATCTATAATTCCAGGGTTATATTTTTCAACTAAATCTTTTCTTAACATTTTATTAAAGTCAACTAAAGTATCTTTCATTTCAGATTCTGATTTTCCATTTGACTTTACAAATATTGAATCTGTGTCTCCATATAAAACAAAATGGTCTAAATTTTGAAACTTAAGTGAAGCAAATTTAAGAGCTTGTCTTGCAAAATATGTAATTGCATCTGCACATTCAGGTCTATATAACCTAAAGAAGTTGAATCCCATTGAACCATATGCTGAATTTAATACTAATTTATATGCTTGTTGTCTTTTATCCATGGCAATTTTTTCATCACCTTTATATTTACCTTGACTAAGTCCTTCATTAACTTCTACTCTTTGTAAGAATAACTTTTTAAGTACTTGTGGAAGTAGGCCTAATTTATAGTTATGGTCATAAAAGAGGTATCTTTCACCAAATAATTCAGGTACACCGTTAATTGTTGGAGTACCAGTATCAATAAAACCAATTCCATCATCTTTAAGTTTTTGAATTACATCTTCTATTTTAATACCCATCTTTTTACATGATTTAGTCGAAACTATGAATGTTTCTGGACTAATATTAAAGGCCATAATAGAAGTTGGATAAAGAGAAGTATAATCCATTACAGTTACGTCTTTATGACGGCCTGGTTCTCTAGGATTAAAAACAATAGCTCCAGCATATTGTTGTTTTGCTCTAGTGTGTCTAGTTGGGAAAATAATCTTTCCATGATTTTCTTTTAATATATAATTATCAACCACCATTGACTTGTGGAATGTACCACCTAATGTGTCAGTGTGTGAGATCTGTTGAAGTGTAGTATATAAATCGAATATCTGTATTTTCTTGTCCATTTCTACAAGAATCTCAACATCTCGAATTGCATACTTAATAAACCCTTTATAGTTATCAAGCCAATCTCTCCATGTAGTTTCTGTGAGTTTGTCTAGATTTTCGTCACCTATAATTTCTTTTACAGCTGTAGTAAGTTTCCAATTTGGAAGATTATATCCCATATCTTGGACTGCGTCCATCATATCTACATGGTCAAGTCCTTTAATGTTTATTCTCCAATATTCACCACGTTTTTTAATATAAACATCTTTTAATGGTGATATATTTTCATGAGGAAGACCTAATCTTTTACATCTATTTATTATATAAGGTAAATCATATCCTCCAGAATACCATCCTGTCATGACATCTGCTTGCATTACATTTAGAAGTTCTATATAGCTAAGAAGAACTGTTTCTTCATCCTTACATAACATATAATTAATGTCACCTTCTTCTACCATCTTAGGTTCATCATAGTCTTTTGTATGTTCTGGATGCCAAGATATTACACAATATTTTTTATGAAAACTAGAATAACAAACAATTGAAGTTACTGGCATATTTGCTTTATGTGGCATGTTTGCTTTAGGATTTTCTGGGTCAAACCAAGTCTCAATATCAAAATACATAATATGTCTTTTACTTGACCATTCAAATTTTCTATCAAGCATAAACTTAAATTCTGGTGTTACGTCTGCTTGGTGAATTCTATTAGGATATTTTCTTACAACTTCATTCTTTGCTTTAATACCTGTATAATATACCTTATATACTTTATCTCCATATAATGTTGTATATAATTCAGTTCTAGAACAATCAAATTGTCTAATATCTAAGATGTCATCTATATGCTCAGCTGAATAATAAAAATAGTCGCGTATGCGATCTACTTTAACATTTAACTTATTGTCTTCGTTGTATCCAAACTGATACATATTCCAGAAGCCTTTGTCAAACTTGCTTGATAATCTTGATAATTTCATATAACTTTAGTTTTGGTTTATATATTAAATATAAACAATTTTATTGACACTAACAAATTCTAGGGAAGAAGTTATTAACAATTACTTTGTCCCTGTGCTGCCAAATCCGCCATCGCCTCGCTTAGACGCTTTTGTGTATAGATCTTTTGGTTCAACCTCTGTTGGTGTTGCATAATTAACTGGTAATAAAATAAATTGTGTTATTTTATCTCCTCGTTCAATTATTTGAGGTTGATTTCCAGCGTTTGCTAAATTTAAGTGAAGTTCTCCTTGATAATCTTCATCTACAACACATGCACCAACGTGTAAGTTTCTCTTAACAGCTACTCCACTTTTATTAAATGCTATTAAAACATGATTTGGAGGTAAACTAACCTTTATTCCACTTGGAATAAAACATGATTCTCCAGGCAATAACACTATTGTCTCAAACTCATCAGGAACAAAGAAATCTATTCCGGCACTTTGTGCTGTTCCTCTAGTTGGACTTTTTACATTTTTTACTTTAATAAATTTTAATTCTGAAACCATTGTATTTCCTCTATTTCTCTATTTTCTAATTTTGATTCTACTATATTTACAAATGACCTATAGTATTGGTCTTTTGACATTTTTCCTGTTGCATTCTCATATTGTCTCTTTATTATTTCCATAAATGCTGATGGGTTATCATTAAGATATTTTAATCTTGCAATTACTTCAGATTTTGACTCAACATAATTAAACTTACGCAATAATCTATCACTAAATATTCTCATTTCAGGGTCATATCCTTTATCAATAAATGATATTACATTTCCAATTATAGATTCATTAGTTCTATTTGAAATTGCGCATCCTTCATACAACTTATCACTAATCGTTACAGTGGCCTTTGATGTTTGCATTCTATCAAAAAATTCTCTATGTTTTACTTTTTTACTAATAAATTCTGGAAACCTCATATCAGTAGTTTTCTTTACACTAAAATGAGCTGGCTTTATATTTCCAAACATTTGAATATTAAAATTATCAGGATAATTAAAATAATATTCTATCATTTTATCTTGTCTATGTCCACTTCTAAATGTACCACCATAAATTAAATCTAACCACCTATCTTCTGGCTTAACATAATCTATTGGAGAATATTCATGAATAATAAAATCTTGAAGAGGAAAATAAATTATATCTGCATATATTATTCCTCTTTTATCTAAGTATTTTTCCTGTAGTGTTTCCATATTGTAGATTTGCGATATCATAATAATGTCTTCTCTTACTACTTCAATTTCGTCTTGAGTATATTGATTATCCCAATGGTATTGAACTTGTTTTTTCTCTACATTTGGCCATAATTGCTGTAATGGTAATAACCAATCTGTTAAGAAGTAAAACACTGGACATGTAGACTTATTGATAAATTTATAAGCCATTAAATCTCCTCTAGCTTCACATCCACCATAAAAATTTGCATTTCCATTAAAAACTATTAGTGCGTCATAATCACTATATGATTGGTCAGTAACTTCTGCTAAGTCATGAAATGTTGCATGTGGTAGAGGTATCATACTCCTAGTTCGAACTGTATGATAGTGTACGTCGTGGCCACAATCAGATAACATTTTCGTGACAGCATTTATTTCATCTGTTAATATGCTACCATTATTTGCGTTAATTGTAGCACCAATTTTCATAACATTTATTTTCACGATTTTTTCTCCTTAATATAATTATCTAATCCACCTAAATATGCAACTGCATCTAAAAGATTGTCTTCTCTGTAATTGTAAGAATGTCTTGATAATTTTAATGATACTAAAACAGCATAAATATCTTCAGCTACTAAATCTTTTCCAGTCATGCCACTTGCTATTTTTGCTGCTCTTTCCATGCCTTCACTAAAAGGTCCGTATCTTCTTTCTTTTTCTTCTGAGCGATTATTGACTACTTCGTCAGCTCTTTTAAGTATTGATTCTTTCTTTTTCATATAAATAATTTTTCCATTTGTTGTATTGTAAATGCCATTAACTCTAATTTTGGCATATCCTCTATAGGAAGAGTCATATTATTCTCTTCTATATATTTTCTAGTTATCCAAGGATTAAGTTCGTAATTTTTTTCTTTACTGAAGCATTGGTCCATTAAAATATTATCTCTCATATCATAATGCATCTCATAAAGGTGTAAACTACCAGCATGATGATAATAATTTCCAAGTTCAACTTTATCTATACCCTTAGTATATTCTTCTATATGTTCATTCAAATCATTTAACATCAATTGTTGAAATAATGCAAAATTAAATATATCGTTACAAAATCCAAAAATAATATCATTTGAACGCATATTTACACCTAAGTGTAATTTATTATCTCTAATAAAAAATTGTAAGTATTGAGTACACGGTATATCTAAGGGATTTTTATTTTTGTGATATGGCTGGTTAATAACTATTGTACATCTTCTAGAATCTCGGTCTGTCGTTAGTTCATTTAGTATCCAATCCCATTGTTTTCCAAGAAGATATGTGCCATAATTTGATTCTACTTCATTTACATCATCTTGTATTTTCAACCAAATATTTGCACATTTACCAATATTATTTGTTTTTCTGTGCCCGGAAAGATACCATAGAAATTCTAATACTGAGTATGCAGGATTAAATTTTCTTGATGGATGATCTATTGATAGTTTTCTTGGATCTCGAATTGCAATTGACCTAAACAATAATTCTGTTTGCTTGCTATTATTGCTGTATACATCCTTACCATCATAGGTAATTGATTGTAATTCTGACTGAAAACAGTCATGTAAATTTTGGAATTCATTCATATATTTAATATAATAAATTTTCTTGACCTGGGAAAATTATTTTATGATTTTTTTCATCATCACCATAATATTCTGATAATGCATTGCATCGTCTAATAATATGTCCCATTCCTACAGAATTATCCCATTCTGTACATTTTCCAAGTAAATCTATTCCTGCAACCTTTATTATTCCTAGTGTATCTGTAATTTGTGTTTCTTCAAGATATTTGTCAACTGTGTTTCCTTCTATTTTGTCTTCAAATATTTGTTTCAATGATTCATAAACAACATTACCATTATAGAAAATTTTCCTAAACCAAGGTTTTCCTACTGTTGCTATTTGGCCAAATATCTTTGATATTTCAATATCATTCTCATTTTCTAATTTACAATGATATACATACTTATCAACAACTGGCAATGAAAAAGTTTCAGTTGTTGCATAGTTTTGTTCTATATACTTTTCAACTAGATGATTTTTATCTAAACTGAGTAAACTGGTTAAATCAGAAGTATAAAGTAAATTACTATACAGATATTCTTTTCCACCATCTAATTTAATTAGTCGCTGTTTTACATCGATTTCCTTTATTTTGACATTTTCTATTTTATTTTTATTCAATCGTTTTAATTCATCACGAAGTATTATAAGTGAACGTAAAGGAGACTCTCCATTTATTGAAACTACATCTATTACATCAGATATGCTATTTAGATATTCTGTTTCAGCATTAACTTTTCCTCTAGTATATAATTTATATATTTGGTCAAAATTCTTAGGTTTTACTGCAGAAAGTGTATTTCGCATATCATACATGGTTCTTAGTTCATATTTTGCAAGCTGGGCTCCTGGCAGTACTTTTTGAACAAAATCTAAACAATAATATGGAATATAAAACGTTCCGATATTCCAATCATCATAGTCTGTTCCACAATTTAATTGTCCTACACTTGGTAATATGTATGTTGCAATCTGAGTGACTAAATTATTTCCTATAACATATTTCATTTTCTAAGCCATTTTTGTAATTCATCATAGTTTGGCCAGCCTAAATCTTTATTGCATGCATCACAAACAAGCCTAATATCATTATTCTCTAGGGCTTGAATGTGTTGGCGACTATGGCTACAACTATTTTGGTATTTATCTATTTCTTTATTTATTTCTTTTAATTTTTTCTGCAGCCGGTCTATTCGTATCATGAGTTTTCTCACCTTTAATTTTTGCGTTAAACAACTCTTTAAGGTATAACTCTTGAATCCAATCAGGTAATTTCACAACTTCCTCCTACACATGCTAATTCGCCTGATAGATTTGTATTGTCTTCTATTTCGCTAACGTTTGATAAATCTATTTCTGTTAATGATTTCATCATTGTTTTATATTTTGTTTTTGTAATATCTTCAAATGGAGCTTGAGTATATGTTCCACCATCATATGGTAATACAGCAAGACCATTATATGAATTTCGATTTTTCCACATCCATTCTCCTGCATATTCCCAGTCTTTTTCTTTTAGTGAAATGGTTGCAGAAACATTGTGTGTATTTGAACCCTTTCTATGTCCTGGACTTACCCATTCTGTTGCAACTTTTTTAACTCTATCCAGTAAAGCGAACGGAGATTCTGTTCTTAATATTGAGCCGCTTGGAGCTTTTTGAGGAACTGTTATACAAGCTGTATCATGTGGTCTGAAATATTCGTCTTCAACTAATTCTGGATGGTGTATAGATAAATGTTGATATATTGATTCATTTTTACCAACTCTTATTCTTCTAATGTAATAATTATTATGCCATGCATGAATACCAGATGAAGTTCCTAGAACTAATGAAGTTGTTCCTGCTGGTTTTACTGTCGTGCATCTTGCTGCTCTTTTTATTCCAATAATTCTTGCAACTCTTGAATTTTCTCTCTTAACTACATCCGCGGCTTTTTGCATATCATAACCTAAAACTCTACCACTACCTATTCCAGTCATTGAAACTCCTATTAAAGCTTCTTTTTCTGTTGTTTCTTGCCAAACTTCTCTAAGGTAATGAAATTCTGTATATCCTGCTTGCAGTGTTCCAATAAATGATGCAGCTTTTACT
>PVBE011334714.1_pt1 | contig 11255 bp, 10 predicted proteins | sample 1631181 | NCBI WGS metagenome assembly PVBE01 (sample SAMN08397723, study PRJNA350692) | Marine metagenome, whole genome shotgun sequencing project. | isolation source: water | place: Pacific Ocean | collected 2012-04 | reverse complement strand
CCGACCGGCACGCTGGCGAATCATCTGGCGGTGCGCACGCTGGCCGGCGGCACCGGCCGTGCCATCGTCCAGGCCGAGAGCCATCTGTTCAACGACTCTGGCGACTGCGTCCAGACGTTGAGCGGCATCACCCTGATGCCTCTGGCGCCGGCTCGGGCCACCTTCACGCTCGAGGAGGTGCGGGAGGTCGTCGATCGCACGGCGAGCGGCCGGGTGGCGAGACCCGTGTCGGTGATCTCGATCGAGACCCCGGTCAGGCGGCGTTCCGGGGAGACCTTCGATCAGGTGGAGCTGGACCGGGTCGCCGCCTTCGCACGCCAGGAGGGAATCCGACTGCATCTCGACGGCGCCCGCCTGTTCCTGCAGAGCGCGTACACCGGCACAGACGTCGCCGCGTACGCACGTCCGTTCGACACCGTGTACGTGTCGCTCTACAAGTACTTCAACGCGGTGGGGGGAGCGATCCTGGCCGGGCCGCGGGCCTTGCTCGATGGCATGTATCACACACGCCGCATGTTCGGCGCCGGGCTCCCCGGTGCGTGGCCCTTCGCCGCCGTCGCGCTCCACTATCTGCCCGGCTTCGTCGATCGCTTTCGCGACGCGGTCGCGGTGGCCGAGTCATTCATCGAGCAGCTCACCCGGCACGACGCGTTCACGGTCGACCGGATGCCGGGGGGGACCAACCTCTTCAGGCTCCGCGTCGACGGCCTCGACCCGGTAGCGTTCCGCGGACGACTGCACGACCAGGGTGTGGATCTCCCGGCGCCGCGTTTGGACGGCAGGTTCCTGGTCGGGGTGAACGAGACCTGGAACCGCGTCACCCCGGGCGCGCTGGTAGACCGCTTCGTGACCGCTCTGACCTGACGCGGCGTCCCAGCTGGTTATCCGGCGAGGTCGGGCGACCGGACGACCGCGCCGCCAGGTCGCGACGTTCACCCCGCCTCCCGACGCAGCGTCAGGATGTCCTCGATGAGCTGCGCGACCTCGTAGGGGAGCGTGCCGTTGTAGACGCCACGGATGCGCCGCTGCCCGTCGACCAGGACGAGGGTCTCGGTGTGCAGTAGGTCGGCTGCCGTATTGCCGGTGGCGTCGTCCAGCTCCACGAAATAGGAGGTCTCGGCCAGCTCGGTGACGTGCTCGAGATCGCCCGTCAGCAGGTGCCACTTGCCCGGGACGATGCCGTTGTGCCGCGCGTAGTCTGCGAGCGCCGCTGGCGTGTCGGTATCGGGCGACACGCTGAACGACAGGAGGACGACGTCGTCGGCATCGAGGAACGCGCCCTGCACCGCGCCCAGGTTGGACCGAAGGATCGGGCAAACCGTCGTGCAGCTCGTGAAGAAGAAGCTCGCCACTGAGATCTTGCCGTCGATGTCGGCGGCGGTGACGGTTGCGCCCGTCTGATCCTGGAGCGAGAACTCGTCTGTTCGATGAATCCCGTCGTAAGGGGGCGCGCCGGGGGCGATCCATTCCGGCGTCAGATCCGCTCCCTGGTAGAACGGGAGGGGCGTCGGTTCGGCCCGGCACGCGGCGGCCGCCACCACCGTGGTAGTCAGCAGCGTGGCGCGCATGGTACGCCGCATCGCCATCGTCGTCAGGGTCGCTGTGGTCGCTGTCATGGTCGTTCCTCCCCCGGGGAATTCCCCTTCGTGTTCGACGCGACGAGGAAGGACACGCAGCCCTTCGAGCCCATGAGCCCGTAGCGCCGACCGTCGCGTACCACGTAGTTCGCGCGCAGCGTGCCGTCGGGATACCACATCCGTTGGGTCCCCGATTCCTTCCCGGCCACGTAGTTGAAATCGCGGTACAGCGTGCCGTCGGGGTTACCGCTCGCGGGCGTTCCCGTCGAGCGTGCCGTCGGCGTACGGATACTCGAAGTGGAGCCGTCCGTCTTCCCACCAGCCGCGATGGAAGCCTTCCTCGAGACCTTCCAGGTAGCCACGCTCGTACATCGGCTGACCGCTCGCGTGCCACGCGCGTGCGAGCCCGTGTCGTCGACCAGCCACGTACGGGGTGACGCTCTTCGTGCTGTCGTCGGCGTAGCGCTCGACCAGTCGACCTGAGAATGGCGCCTCCCGCAGGTATAGGAGGCCTTCGGCCCTGCGGAGCGTGGGATCGGTGCTGTCGACGTCAGCGCCCACCGGCGCAGAGCGCCGCGGGTCGCCGACGGGAGCGCCCACGTGGCACGCGAGTCCCAGCAGCGCCACCGTGGGGAGCCAGCGCACGAGGCGTGTTGGTGATGGCGATCGTCGTCTCATCGTCCGCTCCGTGCCCTACTGGCCTACGGTCCCGGCAACGCCGTAGAAGCCGGCGCCGTTGATGAAGGGGTCATCCCCGGTGATGTGGTAGTGGTAGATTCCCCCCGGGTACTCGGGTGTGCTCCCGACGTGACCGTGGAACTGGTCGAGGTCGCCGCTGGTGACGCGCCGTCCGTTCTCCTCCGGGCCGTAGACCGGGAAGCCGTCGAGCAGGAATCCGACGAGCGACCGGCCGCCGGCGGTGAGGGTCAGGTACAGGGGCTCGACGTGGTAGTGGTAGAGCCCGGTCTGCTGCGGGTGCCCGTTGTACTGGTCGAAGGTGTCGATCTCCTCGGTCAGCGGGCGGCCCGGGCCAGCGTACTGATTGAAGATCGCGACGCCGTTCACCGCCAGGCCGATGGGGCCGAGCGGCGTCGGCTCGTGTGCCTGGGCCTCCTGGGGTGCCGCCGGAATCCGCAGCGTGAGCATCTGCTCGCGGATCCGGTTGGGGTTGAGGAAGAACCGCGGGTTGGAGCCGGTGTAGGCCTCGTACCGCGGGTCGGTCGTCGCTAAATACGGGCTGGAGTGGCTGGGGACGCCATCGGCGCGGAGCACCACGACGTCCCCCTCCAACGACACCTGGACGTCCGGTGTGAACTGCGTGAAGGCGACGGGCAGGCCCACGGTCGATGTGGTGCTCGAGGCCTCCGCGACGGCGGACGGGGTCGTCGGCGAGGCGCTGCTGCCGCCACATGCCGCGACCACGACGAGGACCAGGAAGCTGGCGATGCCGGCCGTTCTGAAGACGTTCAAGACGTTCCGCATGGGTGTGCCTCCTTGGCTTCGTGTTGATGTGCGGGCCCCGAATCGCGCTCCCAGGCAAGGCGTGCGATCTCGCCACTACCCGATCTGACAACGAGCGGGCTGGTCTCATTCCCTCCGCGGGTGTGAGGGGGCCGGATGGAATGAATCAGGCGGCCGGATTGTCAAAAGGACGTGGGGAGATTCGAGGCGTGGGTTGGCAGGTCCGGAGATGAGCGAGCAGCACGGAGATCGGGAGCTGCTCGCCCGGGCGCGCGCCGGGGACCAGGAGTCGTTCCGTGTCTTGGTGGAGCGATATCAACGGAGCGTGGCCTCGACCGTGATCGGTATGCTCGGGTCCGGGGACGAAGCGGACGACGTCGGTCAGGAGACGTTCATCCGCTTCTATCATGCGATGGACCAGTTTCGTGGGGAGGCGTCTCTGAAGACCTACTTGCAGCGGATCGCCATCAACTTGTCCCTCAACGCGTTGAAACGACGGCGTCGCTTCGCGTTACGTTTCATCAGCCGGGACCACGACGCCGAGTCGATTCCCGAGCCGTCGGTGGACCAGGACGAGGCGCTGGACCGGCAGGAGGAGCGTCGGCTGGTGCGCGCGGCGCTCGCACGGCTCGGGCCGAAGCATCGGCCGGTGGTGGTCCTACGGATGATCGAGGGCTACTCGACCCGGGAGACGGCGCAGATGCTTGGGCTGGCGGAGGGTACGGTACTCTCCCGCCTGTCCCGGGCCCTGAAACAGCTCCAGGCGTCGCTGGGGCCCTACGTCCGCCCGGGTGACGCGGCATCGGAAAGCGAGCGATGACCGAGCGATGACCAACCGTGACGACGACCTGCTGCTTCGTGCGCTGGCCGACGAGCTGAGCCCGGGGGAGCGACGCGAGCTGTCCGAGCGTCTGAAACGTGAGCCGTCCCTGGGCGAAGCCCTGGAACGCCTTCGAGGTCTCGGGGCCCTGCTGAAGACGACCGACGATCGGGTATTCGCGCCCGGCTTCGTGGGTCGGGTGATGGGGCGTCTCGCGTCGGCGCCACCCACGCCGTCGGCGCTCCTGGCGGCGGCGCTGCAGCGGCAGTTCTCCGCGCTGGCGCCGGCGGCGGCCGTCGTCCTGATCCTGCTGGCCGTGCTCAACCTGGTGGGCGCGCGTGGCGTGGACCGATCGTCGGTCGAGGCGGCCCTGGGCCTGGCCCCGGTGACGCTCGAGGCGGCGTACTCGTTCGAGGGCGCGGTGTACGGCGTTCAGCCGTGAAGGAGAGCCGATGCGCGTAGAGACGAAGTCGGCCTTGATCCTGGTGGGGACCCTCGTGCTCGGCCTACTCCTCGGCGTCGTGGGCGCCGGAGCCCTGGCCGGCTTCCAGGCCGGTCGCCTCGATCGCCTTCGCCGTCCGCCCGGCTTCGTGGCGCACATGGAACGGGTCATCCGGCCGCGTGACGCAGCGCAGGACGAGGCCATCCGATCGCACCTCGAGGAGACGGCCCGGCAGAACGAACGGATCATTCGGGGAGCGCACGATCAGCTACGCTCCGCACTCGACGAGATGCGGGCCCGGCTGACGCCGCTCCTCGACGCCGCCCAGCGCGAGCGTCTCGACGCAATCGGTCGGCTGGACGACTCCGGCCCGCCGCCATTCCCGCCGCCCCGCGGGTGACTGGGCGCCCGGTCCCATCCGACGGGCTTCGGCCAGGCCTCGCGCGCTGCCCACAGCCAGGCCGTCACCGCCATCGCGCTGGCGATCGCGTGAACCCAGGCGCCCATCGCTCCGGCCGACGGCAGCAGATCCGTTCCCGAGAGGAGCCAGTGCCAGTCGTGGACGTGCCCCCCGACGAGCGGGAGCACCTGCGCCTGGGCATCGCCGAGATAGCGGGCCGTGTACATCAGGCTCTCGGCGAGCCAGACGCCGCAGATCGCCGCGTCGAAGCGCGCCTCCCGGCGGAGGAAGTGAGCAGCGCAGGCCAGCGGGAAGAACAGCTGGACGATCGTCCCGCCCAGCACCTGGAGGGGTGGGCCGAAGAGGGCGAACACCAGGTGCCCGCCTTCGTGCAGCGCCAGGTTGACCCCGTCGATGAAGTGGTAGTCGTAGGCCACCACGAGCCAAGCGACGTAGGGGGCAAGCGCCAACAGCACCACACGATGAAGCCCCATCGCCGATGACATCGGCATCGGGCGGCCCGAGCATGACGGCGACACGGCTGACGGCGTGGTACCAAGCGGGCGGGAGCCACGGCGTGTCCCCGGCGGTCGCGGCTGGTATCGGCGAGAGCGAGTCGCGCCTTGCCCGGGCGGTCGGTCCTGCCTATGATGCCCTCCATACCGCGCGGGCCGCCGCACGGCCCAGACGAACTCTCGTGCACTGGGAGGTGACTCCATGGCGATCAGTCGACGCAGCTTCCTCGCCGGCACCACCGCTCTGTGTGCCATGGGCGCGCTACCGGGAGCCCACCGGCGGACCCGGCGGCCCCGCGGGGAGGCGCCGGACTACGAGTGGCCGGTCTTCGACCTCCGGCGTCACGTCGAGACGCCCGTGACGATCGAATCCATCGAGCTCCTGAGGAACGGGCCGCACTACTTCGTCCGATCGCGATCCACCGACGGAGCCGTCGGCGTGGCGAGGACGAAGCAGGTCGAGCACTACACGGCGATCCTGCTGCAGCTCGTGGTGCCGCACTACCTCGGGAAGGACGCACGCGACCTGGAGACCCTGGTCGACGCGGTCTACGTGGCGAACTACAAGATCGCGGGGCAGGCCTTCTGGTGTCCGGTCGCCTACGTCGAGCAGAGCCTGTTCGACCTCCTCGGCAAGGTGGCGGGGAAGCCGGCCGGCGCGCTGATGGGCGGGGTCGAACGGACCGAGATCCCCGTGTATCTGTCCGGGTCCGGACGCGACACGACCGCAGAAGAGGAGGTGGACGTGTACGTCCGGGGCGTCGAGCACACCGGCGCCAAGGCCGTGAAGCTCAAGATCGGCGGCCGGATGAGCCGTAACCAGGATGCGTATCCCGGCCGGACGGAGCGGATGATGGCGCTCGCCCGCAAGCGACTCGGCGACGACATCATCATCTACGTGGACGCAAACGGGTCGTACGACGCGACCAAGGCCATCGAGGTCGGCCGGATGCTGGAGGATCTCGGTGTCGGCTTCTTCGAGGAACCCTGTCCGTGGGAGGAGCTCGGCGAGACGCAGCGCGTGGCGGACACGCTGACGATGTCCGTGGCCGCCGGCGAGCAGGATGCCAGCCTGTGGCGGTTCCGGTGGATGCTGGAGAACGGCGTCATGGACATCGTGCAGCCCGACCTGAACTACAACGGCGGCTTCGTGCGCTCGGCGCGTGTGGCCCGGATGGCGCAGGCGCAGGGGATCCCGATCGTGCCCCACAACACGCAGACAGGGGCCGCGGCGGTGAACATGCTGCAGTTTGCGTCTGCGATTCCGAACATCGGCCCGTACATGGAATTCCCCTGGAGGCAGATCCACCAGCCCGTGTCATGGTATGCGCCGAACTTCGTGGTCGAGAACGGCGTGGTCGAAGTGCCGACCGGCCCAGGGCTCGGCGTGGAGATCGCTCAGGACTTCTTGGATGCCGCCGACCGGGTGATGACGTGATTGACTCCTGAGTCAAGGAGGGCCGATCACCGGGCATCGTCGGCCTCGAGAACCTCGCGGGCGAGGAGTTCCTCCAGCCGGCTCGCCACGATCTCGTGCCCGAGCGGGTTCAGGTGCCAGTTGTTAGGGATGAAGGTCAGGTGAGGCCCCGTCTCGAAGAGCAGGGTGTCGGTGAGATCCAGAAAGGGCACGTCTCGGCGCGATGCGAACCGCCGCAGCCAGCCCCGGCGCTCTTGATCGACGTGGGTGTCGGCCGTGCCCGGGAGAAACATGATCACCGGGAGGAAGGCGTGCGGCTCGGCCAGCTTCAGGAAGCGGTCGAGGATGGCCTCGTTGAGGTCGAAGGCGAACGTCACGTCCTCGTCACGTTGCAAGGCTCGCCGCAGGGCCACGACCAACCTCGAGTAGTCCCAGACCGCCGGTTCGGGAAACGGCTCGGCGACGAGCTCGCCCGAGCGCAGCCGGAAGTGGGGGATGCGGTAGCCCACGCCGGAGTAGAAGGGGAACACGCGCCGGAAGTCGTCCGTGTACACGCAGAGCACGACGACATCCGGCTCGGCGCGCAGCCCGACGTGCTCGAGCGCCATGACCATTAGGTCCGGCCCGTACCCGGTCATGCCGAGGTTGTCGACGCGCCACCCCGGCCGTATCGCTTCCAGCGCGTTGCAAGGTGCGAGGATTCTCGCGAGGGTACTGGTAGGTGACGGTCCGCGACGGCCACAGGCGGTACCCGTGCGGTACGAAGCGCTGGTACAGGTCGGCCCGTACCGGCCGGGGGCGGTAGGGTGGCGGCTCGAATCGGCCATCGTGCCGGAGGAAGGCCTCGGCGGCGAGCAAGGACAACCCGGTCGCCCCGAGGACGAGGAGTGGCTTGGCCCACCGGGTGGACCGGGTGAGGCTCGGCTTCCGTGTCATTCCTCGAGTGGGGCGTGGCCGAGCTACTCGAGATCCTCGTGCTCTCGCCGGGCTTCCAGAAGGACCGGAAGATCCGGGTCGGCGTCCTTCCACAGCGCGAAGAAATCCTGGTAGGCGCGTCGGCTCTTGACGGTGTCGCCCGCGAGTACCCGGGCGCGGGCCAGGCCGAGCTGAGCCAGCGGGTACCAGGCCGTAGACGTCAAGTTCCGGTGTCCGCGGTCGACGAGGCTCTGGAACTCGGCCGCGGCTGCCTCGCCCTTGCCCGTTTCCAGGAGCACGAGGCCCTTTAGATACGGAACGTCCGGACGGACGGTGGCGTAGGGGACCGCCGGCTCGAGGTGGGCGATCGTCGCCTCGGCGTCCGACCGATGGAACGCCACCCAGGCTCTAGCAACCGGCTGTCCGTACGAGGTGGCCAACGTGTGGGTCGGAGGAAACGCCTCGGCCGCCCGGCCGATGAGCCGTTGGGCTTCGGATTCTGCACCGCTCATCGCCGTGACCATTGCCGCTCGCCCGATCACCAGGGCGCCGTCGGCGAGCGCGAGCGCCTCGGCTGCCGTGTCGCGAGCGTCGTTCGGGTAGCCGAACAAGGCCTCGGCCTCGGCGAGGTCGAGCATCCAGAGAGCGGCCGATTCCTTGAACCGATAGGTCCGGGCCGCCCTACGCATGACGTCGCGGGCCTGGGCGAGTCGGCCCGTGCCGATGGCGGTGCGGTTCTCCAGCAGGTCGGCGAAATGCTGGGATACCTGCCTGACCGATTCCAGCTCCGTGCGCATGGCGGTCGCTTCGCCCTCGAGGAACGCGATCCAATAGAGGCCCGCGCGAACGGGCACCGAATCGAGGCCTCGGTCGAGCGCCTGAGCGTAGGTGGCCTTGGCTTCTTCGACTCGATGGAGGCGAAGGTACGCGTCTGCCACGTTAAGGTACGGAAAGACTGCGTCGGGGTTGAGTCGGAGAGCCTCACGGGAGTTCTCGAGCGCCCTCTCGACCTGCCCGATGCTCCGGTACTGGATCGCGACATTGTTGTAGGCCGCGTAGTCACGCGGATAGGTCCGCGTCAGCAGCGTGTAGGTCTCGATCGCCTTGTCCAGGTCCCCCGTCACCTGCGAGTGGTACCGGGCCGTGATGTAGAGTCGCTCGCGCTCGCTCGCCCGGTCGCGCCGCTCGTAGGCCCGCCTGGAGTAGTCGGCGGACAGCGCCGTTTCACGGACGTTGGAATAGGCGGTCCCGAGTCTGGCGTAGGCAACGGCAAAGTTCGGGTCGAGCTCGATGGCGTGCTTGAGGAGCGTGATTCCCTCGGACTCCCGTCCCCCCTGACGCTCCGCCTGGCCCATCGTGTAGGCCTTGAGCGCTTCGAGCGACGAGGTCGTCGCCTCCTCGAGCGGTGCGTCGAACCGCTCGAGCGAGGCGAGCGACTCGCCGAGCTTGACGCGTAGCCTGGAGGCGGCCTCGCCGAGCGAGCGCAGGACGTCTTCGCGGCTGCCGGCCTCGACCTGCTCGCGGGCGATCGATTGGCCGGTCTGGCAGTCGAGGGCGTTCAGGGCGATCACGTACTCGTTGCCGAGACCGGTGATCGAGCCGTTCAGCGTGGCCCTGATCCCCTGGCGCTCGCAGATCTCCTGCGCGATCGGCGGCGTGACGCGGTCGTCCGGCGAGCGTTCCATCAGGCGGAGAGTGCGTCGGACCCCCTCGTCGGGGAAGACGTTCAAGAATGGCGATTCCTCGAGCTTGATGGCCAGGGCCTGCTTGAGCGCCCCATCAAACAGCGGCTCGTCCGTCGTGTTCACGAAGTCGGACAGCAGGATCGTGTCGCGTTCGCTGAGGGCGGGTGTCCGGCTCGGCCAGAGGAGAACGCCTGCGACGGCGGCGAGCGCCAGGCCGACGGCCGCCGGGACGTAGAGCTTCCAGCGCGGCCGACTGGCCGCCGGCGGGTCGCCGGTAGAAACCCGAGCCACCTCGGCAGAGGCCGACTCGGCAGTCTCCGCCTCGGGCGCCTGGGCGGGCGAACTCGCCCGGGGGGAGGTTGCCACGCCCACGGAGACCGAGCGTGAGGCTCCGCTCTCTCGCCGCGCCCGCTTCAGGTCGGCCCGCAGGTCGGCGGCGCTCTGATACCGGACCTCGCGATCTTTCTCGAGCGCTCGGTTGATGATCCCCTCGAGATCGACGGACACGTCGGGGTTGAGCCGCACGGACGATGTAGGCGCGCGGTTGAGGATGGCGTCGAAGATGACGGCGGAGGTGTCGCCGTGGAAGGGGAGCGCACGGGTGACCATCTCGTAGAGGACGACACCGAACGAGAACAGGTCCGTTCGCGCATCGAGCTGCTGGCCGCGCGCCTGCTCGGGCGACATGTAGGCGACGGTGCCGAGGGTCATTCCGGGGCCGGTCAGCAGGGCGGCGTCGGGTGCCTGTGCGGTGACCGCGGATGCGCCCTCCGCGATGACACCGCTTCGCTCCGGAGCCAGCTTGGCGAGGCCGAAGTCGAGCAGCTTGGCGTGGCCGCGGTCGGTGACGAAGATGTTGGCCGGCTTGATGTCTCGGTGGACGATCCCCTTGGCATGCGCTGCGTCGAGCGCGTCGGCGATCTGGATTCCCAGCTCGAGGACCAGATCGTGTTCCAGCGGCGCGCCCGCGATCCGGTGCTTGAGCGTCTGGCCTTCCAGCCGCTCCATCACGATGTAGTGCTGGCCATCGGTGCCGTCGACCTGACCGATGTCGTGGATCGTGCAGATGTGGGGATGGTTCAGCGCAGACGCGGCTCGCGCCTCGCGCTGGAAGCGCTCGGTGGCCTGGGGGTCTCGCGACAGCTCGGGCGGGAGGAACTTGAGGGCGACGCGCCGGCCCAGGCGGACGTCCTCGGCCTCGTAGACGACGCCCATGCCACCGCCCCCCAACTTGTGGAGGATGCGGTAGTGCGAGACGGTCCGCCCGACCATGCCCGGCTCTGTCACGGTAGACGCCATGATACGGCCGCGTAGGGGGGCGCGCAAGCTGGACAGGACATGGCAACGTCCTGGATGGGCGCGGTGAACCGCACCGCCCCGGCCGGTGTAAGATGGCGTTACCGAAGCCGAGCCAGCTACCGGCGATGACTCAGTTCCAGGCGACCACGACCGCCCGGTCGGGTGACGGCCGTTTCTCCGACGCGGCCCGTCTCCGATGCCTACGGGCGCTCGAGCGCAAGGTGCTCTGGCTGTCGTCCTGGATGATCCACCAGGCCAATCACCTCCGCCCGAGGCGTGACGGCCTGAAGGTCGGTGGCCACCAAGCGTCGTCGGCGTCGGTCGTGACGCTCATGACCGCGCTCTACCTGGACGTCCTGCGTCCCGAGGACCGGGTCGCGGTGAAGCCGCACGCGAGCCCGGTCTTTCACGCCATCCAGTACCTGCTGGGCCGTCAGACCCGCGAGAAGCTCGAGCGGTTTCGGGCGCTCGGGGGCGCACAGTCGTATCCCTCGCGCACCAAGGACACCGACGACGTCGATTTCTCGACGGGCTCGGTCGGCCTCGGGGTGGCCATGACCAGCTTCGCCGCGCTGGTCCAAGACTACGTGCGGCTCCGCGGCTTCGTCGACGATCGCCGACCGCGGGGGCGCATGATCGCGCTGGCCGGCGACGCCGAGTTCGACGAGGGCAATGTCTTCGAGGCGTTGCTCGAAGGGTGGAAGCACGGCATACGCGACGTCTG
>PVBE010270221.1_pt1 | contig 11256 bp, 10 predicted proteins | sample 1631181 | NCBI WGS metagenome assembly PVBE01 (sample SAMN08397723, study PRJNA350692) | Marine metagenome, whole genome shotgun sequencing project. | isolation source: water | place: Pacific Ocean | collected 2012-04 | reverse complement strand
TTAAAGATTCATGAAAATATATAATCCCTTTTCTTCCATCACCTAATTCTACACTTATAGGAGAATTCTCCCTTTTCATCTGATTAATTGTTTCAATTAAATTATTATCAGATACATTTTTATCAATAACCTCATTTGTTTCAGCATCAATAAAAACAACTGGAACAAGTGCTGAATTTTTAATCAAGTCCTTGTTAAAAGATTTAATTAGAGAGTCCCTTTTATACTGAAGATCATAATATTCCTTAGAATAATCATAATAGACTTTTTGGCTCTTATTGTCAGCATAAATAATTTCAATGGGCTCATTAAATTGTTTCCATAAACTAATACATTCATCTATAATAGAATCTTTTTTAGATGCCAATACTTCCAATCTTTTTGACTCTTTATCTAACAACTCTTTAGCACCTTCAAACCCTACTACTGCCTGTTTTGAAAACTCTGCTTTTTTTCTTATTACTATTCGAATTTCCTTATCTAAATTATCAATTAGTGATATATTGACAGAAGAAACATAACTGCTGTTTTTATCTGTTAAGATTAATGGAATATTATCATTCTTATAAATTGTATCCAGGTTTTTCTGAATAATCTCTTGGGCAAAGCTCAAATCTGAAAGTGGTTTTTCAAATTCCTTTACAGCTCTAGCCCATAATTCCACATTTTCTCTTTCTTTTTCAGATAACGCTTCAAATGATTGATTAGTAAGCTTAACTAGGTCTGCCTTTTTTCTAATTGCTTGGCTCCATAATTTTATTTTTTGTCTTTCTTCAAACTGAACTTGTGATGCAATATAAGAAGCATACCAAATTGTTCCTACTACAATTATCAATGCAATAAAAGCCAGGACATATTTCCATTTCTGTTTTCGTGAATATAAATTCATTTAAAACTAATCTACTAAATAACTGAAGCTATTGACTATTATTGTTCAATTATTTTACAAAAAAAGAATGATTGTTAACCCTAATGAATCGTTGGTTATTTGTTTATTAATTTAACTCTCTTTAGTCTAGAACAAGATGATCTTTCTGAATTAATTTTGCAGTATACTGCCCATCATTTAAAGAATTAACGTGCTCGATTATCTTATCTGAGCTAATAGCAATTCTATCATATTCAACAGTCATAATTTGTAACTCAAAATCTAAATTGCAAGAATCAACTCCTTTAAGTTCGTCAACCTTGTTAACAATATAAGACTTACACCCTCTTTCACACATCATTCCATCCACATGAAATTCTCCTAACATTTTTTCAGAAGATTGTATATTCTGATTTTGTTCTATATTTTCACTGCACCCAAAAAGCAATAAAACTATAAACGATATATTTAAAATTAATCTCATCTCTAAAAATTTAAGGTCAAATATACTAACGATTTTCATAAACCATAACCATTCTAAATGACAAACACTTTTAAGGCTTGGCTCTATCTAATTCTGCTCTCTATTATTTGGGGAAGCTCTTTTTTACTCATTAAACTTGGATTAATGGATGAAAATGGAAATGAGAGGCTAACACCTGAACACCTAGGTGCTTTACGCTTAAGTCTTGCTTTTATAGTTTTAATCCCTTTCACTTTTAAATATTTCTTAAAAACAAATAAAAAAGATTTATTGTTCTTATCAATTGTTGGGGTATTAGGCAATGGAGTTCCTGCGTTTCTGTTTTCATATGCAGAAATTCATTTGAGTAGCTCATTGACAGGGATGTTAAATTCACTTGTGCCGGTATTTACTATTCTAATAGCTGTTCTGGCATTTTCTTTTATTTGGAAAATAAACCACCTTATGGGTATTGCAGTTAGTATTATAGGAACTTTATTTATACTGAACAACAATGATCTTTCATTTTGGGAATCAAATTTTTTAGCAATTAGTTTTGTTCTAGTTGGATCTCTTTGTTATTCGATAAGTCTTAATATTATAAAATATAAGTTATATCATTTACATCCAAACCACATAACGTCCTTTTCCTTTTTATTTATAGGTCCTCCATGTATTACTTATTTAATTTTAGAAGATTTTCCTAGACACATCCAGCAAAATCCAATGGGATATGATGGTGTTATTGCTGTGTTAATTTTAGCCATAATTGGAACTTCTGTTGCTGTTCTTTTATTTAATAAGCTTATCAAAATTTCAAATGCAGTATTTGCTTCTTCGGTAACTTATTTTATTCCTATTGTTGCTGTTATTCTTGGTGGTTTTTATAAAGAAGAAATTACCTTTAACCAAATTTTTGGATTATTACTTGTTTTAACTGGAGTTTTATTACTCAATATAGAAAACCCAATATCTAAACTTAAAGCGCTTACTAAATTTGCAAAAAAATAAACAATGCATCTTAAAATAAACACAGGATTATTTTTAATACCTTTTTTTCTTCTTTTCCAAAGCTGCAAAAGTTCAGAAGAAGATAGCATACAGGAAAACACACCTTCAACTAAAATCAAAACACCTATAATTCAAGAGTTAAAGCCTGAATTAAATAAAACCACCCCATCAGTTGAAACCCCGGTTTTTAATGAAGATTCCTCTTTTACTTTCATAGAAAAACAAGTTGATTTTGGTCCAAGAGTTCCCAATTATAAAGAACATGAAAATTGTGCCAATTGGATTGTCTCAAAAATGACAAGCTATGGTTTTGATGTTATCGTTCAAAAAGGAAAGGTTACTGCTTTTGATGGAACACAGTTAAATATAAAAAATATTATTTCAAGACACAATCCAGATGAAAAAGGTAGAATATTATTATGTGCTCACTGGGACACAAGACCTTTTGCTGATGAAGACACCGTAAATATTTTTTCTCCAATAGATGGTGCAAACGATGGTGCTAGTGGAGTTGGAATATTAATGGAGGTCGCTAGAAATATTTCAGCTATATCTCCGGGATATGGGATTGATATTATCTTTTTTGATGCTGAAGATTATGGCGCATCCAAAGTTGTTTCTGATTTAAGAAACACAAATGCTACCTGGTGTTTAGGGTCTCAATATTGGTGTAAGAATCCTGTTTTTAAGGATTATCATCCTAAATTTGGAATTCTATTAGATATGGTAGGCGGAAAAGATGCTAAATTCTATAAAGAAGGTATCTCAGTACAGTATGCAAACAAGCAACTAAAAACAATATGGAATGAAGCAATAAACCTAGGCTATTATGATTATTTCATTAATAAATTAGGTGGGGAAATTACAGATGATCATGTTTATTTAAATAAAATATCAAAAATCCCTACAATTGATATTATTGACTACGGCCCCAATGAATATAACAATTTTACTTTTGGTAAATTTTGGCACACGCACTCTGATAAAATAGATATAATTCACAAACCGACTTTAAAAGCTGTTGGTCAAACACTTTTACATATTCTATATCAAAAGATTTAAAATAAATGACAGAAAAAAAACTTTATTTACTTGATGCTTTTGCATTGATCTACAGAGCTCATTTTGCTTTTATAAGAAACCCTCGTTATAATTCAAAAGGGATGAACACTTCTGCAGTATTAGGGTTTACTAATAGCTTACTTGAAATTCTGAATAACGAACACCCTACTCATATTGCAGTTGTCTTTGATTCACCTGGAGTAGGACTTAGAGAAGAGGTTTATGCTGATTACAAAGCTAACAGAGAACAAATGCCTGAAGATATTCAAATAGCCATTCCATTTATTAAAAGCCTATTGGAGGCTATGAATATCCCTGCAATTGCATTAGAGGGATATGAAGCTGATGATCTTATGGGAACCCTAGCTTCAGAAGCAGAAAAAAAAGGTTTCGTCACCTATTTAATGACTCCTGATAAAGATTTTTCTCAATTAGTAACAGAAAACATCTTTATTTATAAACCTGGAAGATCTGGCTCTCCTTCACAGATCTTAGGCCCTAAAGAGATTTGTGAGAAATTTGAGATTAAAGACCCTAAACAAGTAATAGATATATTAGGGTTATGGGGAGATGCTGTAGATAATATTCCCGGAATTCCTGGGATAGGTGAAAAAACTGCAAAAAAACTCATCAGCGAATTTGGAAGCATTGAATCATTATTAAAAAACACTGATCAGCTAAAAGGCAAACAAAAAGAAAATGTTGAAACTTATGCTGAACAAGGATTAATGTCAAAACACTTGGCAACTATTATTTTAGATTGCCCTATAGAGTTTAATGAAGGTTTACTTAAAAAAAAGAAAGCTAACAAAAATGCAATTCTAGATTTAATGTCTGAACTAGAATTTAATCAGCTTGCTAAAAGAATACTTGGCGAAGAAGCTGAGCTAAAGTCAAGCCCCAAAAGTGGACAAATGTCTTTATTCGGACAAATCGAAGATGCAAATGAAACTGAGATTGTTGAATATAAAACCATTCATGATCAGAAAACTAACTATATTCTTGTAGAAAATTTTAATGACCATAAGAAACTTTCAGAGCTCTTACTTACTCAAAAAAACGTATGCTTTGACACTGAAACAAGCAGCTTAGATACATTAAACTCAACTCTTTTAGGTCTTGCTTTTTCTTTCAAAAAAGGTGATGCTTATTACTGTTGTATTCCAAATGAAAATAAAGAAGCCAAATTAATTTTGGATCTATATAAATCTTTTTTTGAAAGCAAAACAATTCTAAAAATTGCTCACAACCTTAAATTTGATGCTGCTATATTAAGTAATTACAATATCTCTGTTAATGGTCCATTTTTTGACACCATGATCGCTCATTATCTTCTTGAGCCTGATCAACGTCATGCCATGGATGTTTTAGCTAAAAATTATCTTTCATATAAGCCTATACCTATAGAATCCTTAATAGGAAAAAAGGGGAAGAATCAAAAAAGCATGATGGACATCCCTCCAGAAATGATAAAAGATTATGCAGCAGAAGATGCCGACATTACTTTTCAATTATTTAAAATATTTAAAGATCAATTACAATCAAATGATTTAAAGGCTCTTTTCTATGAAATTGAACTTCCTTTAAGCCTTGTGCTAATGAAAATGGAAAAAGAAGGCGTTAAACTAAACACAGATTCTCTTAAAGAATTTTCAATCTCATTAAATAATAGTATCTCTAACCTAAAAGAGAGTGTTATTTCTGAAGCAGGAGTTGACTTTAACCTTGATTCACCTAGACAACTTGGAAATGTTCTTTTTGAAAATTTGAATCTTGATGAAAAAGCAAAAAAAACTAAAACTGGTCAATATAAAACTGATGAACAAACTTTACAAAAGCTATCCAATCATCAAATTATTAGCCATCTCTTAGAATATAGACAACAAAAAAAACTTCAATCCACCTATGTTGAAGCCATCCCAAAGCTTATCTCTCCTTTAACAGGAAGGATTCACACGACATTCATGCAAACAGTTACTGCTACTGGCAGACTTAGTTCTAATCACCCAAACCTTCAAAATATTCCGATCAGATCTACAATGGGAAAAGAAATAAGGAAGTCATTTATCCCAAGAAATGAGGACTATTTATTAATGGCTGCTGATTATTCTCAAATAGAACTTAGAATTATTGCTTCATTAAGTGGTGATAAAAATATGATCGAAGCTTTTCATCAAAAAAAAGATATCCATACTGCAACTGCTGCAAAAGTTTTTCAAGTTAGCCTTGACAAAGTGACCCAAGAGATGAGAAGAAAAGCAAAAATGGTAAACTTTGGCATTATATACGGAATAACTCCTTTTGGTCTTTCACAAAGACTAAATATTAAAAGATCTGAATCTAGTGAAATTATTAATAGCTACTTTAAAGAATATCCTGACATAAAAACCTATATGGATCAAATGGTTGCTTTTGCCCAAAAACATGGGTATGTTGAAACTATTAAAAAAAGAAGACGGTATCTTAAAGACATCAATAGCAGAAATGCTTCTGTAAGAGGTTTTGCCGAAAGAAATGCTATCAATGCTCCTATTCAAGGAAGCGCTGCAGATATAATTAAAATTGCTATGATCAATATTCAAAATAAAATTGAGTCTGATAACCTGTCTTCTAAGCTAATTCTTCAAGTTCATGATGAATTGGTCTTTGATCTTTATAGTAAAGAGAAAGATGTAATGAAAAATATAGTTTCTAATGAAATGTCAAATGCCATTCAGCTTTCAGTACCTTTAGAAGTTGAAGTGGGAATTGCAAACAATTGGCTAGATGCTCATTAATTATTTAGTCCTTTGTATTTAATGTATATTTGAGAAAACAAAATTTTATGTCTTTATTAAAATCTACTTATTTTCTATTTCTGCTTATGTTTTGCCTCAGTTGTGACTCTTCAGATGAAAAAAAAGTTGATCAAATTAGTAATGAAACAGCTACAAACAACAACCTTAAATCTGAAGGAAAAAAAAATGATCACGTTAGCAATGAATCTAAGCATATAGAAAACATCTATTTCAATGTGCCGTCTCCAATGGAAACAGCTATTATTTTAAATAAAGCTGGTGCTATTTATGACCACAATCTTCCTTTATCTCCAGAAATCGGTCATAAATATCAAACAAGTGAAGAACAAGCAATCGTTTTAGGAGTATATGGTACAGACCTAAATTACAGTGTGGTTTCAAATGAGATAATGGAAACTGAATTATATCTTCAAAGCATCAATCTTTTAGGGGAGAAGCTAGGCTTAGATAATATATTAAATGAAACCATTAAAACAAGAGTTGACAACAACATTCACAGCATAGATTCCATGCAGGTTATTATTAGTCAATTATTTTGGGAAGTTGAATCTTCACTTAAAACAAATGGGCGTAAAGACATCTCTGCTCTTGTTGTAGCTGGTGGATGGATTGAAGGTTTATATATAGCCTCTCAGCTATCTATTCATATGGTAGAAAAAGACATCATCAACACTTTAATTTCTGAGCAGAAATATAGCTTTGAAAGCTTAATACCCTTATTGGAGTCAAATAACTTATCTGATCAAGTTAATGAAACACTAGTTGTTCCCATTAAAGAATTAAAAATAATTTTTGATGACATTAAAGAGTCTATTAACCCTACTCCCACAATTTCTAATAATGATGTTATAACACTTGGTGACAATATAGAGCTAATCTATAATCAAGAAACTATTGATCAAATTAGAATTTCAATTGCTAAAATCAGAAACGATATAATACAATGAAAGGGGTTTTCTTATTAATTTCACTAATCTATCTGCCATTTTCATCTATGGCTCAATGTAACAGTTTTACAAAAAATAATTGCTTACCGCAATTAGATGGATACATTCAAACTGGACAAATAAATTCTTCTTTACTTAGCCCCGGAGATAAAGTAGAATTTAAACTTACTTTTTATAAAGGTCAGGAGTATAGGATAATGGTATGTCATGAAAACTCAATTGAAAAACTGAATTTTAAAGTGCTTGATTCCAAAAGACGGCTTCTCTACGAAAGCATAGGTGGTAAAAAAAACACCCTAAACTTTAAAGTAGCAAGTACACAACAGTTAATTATTTCAATAATAGCTCAGGGGGCAACAATAAATAATCAGGAAGAGGCTCAAGGTTGTGTTTCTGCTATAGTTGGTTTTAAATTTTAAACCTTTTTACAGATTTCTTCTTTAGATGTGTCTAAGTGTTAAACCCTTTTTGTAAATTTGAATTTTCTAATACATAATTAAAATGGATTTATCTTTACTTTTTATAAATAAAATTGGTGTTCCAGGAGTAATTGTTATTTTACTGATTGTTTTGTTGCTTTTTGGAGGAAAAAAAATACCTGAATTGATGAAGGGTCTTGGCAAAGGAGTTAAGGAGTTTAAAAATGCCTCTAAAGGAGAAAGTACTGACAATACTAACGAAGAAGCATCAGAAGAAAAAAAAGATTAACCATCTCTTTTGAAAAAGCATAAAAGTTTTTCAGAAATAAAAACATCTCTTTTTGCTGGTGGCATTTCATGTATCGCGCTGGTTAAGGAATATATTGACAAAATCAATCAATCAAGCTCTAATTCTTTTATTGAAGTATTTACAGAAAGTGCCTTGTCTAAAGCTAAGGAAGTAGATCAAAAAATCAACAACAATTCAGCTGGAAAATTAGCCGGCATGATCATTGGCATTAAAGATAATATTTGTTATAAAAACCATCAACTTTCTGCTTCATCTAAAATTCTTGAAAATTTTGAATCCATATATAGCTCTACAGTAATAGAAAGGTTATTAAATGAAGATGCTATTATAATTGGAAGGTTGAACTGCGATGAATTTGCTATGGGAAGCTCCAATGAAAATAGCATATATGGTAGTGTTTTAAATCCAAATAACTCATCGAAAGTCGCTGGAGGATCATCGGGTGGATCTGCTGCAGCTTTAGCAGAAGGCTTATGTATTGCAACATTGGGATCAGACACAGGTGGCTCAATAAGACAACCTGCATCCTTCTGTGGTGTTTTAGGCTTAAAACCTACTTATGGTCGAGTTTCAAGACATGGATTAATTGCCTATGGCTCAAGTTTCGACCAAATTGGTCCTTTTACAACCAATGTAGAGGATGCCGCATTAATTTTAGAAGTTATTGCTGGACCTGATCAATATGACAGCACTACATCATCCAAAGTAGTTCCTAGCTATATTGATAATCTTCAACTTAAAGAAAATAAATTAAAAATAGCTGTTCCTAATGATTATCTAAATGCTGAAGGAATGGATAAAGAAATAAAAGATAAGTTATTACAATCCATAAGTGATTTGCAGCAAAATGGACACTTAGTGGAAAAAATAGATTTCCCATATCTTAAATACTTAATACCAATTTATTATATTCTAAGTACTGCTGAAGCTTCCTCAAATTTAGCAAGATATGATGGTGCTCATTATGGGAAAAGAAGCGCTAAATCTCAAGACATTGAATCTACCTATTACAACTCGAGATCTGAAGGCTTTGGTTTAGAGGTTAAAAGAAGGATCATGTTGGGGAATTTCATACTCAGCGCTGGATATTACGAAGCATATTATACAAAAGCATTAAAAGCAAGAAGGTTAATAAAAGAAAAATCAAAAGCAATTTTTAAAGACTTTGATATTATGTTAATGCCGACAACACCTTCTACTGCATTTGAATTAGAAGGAATAAAAGATCCTATAGAGATGTATTTACAGGATATCTTCACTGTCCATGCTAATATTGCCGGTATGCCTGCAATCTCTATTCCTATTGGGCTTCATTCTAATAAAATGCCCTTTGGTATACAACTTATGGCTGATGAATTTGAAGAGACTAAGCTATTGGCATGCGCAAATTTTATGATGAATAACTAATCTTTAATTATTTGTATAGACTTCTCTTATACATACTGTTAATTTCAAAATTATCTTTTTCTCAATCTATTAATGACTCAACAGAACTAAATCTAAATTTAGATTCTAATAATAGTTTACTACGAATAGTAGAAGGCTATGAAAATAATTTATTGGACCTTTATTCTTCCCTTTATCTATTTGAAGAGACTGTTGAAAGTGATTTTCCTTCTGACTTATCTATTGCTTTAAATGACTCCACCATCAATCATCGTCTAAACGAGCTTAATGAAAGGTCTCCATTTGACTTAAGCCTCAACTCCTTTACGCTTTCTGCAATAAAGCTATACATCAATAAAAAGCAGTATTTGACATCTAAAATGCTTGGAATGGCTCAATTGTATTTCCCTTTATTTGAACAAGAGTTGATTATAAAAAATCTACCACTTGAATTAAAATACCTACCTATAGTTGAATCGGCATTAAACCCAAGAGCTATTTCTAGGGTAGGAGCAGTGGGATTATGGCAATTTATGCCTCAAACAGCAAAAATGATGGGCTTAAATATTACATCTTATATAGATGAAAGAAGAGACCCATATTTATCAACTAAGCATGCTTGTATGTATTTGTCTCATCTTTTTTCCATTTATAAAGATTGGAACCTAGCGCTTGCTGCATATAATGCAGGGCCTGGAAATGTAAATAAAGCCATAAGAAGATCAGGCGGTAAAAACACGTACTGGGAAATCAGACCTTACTTACCAAAAGAAACGCAGAATTATGTGCCTACATTTATAGCAGTTAATTACATGATGGAATATGCTAAAGAGCATAATATAAATGCTAAAAAACCAAGCTTTTTATTTTTTGAACTAGACACAGTTCATGTTAATCAGCGAATTGAATTCACTGTACTTGAAAACTGGCTCAGTTATGACATAGAAAAGCTTGAATTTCTAAATCCTAAGTATATCAACAATGTAATTCCAAAGTCAGCTAAAAAAGAATCTATTACATTACCTGTTTTTCTAATTGGTGATTTCATTATGTTACAAGATAGCATCATTAAACATTCTTCTATAGAGGCTGGCTTATCTAATCTAAATTCAACTAATTATAAAAACCCTGAATCTAAATACTACATTATTAAAAAAGGAGATACAATTTGGGATATAGCTCAGAAATATCATGGTATAAGTGTTTCAGATATAAAAAAATTAAATGCTGGTATTGACGTTCATCATCTAAAAACTGGGACTAAAATTCTTATTAAATAAAAAACAATATCCTACACTTTATATAAACTCATATTTTATCACCTTAATTTTCTATAATTAAGCTTTATAAAGATATCTTTGATATAGATTTTTTTTAATGAAATACTATTTAGATGACACATATGAATATGACTTTTTGTTACTTGGTATTAGTTGTCATGAAAGAGATTATCGTGTTTCATGGGCTTTAAATCAAAAATTAACTTTACAACTAATAAAAGAAAAAAAGGATCTAGAGGTTTTTTTAAATAAGTCTAATGAACCAAGCCTACATTCGGTTTATACTTATAAAAACAAAGAAACTCATAATGAATTCTTTCTATTAAACAATAGAAGTAATACTGGCTTATTAATTCCTGAACAACCTCTTGCAGATTATTTATTGATTATTAAAGAAAATTTTAATTTTTCAGCTGACCTCTGCTTAAGTAAAATAAAAAGCATCACTTTTATACTTACTGCTTTTAAAATACCTGTAGAGCAGCTTAAATCAAAAGAAAATTTAATCTTTTAACATGAAAAGAAAAACTAAAATTATTGCCACTATAGGGCCTGCGTCTTCTTCGGTTGACATAATCAGACAAATGATCATTGAAGGAGTAAATGTGTGCAGAGTGAATTTCTCACATGGATCTCACAGTGAAAATATTCAAGCTATTAAAAATATTAGAAAAATTGATCAAGAGCTTGGCTCGCATACTGCAATTCTTGC
>PVBE011577382.1_pt1 | contig 11257 bp, 6 predicted proteins | sample 1631181 | NCBI WGS metagenome assembly PVBE01 (sample SAMN08397723, study PRJNA350692) | Marine metagenome, whole genome shotgun sequencing project. | isolation source: water | place: Pacific Ocean | collected 2012-04 | reverse complement strand
TACACCGGCGCGTGCTGGCAAGCACCCTACCGCTCGTACAACTGCCTCGACGACAGCGTCCAGGAGTCGGCCTACTACATGCCCTTCCACGGCGCATACCAGAGCTACCCTGAGATGGTCATCGACGTCGGGGGCGTGTGCGGCGCGCTCTCGAACCTCGGCGCTTCGGCAGCGATGGCCAACGGGATCCCCGCGACCACCATGGGTGAGCCCGGCCACTGCGCCTACGCGGTGAAGATCGACGACACGACCTGGCAGCCCTCCTACTCCCTCTCCTGGAAGCGCGGGATGCACACGAGCTTCCACGAGGCGAGCTGGCCTGGGCTCATGATCACAGAGGCCTGCTTCAGCGATCCGCGCCGCGTCCAAAAGGCCGGCAACCTCGCGCGCAAGGCCCGCTCTCTCGAGGTCGAGGGCGAGCTGGAGCGAGCAGACGCCCACTGGCGTCAGGCGACCAAGGCGCACGGGCTCCACTACGAGCTCTGGCTGGAGTGGGCCGCATTCGGCGAGCGCACCTCGCAAGACGCCGGTTGGTGGCGCGACTATCACGACGCGCTCCTTCAAGGCCTCGCAGAGCACGAGGAGCCCGCCTGGAACATCCTCTCCAAGCGCGTCTACCCAAAGCTCCTGGAGGGAATGGAGGACGAGGACAAGCGCCGCCTCTTCATCTCCTGGATCAAGGGTCTCGAGACCTGGGGTGGTGGTCGCTGGAACATCGAGGGCGCCTGGAACTGGGTGCTCGGGCGCCTCGACGCAAAGGAGCAGGAGCGCTTCGTGCGCGCGATGACCAAGGAGCTCATCGAATCCTCCGCCTTTGGCCCCGTCTGTGTCGCCTGGCTCATCGGCAAATACGGCCCTGACTCAAAGGAGTGGGAGGACATCCTCGATGGGATCTTGAGGGCAGCGAAGCCCGGAGGTAACTCCTCGAACGCTGTCTTGAAGCAGCTCGCCCGCAAGGCGCTCCCCGACGCAGCCCTGCGCGGTGACATCCGCACCTTCCAGACCATCGGCGAAGCGACCGCTCGCCTCACCGAGCCTCGCTCCATGGAGGGGATCGAGCCCTTCAAGGGCGACCTCATGTCGGATGGCGGCCTCCTCCTCGTCTCGGGCCGTGGAAACCGCTGGGACTCACCTGAGCACCACTGGGGTGTCCTCGGTGAGCACGGTGGCGCATGCCACACCGACAACGGGGCCTCCTACATCGCGGTGCGCCTTGAGCAGCACACCCAGCTCACCGGGATCGTGATCCAAAACAGGCCCGGCGGGAACCAGTGGCGCGCCGGCGGGAGCCGAATCGAGATCAGCGAGGACGGCGAGACCTGGGAGTCGATCGGCACCCTCAACGGCTCGCGAGCGATCTATCGCGTCAGCTTTGAAGATGCGAAACATCGCTGCGCCTGGGTGCGCATCGCAAAGGACGCGAACTGTCTCCATGTCATCCGCTTCCTCGTCTACGGCCACAGGAGGAGCTGAAGGTGCTCTCCCTGCTCCTCGCCTGCGCGCTCTCTCACGCCCCCACGGCGGACTCCCTCTCCTTCGCCGAGGGCCGCGCGCGCTCCGCTGAGCAGGGTGAGGTGCTCCTTGTCCTCGTCCATGGGTCGGACTGGCAGCCCTTCGGAGAGCGCCTCTTCGAAGACGTCTGGCAAGACGCGAGCTTCGTGGCTTCGGCAGAGCTCGTCCTCGCTGATGTGGACATCCTCCAAGACGCAAAAGAAGCCGTGCGGGCCGCCAACGATGAGCGCAACAAGGGCTGGAAGAAGAAGGAGAGCGGGCTTCGAACCTACCCCTCGGTGATCGCCTACGCGCCGGACGGTTCGCGGATAGGGAATCGCCAAGGCCGTGACCTCCCGAAGGAGCTCGACGCGGCGCGCCTCGCGCTCCTTGAGTTCGCCGCGTGCTGCCGCATGTGGAGCGACCTCGGCAGAGACCTCGACGCTGCGCGCGAGGCTAAGGACACGGCGCGCGAGCTCGAGCTCTTGATCGCTCGCGACCGCCTCCCGCTCCAGCGCTCTCAGAAGCTCCTCGACGAGGTGAAACGACTCGACCCGGAGGACAAGTCGGGGCACATCGCGCGCCTCACCTTCCCCTACTGGAACACGCTCGTGACGCAGGCGACCTCCGAGGCGAAGGCTGGCAAGGGCGCGGAGGCCGAGGAGCGCCTCTTGGGGATGCTCGCCAACGAGGCATACACCCTTGAGCAGCGCGGGGTGATCCACCTGGCGCTCGGCAGCGCATATCGCAGATGGGAGGGGCACAGCTTGCAAGCGAGCGCGAGCTTCGAGGCGGCGTGGCGCGCAGCTCCCGGCTCGGTCTGCGGGCGGGCCGGGATGCGCCTCTTCCTCCAGTCCTACGGCGACCCTTCGCTCGCCTTCGGCTGGACTGACCGCCACACCTCCCCCGTGACCGAGGACGGTGTCGAGTGCAAGGCGCTCTTCTGGACCGTCTCGGACCTCCCCCAGACCCTCGAGTCTGGGACCTATCGCCTGCGTCTGACGCGGACGCACGGGGGCGAGCTCCCGGCCGCTCACGTCCGCCTCCTCTCAGATGGGAAGAGCAAAGAGGAGCGCACTCTGGCCTCAGCGCTGACGAAGACCGACCCTATGCAGGAGGTCGTGTTCACTCTCTCTGAAGGACTCAACGACGTGAGCCTCCGCATCGAGCTCGCGCTCGGCGACAAATCACGCGGCACGATCGAATGGACCAAGCTCCCTTAGCCCCTTAGCTCTCATGCAACACACCCTCGCCCTCATGGGCCTCGCCGCCCTCACGGCGCTCACGCTCGAATCCAACATGAGCACCGCGCCCCTTCAGCAAGCACACATCACAGGTGAGGGCTGGCGCGAGCTCACCCTCGCGGACTTCGTCAATGTGAACGGGACGCCTGAGACCTGGACGGAGCGTGACGGGATGATCGTCTGCAGCGGCAAGCCCAACGGCGGCGCGCGCACGAAGACCGAGTTCACCAACTTCGAGATGGTCTGCGAGTGGAAGCACCACGTGTACGCGGGGAACGCCGGCGTCTTCATCTGGTGTCCCGAATCAGCCTTCACCGACCTGCCCCCTGGGCAGCTCCCGCGCAGCGGCATCGAGATCCAGGTCCTCGACCTCGGCTATGAGGAGAACTGGGAGAAGTCGAAGGGCTCACCTTCAGGCTGGTTCACGAGCCACGGCGACGTCTTCCCTGTGGGCGGCTCCAAGATGAAGGCCTTCACGCCGGAGATCACCTACACACGGTCGGACGGCACCTCCGCGAAGGTCGGCAACCCAAAGAGCAGCCGCAGCTTCCCTACCGAGCGCCTCACGAACCCGGTCGGCGAGTGGAACCACTACTACATCCGCGCCATCAACGGCGAGGTCCGGTTGTGGGTGAACGGGGAAGAGGTGAACGGCGGCAACCAGTGCCAGCCTGCCACGGGTTACCTCGCCCTCGAGTCGGAGGGTTCCCTCGTGGAGTACAGGAACCTCAGGATCCGAGAGCTTCCCTGAGGCCTCCCTAAGGGGGGGGCGTCTTGCCCCTCTCCAACAGGAACTCAACGAGTCCTTGAACAACGGAGAGCCTCTTCCGGATACTGCCCGGAGTGATCCCTTGGCGGCGAACCTCTCGCCAGCCCACACACAAGAAGGAGACCCCCTATGAGCGATGTCCTGACCGCCGCAAGCCTCACCGAAGCTGAGAAGAAGAGCCTCTTCTGGGCGAGCTTCTTCTCCCTCGCTGCCGCTGGTTTCGGCTTCGCCTTCCGCGTCGCCATGGGCGGCGCCTACGGCGAAGAGCTGAGCCTCACCAACCACCAGGTCGGCCAGATCTTCGGCGCGTCGCTTTGGCCCATCGCGATCACGATGATCGGCTTCAGCCTCGTCGTCGACCGCACCGGCTACAAGATGCCGATGTACATCGCCTTCGCGCTCCAAGCTATCTCCGGAGTGGGCACCTACATGGCGGACAGCTACGGCGCCCTCTACCTCTTCGCGATCTGCGCTGGGCTAGGCCATGGAATCGTCGAGGCTGTCATCAACCCGATCTGCGCCGCCGTCTACCCGAAAGAGAAGACCAAGTGGCTCACGATCCTCCACGCGGCGTGGCCCTTCGGCCTCGTCTTCGGGACGCTCGCCATCATCTTGACGGGTGGAGCGATCGACGGGTGGCGGATGCACGCGCTCTGGATCCTCATCCCCGCCGTCGCCTACGCGATCATGTACAGGTCGTGCCGTTTCCCGGTCGATGAGCGGGTCCAAGCAGGCGTCCCCTACATGGAGATGCTGCGTCAGGTCGGCTTCCTCACGGCGGCCCTCGCCTCATTCATGATGATCTATGAGGTAGGCAACCAGGTCTACGCGCTCACCGACTTAACCAAACCCGACAACTGGTTCAACGTGAGCCTCATCGCGGGCGTAGTCGTTGGTGGAATCTTTGGCGCATACGTGAAAGCGCTCGGTCAGCCGCTCTTCTTCCTGATGTGCCTCCTCATGATTCCGGTCGCGACCGCCGAGCTGGGGACTGATCAGTGGATCAAGAACCTCATGAACCCGGTGCTTGACGGTATGGGAGTGAACGCGGCCTACGCGATCGTCTTCTCTGCAGCGATCATGCTCATCTTCCGAGTCTTCGCTGGCGGGATCCTGCAGATCTTCAGTCCGCCGATGCTCCTTTGCATCAGCGGGGTCTTCTCGGCGGCCGGTCTCTACTGGCTCGCGGGTGCGACTGGAACTGCGATCTTCGTCGCCTTCACCCTCTACGCCCTCGGACAGACCTACTACTGGCCTTGTGTCCTCGGCTTCACCTCTGAGCGCTATCCCCAGGGCGGCGCCCTGACCCTCAACACGGTCTCTGCGATCGGGCTGCTCTCCGCCGGCATCATCGGGGGTCAGCTCCTCGGGGTCGGCTTCGACAAGTCGATCCACACAGCCGTGAGTGAATCTGCACCTGAGATGGCCGCGGCCTCCTCAGAGACCAAGTCCTTCCTCGGGATGAGCCACGAGGCGATCATGCCGGAGAAAAAGGACACTTACATCGCAGAGCTCACTGATGAGGGGGCGCGAACGAGCGCTACAGAGACTTACGCAACGGCGGACAGACAAGCCGGTCGTGACATCCTCAAGTACGCAGCCCGCTTCCCCGCGATCCTGATCGTGGCCTTCGGCTTGATCGCCCTCTACTTCCGCTCACGCGGCGGCTACAAGCCGGTAGAGCTCGGGGAATCCACAGAGGCCGAGGCTTAAAGTTGGCTCACAGGAGGCGGCCCCTCGCGCTGTCCGCGCGGGGTCGCCTCGTATGAAAGCTGAAGCCCAGGCGCATCTAAGGCGGGGTAAAAGGTGGATCCACCGGCCCTGAGAGGTCGCGGCACAGCTCTCTCTCCATCCGTAGGAGGCACAGAGGCTAACATGGTTCCCCCTGCAGAGCTGTCGCCCTAGGTAGGCTCACGGGGGGGAGAAGAGATGACGACTGAAGAGCCCGCGAACCCGCCGAATGAAGAGACCGCACGCACCCTAGAGACCGCAGCAGAGGTCTACTCGGAGGAGGAGTTGAACCCCCTCCGGATCGTCGCTGGCGATCGGATCGGACCCTTCAAGGTCTTGCAGCTCCTCGGCGAGGGCGGCTTCGGCGCCGTCTACCAGTGCGACCAAGAGGAGCCCGTGAAGCGGCGTGTCGCGGTGAAGATCATCAAGGCTGGGATGGACACGGCCGACGTCGTCGCCCGCTTCCAAGCCGAGCGCCAAGCGCTCGCGATGATGGACCACCCCTCCATCGCGAAGGTCTTCGAGGCCGGCTCGACCCCGGAGGGCAGGCCGTACTTCGTGATGGAGTACGTCAGGGGTGTCCCCATCCACGACTACTGCTCCGAGCACAAGCTCGACATCCGCGCGAGGCTCGAGCTCTTCGCCAAGGTCTGCGACGCGGTACATCACGCGCACCAGAAAGGGATCATCCACCGGGACCTCAAGCCCGGAAACATTCTCGTCGGAACGGACGGCGGACGAGAGCCGCGCCCCAAGATCATCGACTTCGGCGTGGCCAAGGCGACGAGCCAGCAGCTCACCGAGCAGACGCTCTTCACCCAGCTCGGACAGATGGTGGGCACGCCGCTCTACATGTCCCCAGAGCAGGCCGGGATCTCCTCAGAAGACATCGACACGCGCTCCGACGTCTACTCCCTCGGCGTCGTGCTCTACCAGCTCATCTGCGGCAGGCTGCCCTTCGGACCGGAGGTCCTCCGTGAGAAGGGCTACCTAGAGATGCAGCGCGTCATCCGAGAGGAGGACCCGCCGCGACCGAGCACGCAGATCACCACCCAAGCCAAGCAGGCGAACGAAGAGACCACCCGCATCGCCTTCGAGCGCCAAACCTCCATCCAAGACCTCGCCAAGACCCTCAAGCGTGAGCTTGAGTGGATCCCCCTGAAGGCGCTGCGCAAGGACCGAATAGAGCGCTACTCGACCGCCGAGGCCTTAGCCGATGACGTGCGCCGATACCTCGCTGGTGATGCGCTCGAGGCAGGGCCAGAGTCGACGAGCTATCGACTGAAGAAGCTCTTCAGACGCCACCGTGGACCCGTCATCGCGGCGAGCCTCGTGTCGATCAGTCTCATCGCCGGCATCATCGCCAGCTTGGGCTTCGCGATGGAGGCAGACATAGCGAACGGCCTCGCGCAGACGTCCCTGAAGTTGGCGACCGAGTCCAAGATCGAGGCAGAAGAGCAGGCTGCGATCGCGGAAGAGAACCGCGTCCTCGCTGAAGAGAAGAGCGCGGAGGCCAACGCCGCAGCGCTCGCGCTCGAAGAGCAGCGGGACGCCGCGACGCTCGAGGCGGACAAGGCGACCGCGCTCGCTGGCTTCTTAGGAGAGATCCTGAGCAGCGTTGATCCAAAGGTCTCCATGTCGCTCGACAAAGAGTTGATGCTGCTGATCCTCAAGAACGCGAGTGAAAAGCTCGACGCGGGAGAGATGGTGCTCCCCGAGGTCGAGATCCAAGTCAGGACTCATGTCGCTAACGCCTTCGAGAGCGTCCATAACTTCCCGCTGTCCTTGGAGCAACACGAGCGAATTCAGGTGCTTGAGAACCAGGTCAGAGGGGAGGATCACCCACTGGCTGTAGCTGTCGGCATAACACGCGGTCGCCTCTTGTCATGGATGAACAGGAGTGAGGAGGCGATCGAGCTCTGGGCCGCGACACGCGACCGACTGCTGGAGGTGGAAGGGCCAGACTCTCACCTCAACGAGGTCGCGACGTCTTATCTCGCTCGAGCCCTCTCCGGGCTTGGTCGCATTGAAGAGGGCATCGCCATGGAGGAGGAGCTCCTTGAGAAGAAACGGGATCGGCTCGGGCCTGAGCACCCTGATGTGATGGCTGCGTTGCGGGCCTTGGCGCACAACTACCTCGCTAGCGGCCTCTTCGAGCAGAGTTCAGTTGCCTGGCTAGAATTCCGCGCCTACAGCGTCGCTGAGCATGGACCCGATCACCCAGATGTGCTCTACGCCGACGTCCAAGCCGCAAACGTGCGCAAGGGGATGGGTGACCTGGAAGAGGCTATCGCTCAATTCGAGGCGCTGCTCCCTCGCCATGAGGCAGCCGTCGGCAAGAACCACCCTGCGTACATACAAATCTTAAGCGACCTAGCCTCGACCAACTTCGGCCTGAAACGCTATGAGGTCGCGCTCGGATACCTCAAAGAGGGGCTGCCCTTCACGAAGGCCCTCTATGGGCAGTCTCACAAATTCACCATCACTACAGGCGCTGGCATCCTCGCGTGCCTCAAGGCGTTGAACCGCCCAGAAGAAGCCGCAGCGTTCTCAGACCAACAGATGGAGGCCTACATCGCCTCCATCCACTTCGGTCCTGACCATCCGGCCACTCTAGACATGGCGCAACGGACCTTGAGGCTCTTCCAACACCTGAACAAGACCTCCCCATCGCCCGAACATCAATCCGGCATCGAGCGCTATGAGGCATACGTCGAGGAGCTCTCATCGAAGGACGAGGAGAGCTCGGATTGAATGAGCGCGCCCTCTCCCTCTCGTCGCAAGTCGGCACAAAGAAAGAACTCCTGCTGACCGGTGAGCATGCGGTGATCGGGCGCAGCAGTGAAGCGGACGCTCAGATCAAAGACCCGTCCATTTCGAGAAGTCACGCCAAGATCACGCAGACCTCAACTGGCTGGGTGCTCGAAGACCTCGGGAGCACGCGCGGGACTTTCCTCAACAAGCTGCGCTTGAGCGAGGGAGAGGAGGTGCGGATCCAAGACAGTGACACTCTCCACCTAGGAGAGCTCCGCTTCACTGCCTCGCTCTCGGGCCCGGCCTTCGAAGAGGTCTCCCTTCCCCCGCGCGAAATCAACGAAGCGGTCCCTATCACCCGCGACGAATTCATAACTCGCGGGAGCCTGCTCCTACGGCTTGGGGACGACGACACGATGGTACGTGAGGTCTCCTGGCAAGACTTCCACACCCAGTACGCACCGATCTTGCGTGGTTTCGCGCGCAAGGCGGGCTGCCCCGCCGACAGAATCGACGACATCGTCCAAGAGGTGATGACCGCCTTCTTCAACGCCTCCGAGCGCTTTGAGTACGACCCCGACAAGGGCCGCTTCCGGGGCTACCTGAAGACGGCGACGATCCGCGCGCTGCAGAGCCAGCGCCACAAGAGCCGCGGCGCGGTCCAGTGGGAGCCAGAGCGCTTCCTCGAGCAGCCGGAGGAGGTCGACGACGCCTGGGACACGGAGTGGATGGAGCAGCTCCTTGAGCGCGCCGTCCGGCACGTGATGGCGACCACAAAGCTCGCCGCCTCGAGCTGGGACGCCTTCGAGCTCTACGGTCGACGAGGCCTCTCCCTCACGGACGCTGCTGCCCAACTCAAGATGCAGCCCGAGGCGGTGAAGAAGGCCAAGAATCGCGTCGCCGCCCTCGTCCGTGAGGAGCTCGACCGCCTGCGCCAGGAAGAGGGCTGAGCCAAGGACCACGGCTCTCGGCCCCAAGAGGGCCGTTTTTCTCCGCTGAGACATTTTTTTGGGACCCGCCTGTCCCGATCCAGCGGGCTCCCTCTATGTGCCTCCTGAAGGCGAGATCGCGACGATCCGCCACAACGCCATGGAGGCCAAAAAATGACTCAGTTTCAGAACAAGACCACTCGCAAATCCGCCCTGCTCGCCGGGCTCTTCGCAGCTTCCCTGACCTCTGCAGCGTCAGCCTATGACCTGTATGTCGATGATGACGGACAGCAGTGCCCGAACTCCAATTACTACAACACCATCCAAGAAGCCGTAGATAACGCGCTCCCTGGGTGCGTCATCTATGTCTACCCCGGGACCTACACAGGGAGCGGGAGCGGCGCGGTGGTTCAAGTTACCTCGAACAACCTGCACTTTATCGGCATCGATGATGTCGTGATCGATGGAGAGGGAGTCCGCAGATGCGCCCGCGCGACGGGACCCACAGACAACAGCGGATCCATTCGTTTCTCGAACTTCACATTCGAAAACGGCGACGCGACCGGAGGAAACGGCGGCGGAGTCCACGTGACAGGTCGCGTCGACTTTGAGCTTTGCACCGTGCGAGATTGCGTCGCCGACAACGGCGGCGGGATCGCAGTGGTACGTCAGAGTGGCGCCCCAGAGGACGAGGACTCCTCGATCCACATGGTGCTCACCACGGTGAGAGATTGCTCAGCCGGCACGAACGGTGGAGGGATCTACCTGAGAGAGGACTCCTCAATGATGCTCGAGTCTTGCTGGGTGTTGAATAACTCCGCGAGCAAGAACGGAGGCGGGGTCGCCGCACCCGGAGGAGGTGGTCATCTCTCTATCCTCGACTACGACTGTGTCTTGGACCCTCTCGACCTGACGCAAGGTCAGCTCTTCCCCGTGAGCTCCTTCTCGGGCAACAGCACTGCAGAGAGCGGTGGAGGGATTTACGCAAACGGCCACAGACTCTACCTCCAAGAAGTCGACATCCTGAGCAACCGCGCTGGCGAGAGTGGAGGTGGTGTCACCCTCAAGGACGGTTGGCTGGACATGGGTTGGAGGGGCGAGGTCCTGTTCGCTCAAAACGTAGCCGGAGAGGCCCCTGGCGTCCCGGTAGGGGACGGTGGCGGTCTCTACGTCGACAACTCGATGGTCCTAGGCGACATCTTCGCCGGCGCTACGCCGAACCCCGTGATCTTCCGAGAGAACATCGCCTACAAGAGAGGCGGAGGAGTGTTCGCGACAAACTGTGACAAGATCGAGCTCTTGGCGACGACCTTCAGGGGAAACCGGGCCTACGGTAACGGCGGCGGGATGTTCGTCAGCAAATGCCTGGACTTCGAGGTCACCGCCTCGGCCTTCCTCTTCAACTTCGGGAAAGTCGCCGGAGCCCTGCTCATCAAAGACGATGGAAGCGGAACGTACGACATCCAAAACACCGCGCTGAAATTCAACATCGGCATGATGAATGGCGGTGCAAACGGCGGCGCGTTGGTCGTGAGTGGTCCGGGAGCGTCCGCAGAGGTCACCAGCTGCGAATTCGACCAAAACCTCAAGCGACACATCATGCCGATCGCAGGTGCCAGCCTCTCCAACGGCGGAATGAACACCTTCAACTAACGGGGCATCCCCAAAGCCTGGTCCGGCCTCCACCAGACAGGCGTCAAGGCCCGCCGTCCTTCGGGGCGGCGGGCCGCTCTCGTCCCTCACGCAGCGCGAGAGGCTAGTATGGGTCTCGTGATTCACTCAGACGACAGCCTCAAGCCCGCGGACCTCACCAGCGCCATTGCGCGCATGTGGGAGGCCTCCGCGCCCAAGATCCGCAGCATCGAAGAGACCTCTCCCCCAGGATCGGGCGCGCCCGTCTTCACCGTCGAGGGTCGCTACACCTCCAAGGGTTGGACCGAGTGGACCCAGGGCTTCCAGTACGGCTCGGCGCTCTTGCAGTTTGACGCCACGGGAGATGACTGGTTCTTGGAGCTCGGCCGCGAGCGCACCCGCGACGTGATGGCTCCGCACCTCACCCACCTGGGCGTCCACGACCACGGCTTCAACAACGTCTCCACCTACGGCAACCTCCGCCGCCTCGCCATGGAGGGTCGCGTGGATGCCGCCGACACCGAGGTCGACTTCTGGGAGCTCGCTCTCCAAGTCTCTGGCATCCCTGCATGCGTCAACCCCTTATCCCCCTCACACCTGTACAGCACGGACCGGAAAGAGCCGAGAGCTTCGAGCATCATCGTATCTGTACGGATCGTCCTGATGTGTTCGTATGTGTGCGTGCGTGTATGTATTGCGTTGGTGTG
>PVBE012260619.1_pt1 | contig 11258 bp, 8 predicted proteins | sample 1631181 | NCBI WGS metagenome assembly PVBE01 (sample SAMN08397723, study PRJNA350692) | Marine metagenome, whole genome shotgun sequencing project. | isolation source: water | place: Pacific Ocean | collected 2012-04 | reverse complement strand
GTTCATTCCCTTCACCATGGGGACATGAAGCGTATTGATCCCCGGCAAATGCGATACCGGAAAGGAAAACCGCTGGACATAGGATCCGCCGGGCCCGGGAAGAAGCCCGTACTCACGAAATTTCCCGACGATATATTCCGCCGCCAGTCTCGCCCCCGGGCTTCCGGCGTTGCGGCCCTCCAGGGCATCGTCGGAAAGCGCCTCCACATGCGCCTTCAGGGGGTCCGGACCGGCCGGCCCCACTTCCTGAGGAGGAGGCCCGACCCAGAAGAGAAAAAAAAGAGAGAGCCACATGGGAAAATCCTACTGGTCCCAACCAACCTTGAGATTCACCTTCTTGCCGGCACGAACGACAACCATATCCACCTTCGCGCGTGGCTTCACGCCTTCGATCGCCTTCCGAAGGTCGCTGCGGGGATCATCCCGGCCGAGTGTTTTCGCGTTGAGCGAGAGGATGATGTCGTCTTTCCGGAGCCCCGCGGCCTTGCCGGTGCCCTCGTTCACCCGGTCGACCCGGAGTGCGCCCTGGCCCGAATCCAGGCCGAGTTCATCACATTCCGCGGCCGGAACCGTTTCGATATAGATCCCGAGGAGCCTTCTTGGCTTGGTTTTCTTTTTTTCATCCGGGTCGTCACCGAAATTGAACCGGTTTCCCCTCCGGCTGCTTCCGGAAAACTGGAGGGAATCCGGGGCATTCGCGACCGATTCCAGGACCCGTCCCGCGGTACGGGCGATTTTCACCATGTTCCCATAGGCAAGTTTCTCCGGATGGTCGGTAACCCGGTGGTAATCGGCGTGAAACCCGGTAAAAAAGAACGAGAAGGGGATTCCCTTGGCTTTAAAGGAGGAGTGGTCGGAGTCCCCGCCGAAAATATCCGAGCCCCGCTCGATCTTCGCATTCAGGCCCGTTTCGGCAACGGCGGATTTCACCGCATCCAGGAGCGCAGAACCCTTGGCGGATCCCACCCCCTTGATTTCAACAGGACGGGCCGGATTGCGGCCGACCATGTCCAGGTTGAGCATGTAGACATGGCGGGAAATGGGCGCGACCGGGTTGTTGCAATAATACTTCGACCCAAAAAGCCCCGCCTCTTCCGCGCTGAAGAGAATGAAGAGAACCGACCGTTTCGTCTCGATCTTTCCGCGCGCGAAGGCACGGGCAAGTGAAAGCACGCAGGTGGTTCCGCTTCCGTTGTCATCGGCTCCATTCCAGATCTCGTCATTTCCGGAGGCTCTTCCAAGACGGCTAAGATGGCGGCCCTGGCTGCCGATGCCCACGTGATCGAAATGGCCACCCACGACGACGATTTCCTTCTTCAGGTTGGGATCGGTCCCCTCCCACATTCCCACCACGTTCTGGGTCTTCAATTCTTTCATGCCTGTATAAAAGGAAGTAAAGGTGAAGTGTTGAAGGTAGGTGGGTTTCCCATTGTCATCCACGTCCCCCACCGGCTTGAGTCCCAGTGCCTGGAACTCGTTCGCGATATACGCCGCCGCCCGGTTGTTGCTTTCGTACCCGGCGTTGCGCCCCTTGTACTTGTCCGACGCAAGGGTCATCGCATGTTTTTTCATGAGGGATTCGTTGATGTACTTTTCGAGCGCCGCCCTGGAAGAAAGCGTCTCCGGGGTGGTAGAGATCGCGCGAAGTTCCTCCCGGACCAGCGAAAGAATCTCCTTCCGCATGCGGGGGAGTTCGCGGTCCAGCGTTGAATCAACCGCTTTCAAGATACGTTCTTCCGTGGCTTCCTGCGCGCGGACGGAAGCACCGCCCAACAGGACAAGGGTACCGGTCAGAATGGCGAGAGATCGGGCAAACATGGAATCTCCTTCGAAAAAACTCGGTCTCACTATATATACGGTACCGGCATCCGGACCGTTGGCGGAGACTCTACGGAGAAGTCAGTTCTTCGATGACCATGTCCCCGATCCGGTCCGTCGAAACGCCACTGTCGGTTCCGAGCGAGGGAAGCTTGGGAAGGACCCGGATTACGGCCGCCTCGACCTCACCGGCTGCGCCGTGTTCGCCGAGATGATCGAGAAGCATTCCTGCCGCCAGAATCGTCGCAATGGGATTCGCCTTTTTCTGCCCCTTGTACTTGGGGGCGGAACCATGGATCGGCTCAAACACGGATACCTTTCCAGGGTGGATATTGCCCCCGGCCGCCACGCCGAGCCCTCCCTGGATTGCCGCTCCGAGATCGGTCAGGATATCTCCGAACATGTTCGTGGTCACCACCGTGTCAAAGCTCTCGGGGTTCTTGATGAGCCACATGCAGGCGGCGTCGATATAGGCGTAATCTTTCTCGATGTCGGGATAGTCTTCCCCCACGGCAACAAAGGTTTTCCGGTACAGGTCATGTGCGCGGATTGCGTTCGCCTTGTCAACAAGGGTGAGCTTTTTCCGCGAGCGCGAACGGGCGCGTTCATAGGCGTACCGGATGATCCGCTCGGTTCCCGACCGGGTGTACAACATTTCCTGGATCACGCGATCGTCTTCCTTGATCGTACGCCCCCGGTAGGCATCCTCGGTATTTTCCCGGACAACCAGGATATCCAGGTCTTCCGGTTTCTTCCCCTTCAGGGGGCAGAGGGATTCATCGTAAAGCTTGATGGGGCGAAGATTGACATAAAGATCGAGGTCAAAGCGAAGGCGTCCGACGATTCCAAACTCGAGAAATCCGGGTTCGAACCGGGGATCCCCAATCGCCCCGAGAAGGATCGCATCGAGATCCTTCATCTCTGAAAAAGCGGAGTCGGGAATCAACTCCTTGTGCTGGAGATGGTATTCCGCACCGAAGGGGTAATCGGTGACTTCCACTCCGAAGCCGCTGCGATCCGCGACCGCCCTCAAAACCTTCAGCCCTTCCTCGGTGACTTCCGGGCCGATTCCATCCCCGCCAAGAGCGCCAATCCGGTAATTTTTCATGCCAGAGAGAATCCCAAAATCGCCCCCGCCCCGTCCAGCAAAAGCGCCCCCCAAGTTGATGGAAGAAAACTTCCCGTTTCAATCCGCCCCTCTTTTGGGGTTGACAGGAATGTAATTTATGAAATAGAATTTATGGGTGGCGCCTTGGAGGTGCCGAGAGAGAGAGAGAGATAGAGAGAGGATCGAGAGGGGGGGTCATGCCTAGGAAAGAGAAACAATCCCGTTTTTTCCCGGTATTCATTTCAGCGCTCCTGATCGGAGGCGTTGTCTGGTTTGCCTTCTTCCGGAACGGGGGAACGAACCCGGAAGCCTCCGCGGAGAATCCGGCGCCCACGCCGGAAGTCGCAACCTCCCCGGAAAAAGAAAGTGAAAAGCCGGAGGAGAGAATCCTTCCGAAACCGGAAGAAATATCCGCCCCGCCCATCCCGGCCGAAAACGACACCCTCACCCGCATCCGGGGACTCTGTGCGGATCAAAAATGGATCTCCGCCCGCAAGGAAATCGCTGAGATCTTCCTTACCGACATGCCCGACGAGGAACGGCGGGAACTCACCAAGTTCTCGATCCAAATCAATGAAAAATTGTTGAACGGGGCCGACCCGAACGACCCCGAGGTTTATGAAATCCGGCCGGGTGACAGCCTGTGGAAGATCGCAAAGCGCTTTCCCGCACTTCACTCCAGCTATGGCCCGATTCTCCTGGTCAACCGGATGTCCACACCGAAGACCCTCCTCCGGATGGGGCAAAGACTCCGCATCCCTGCTGGAAACTGGTCGATCGCCGTGGACAAGTCGCTCTTCACCCTCTGGCTCTGTTACGAGGGGATCCCGTTCAGGGGCTATACCGTGGGGATCGGAAAAGAGGAGCGCACCCCGTCGGGGAATTTTTCCGCCTCGGACAAGACCCCAAAGCCGGCCTGGTATCCACCCCACGAGATTGCGGTGGAACTCAAGAAGAAGAATGTGCCGATCCCGGTTCCCTACGGGCATGATGAAAACCCGCTTGGTACCTACTGGATCGCGCTGAAGCATGACCTGCATACCGGGCTGGGTATTCATGGCAACAACGAGCCTGATTCCCTCGGGACAAAATCATCGCTCGGGTGCATCCGGATGGACAACCAGGAGATCTACATGATCGCCTGGACCGCGTATCCCGGCATGAAAGTCACGATCATCGAGTAGGGGCAAACGCGTTCCGGATCTCCCCTGGAATCCCGCACCCGAGGAAGTGGTGGCACTGAAGGTTCGCCTGCCGCAGGAAGAAGCCGACCCCGTCCACCGTCTCCGCTCCCGCCATCGCGGCTGCTTCCAGGAAAGGAGTCCGGCGCGGCGTGTAAACGGCATCAAGAACGACCATCTCTTTCCGCCATTCTTCTTCTGGAAAGGGGGACGTTCTTCCATCCATCCCCACACTCGTCGCATTTACCACCACCCGGGGAACGAGATTTCCCCGTTCTTCCCACGGGATAACGTCACACTGAAGATCTTTCGCCAGCACCCTCGCGCGTTCCAGGGTCCGGTTCGCAAGGGTGACCCGGACGCCCTCTTTCAAAAGCCCCCACGCGATTGCGCGCGCCACTCCTCCGGCACCGAGTACGAGGCCCGGCGATCCCCGAAGTTCGCCCCCCTGCCGCATGGCGGCCTCGCGGACCACTTCCGCCGCAGCGGGAGCATCGGTATTGAATCCACACCACTTCCCCTCCCGCTTCACGAACGTGTTGACCGCGCCCATTTCTGCAACCATGGGATCGGTTTCATCCAGGGCGCCCACCAGTTCCTCCTTGTGAGGAAGGGTAATACTGCCGCCAGCCAGTTGCAGGGTTTCCCGAAGGGAAGGAAAGAGGGCTGGATCATCCAGCGGAATCCTCAGGTAGCGCGCATTCATCGAGAGTCTCTCGAACACCTGGTTGAAGAGTTCCGGACTCCGGGAATGCGCCACGGGATTTCCGACCACTCCATAGAACCGGGTATTCCGATCGATCTTCCGTACTCTGAAATCCTCCAGCAGTTCGGACACGGAAAGTTGGCCCGGGGCGGTCTCTTCCCCGCGGGCCAGAGAGGCAAAGGCCATCCCGCCACCGAACCGGGAGGTGAGAATCCGGAGAGGCTCCCCGAATTCGCCCATGGCAATCCGGGTTTCCGGAAGGGCACCGCACGCCCCCAGTTTCAGCAACCGAAGCAGATCCGCCACACCGTGGGCGCGAACCGCGATCTTGATCTGATCGCAGGGAACCTTCTTCATTGCGGAGCGAATTTCGTCGAGATTTCCCGGAGTCTTCTCCATGTCATGATAGGAAAGCACAACCCGGCTCGATCCACGCGAAAAGGAACGGAACTGTTTCCATTCGACGTCAAGCCAGTCCGCCCCGCGGGAAGCCATGTTCTCCAGGAAGGAAAACCTTTCGTCATTGCCCCCCTCGAAACGCCCCCCTTCGGCGACAGACCGGAGTGTCACGAGAACCGGGAGGCTTTTTCTCTCCAGGATTTCGCCGATTTCATCCCGGTCCGGAAAGTAGTCGGCGCGAATCTCGACAAGGTCCGCCCCCGATTTGCGGGCCAGGTCCATTCCCGCCAGGACTTCCGCTCCATTCGCCGCGGGCAGGGAGACACAGATCATTTTTCTGTCCAACTTTTCCCGAACTCTTCTTCCCACCATTTCCGGTAGAGGGTGGCCGCATCCTTGTTCCCGCCCCGGGGGTCAAACGCGGATTTTCTTCCGGAAATTTCCTCGAGCACCTGTTGGGCCGCGTAACGGATATAGAGCCGGGCATCGTCAATGCAGCAAATGACCGCATGCAGGGCGGCGGCCGTGCCGATCTTCGAAAGCGCCACCAGGACGTTTCGCAGGAGATGGACATCGGGTTCACCCTGATCCAGGAGAAGGCCCGCAAGAGGCTTTACCGAAACGGGAGCCCCGAGCCGGCCCAGAATGCGCACCAGTCGGGCGCGATCGAGGGCCCGGGTCCGGCCGCGCAGAAGATCGACCACCCTCCCCGCCGTTGCATCCACTTCCGTCTTTTTCATCAACCCGACCAGCCGCGAAAGGGAACGGGCCGCGGCAATCTGGATCGCAAATTCAGGATCTTCCAGGTATTCCAGAAGAAGGGGGACCGCTTTCCGGGAGTTTGTATTCCCGATCACTTCAAGAAGGAATACTTTCCGCCGGTTTTCATCTTCCTTTCCACGAACGATGGTTTCCCGCAGCCGGGCCTGGATGACCCGAAGCCGCCAGGAGACTTCCGGATCAGGCGTACCGTAGTGATCCTCCAGAAGGGAAAGAACCGGGAATCCGATTTCGATCAAATCCCGCATGGCACGGTCCCGCTCTTCCCACGAGGGAAGGGAGAGTTTTTTCACCAGCAGGTCCACCCTCTTTTTCACCCCGGGGTCCCCTCCTTCAAGGGCACGGAGGGCGAAGGGAAGAGCCGCTTTTCCCGCGGCACGGATCTGCTCCTCTGCGGCAAGCCGGCGCTTCTTGTCCTGTACCCGCAAGCCGTCAAAAGCTTTCTGGAGAGGTTCCTCCTGAAGAACCGGGAAGCACAGGAGCGTCAGCAGAGGCAACATATGGAAACGATCATACCGGGTTCCGGGGGGAAAGGGAATCTACCGGAGTTTCTTGAGGTAGCTGATGAACTCTTCTTCCAGTTCCTCGATTCCGAGCTGAAGATGATCATGGAGAATTTTTTCAAAACTCTCTTTCCCACCTTTCCCGGAGAGTTCCATCCGGAAGTACGCTTCGAAAGCGTGCCGGTACTTTTCCCCGCCGTTTCGAAGGAAATAGACCAGCGCCCAGGACTCCCCGTAAAAGGTCTGGGCCTTCCGGGTCGCCAGGATCTCATCCACTTCCCGCTGCTCGCGGAACCAATCCCAGAAGCCGTCGATCGTCATCCCGGTGAGCGCCGCAAGCGGAGTATAGACCTTTTCAGGACCGGCCAAAGCCGCCTTCACCGACTGCAGCCGCCGGGAGTTCACACCCGGATTGATGAGAATCCGGCCGTCGGGTGTGCGCCGGAATCCCTCGAAGTAGGTTCCAAGCCCTTCCTGGAACCACTGCGTGGTGGAAACGCTGCCCGAACTGGAGTAGTGGCGCGTGTAAAAGTGCACCAACTGGTGCACCCCTTCATGAAGAATCACTTCGAAGGGAGCCACCGGATTGTGGTAGAGCACAATCCTCTGCCGGGAAAACTCGTACACCCCTCTTATCTGTGGGGAATGTTCCTCTCCATCATTCACCCGCCGGGTATAGGCATCGTAGCTCGCGCGGGACCCGAGCACGATCACGGGGAGAACCTCGTCCACTTCCGGAAGGGCCAGCGCGGGGGCAAACTCCTCGCGGAAGAAGCGGTAGAGCTCCGTCAACCGTTCCGCGTATTCCCGGATCACCCGGTCCACGGGGTATCGTTCGGACCGCTCGACCGCAACCAGGAAAGGACGGTTGTCGTCGCGGAAACGAATCCGGTCCACACCGAACTCTTCCCGGATATCAATTTTTTTCTGGGTAAGCTGGTGCTCCCTGTCGAGGAAGAGGGCTCCTTCCGGCTCGGTTGAAGGGGGGGCCAGGGGTGTTTCTTTTTCGATCACCGGGGCCTGGACAACAGGAGCCGGGGTTTCCGCCGGAGCGTGAAACATCTGGGAGAGAAGGAATCCAGCCACGAGGGAAACGACCACCGCGGCTGCAATCTGGATTCCGGTCCGGCGACCGCCGGGAGCCGGCGATGCCTTCCGGAAACGGTGTGTCCTAGGAACAGCCAGAACGGCACTGCATGCGCCGCACTTAAGCCTGGCGCCCCCAGAAATTCCCGTTATGTTGAAGCGCTGCCCGCACATCGGACAACGGACGAAGCGAATGGACATAGGTCCTCCAACCCTCCGCCCCCAGGGAACAGAAAGTCTATCACAGCCTGTTGGCGGGTGCAAGGTGGAACTCGGAAAGCCCGGCATGTCAGAGAGCTTTACATCCCCGGGATTGATAGATTATGCTTCTGGATAGGAAATGAAAGTCACCTTGATACTGGCCGGAATTCTCCTGGTCCCCGGGACCGCGGCCGCACAGGACCAGCAGATCGGTGCCCGGACCAAGGCCATGGGGGGAAGTTACACCGCGTTTGAAGATGATCCGATCTCCGTCTGGTTGAACCCCGCCGGCATTGCCGCCCAGCCCGACCAGCTCTCGGTCGCCTACCAGACCTACACCGCCTACCCGGTCGAGGAGACCCGCGCATCCGGCGGCTCCACGGTCACCTCCGTCCGGGCGGAAACCTCCTTTGCGGATCCGGAAATTATCCCCTCCTACCTTGGATCGGTCTTCCAGCTTGGTAACGAAGAAAACCCGATGTCGATCGGAATCTGTTATGCACGCCCGTACCACCTGAACTACGCCATGGACAAGGTGATCGACGCGAACCAGCCGGTCTTTGTTCCGGAAGCAAACATGGAACAATCCCTCTCCCGCTTCCGGGCCGCCTTTGCCTACGACTTCCGGATCCGCGAACCCGGGGAAGCGGGATTTCTTCCGCACATCTCCCTTGGAGTGGGAGCCGATATCGGTTTCGTGCGGTGGAAATTCACCTCTACCGACCAGGACAAGACCGACATTTCCTCCTCGTTCGGATTCGGGGTCGGCGCATTGGTGGGCGTTTACGACGACACCGAAACGATCCGGGTCAACTTCGGCATCGCCTACCAGAGCGCCATTCGCTACCATTTCGACATCGCCCCCGACATTCTCCCCGCGTTCAACATGCCCCAGCAGGTGAACGCAGGATTGACCTTCTACCTCCTGGAGGGCATGCCCCTGCGAGTCACGTTCGATTTCCAGTGGCTCGACTGGAGCGACACGGCGGAAAAGCCTCTCTACACGGGAAACCCCTCATTCGAGGACGCCTTCAACGTCTCCGCCGGGGTGGAATACCGGGTCGAGATCTCCGAAGAGATCTTTTTCTACCCAAGGGCCGGGTTCCGGGTTTTCGAGGCGCCCTGGGGAGACAAGAACAACCTCCCCATGACCGGGGCGTACAAGTTGGTGCTGGATACGAAAAGCGAACGGTTCAACCTCTTTACGTTCGGATTCGGTGTCTCGTGGTTGACCGAGGAAGGTCGATTCCGGACAATCGACCTTGCCATGGATACGGGTGGAGATGCGTACAATGCGGCCTTCGGCTACACACACGAGTTCTAGGAGAAGCGGGATTTTCCGAAACATCGCCTTCCTTTCCCTCCTCTCCCTTCTGAACGGCACCGGCTGTAGAGAGAACATAAACGACGATTCCGTCAGCATTATTCAAACGGTACTGGTCTCCACGAATTCTGCCGGCGAAATCGGAAATAAAACGGTCGAAGCGGGCCCCGCTTCCGTCTCCGCGGACGGTCGTTACGTCGCGTTCGCGTCCGACTCCACGAACCTCGACCCGGAAGACACGGACGACCGTATGGACATCTTTGTCCGCGACACCCTCACTGGAACCACCGAGCTTGTTTCGAGGTCGGATGGAACAACGGGCCCGGATGCCACCTTTGACTGCGGCGCACCGGGAATATCCCCGGACGGACGATGGGTCATCTTCCACTCCGAAGCGAACAATCTCGTGGACGGATTCACAACGAAACGTTTTCGCATCTACCTGAGAGACCGCATCAATCACAAAATTTACATGGTGTCACGGACCTCTTCCGGTGGAGACATTAGCGCGGATTGCAAGAACCCCTCGATGGCCGTTATCGGAACGGGAGAGACCCCCGATATCAGGGTCGTGTTTGAAACGGCGATGAACGGAATCACGGTGGGAGACAACAACGGGATCCAGGACGTTTTCGTTGCCCTGGATGTCTTGTCGAAAGTCTTTTCCGGAAACTACCTCGTCTCCAGGCGTACGGGATCCAATACGCCACGCCTCGACGAGTTAACCGAGTGCCACAGCTTTGACCAGGATACCCACAGCAAATCGGGCGTCATATCCGCGAACGGAAACTACGTCCTGTTCCTTTCCAACCACCACAAGCTCGCGTACGACTACGGTTCGACCGCGTGGTCCAACTGCCTGGAACCCAACTTCAGCACGGACCCCAACATCAGCAAGAACGAGTACGCTCTCTACCTTCGGGAACTGAGCGGAAACCATTACACGCTCCCGGTCTCACTCGGGTATGGAGACCACGAGGAAAACAGCAACTGCTTCCAACCCGCCTCGAACCCGAGCATCTCTTCCGACGGAAGCGTTACCGCCTTCGAAACCATCCGGCACCTGCGCGAAACAGACGTTCCGATCGTCGCTCCAAACCCATCGACGAACTCGGACGTTTACGTAAGGGTCGTCAACCTCAACCAGATGGTCAAGTGGGACATCCACTACACCTACCTCATTTCCCAGCATACTTCCGGCGCGGACTCGACCGGGGAATCGAAAAATGCCTTCCTCAGCCTCGACGGGAAATACGTCGTTTTCGAAAGCGACTGGAGTGGATTCGCAAACGACGATCAAAACGGGGCGAGCGATATCTTCATCCGGAACAGGGTCAAATCCACGACCGAAAGGGTCTCCCTGGGAACATTTAGGACCGAACCCAATTCCGGAAGTGCGTACCCTTCCCTTTCCGAGAACAACCGTTTCGTCGCCTTCCAGACCGTTTCCCCCAACCTGACGGACAACGACTCAAACGGCGCCGCCGATCTATTCCTCCGGGGCCCCCTGGACTAGATCTTCTTCCCGTTGATGTCGGGAGGAAAACCGGGATAAAATGGCAGGGATGACAATCCTTCTCCTCGTGGCCGTCCTCCTTCAACAGGATGAGACGATCCCGCACAGATCCAAGACGCCCTACCTCGAGGGGGTCAGCCAATGCAAGGATGCGGTAAAGCTCCTCCCGAGTTCCCCGGAGGAAGCAATCGAGATCCTTACGCGGATCATCGACAATCCCAAAATCAAAAAGAAAGAGTGCCGGATCCGGATTGAAATCAGGCCTGGAACCTACAAAAAGAAATACGAGTTCTTCCCCTACCGGTTCCGGGGACTTGCCCGGATGAACCTGGCCGGAAAAACGGGAGACCCGAAGAAGGCCCGGGATCTCTACCTCGAGGCACAGGAGGATTTCAAAGTGTCGGTGGAGAGCGGGGTTTCCGCAAGCAGGGCCGATCTCGAAGAGGCAGAAGAGAAGGCCTCGGTGCTGAAAAAGGAACCGGGACCCGAACCGGTGGAGCCCCGGATCGACCCCGAAATCGCCTTCCGGAAAACCTGGCGGACCTTCCTGGAAGAAGGTGCCTTTCGAAACGCAGAGAACCACGTTGAAAATGAGGGGACCTTTCTTTCCGCGGAAGAAAATGCGAAATACAGGAT
>PVBE011044139.1_pt1 | contig 11258 bp, 6 predicted proteins | sample 1631181 | NCBI WGS metagenome assembly PVBE01 (sample SAMN08397723, study PRJNA350692) | Marine metagenome, whole genome shotgun sequencing project. | isolation source: water | place: Pacific Ocean | collected 2012-04 | reverse complement strand
CGACACGAAGCTCTACCGGAACACCGGCGACAAGCCGATGAAGGCGATCGACCTGAAGGCGAAGCCCCTCGGCTACCAGGTCAGCGCAGAGTTCACGCTCGTCAGCCAGAACCTCGAGGACTCGGACGCGCTGGGGACCGTGAAGCGCGAGGCGGTGTGGGCGGGTGATGTCAACGGGCGGCTGCAGAGCGGCCCGCTCGAGGTGCGCCTCGACGTGGTCGTGCGCTCGCTGCAGTTCCTCGTGCGCGATACGCCCGGCTTCTTCCCATTCGGGCACGTCTCGGACGAGCAGTCCCCCACCCCCGAGCTCTTCACCTCGCTGGGCGGCGCCTGGAAGCTGCCGGACGCGTATCTCGTGCCCGGGCTCACGCTCGGCGTACAGCTGCCGGCCACCGCGCTCGTCGAGGGCACCGACCCCGCGACGGGCGAGGACTTCAAGGACGTGACCGTGGTGCGCGGGACCAAGGATGTGCGCGGCTCGAGCGTCGTCGAGCGCATCCCGCTGCCCCGCAACCAGGAGGCGCGCCCGATCTACAGCGCGCGCATCGACTGCAAAGCGTACCTCTCGACGCTGGCCACGCTCGTGATCGAAGCGCAGGTCAGCCACAACGAGAACCTCGTGAGTCGCGACACCGACTCCGGGCTGCGCACCTTCGACAATCCGTTCGTGCTGGGGCTTGGAGTCCTCGCCCAGGCTCGATTCTGAGCTGAGCGTCGATCAGGCGGGGTCGGTTGACACCACCAGCCATGTCGACCCGGCAGGACAAGTGAACCGTATTCACCGCGTGAACGCCGTTCACGGCTGGCATCCTCTCTGCAATTCAGCGCTGCACCGGACCACGAGGAGCCCCGATGCGCGCTTTGACCCAACTCGCCCTGATTTGCCTGTGCTTGAGCGCCTGCGCCGAGGGCGACTTCGACGAGACGTCCTACACGGTCGACCGCAGCGACGCGCCTATCGGCGAAGCCCACGACCACGAGCACGCTGCGGCGGCAGACTCACAGGGGTAACCACGCAGGTTGAATACGGATCGCGCCGGCCAGCGCGGCGAGGCCAAGGCGCGCTGACGAAGGCGTACCAGGGGCACGTCGAGGAGGCGCAACGCCGGCATCGTCGTGCTGGGCAAGCGAGGCGTGATCAACCTGTGTGGGCACCGCTGTCAGAGTCGCTCCACCCCGAGTTCATGCAGGCGGAGAACCCGGTGCTCGAGCTGGACGCGACGGAGACGCCGCTGCAGTCAGAGAACCTCGCGCTACGGGCTCTGCTTGGCTCGATTCGCGATGACGGCGACGACCCCACGCTCGCCTTCGAGCGCTGCCAGAAGTTGGGCACCGAGTGGGTGTGCCCCGGCGGCAGCGGCGGCCCGGGCCGCAACGCCGTGGCCGGGCGGCAATGCCTCGCGACGGAGTAGCGCCTACCCCCGGCCGCGCAGGAGGTCGAAGACGGTCTTCACGGGCGTGAACGTCGTGTTCGGCACCTCGACGAAGACCGTGTTCCAGCCCGACATCGCCCCGTTCCACAGCCCGGGCCGCTCGACCGCGAGCAGCTCCCGGCCCTCGTGGGATTTGCGGCTCACCATCACCGCGTCCGGATCGACGAAGCGGCGCAAGTCGAAGGCCTGACCGTCCGCGTCGCGAAGACCGCACGCCAGGTCTACCGGGTTGAAGTGGGTCGCCTTCGTCAGCAGCGCGGGCCTGGCGAGCTGCTGTGCCTCCACGATCTGCGGTGTCCTCCGTCCCTCTGCGTTGGATGCCCAGAAGGGGCCTCCACCCGGGTGCCCGGTGTTGGGGACCACACCGCACACCCGCAACGGCCGGTCCAGGCAGCCGAGCAGCGCCGCGTCGGGCACGTCCGTCAGGCCCAGGGTCTCGGTGAGGAATGCGTGGGCGGCGCTGGGGTCCGAGCCCGCTCGAAGTCGGCGTACGTGGCCGTGCACGGCCTCCTGCAGCTCGACGAGCAGGCCGCCGATCGCGCGCTTCCAGCGCAGCGTGTCCGCGCGCAGCCGGGCCGGCTGGACGTTGTCGATGTTCTTCAACAGAACCAGGTCCCCGCCGAGCGCGGCCAGGTTGCCGATGAGGGCGCCATGCCCGCCAGGTCGGAAGAGCAGTTCGCCGGAGTCCGTCCGAAACGGACCGCCCGCCGGATCCGCCGCCACCACGTCCGTAGCGGGCGACTGCACCGAGAAACCGACCTCGAAGTCTCCGGCGACGGGCGTCTCACGCACGGCCGCAACGAATGCGTCGCGGTGGGCCGCCGACACCGTCATGTGCAGGCGACCTTTGCCTCGTGCGTCGGTCGCGTACGCCGCCGTCTCGGCCAGCTGCTCGTCGAGGGCCGTGAGCACCCCGGTCTGTGTCCGGTGAAACGGCAACAACCCCTTCGGCTGGTTCGCGAAGCGCTTCAGCGCGTCCTCGACCCCCGTGGTCTCGAACGGGAGGTCTGCGCGAACCGCCTCGAAGCGCTCGAGCGCCTCGGCGTCACCCGCCTGCAGGTCGCGGAACATGCGCGTCGCTGCGCCCGAGGCTGGGACGAAGCGCCCGACCCGTCCCGCCCGAGCCGCGGAGTCAAAGCGGGCGTGCAACCGCGCCACGGTGTCGTCGTCGAGCCTGCGGATGCCATCGCCGTCGGTGCACGGCCGGTGGACGGCCAGCGGCGGCGGCGGGTCGGCGCACCACGCCACATCCCGACGCGCCGCCTCCGGCGCGATGCCGCGGGCCGCCAGCGCCGCGAGGTCGGCGGCGTCGAACCAATCGTCGGACTTCACCCGCGCATCTTACCCACCGAGGCGAACCGCGGGAGTCTATAGTCGCGACGTGCGCCGCGCTGCCGCTGTCACCGGACTCGTCCTGCTGGGCATCAGCCTCGTCGTCGTCTACTGGCTGCGAACACAGCGCGACGTGACCGTCGAGCTCGTACACCCAGACGTGTCTGCCGAGCGCTGGAGCGCATATCTGGAGGCGGTCCGTTCGGCTCGCGACCCCGCGAAGGCGCTGGCGCCGGTCGTCGCCGCCTTCGAGCACGTCAATCGAGTGGAGGTCGCCGCAGGCGCCGGGCCGGGCCGGCTCCCACACGAGAACCCGGCGTACGCGGCGGCGGTCACCACGCTCGGCGAGGCGGCCTGGCAATACGCGCAAATTCGGTCGACCGAGGAGCTGCTCGACCTCGGTCGCCGCCGTGGGTTGCTGCTCGCCAGCCGCCTCGACACCTACCTCGAGGATTGCGCCCGCCGGCGCGTCGACCCCTCGGCCGCGCTACGCGGCGACGAAGCGGCGACCCGCGCTTATGTCGACGCGGGTGGCGTGTTCGTGCGTTTCGCCGAGCAGGGCGGCTTCATCGAGGACGGCAAGCTGCGAGCCGAGCGGCTCCCGCTGATGCAGGCGCTCTTCGTACATCACTGGATCGGCCTGATGAGCGCCCGGGTCGACCTGCACGACTACCTGCGCGCCGACGAGCGGGAGTGGCTTCTTCGCTGGCGGGTCGAGTGGCAGACCGGCGTCTCGCTGGACCGGAGGCTCGCGGCCGCAGACGCGTTGCGCACGGTGAAGAGCTACCCGGCAGACCTCAACGCAGGGGCGCTGCTGTACCTCGCTGGTCGCCGCGCGGAAGCCGCCAAACGTCTTGACGGCCTCACGTCGGCGCGCGCGGTCTCGTATCGCCGAATGGCGCTGCGCACCAGCGACGCACCGTAGCGCCGATGGATCTCGACCTGCTGCGCCGGAGCTACGACCGGTTCACCGAACGCTACGACCTCGTCTTCACCGCACAGCAGCGCCCGAAGGTGCGCGCGTTGCTCGCCGCGCTGCCCGACCCCCTCCCCGAGCCGACGGTCGATCTCGGCGCGGGGACGGGGCTGGTCGGGCGCGAGAGCGGCGCTCCGCTGGTGCAACTCGACGCCTCGTTCGCGATGCTCTCGCGCGCCAGCGGCACCCGGGTGATGGGGGATCTGTACAGGCTCCCGTTCCGAGACGACGCGTTCGCCGCTGCCATCTCCGTGACCGCGCTGATCCACTTCGACGACCCGGCGCCGGCGCTGCGTGAGATCGCGCGCGTGGTGCGACCGGGCGGACCGGTCGGGCTGAGCGTGCTCAAGGTCGAGGCCACCGAGTGCCTCGAGGATGCCCTGGCCCCCAGCGGCCTGCTCCTGGAGCGCCGGCTCGACCTCGACACCGACGTCGGCTACGTCTGCCGGATTATCGAGGCCCCCCCGCCGTTTGGCTCGGTTTGAGGCCCCTGGTGTAGCTTGACCTACGACGGAACGTGGGGAACGTCCGCGATGCGGCAACTTGTCGCCGCCATACTGACGCTCGCGATCAGCGGTGCACACGCGCAGCAGCTGACCCGAGCGTGCCTGCCCGGTAACGACCTGGCCAACGGGCTCGAGCTGCGCGTCGACGGCATCGGCGACCTGCACCTGACCCGGGTCGCGCGCGTCAGCGGCAACCTGCTGTACACGCGGGTCGGGCCCGACGGCAGCGCCATCGACGAGCAGATCGAGGAACGCATCAGTCGACTGGCCATCGACGAGGTCACCGACACCGGACTGCTCGTCGACGAGCAGGGGGTGATGACCTGCTACTACTCGGCGCGCGACAAGCGCTTCAAGGTCGCGACACGCCAGCCGGACGGCACCTGGGACCGCGTGGTCCTCGCCACGGGGGATGGCGTGGGCCGCGGCTGCGACATCGTCCGCTACAAAGGTGACCCCTTCGTGGCGTGGAACGAGTCTGGAGCGCTGCGCGTGGCAACCCAGACCGACGGCGCCTGGCAGCCGCTCGACGCGGACGCGCCGGAGGGCCGCGACGTCGGTCACTCTCCGTCGATCGCGCTCGGTCCGAACAACGCCATCGCCATCGCCCACTTCGACGCGACCCGGGAGCTCCTGCGCATCTCTGCGCTGGACGGCGTCTGGCAGAGCGAGGATGTGGACGCGGCGGCCATCGGGACGGGCTGGCGTCCCGCAGCGTTGTTCAGCCCGGCCGGCGAGCTCTTCGTCTACCACGGTGGCCTGCCCAGCGCGCCCGACGTCAGCGCCGACGTGTTGCTCTTCGAGTCGCGCGGCATCCCGGGGGCCGGATTCGTCAGCGGTCAGCTGCAGGGCGTGAATCTGGGCGGCAGCACGGACGCCGTCACGAGCGGCGCGCTGACCACCGTGTTTACCCGGCAGCGCCAGCGCAGCGCCCTCTTCGGGGACGCAGACGCGCTTCGCATGTTCCGCGGGCCGACCGGCGGCGACCTCGAGCTGACCGTGCTCGAGGTCGCGAGCGCCAACGAGCGCAGGCACGCGTACCAGTACCTCCAGGTGAGCCACGACCCGTTCCACCTGCCGGTCTTCGCGTTCCTCGATGACGCCTCGGCCTTCTTCAACCAGCCAGCGAGCGCGCTGGTGTGCTTCTACCGGCCGCTCGACGGCGACAGCGACGCGCTGCCCGACGAGATCGAAGCGATGCTCGGGACGCTCCCGGACGACCCCGACACCGACGGCGACGGGCGGACCGACGGGGAAGAGGTCCTGATCGACGGCACCGACCCTGGCGGCGGTCCCGACTGCGTCCCCGAGGCCGAGACCTGCGACGGGGCCGACGAGGATTGCGACGGGGTGGCCGACGAGGACCTCTCGCGTGACTGCTACCCCGCAGACCCCGACACCCGCGGGGTCGGATTGTGTCGCACGGGCGTGGTGACGTGCCTGGCGGGCGAGTTCGGCGCGTGCCAGGGGTCGATCACTCCTCGCGAAGAGATCTGCGATCGACGCGACGACGACTGCGACGGCCAGGTCGACGAAGCCAATCCAGGTGGCGGCGCGCCGTGTGACACCGGACGGCTGGGCGCGTGTGGGCTCGGGCTCGTCACCTGTGCGGGCGGCCGCCTCGAGTGCGCGCAGGTGGGCCAGGAGACCGACGAGAGCTGCAACTTCGACGACGACGATTGCGACGGCGAGGTGGACGAGGGCACGCACGCCTGTGGTGAAGGGGTCTGCCGGCGCGAGGTCTCGCTGTGCACCGAAGACGGCGAGGAGAACGCCTGCGTGCCCTTCGAGGCGCTGGGCGCTGACGACCAGTGCAACGACGCGGACGACGATTGCGACGGCGCGACGGACGAGCACTTCCCGGAGGAGCGAACACAATGCGGCGAGGGCGCGTGCACCCGCCTCGGCGAGCAGCAATGCGTGGTCGGCCAGCAGGTCGACACCTGCGTCCCAGGCGCGCCCGCGGCGAATGACGCGACCTGTGACGGAGTCGACGACGACTGCGACGGCGCCGAGGACGAGGACTTCCCGCAGGGCGTGATCCACTGCGGAATCGGGGCCTGCCGGCGCCAGGGTCTCGGCCAATGCGTCGACGGCCGCCAGGTCGGCGAGTGCACGCCGGGCGAGCCGGGCGTCGAGGGCGCGGCGTGTGACGCGATCGACCAGGACTGCGACGGGCGCACCGACGAGGGCTTCCTGCCCGAGCTCGTCCCGTGTGGCGAGGGCGCGTGCGCCGCGGCGGGTAACACGACCTGTGACGGCGGCCGGGTCGGCGACGATTGCGTACCGCGTCAGCCAGGGGCCAACGACGCCGCGTGTGACGGTGTCGACGAGGATTGTGACGGCTCGTTGGACGAGGACTTTGCGGCGCGCGCGGTCATCTGCGGCCGGGGCGCGTGCATCGTCGAGGGTCGCATCGAATGCCAGGACGGTGAGCAGGTCGAGGTGTGCGTACCGGGCGAGCCGGCCGCGGACGACGCGACATGTGACGGCGTGGACGACGACTGCGACGGCGCAGACGACGAGGACCACGTCGCCGAGGCGGTGGTCTGCGGCGTAGGCGCGTGCGTCTCGGACGGAGTGACGCGCTGCCAGGACGGCGAGGTCGTCAACGACTGCGCTCCGGCCGAGGGCGTGGGGCCAGACGATGATTGCGATGGGGCGGACCAGGACTGTGACGGCGCCGTGGACGAGGCCTTCGTAGCCCTCGCGACCACCTGCGGCGTGGGGGCGTGTGCCGGGCGCGGCGAGCTGGTCTGCCGCGACGGCGACCGCGTCGACACCTGTCAGACGGGCGCTGCGGCGGGCAACGACGACACGTGCGACGGCGTCGACGACGACTGCGACGGTGTCGCCGACGAGGACTACGTGGTGGTCGAGAGCCGCTGCGGCGAGGGCGCGTGCGCCGCGGTCGGCGAGACCCGCTGCGTCCGCGGCGAGGTGGTGGACACCTGCGACGCGGGCGAGCCGGCCGTGGGCGACCGCTCGTGCGACGCGCGTGACGACGACTGCGACGGGCGCACCGACGAGGACTTCCGGGCGCGCCGCACCTTCTGCGGTGTCGGCGCGTGCGCCGCGCTGGGCGAGGCGCTGTGCGAGGACGGTGAGGTCGTCGACAGCTGCGTCGAGGCGGCGAACCCCGCAGACGACGACGCGACGTGCGACCAGGTCGACGACGACTGCGACGGCGCCGCCGACGAGGACTACGTGGCGCCGGGGACGCGCTGCGGGGTGGGCGCGTGCGCCCGCGACGGGCTGGACGTCTGCGAGCGTGGGCAGGTGCGCGACACCTGCGACCCGGGACGACCAGCCGATGACGACCGGACCTGCGACGCGATCGACGCCGACTGTGACGGGGCCAGCGACGAGGACTACGAGGCGCAGGAGACCACCTGCGGCGTCGGCGCCTGCGCCGCGCCCGGCGAGACCTTCTGTGAGGCGGGCGATGTGGGTGACACGTGCACCCCGGGCGAGCCCGCAGACGACGACGCCACCTGCGACGGCGTCGACGACGATTGCGATGGACTCGCCGACGAGGATTACCCGGTCTCCGCGACGGACTGCGGCGTCGGCGCCTGCGTGGCCCAGGGCGAGCTGGTGTGCCGCGTGGGCGAAGAGGTCGACACGTGCGAGCCGGGCGAGCCCGCACCCGACGACCGGGCCTGCGACGGGGTCGACGCCGATTGCGACGGCGAGGACGACGAGGACTACGAGCCGCAGGAGACGAGCTGCGGCGTCGGCGCATGCGAGGCGGCTGGCGAGACCTTCTGCGAGGCGGGTGACGTCGGCGATACCTGCACGCCGGGCGACCCCGCGCCGGACGACGCGACGTGCGACGGGGTCGACGACGACTGCGACGAGCTCAATGACGAGGACCACGTCAGGCGACTCACCGACTGCGGACAGGGCGCGTGTGTGGCCGACGGCGAGATCGTCTGCGTGCTCGGCGCCGAGCAGGACAACTGCGTGCCCCTCGACGCGGTGGCGGACGACGACGCGACCTGTAACGCCACCGACGACGATTGCGACGGCGAGGTGGACGAGGACTTCGTCGAAACGCCGACCGAGTGCGGCGAGGGCAATTGCGCTTCCCAGGGTGCCGAGGTGTGTGACGACGGCGCCCCGCGCGACACCTGCAGGCCACGGCAGCCGCTCCTGCAGGACGCGACGTGCGATGGGCGCGACGACGATTGCGACGACTCGGTCGACGAGGATTACCAGGTCCAGGGCGTGCGCTGCAGCGACGGTGTGTGCGTCTCGCAGGGCGTCACGAGCTGCGACGAAGGGGTCGAGACCGATGACTGCGTGCCGGGCGATGTCCAGGGCGAGGACGACGATTGCGACCTCGTTGACCAGGACTGCGACGGGTCCGTGGACGAGCACTTCCCGGTGGAGCAGACCGAGTGCGGGGTCGGCGATTGCGTGGCCGTGGGCGAGCGGCGCTGCGAGACCGGCCAGATGCTCGACACCTGCGCGGTGGGCGGGGCGGCGCTCGAGGACGCCACGTGCGATGGGCGCGACGACGACTGTGACGGTGCGAGCGACGAGGACTTCCAGGACGCGCCGACCGAGTGCGGCCAGGGCGTGTGCGCTGCCGGGGGCGAGCGGACGTGCGAAGCCGGCGAGGCCGTCGACTCCTGTGTCGCCGGGCCACCCGGGGGCAACGACGCCACGTGCGACCGGTCCGACGACGATTGCGACGGCCAGATCGACGAGGCTTTCCCGACGCGCGGGACGGATTGCGGCGTGGGTGCGTGCGCGGCGCGTGGCGAGTCGCTGTGCGAGCTCGGCCGCCGGCGAGACAGCTGTGAGCCGGGCCGCCCGGGGCTGACCGACGAGACGTGCGACGGGGTCGACGACGATTGCGATGGTTTCACCGACGAGGACTTCCAGCAGCGCAACGAGGTGTGCGGCGTGGGCGAGTGCCGCCGCGAGGGCGTCGTGCGGTGCGATGACGGCGTCGTCGAGAACACCTGCGAGGCCGGTGACGCCGCGGAGGCGGACGCGACCTGCGACGCATTGGACGACGACTGCGACGGCGAGGTCGACGAGGATTACCAGGTCGAGGAGACCGCCTGTGGCCAGGGCATGTGCGCGGCGGCGGGCGAGCGGCTGTGTGTGAACGGCGCCGAGACCGACACCTGCGCAGCAGGCGCAATCGAAGGGCCGGACAGTGTCTGCGACGGGCGCGACGCCGACTGCGACGGCAGCACCGACGAGGGCTTCATCCTGCGTGTCGTGCGCTGCGGCGTGGGCGCGTGTCGCCGGGCTGGGGAGCTGGCGTGCGTGGAGGGCGAGGAGGTCGACGACTGCGTCGCGGCCGAGCCGGCGGAGGACGACGCGACGTGCGACGGGATTGACGACGATTGTGACGACGAGCGCGACGAGGACTACCCGGCGGCCGAGATCACCTGCGGTATCGGCGTGTGCCAGGGCGTCGGCGAGCGATTCTGCGAAGGTGGCGTCGAGCAAGAGCAGTGCGACGTGCAACCCGCGGCCGACGCGGACGCGACGTGCGACGGGGCGGACGACGATTGCGACGGCGCGCTCGACGAGGACTTCGTCGGCGACGTCACATGTGGAGTCGGTGCCTGCGAGGTGGTCGGCTCACAGGGCTGCGTCGAGGGAGAGCGCGTCGACGATTGCACGCCGGGTGCCCCGACCGAGGACGACACCTGCGACGGCGTGGACGACGACTGCGACGCGCTCACAGACGAGGCCTACGCGCCGCAAGGCGTGAGCTGCGGCGAAGGTGCCTGCGTGGCCGTCGGCGTCGGCCAATGTGCGGATGGCGTGGTGGCCAGCGACTGCGTCCCCCACCCGCCCGCAGAGGACGACTCGACGTGTGACGCGGTCGACGACGATTGCGACGGCGCGGCTGACGAGGACTACGCTCCGGAGGCCGTCGAGTGCGGGGTCGGCGCGTGCGTCCGCGTCGCGGAGAGCGCGTGTGTCGATGGGGAGCGCGTCGACGAGTGCGAGCCCGGCGACCCGGCCGACGTCGACCTGGCCTGCGACGAGGTGGACGAGGACTGCGACGGCGTGGTCGACGAAGGCTGCGACCCCGACTTCGTGCCCCCCGACGCGGCACTGGATCCGGACGACGGCGTCCCCGTGGACATGGGGCCGCCCGACCCCGACGACGGCATCCCGCCGGACCTGGGTCCCGTCGATCCGGACGACGGCATCCCGCCCCCCGACCAGGGCCTGCTCGACCCCGACGACGGCATCCCGCCCGACGGCGGCTCCGACGCGGATGTGTTGGTCGAAGCGGACCGTGGTGTGGACCCCGACGACGGCGTCCCGCCCGACGTCGCCGAAACGGACGTCGCCGCGGACGCTGGGGTCCCCGACAGCGACCGGAAGCCCGTGGACGCCGGAGCGGATTCGGAAGAGTCGGACGCCTGCGTTGGCGCGGAGTGCCCGGAGCGTCCGAGAGTCCGCAAACCCGTCTCCGACGACCCGATCAACTGCTCCTGCGACAGCACCGACCCGCCCAGCGCCCCCTACTTGCTGCTGCTGCTCGCCCTACGCCGCCGCCGTCGCGAGCACCCGTAGCAAATACGTAGTCTGCAAATACGCTTATTTGCTACTACATTTCTTGTCACTGGGCTCGCAACTGACTCAGAGCGGGATCAGACGGGCGCGGGGGCGGCGTTGACGACCGCAGCGGGGATCACGCCGAGGTTGGGGATCGCACCCTGGAAGATGCCTGCGAGCTTGTTGGCGGCCGCGTCGTAGGCGGCGCGGTCGGCCCAGGCCGTGCGGGGATCGAGCAGCTCGGGCGAGACGCCCGGGACCGACTTCGGGACCTGGACCTTGAACGTCGGGTGGAACCAGAAGTTGTCGTCCGACATGTCGACCTTGCCGTCGCGCACGGCGTTGATGATCGCCTTGCTGACGAGGATGTCGACGCGGCCCCGACCCGGGCGGTTCGGTCCGAGCCAGCCCGTGTTGACCAACCAGACCGTGGTGCCGTGGCGCTCGATCAGGTTCGCGAGCAGGTCCATG
>PVBE011041611.1_pt1 | contig 11258 bp, 4 predicted proteins | sample 1631181 | NCBI WGS metagenome assembly PVBE01 (sample SAMN08397723, study PRJNA350692) | Marine metagenome, whole genome shotgun sequencing project. | isolation source: water | place: Pacific Ocean | collected 2012-04 | reverse complement strand
TAGAATAGTACCGGCAGGAGAGTATCGAGAGGGCTTAAATATAAATATAGGACAATCAGAAAGCTCTGATGTAGGAGCTATTGAAAATTTATTAGGTAATAAATTAGTTGGTCAAAATGGATTGACAGGTAATTCTAAATGTATTGGTCAAATTAGTGATTCTAATGCAGAAAAAATATATTTCTTTGTAACTACTAATTCTATATACAATGAAACTAATAGTGGGAACCATGGTATTTATGAATACGATCAAAAAACAAAAGAAGTTACAGGATTATTAGTATCTCAACAATTAAATTTTCATCAAAATTATCCTATTACTGGCGTTAATATAGTAGATGATTTATTATTTTGGACAGATGATAGAAATTATCCAAGAAAAATAAATGTAGTTACGGCTCGTAATAATACTACATATTATGGTAATGCAACAGATATTGATAACTTAATTTCTGTATGTAAATTTGCCCCTTATGACGCTCCTACTTTAGTTACTGCAACTAATGAAGCTTCTATTTCATCTACTTTTATGCAAGACAAATTAATTAGATTTTCTTATAGATGGCAATTTGAAGATAATGAATATAGTACTTTAGCTCCTTTTACCCCAATAATTTTTTCAAGACTTAATCAGTCTGATACTATTAGTTCTACTCTAGGTGATTTTGGAGAAATTGAAACTTTTGTAAATGCTATTAATCAAGTACAATTACAGGTTCCTACTCCTACAGGATATGGTATTAAAAATGTTGAATTAATTTACAAAGAAACAGTATCTAGTACTTTATATGTTGTTCAAGATCAAGAAGTTACAACAGAGCCTTTTGTAAACTTTACTTACTCTTCTACAGATCCTTTTAGAACTTTACCTAGCGATCAATTAACTAGGGTATACGATGCAGTCCCTATTAAAGCTAAATCACAAGAAGTGGCTGGAGGGAGATTAGTATATGGGAACTTTGTACAAAATTATGATATTCCTGATATTGCTTTTAGTGTTTTAAGAACAGGGGAAGATTCCTCAAGAAATACAGGAGTTGGTGGGCCATTAAGTAATCAATCAGTAAAATCAAGAAGAACTTATCAAGTAGGTATAGTTTTAGCAGATAAATTTGGAAGACAATCCCCTGTAATATTATCTAGTTCAGGGGTTGATACTGTTTTCGTGGCCCCTAACACAGGAGATGCTTTAACAGATACAGCTTTTAATGCTTTAAGAATTACATTTACAGACACTACTCAAATACCAAGTTGGGCTTATTCATATAGAGTGGTTGTTAAACAAAGGGAACAAGAATATTATAATTGGATTTCTCTTATAACATCTCAAAATAACATAGAAAGATTAGGAGATAGTATAAATAAAATTCCAAGGGATCAAACTGCAGTTATACCACCGAGTACTGCTGCAACAATATCTCCATGTAATGTTTCTGTATATCCTAAATACGTTGGCACTAGTAATGTATGGGAATCTACTTCTGGAAATAATTATGCAGCTAATTTAACCTCTGTACAATCTATAGCAAACCCTTCAGGAGATGCTTTAGTAACTACAGTTGATAATAGCGGTACTGCAGTAACTAGTGGATTATGTGTATTTGAAACTGAACCAGTAAGTTCAGAGTTAGATATATTTTATGAAACCTCTACAGGTGGGTTAGTAGCAGATATTCCAGCAACAGCTATAGATATTGAATTTTTTAATTGCATATTACTAACCTTCCAATCAGGGAGTCATATAGAAGTAAATAGAATTAAAGCAGGTTTTAATCAACCAGCTTTTGATGTGGGTGTTAGGGCTTATGTAGTTCAAGAAAATTTTACACAAGAAAGAAGATTTAATACTTTAATACATTCTAGTGGATTATTAAATTCAAGAACTGGAATTAATTATATAAATCAATTTAATGAATCAGAAGGGGGATTAACACTTTCTTTAGATCCATTAAACGGATCTATACAAAAACTTTTTGTAACTGATACTCAAATTATTGTTTTTCAAGAAAATAAAGTTTCTAGATCTCCTATTGATAAAGATTTTATTTATTCAGCAGAAGGTGGTGCAATACCAGTAACAAGTAATACACAATTTTTAGGAACAATAGCGGCTTATGCAGGAGAATATGGAATTTCTAAAGATCCTCAATCGTTTGCTAATTTTGGTTTTTCTAAGTATTTTACAGATAAAAATAGTGGTACAGTTTTAAGGCTTTCTCAAGACGGGATGACTCCTATTTCTATGTATGGTATGGGAGATTTTTTCCGAGACGCTTTAAAACAATCTACTCAAGTTATAGGTTCATTTGATGAATATAGTAAAATATATGAATTAACATTAATTGGGGAAGGTTACGATAGCAATGAAGACACTAATGCAGCTACTGCTTCACAAGGATTTTTAACAGTAGCTTTTGATGATAGATCTAATGGATGGACTAGTTTTAGGTCATTTAAACAAGAAGGTGGGGTATCTTTAAATAATACTTATTATACTTTTAGCGGGGGAGATTTATGGGAGCATCATAGTACAGATCCTAATGTAACAAGAAATAATTTTTATAATGCTGGAGCAGCAGAATCTTATGTAATTCCTATTTTTAATGATGGACCTTCTACTGTTAAACAATTTAATACTTTAAGTTACGAAGGGGATTCTGGTTGGGAATTAGAATATATAGAAACAGATATTGCAAGTGCAGGCACATTACCTGTATTAGCTACAACTTATGATACAATTTTACAATTATCAGGGGCTGCTGCAAATTCTACATTTACAGGAGCTAATACGGTTACTGCTAAAGAAAATGAATCAATTACATGGGCTATATTTGTATCTCCTTTAAATTCTCAATATGAGTTTACAAATGTAAACGATGTAGTGCTTACCCCAGCTGCTGGTAGTACTTTAACTGTAACTAGCCCAAGTGCTATAACAGATGGTAGCTTAGTATTTTTAATACAACATATTGTAGGAAATCAAGACTCTATACAAACTTTAAACATAACTGGTAATGGAGCATCTCTTGCATTTACAGTTGCTTTATTGACAGTAAATACAATAGACGCTATAGCTCTTGCTACTTTATCACCTGCATCACAAGTATTTAATACACCAGGAAATAATAATATAGTATTCACTACAGGAGTACAAAATGGATATTATATTGATCCGGCTAATATAACAATAGATACAAGTGGAATGCCAGCGGCAACTAGCGTTGGAACACCCACTACAGCAAGGTCTGGTAACCCACCAGATAATGTACAATATACTATTCCAGTAACAGTTCCTTCAACAGCAACAGCTGGGACTATTTCAGCAACTGGGACTGCTACATTAAAACCAGAATTAACTTGGGCGGCAATAGCGGCACCGGGGGTTTTACAAGTGCCATCACCTCATAGTATTGGGGTAGCATATGCTATAAGTCCATATGATCCCCCAACAGAAAGGTTATCTACAATTACTTATACATGTGCTACAAATCAAGTTTTACTTAGTAACGCTTACTCTATTACTTATAATGCAAGTGGAACAGTTACTCAGGCATATGGAGATAATGAATTGCAATACGGTAGATTAGTATTTAGTACTCAATTACCTATGATAACTTCCAATACTACTGCTACAGCAACTATAACGGGAGCAGGTGCGGTTACTGCAACAATTGGAACACCTTCTATTGCAACTATTCCACAAGCTGGTACAGATCAAACTATTACTTCAACTTGGAATGTTAATATTAGAATAACCCCAGGTACAGCAACTTGGGTTAAATTAAATGGATCCGTTGGTACAGTGGCTACTGCAAATCAAGGAGTAACATTTACTTTAGGTGCTGAAACTAATAATACGGGAAGTGCTAGAAGTGGTACTATAATTATTGAAACAAGTAATACTAGGGTTACAGGTGCACCAGTAGCTCCGCAAACAATAACTATAAATCAAAATTAATATGGGAAATTTAGTAACTTTTCCTTTTCAGGAAAAAGAAGGCAAATTTTTTGCACCAATTAGTTCTAATGAACCAGATTATATAGTGGTAAATGGTGCAATACAAGCTAATGGAAATAAAATAGTAGCCGGTATTAAGGGAGCTTACGCCACTATTAAATTAAAATTACCTACTTCAAATGCTACAACTAAAAAAGAATTGTTTGCCTTAAATGCTGAAGCGGTAAACTCATCAAGTTAAATATATATTAATTAAATTTTATTTTATGTTACAAGTACGAAAATTAATGGAATCAGATTGGGATTTTTTACCCAAATGGGTTGATTCTTATGATAAAAAACCTTTAATAAAAAAATTAAACTTTAGAGATCTTATGCCTGGAGCTTTTCAGGTAGGGGAATATGAGAAAAAAAGAAAAGGTTTAGGGGGTTTTATGGTTTGCAAAGACCAGCACCCTATAGCTTCAGTATGGTTAGGAATGACTAATTCACATTGTGCTTTATTAACTAATGTTATTTCAGATCCTGATTATAAAGATAAAGACAAAAATGAAGCAATACAACTTTTAACTAATTTTGCGATGGATTTTAGCAAAGATTTAGGATACAAATATATATATGAAAATCCATCTTATGAACTCATAAAAAAATTATAAAATGGCCAAAGAAGAAAGTTTAGGGAATCAATATGATATCCAAAGAGCTGAGAACGCCTGGAAAAATGCTGGGGATATCAATGAATATCTAGATCAAACTCATGACACTTATACTAAAGGAATAAGTGGATTAGAAGAATTATCAGAAAACGTTACTGATTACTATGCGCCTCTAACGGCTAATCTTATAGATCCTGAAAAAATAATGACAGCTCAAGTGGATTTATTTGGTGGAGATCCCGAAAAAGGTGGAAGAGGTGTTGAGGGCACTATTAGAGATAGGATGGGGAATGTTAATTTAATGGGCACTGATAATTTAGGTTATACTGCAGGTCAAACTAATGTAGCTGGATTAGCAAGGGGAGCTGATACTGGGCTTAGTAATGTGTTTAATAATTTACAGGTTTCTACAGCTGGCGCTCAAATGCAAGCTGCCCAAACTGATCAAGCTTTAGCTAACACTTTAGGACTAGCTTCTCAGGCTGGAACAGGTGCTGGAGGTGCAACTGCTCTTGCAGCTGCCGCCGCTCAGTCGAAAGCTGGAATTGCTGCCAGTATTGATCAACAAGTAAAACAAAATGAATTATTAAGAGCCCAAGGAGAACAAGGTTTACAAAGAGATTTATTAGCTCAAGGTAATTTAGCTTCTCAATTTGGTTTAGGACAACAACAATTTAATGTAGGTCAAGCTAATCAAGCCGCTCAATTTGAAGCTTCGGCTAGAAATCAAGCTAATCAATTTAATGCTCAATCACAAAACCAATGGCAATTACAAGGTGCTCAAATGGCTAATGCTATGGATCAGTTTAATATCAGCAACCAAAATGCTGCTTTTAGTAATTATGCAGCAAATGTTAATGCTGCGCTAGGACAAAATGCATCTATGCAAAATAAATTTGATATGGATAAAGCTGCTGGTCAAACACAGCATCAGTCTAATCAATGGGATACTATGATGAACTTACAAGATATTTATACAAGTGACTATGTACAAGCTTTAACTGACGCTAGAGAAAATCAAGGATTGATAGAGCATGGGCAAGCTCTTGCGGAGGCAACCGGAGCTGAATCTATGTTTACTAACTCTGCTGTAAATAAGAGTGGAGGGATGAAAGGAAATGGAGAAATTATTAGCCCAGATTTTGAATGGTTGTCAATGAGAGGAGCTGAAGGTAGTAATTTATATAGCGTAGGCGCATATGCAGATGCAGCTGATGATGCGAATAACTCCTTTACTAATAGAGACCCAAATGCTGCTATTGATTTCAGCAACATGAATTTTGAACTTGATTTCGATGGTCTAGCAGAGAGTATTGCTGAAAACTGGGGTACGTTTGAAGGTTACCAACCGCCTCCTACAAATGATGATGATTAAACTAATAATATATTATGGAAAACAATAATTCGCAACAAACTCCTACTATTAATCCTGAGCAAGCTGCTATTAAACAATTTAGGTGGGATGAATATCAAAGAAAGTTTGGACATAAATCTGAAGAAAGAATTAATCAGAAAAACCCTAGTCCTCAAGGTTTATTTAGTATTAAATTACAAGGTATTGCAAGACAGTTAGTTGAGCAAGCAAGCGCTATAACAAATGAAAAGAAAAAAGGAGATATAAGTAATGCAGACTATGCGGCAAAAATGGCTGTTATCAAAAGATCTGTAGGTGAGTTAGGGGGCTTTGCAAAAGCTGTAAAAAATGCTATGCAATTATATAATGCTTCATTGAAAAATGGAACCTTATCATATGGTATGGACCAATTTGGAGAAGGTGTTTTACAAGGTTTGAATAAAGGCACTGTAAATATAGAAATTGATGAAGATGGCCGTGCTTTGCTTAAAGGTAAAGCTAATAATCCTTTACAAGGAGAATTTGATGTTAGTATATATGATGTGCCTAATGTGCCTAAAGTTGTTAACAAGATTCAACCTATTGATCCTTTATTAGATACATTTGTTAAAACGCTGGGAAGAGGTAAAAATGGTAAACCACTTTTAATAGTGGATAAAGATGGTAATAAAATGTATGATACAGGGCCTTATGAAAATCATAAAGCAGCTGTATTAAAATATGCTCAAAATGCTTTATCTAAACTGGGACCAAGGGGTATTAGATCTTATTTAGCTGATCATATGCAGCTTCCTCAATCACAAGTTAAAACTTTAATGGAAGAAACCGCTTTTACAGATCCTCATAGTGGAACTGAATGGGATAATAGAGGAACTGCAGAGGCTTATACAATAATGGATAAATATTTAGAAAATAAATATCAAAGATCTAAACAACCTCATCCAGAAACATTTGCTAAATTTGCAAAACAAGGCGCTCAAAAAATTGCTGACGCAAAAGGTGTGCCACTAGAAGAAGTTACAACTTTAACAGAAAGTATTACTAATAATCCAAATACTCAACAACAATTATTTCCACCAATAACTACACAAGAAGAAGTAGCTGTAGAGGAAACCCCAAGTGGGAGTGTTGATGTGGCAGCTTTAATTAAAAAATATTCTTAATGAGTTTAGAAACCATAGTACAAAACATGGTTACGGCTAATGAGCCAGAGGCAAATATTGCTAAGGTTATTAAATATTATAATCAAATCAATAGTTCCCCTTTAAATCAAATTGAAGAAGTAGAAACTGAAACTCAAATTACCGAATGTGAAGGAGAGGGTATGGTGTGGAATGAAGCAGAAGGGAAATGTGTGCCTGAAGCAACTGAAATATCACAAATAGATATAAAACCCACAATACAGCCGCAACAAGTGGAGTTGCAAGAATCTGAAATATCACCAACAAGTACTGCTGATAGCACAGTTGAAATTGATGATCAAACAGAAACAGAAAAACTTGTAGTTTCTACTGACCCTAAAACTGGAGGGAAAGTTCCAACAAGTACTAATTTTTATGGTGACCCTGATGAAAATAATATAGAAAATAACACTAAAGTTACTGAAAAAATCGTTACTCCTGCTGGAAAATGGGGACCAGGTAGTGAAACTATAAAAGAATTAGGTTTTACTATAGGAGATAAAAAAAGAGATATGAACTCTTTCCATGATATAGTTTTGACAGGCTTAAACAATCCTAAAGTATTACAAGAATTAAGTGGGAAGAGTGATTTAAGTTATATTGACCCTAATAATTTAAGAAATGTCATTTTAGCTAAAATAAAAGATGAATATCCTGATGGTTATAATAATTTAACACCAAAAGATATTGATGCGGTAACTTTAAACGCTGTAGACTTTGCTATTTCTAATAAAAAAGAAAAAGATAATGAAGAATATAAAAATGTTAATTTTGAAGTAACTGATGATGGTGTAGTACCTTTAGGAGAAGCAACTACTTTGGCTTTTGATTTAAATCAACAAGAAATTGATGCTTTAAATCCAAATGATAAACAAATTTATTTAATTAATAACCAATTAGAAGATCCAAATTTATCTACAGAAAAACGAGATAATTTACAAAAAAAATTAAATCAAATTTACGAAACAACTGATGATACTTATTTTATTGACTCTACTGCAGGTAGGGTTGGAGACCTTAGCGTTGATATAGATTCAGTAAAAGAAAAATATGCTAATACCCCACGAGAACTTTTAAGAGAAGAATGGGATGATATTTTACTTACTAGTGCTGGGTTAGAAAAGTTTGGAAAACAAACTGCAGATTATATTATTGACCAAGATCAATTTAGAGGGTTAAAAGGGTCTCAATTTGATAATATAGAAAAATACTTAAAAGATAAAGGTTATAAAGCAGAGTGGTCAAATGAAGCAGGGAATTTTGTTTGGAAAGATATACCTCTTGATGAAATGGCTACATGGAGTGACTTTTTAAGCAATAAAAAAGATAAAGAATTTGCTGGAAAATCTGTAGCTGCTATTAGAAGAATTAATCCAAATGGAGAAATAGTAAATATTGATCCAGATGAATTATTAAAATTTGAAGCTGAAAAAGCGTCTATATTAGCTGAAAAGGCGGCTTTAAAAGATTTATACTTATTAAATAAAAGACCAAAAGTTACTGCTTGGGATAAAGCAGGGGGTATGGGTAGAAGTCTTGTAGAAGGGCTTGGGGTTTCTAAAAAAAATATAGACAAAGTATTAGGTCCTAGCGCAAGAGAATCAGCTACTATTGCTCAAGAAATTTTAAATACTAAAGGGATAAAATTAGACAAGGATACCGAAGAAGTGTTTGAAGTAGGTTTAGGAGAAAGTTTAGGAAATAAAGCTGCTAATATGGTAGGTTTTGTAGGCGGATTAGTAGGTATACAAAAATATGGTATTAATCCTTTGTTAGCTAGAACGGCTATACCTAAAATATTAAATAAATGGAGAAAAGGCACTTCTTTAGAAAAAATGAAGGCCTTAATGTTTAATGCTGCCCAGGAAGAATTTAAAATGCAAATAATGGGTGCGCCAACTGGTCATGGTGCTGCTTTTACTTTTGCTACAAGTGCAGTTCCTCGTTTAGGGAAATATTTTAATAAACGTGGATATAATCAATTAGAGACTGTTTTAGAGACTATAAGAAGTGGTGCTGGGTTTGCAGTAGGCACTAATGCTGTTGCAGCTTTAGATGGTGTATATGATCAAATAAAAGGTAATAAAGAGTTCCAAACTTCTATGGACGAGCTATACCCTGATTGGAAAGGTGGTTTAAGACACAATTTAGAAGATTTTTTATTAGGGGGAATGTTAAGAATAGGGCATTCTCGTAAATTAGATTATAAAACAAGTAGCAATATACGAAATAATATTATACCTACAGCTAAAAAAAATATAGAAAAAGCACAACACACATTAAGAACTGGTAGGGAATATAAAACTACACAGAGCCCAGATGGAAAACCAAGAATGACTTGGAAAAAAATAAATCAACAGCAAAAAAATAAGCTAGAACAAACTATTGAAAAAAACCAAGAAATTTTAGCACAGGCGACAAATCAATTAGAAGTTTTAAATGGTTATGAACGATTTAGAAATCCAAACACAAGAGACAAAGCGTGGGAAGAAAAAATTATTGAATTACAAGAACAATATCCTGATCTTAATGTTAAAGTTGAAGTATTGGATAATCCTAAAGGTAAAAACTGGGAAAATGGGCAAGCCGCTAATTGGTTAGAAAAACCAAAAGGAGAACAAAATGTTATTCAAGTAAGGAGTGATGTTAATCCAGAAAAATTAATTCATGAAATAACGCATGAATACCAAGTAAATAGGATTGGAGAAAGCTCAAAGCTTAAAAAAGAATTTACTGGCGTAATTAAAGAAGTTTTTAGTGATATAAAAACTAGCGATAAAAGTAATTTATGGAAAGATATTCAAAGAATGTCTAAAGAAGAAAATTGGACTGAAAAAGAATTACTAAAAGAAATAATGGCTTATGGAACAGAATATATAAATAAACCTGAAAATTATAGACAATTAGTTGCTCAAAATGCTTTTCAAAATCTTAAAAATAAATTAGTTAATTTTGGAAAAGAAAAATTAGGCTATGAAGTATTTAATAAACAAAATCCTACTAAACGAGATTTAATTAAAGCATTTTTAGATTTTGGTAAAGGAAAAACAGAAAGCATTTTTGAAATAGTAGAAAATGTTGGTGAAGGAGGAATTTCTAAACCAGGGAATAAAAAAGGAGACAGTACTGTAGAGCTTATAGGAGATACCACTACTACATTGTCTTCTAAAAATTTAGAAAAACAAAATACAGCTAATGAAAAAGATCGTAGGGTTCTTGATAATATAGGAAATAGCCCTGATTTTAAATTTATTATAGAAGGAAAGGGTCCTGAAGGTAAAAAATTATATGAAACACTATATGATAAAATTGATAGATCTACTTTTTCTTTTGCAACTAAAGATGGTAGAAAAATTAATTTAAATGATTTGCCTGGCTTTAATAAAGCAGATTTTATTTCTGAAACTATGGCTTCCATATTGCCAGCTATAAAAAAATTTAATCCTAATATAAATGATTCATTCAATAATTATATTGGAGCTTTTATAAAGAAAAGAAATTATCGATCTGTAGATAAAGGTTTTGACCAAGGGGCACAAGAATATTTTGAAAGAATAAATGAAACAGATTATAAACTAGAGGATCCAACTCCTGAAATAGGGGAAACTATGTCTTTAGGTTCCGGCTACAAAATTTCTAAAGAAATTATAAAAAAAGGAGGTGAAGAATTAAACGCTAGTATAAAAAAGCTTCAAACTAATTTAAATAATATCTCTTCTACTAAAGTAAAAAGCGCTTTTAATAAAACAATTAAAGGGTTTTTAAAAGGAGGTGGTAAAGATATAATATCGGATTTAAAAAAGAAATTTAAAGGTAAGAATTTTATAGAGTATATTGAAAAAAATCCTCAAGAATCTATGGATCTTTTTCTTAAAAATAATAAATTTGCTAAAGGGAAAAATAGAGATAAATGGGAAAATCTTACCCCAAAGCAGTTTGTAGAATATTTTAAAGGGGAAGGGTTAGATCCTAATTTAACACGAGCTCAAAGAACTAATGCTATAGCCGCTAGGAAAAAATCTTTTATTGACGCTATAGGAAGACAGGTGATTGAAGAGCAGCGTGCTAAACTTGAGGGAGATAATTTAGGATTAGAAATTTTAGCTTCT
>PVBE010774476.1_pt1 | contig 11258 bp, 8 predicted proteins | sample 1631181 | NCBI WGS metagenome assembly PVBE01 (sample SAMN08397723, study PRJNA350692) | Marine metagenome, whole genome shotgun sequencing project. | isolation source: water | place: Pacific Ocean | collected 2012-04 | reverse complement strand
TGGTTATCATTCCGCCTTCAACTATTCGGTCGACGTTGACCGATAGGGAACAATCGTCCGTTCCAGCCGTGTTGGCTGGAATGATGCGGACGGATGGATGGTTAGAACGCGACGCCACGGGAGTCGGTTGATGCGTTCGAAAAACACAGGAGAGTTGACACTATGAGTCACCTTTACCTTCTCGGCGGCGCACGACTGATTCAAAAAAGTGCTGGCTTTGCCGGTAGCGACACGAACGCTGACCTGCAGGCTCGCCTCGAGGCCGCTGAAGCTCGTATCAACGAACTTTCAGTTGCTACTAACAATAACTGGCTAAACGATACTCGTTCCGACGAAATCCGCGGCCTCGTACACGACGTTCTTGCTGACGCAGACACACGTGCTAGCCTTCAAGGTTCAACTGCGAACGCTGGCTACAACGGTGGCTTCACAATTAGCAACGACGACGGTTCGTACTCATTGAAGATTAACGGTTTGGTTCAAACTCGTTGGTCTCACGTTGACGACGATGCAGCAGCTCTTGGTGCACAATGGGGTTTCTCCAACGCACGTGAATGGCTGCATTTCTCCGGTACTGTTGCAACTGATTTCAGTTATGACATTCGTCACAACCTTGGTGGCAATATTGTTGATCCAGGATGGGCAAATGCATCATGCGAAATCGCTGAAGGCATCGGTCTTACAATGGGTACCATGAAGTTTGCAAGTAGCCGCGAAGCATTGATTGGTGATGAAAATCAACTTGCAATGGATCGTGACGCTGCATACACAGTGCGTCAAGGCATCGCTCTTGATTGGGCTAGCGACAATCTTGGTTTTACCTTCCAATTCTTCAACAACAACGGTGGTGCTCAAGGTGCTGCTAACATGAGTGGTTACACTTGGAATGCTCGTGCTGAGTATATGGTTGAAGGCACTTGGGATCAGTTTGATCAATTCACCAGTGAAAATGGTGGTGCTGCCGGTACGCTCATTGGTTTCTCCTACAGTGGCAATGACGCTGGTGATGGTGCTGCAACAAACGAAGACCAAAACATGTGGAATGTTGACCTTCAAATGCAATTTGATGGCAGCAACCTCTACGTTTCATACGGCGACTTTAGCGACAGTGCTGCTCCAGCTACTGATTGGAATGAACTTCAAGTGATGTACGGCATCTACCTTGATGACAATTGGGAACTCTACGGTCGTTACATTAACAACAATGGCAACGCTGTTGACGGTTCTGTCGTATCAATTGGTGTAAACAACTACGCCGCAGGTCAAAATGCTAAGTGGACAACAGAAGTCATCTTTGATGACAGTGCGCTTGGTGCAAATACAGACGTTACTACAATTGCTACACAAGTCCAACTTTACTTCTAATCTAGAAGTTTGATTGACACAAATGCAGGCCGGCTCTTTGAGCCGGCCTGTTTTTTTATAGCTTTTTTACATGGGATCTCAGACCCACCCTTCGCGAGGACCCGCACGAAAGGCATTATGGTATGCTCCCCATAGAAAGGTCTACGGATGGATCGATGTACGAAGCAACGGATTGCACTCGTTCTTGCCACGCTTTGCGTGTTTGCAAAAGGTGCTCTTGCTAGTGCGTATTCACCCGAGCTTCCGCCCTCAATCCAAGCTCAACTTGATGCACTTAGACAAAAACTCAATACTGCGGAACGTGTTAACACAGAGGTCCGTTTTGAACTCAACGAAGCACAAAGCGAGCATCAAGAAGATAATTGGTTAACCGATCAAAGACAGGAAGAAGTTGCTCACCTTGTTCGCGAGGTACTCGCCGATACTGACGCACGTACACAATTGCAGGGTCATGGAGCAATGATGGGGTGGTCAAACGGCTTCTTTCTTAGAAGTGCAGATAAACAATTCGAGCTCAATATCAGTGGAATGACTCAAATTCGATATATCACGAGTTGGCGGGGACACGAACCAGAGCCGACGGACGATTTAGACAAGTGGGAGAATGCATTTGGTATGCCTCGAACGAAGCTTATGTTTGGAGGCAACGCATTTGGTCAAGGTTTGGAGTATTACCTCGAGACTGGTTGGGCGACAAATAATCCGGATAACTTAAGCACAACTGACAACAAGATGGTTTTCAGATTATGGGATGCTTGGATAAAGTATCGATTAAACTCTGATTTTGCGATTAAACTCGGGCAGTTTACGATTCCCTTTACAAGGGAGTCCCTTGTGCGAGCGCAAAACCAACTAGCCATCGAACGCACCAATATCGATCACCGTATGGGCCTTGGTCGGTCTACGGGTGTGGAACTTACGTGGGCGTCAAAAGACAGTCGGTTCATGGCAGCATATACCAACGGATCAGCAGCCCTCTACCACGACTTTATCTACATACGGACAGAGCCTCCTAACCCACCATGGGCTGCGATGGGTAAAGACACTTTGTACTCAATTTCTTTACGGTACGAATGGAAGGCACTTGGTGGTTGGGAACAATTCAATCAATTTACAAGCCCTCCCGGAAGTGAAAAAGGGATGTTGATAGGCATTGCAGGACATAGACAGAACATTGAAAAAGATACAAGTATCCCCGCAGGCGGTATTCCTGAAGGAGCTTTTTGGGGTGTTACAGGCGACCTCTCGCTTCAATTTGATGGTGCTTCTGCTTTTTTTGCAGTGACATACGAGCGAGTAACCAATTTTAATCCAACTGTGTTACGTGCGAATTGGCTTGGATTTGTCGCCCAGGGCAGTACTTACATTTCAAATCAAACAGAATTATTTGCACGATGGGAATCTGGTGGGGTGGATATAGATGCCATGCAAGGAAACGATTTGATGCTACTCACAGTTGGGGTTAACCATTACCTTGATGGACAAGACCTTAAGTTGAGTGCCGATTTAGGTTTTAGTTTTGGGGATGTCTCTGCAGTCATGATGAATAGACAAACAGGGTGGCGAACGGATACACACCATATGGACGAAGTAGTTCTGCGCACGCAGTTACAAATGATGTTTTAAGGATACGAACGATGCAAACACAAGTAAAAAGAAAATGTATACGTACGATGACAAAACAATCTCTAGCAGTCATCATGATCGCATATGTATGTGTGGGGGCAGTGCGGGCTGACGACTTTCAACAGCAAATCAATGAACTTAGAAATCGTATTGATGCGGTACAAAATGACACTGCTGAAATGCGAGAATCACTCGGCGAACTAAAAGCAAAACAAAATCAGACGTGGCTCACGCAAGAGCGTTCTGAAGAAATGCGCTTTCTCATTCAAGACGTATTAAACGACGCTGATGCTCGCGTGTCATTGCTCGGCGATGGTGTACTTGGTGGTTGGTCAGACGGTTTTTTTCTTGCAAGTGGAGATGGGCGCTTTAAACTTAATATTGGCGGACTCATTCAAGAGCGATATATTCTTAATTATCTACGCGTTGGCAGTGGTTCCAATTCGGACAGATGGCGTGGTGGATTTGAAAACACTCGCACACGCTTTAGTTTCAGCGGACATATTTTTGATAAAGACACGACTTTCTTAGTGCAAGCAGGTTTTGGTTGGCTTGATCCAAATTCGTTGGCATCAGACCAATTTGTTCAAATAAGTTCACGGCTTTGGGATTCTTGGGTGAAGTTCAGACTCAGTGACAGCTGGTCAGCCAAATTTGGTGTATTTATGCTGCCGTTTACGAGGGAATCGCTGGTCTCAGATAAATACCAATTAGCGGTCGATAGGTCACTAATAGATTACAGAGTTGGGCTTGCAAGGTCTCAGGGTGTAGAGTTCACTTGGTCAAGCGGAAACAAGCGGGTATTTTTAGCCACGACAAATGGATCCAATACGCTCACAAGTATCATCGCTTCAAATAATAACCCCACCCCTCCTTGGCCTGCGCTTGATAGTGACTCGGAATGGTCAGTGACCGCACGTACAGAATTTTTACTCGAGGGAAGTTGGGAGCAATTTAACCAATTTACTTCGCCGGTTGGAAGTGAAAACGCAACGATGTTTGGCATTGCGCTACACGCTCAAAATCAAGAGCGCAATAATTTAGGCGGAGCCAAACGAGATCAAGTCGGCATTACTGCTGATTTGTCAATGCATTTTGATGGAGCGACGCTGTTTGCCTCTGGAACATTTCACAATCAAAAGAATGTAACGCCCACGGCGCCAAACGTCGATTGGCTTGGGTATGTGGTTCAAGGAAGTACCTACATGACAGATACAACCGAAGCGTTTCTTCGTTTTGAAGGGGGGGGTGCGATGCTCGATGACTTAGGTGGAGATACCGTTCAAATACTAACAGCGGGAGCAAACTGGTATCTTGACAAACAGGGTCTCAAAGTTACGTGTGATTACGGTTGGAGTATTGGCAAGATTACCCCAGTGATGGACAACTGGATGGTCGGCTGGCGACAATCGAATAACCGAGATGCACAGTGGCTCTTTAGGACACAACTTCAGTTATCGTTTTAACGAATCACGACTGTGGAAACGCCTTCGGCGAGCATTTCATAGACCTGCGCAACATCGTCGGAACCCATACGAATGCAGCCCATAGATGCTTGCGTACCGATAGTTTCTGGTTCAATCGTGCCATGTATGCCAAGACCAGAAAGGTCCTTCGTTCGTTCTTCTATGCCCTCTAATCCAATCCAGCGTTCTCCGATAGGGTTAAGCGGGTTGTCAGCGCTGTAGAACTCGCGAGTTCGTGGGTTGACCCACGTAGGATTTAAGAGTTTTGAATTGTTGCGGACTTTGAATAAGCCAGTAGGTGTGGAGTTAAACTCTCCAAGCCCAACGCGGTAAGAACGAACAAAAACTTTCTCGTTGCCATCACCTTGAAACACATCAATCCTATAAGTGTCTTTGTCTACAGTTGCGTGGAATGGTCCTGTGATTAGTTTGATATTTTGCCCGGGTCGAATGCTTGAAGCACGTTTGATGCCGTTGATACGTTGAATGAAACGCCAATTGACCTGTAAACCCATTTTTTGAACAATACCACTGAGTGTATCGCCACCTCGAATAATGTATTCAAGGGCGAATGGATCATTCGCTACAATTTCTTTGGAAAAGACAAGCGTGTCTGAAATGTCGGTAAGAACACCTCGCGCTTGTGCTGCTTCACTTTCTGTGAGTGTTCCACTTCGAAGAAGTGCAGAGAGTTGTAATCTTGCTGCAACAAGTTGTCCATTGTCAAGCAACGAAAGACCTTCCTCAAGATTAGCCGAGGTAGTCGCAGCAAGAATAATTGGCTTTGAAATAATCGGCTCTATTTCGGTTGCCGCCTCATCAACCACTGCAACAACTGGTTGCTTAAGAATTGGTTTTGGTTCTGATTTGGGTTGTGTCTTTTGAACGATTACGGGTGGTGTTGCAATAACCACTGGTGTTTCATCAGGTTCAATAACGGGAATTTCTGCTGGTGCTTCAGTTACTTCTATCAAGTCCTCGACAGTTCTGTTTGGCCAGAGCATCCAAGTAATGCCGACTGCTGCAATAATTACGATGAACCACGATAAGCCACGTCGACCCCGTTTTCGTCTGTACATGCTGCCGCGACGAACAGAGGAGAAACCGCCTTGACTTGGTAATGCCATGCATGGAATTGTAACGAGTATGGGAAGCCGTGGTTAGCCAATGAAAACATTTGTCGGCGTAATGACAGCGGTCATCAATTGGTCGTGTGGCTCCTTTGGAACCGTATCAACCAACTGCTCATCAAAGCAAACACCGATGACGATAGGGGGTCTATCACGACTAATAAAACGATCGTAATACCCACCACCTCTCCCAAGGCGGCCACCAAGCGTATCGAACCCGATTCCTGGAACGATAATTACATCGATACAGTCTGACGGCAGAGGGTGTCTTTCTTTTGGTTCTTTGATGCCGTGCCCAGAGGTAACAAGATCATTTGGTTGAAGCGAGGAGAGCAATCCGCCGCGCATGGTGTGTTCTTCCCAGTTTATGAGTGGGACGCATACGGTTCTGGACTCATCAATCCACAATTCAATCAATGGCATGAGGTCCACTTCATCTGGCAGTGGAAGGAAAACGAAAATGGAATCAGCGTGGATAATCGATCCCATAGAATTAAGTTGCTTGCAAATAGCTTGACTTGCGGCTTGTTTTTCAACGGTGGTCATTGCCGCAACTCGTGCTTGAAGATGTTTCCGAAGCTCGATTTTGTTCATGGGAAATACGTTGCTGTTATTGTTGGTAGTTGCGTTGGGTCATGGTCGGTGGGAGCTAGAACAGAACGTTGGTGTTTCACATCGTCTCTTGCTTGGACAATTGCATCATATGCATCGCGAGACTTTGGAGCTCGCGAAAGGTAAATAACAAGTTGACTTAACACGAGTTGACATTCTGGCATTCCAACTCGTTCAACGATGGTCCATGCTGCTGCTGCTTGTTCCATTGCACGAGGGTCTGCTAGCCCAATGTCTTCACTTGCAAAAATGGACATACGCCTTGCGATAAAGCGTGGATCTTCACCAGCTTCAAGCATACATGCAAGCCAGTAGATTGCGCCATTTGTATCGCCAGCGCGAACGGATTTTATGAGAGCACTTGCATGATCGTAATGACCATCGCCATGTCTGTCGTATCGCACAGCTTTTTTCTGTATCGATTGTTGTGCGATTTCTAAATCAATGGTTGAACCACAAGAACTTCCAATAGCAATTTCTAATGCGTTGAGGGCGCGCCTCGCATCTCCGTCGGCAACTTTTGACCAGTGATGTATTGCATCGTCTGAAATCTGAACATCAAGTGTGCCCACGCCTCTTTTTTCCTGAAGCGCTGCACGTAGTAGAGTTTCTATTTCATTGTTTGAGAGCGGCTCAAGTTGAAACATTGTAGAGCGACTTATCAAAGCGTTATTAACGGTGTATGCAGGATTCTCGGTCGTTGCGCCAATTAGAATGATAATTCCTTGCTCTACCGCTTGAAGTAAGACATCTTGTTGACTGCGACTGAAGCGATGGATTTCATCTAAAAACAATATAGTTCTGCCACCGTTTTGTTCAATGCGACTACGCGCTGCATCGATGATTTGTCGGATGTCAGCAACGCCAATCATCGCTGCGTTGAAGGATGCGACATGTGCCTTGGTTTCGTTTGCAATAACGTGCGCCAGCGTCGTCTTTCCAGTACCGGGAGGTCCCCAAAATATTGCTGAGCTCAACGTGTCGCTAGTAATCATTCTTCTTAGAAGGTTGTTTTGTCCAAGAATATGCGACTGGCCAACTACTTCGTCCAACGTTCTAGGTCGAAATCGATCAGCAAGTGGCCTGACCCCATCGCGATGTTTCTGGGCTTCGTCTGAAAAAAGATTGGGCATTTTTAGATTGTAAACGCTACATCGCGCTCCGATAACAAAACGAAGTTGGATATTTTTTTCTCACTTGAGCAGTTGTGGTGTATTCTTCACACTGTATGTGTGGAATTGTTGCGTATATTGGATCGAAACCAGCGAGAGAGCTACTTTTAGAAGGACTCAAGAGACTGGAATATCGCGGTTATGACTCGGCAGGTCTTGCAGTCATAAATGGCAAGGTAAAAGTTGCCAGATCAAAGGGGCGCGTTGCGGGCCTAGAAGGCATGGTAGTGGACGACGCGACCTTTGATGGAACACTCGGTATCGCGCATACAAGATGGGCAACCCATGGCGAGCCCTCTGAGCGAAACGCGCACCCGCAAAGAGACGACGAAACAAGTGGGCACGGTATTCATCTTGTACATAATGGGATTATTGAAAATTATGCTTCACTGAAACAATATTTGAGTGACAAGGGTCATGTATTTACAAGTGAAACTGACACGGAAGTATTGGCGCATTTAATTGGCGAATTGTACGACGGTGATTTAGAGACAGCGGTGCAATCTGCGCTTCGGGAAGTGACCGGCGCGTATGCAATTGCAGTTGTGTGTGAAGAGGAGCCAGACGTATTAGTTGTGGCAAGAAAAGGTTCGCCGCTCATCGTTGGTGTTGGAAAGGACGAGTACGTTGTCGCATCTGATTCAAGCGCAATTGTTGCGCACACAACACAGGCGTTTTTATTGGATGATGAAACAGTTGCACGTCTTACTCGTGACTCTTTTAGAACGACTACTGTTGACAACGTTGAATTAACGCCAGAAATACAAGAGTTAGAATTTACGCTTGAACAAATAGAACTTGGTGAATTTGAGCACTTCATGTTGAAGGAAATTCACGAGCAGCCAGACACATTGCGCACATGTATTCAGGGAAGAGTTGACGCGTTAAATACGAAAATTGTTCTTGGCGGAGTTGCAGACTTTGAAACAGAATTGGCGAAAGCCAAGCGCGTTTTACTTCTTGGACAGGGAACAGCGTTACACGCTGCCATGATAGGTGAATACTTATTTGAAAAGCTCGCTGGTATTCCAACAGAAGTGGAGTTTGCAAGTGAGTTTCGATACCGGAATCCAATCGTCGAGGAAGACACAGTAGCAATTGCTGTGAGCCAATCAGGCGAGACCGCCGATACGCTTGCAGCAGTGCAAGAAGCAAAGCGAAGAGGCGCGCTTACTTTTGGCGCCGTGAACGTAGTTGGTTCCACTATTGCTAGGGATACAGATGCGGGTGTGTATTTGCGAGTTGGTCCAGAAATAGGCGTTGCTTCAACAAAAGCATTTATTGGGCAAGTTGCAGTTCTGACTATGCTTGCAACTTATATCGGAAGGCGGCACCATCTTGGTCGTGAGGACATGTCAGAATTGCTTTCCTCTCTTGAACAAATTCCGGATCACATCGGCACTGTGTTAGCGCAATCTGATCACATCCTTGAAGTTACAAAAGGTGTTGTCAATAGAGACAACTGGTTGTTCCTGGGGCGGGGCACGAATTACCCCGTTGCACTTGAGGGCGCATTGAAATTAAAAGAAATAAGTTACATCCACGCCGAAGGTATGCCTGCAGCGGAGATGAAACACGGTCCCATCGCATTGATTGACAAGGGCATGCCAGTTGTGATTGTTGCAACAAGGGGGAGCCAGTACGAAAAAGTTATTGGCAATATGGAAGAAGTTCGATCTCGTGGCGGGCACGTGATTGCTGTAGCGACCGAGGGAGACGTTGAAATACAGAAACATTGCGACGATGTTTTTTATGTTCCAGATGTTCCAGAGCCGCTACAGCCACTTTTGACAGTTATTCCGTTGCAACTCCTTGCCTATCACGCTGCTGTGCTTCGTGGCAAAGATGTAGACAAACCGCGCAACCTCGCGAAATCAGTCACGGTGGAATGATTTCCAACGGTGGATTTATAGAAATTAATTCTAGATTTAATTTTGCCCTGAGTCGTATGTAGACATTTTGAGGCGGATGGGTGCGGTGTATTCAAGAAATATAGCGCCAATTAGGGCGGCAATTGCCAATGGCGCTGGAAGGGCACCTGCCCCTATGAGTAAGGCAGCCATACAGAGTTGGGAAACGCCAGAATCAACAAGTGGAATAGCCAAACGCATAGCGTTGCCACTCTTGCGACCACCTAGGAGCCCCAACCCGATCATGCCACCAAGCCAACGTGCATCAGCACAGAAGAGAATCACAATGAGTATTGGCCAAAACTCTAGATTAACAAGTGGATGGATAAGTACAAGAGAAGTTGTCATGACACTCGGAATGGCTGCATAGTCAACAAAAATATGTAACCAGCGCCACTGCTTAATTGGGACAATCCAGAGTAACGGCAAGAGGAGTATTGGTATCATCCAGACAAGTGACATTGCTCCTTGCACTTGCCAAGCAGCATAGATTGCAATTGCACCAGCAACGACCCACGCAATTCTCCCACAGCGCAACATGAGTAAAGACCCGTTTTGTTCAGAATTGTCGGCAGCTTTTTGCTCCCAGGTTGCAAGTGTCCATGGACCAGCCCCCAGGCATGCTCCAAGCGCCAATGCGGGTGTTAGCCCAAGATCGGTAATCCAGAAAATCATCAGCGCAGTCAAGCCACTTGGAACAATGGCAGCCCAAACACCGACTGAGAGTGACATTGCAGGCGGAGCAGTGCCCCTTGCTCTACATCGCATACTCCCACTTAGAAGAATCAAAACAATGAGCACCATCGAATAATCCCGAAGTGTTCTTTGTTCCTTCCACTTGGCAACGTCCCATTCTTCTTGGAGAAGTGACAAATCGTAATGATAATCGGCTCGCATCTGCAGAATGCTCGTGTCGTCGACCCCAAGTGTCGTTGCTGCGAGAATATCCGTTTGTTGCTGCCTTTCAAGTCGAACGTATTTTTCATGTTCAAGTGTTCCTCCCTGAAAAATCCCCTCCCAGTATTCTGGGGCAACAGATCCAAAGATGGCGGGACCCAACAATACGCCGCCAATAACACCACCAAACATCGCCCACCCCCTGATTTTTGTTTGTTTGAGAATGTACGCAAAGATTAGCGGTACGAAAAGCAACAAAGTATGTTGGACGGTACTATTGATAAGGAGCTCTTGCATCGATTACTCTACTTCCTATATGGAAACAATTGCGACATCTTGGCAATGTGGAAAACGCGTATTATCGTTGGAATCGCCAATTATTGTTGGTATTTTGAATGTAACACCAGATAGTTTTAGTGATGGTGGGGATTATGCCTCATTAGAGGAGTCGGTAAGCAGGGCAGAGGAAATAGAATCAGAGGGTGCAACTATCATTGATATTGGTGGTGAATCTACTAGACCTGGCGCAATACGAGTTGGCGCAGACGAGCAAATACGCCGAGTTGTTCCTGTTATCGAAGAAGTTCGAAATAGGAGCGATGTGCTTATTTCTATTGATACAACTTTGTCACAAGTCGCTGCTGTTGCTATAGATGCAGGCGCGACAATAATCAACGATGTCTCGGCAGGTATGGAAGATGAGGAAATGTTTCCACTTGCACGTAGGACAGGGTCGGGTTTAGTGTTAATGCACCGGCGGTTACCTCCTGAAATGGATAATTACTCAAACGAATACGAACAAGAACCAGACACCGAGGATGTCGTTCAAGATGTCATCGATGTACTTATGGATCGAGTATCGACTGCAGTTGAGCGCCATGGAGTGCAGAAAAACACGATTGCACTTGACCCAGGCTTAGGTTTTGGTAAGAGTGTTACACAAAATTGGCAACTTGTACATGAAATAAATCGTATTACAGAACTGGGATATCCAGTTTATGTCGGTGCGAGTCGCAAAAGTTTTATTGGAGCGAATGTTGGGTTAGACATACCAAAATTACGAGATGAGGCTTCTGTAGA
>PVBE010269806.1_pt1 | contig 11258 bp, 17 predicted proteins | sample 1631181 | NCBI WGS metagenome assembly PVBE01 (sample SAMN08397723, study PRJNA350692) | Marine metagenome, whole genome shotgun sequencing project. | isolation source: water | place: Pacific Ocean | collected 2012-04 | reverse complement strand
TATAGGTGTCAGGGTTGACACACTCCGTATCAACAGGGAAAAAAAATGAGAATGGCTCTCAATAATTATTTCCCAACTCAATTTCAGAAAAGTAATATCTCTCTCTCTCCTTTCGGAGAGAGAGATATTAAAAGTGGGGGTTGACAGGTCAAAAATTTTGATGATACACTTTCTGGAGTTGGTTCTCACACTCCAACACACAATCCTAAGTATCTAGGGCATGACCTATGGAACTTGGGGTTTTCTTTTAGTGTGAGTAGTTAAGGAGTTAGTATGGAAGTATATATATATACAGAACTATACAAAGCAATATGCTATGAAGCAGAAATGGTTTTTGGCATTAAAAATTTAGAACTTAGTGAGATTACTCCACTAGGTAATGATAAGTATAGGCTTGAACCTGAGAATAGAAAAGGGTTTGAACCTAGTTATGTAGATGTAAAAGTCTATGAAAAGGAAGTAGCAGTATGAGTAACGCAAAATGGGCGTCAGTTCCAATTAACAAACAGGAATTTATGTCAATAGGAAAGAATGAAAAGGATTGGGAACAGTACCTAATCAAAAAGAACCAAGATGGCTCTACAATTTATGTAAGGAGACAAGTATGAGTACATTAGGAGAAAGACTATCAGTAGTAGCAACTGAAAATGCAAAACTACATATAGAAATAGATAAATTATCAGAGAATAATGCTGATGTAAAAAATCTAGTAGAAACTGATGACTACAAAAGAACTAAATTAGTAACTAGCGATAATGCTTTAAGGGGGTATAACTAGTGAGTAAAAGAAAATATGATATTAGAGCAAAAAAACAAGGAATTGTGAAATATCAAGGGGATTACAAAAAAGGAAAAAACAAAAGGGAGTTATCATCATGATACTTACAAAATACAAACAAAATCTAAAAGTAGTTGGAAATTATATTTATAGCTATGATACTAGGGTTGCATGGATTGACCGATATTCTGAAACAGTCTATATAGCCCCTGCATACTATAAGCATTCTAGGACTACATCAAGACACATTAACTATGTAGCTAATGAACTTGGTTATCCAACTAAAGTTTATTACTACAATGAATTACCAAATTAAAAAAAGGAGATACTATGACTACAGATAATATAGAACAAGACATAAAAGATACTATAAATAATATAGATGAATTAGAAGTAACTGAAGAACTACTTGAACTTAAAATGGTAGAAGAACCTAGTTATGATAGGCATTTTACTAAATTTGCAAAGGAATTTGTAAAAGACATAGGAAAAGTATGGATAGATAAAGGTAGTGGGAAAAGGCGACCTAATATACTGCTATATGGACAAGCAGGTACAGGTAAATCTGAATTAGCAAAAGCATTACATAATGCTAGTCAGAATGGAAACAGACCTACTAGCGAACTATATAGAGTGAACTTTTCGGCTAGTTCAAACCCAGAAGATTTAATAGGACACTTAATGCCCTATGAAACTGAAAAGGGTACTATAGGATTGAAATTTGTAGATAATATACTATATCAAGCAGTAGATACAGGTGGAATGTTTCTTGCTGACGAGCAGAACAGGGCAACTAGCGAAGTTCTTACTAGGATATTTGGATTATTAGATTACTCTGATGAATTAGTAGTTTTTGAGAACAATGAAGTTCTACCTGTACACCCTAACTTTTGGTATATAGGTACTATGAACCCTGTTGGTAATGGATATACAACTCAACAAATGGATAAAGCATTAGAGCAAAGATTTACTATGAAACAAGAAATAGGTTTTGATAAACCTGTAGTAGATGAAGAAGCTATGGCTTATGGCATACTAGGTAAAGATAAGGAATTTACCGAAAGAATGTTATCTTGGGTACATACTTTAAGAAATGAAGGTAATAATACTATGATTTCATCAAGAGAGTTGTCTGATATATCAACTATGATTTCTTGTGGATTACCTATTAAAAAAGCCATAGATTACACACTATCTAGTTCTTATACTAACGAACAAGTTAAAGATATGTATTCAACTGCTTTAATTAAGTTTAGAAAAGTACAAATTCAGGATTAGTTCCTTACTAACTCCCATAGTCATTCCCTGTTGGACTATAACTAACAGGGATTAATTAGAAATAAAAGGAGAATAACTATGACTACATTTATAAGAAAATACAAAGTAACTATGGAACTTTCACCTATCATAGACCAAATAGAAATACCAGTAGAAGTAAAGAAAGATGGCGATTGTGAAGAACAAAAATGTGGAGTATGTTTTTGGGAACATTCAGAAGAAGCAAGACAGGAATTTATAGATAATATAGATATAGATGACTATATAGAAAGTGCAAATATAGTTGTGGTGGCAGATGTAGACGGAGAACTTAAAGATGAACATGGAGAAGGTCTAATAGACAATCCAAGAGAAATTAGGTTAGAAATACAAAAAGAAAATAGAGAATATAGGCAATTAAAAAAAGGAGAAAACTATGACTAATATAAATGATAATAATAATTTTTGGAATGACGAGATAGATGATGAATTACCTAGTTGGCTAAGTGCTTGGGAGAGTGGTTCTGTGTTTGGTGGTCAATCTAGTTTTTTAGATGATATAGATGAAAGAGAAAGCATATTCGGTAACTATGCTAAATTTGTAGATAAAACAGATGGGCATGGAAATTATAGATATGCAGATACAGGTAAAAGATATTCAAATCCTATAATAAGTAATATAGATGATTTATTTGGAAAAATTAATCTAGGTAATTCATCAGATAATGTATTAAATTTTTCAGATACTAAAAATACATCATACTCACTAGGTAGAGTTGCTGACCAAACTAATGGAGTAGATTTAAGATACAATTTGCTACTTAAAATTGCTAGAAACTATGAAAAGTATGTTGCTTTTGCTTTAGCTATGAAAGTTATACCTACATGGACTGATAGTCTTAGGTTAAGCCGTATCGCTCAGAAAGATAACTTTGATACTACTATACTACCTATAACTAAAGAAAAGTATGCTCAAATGTTTAATGAAAAAGAACATTCTGAATTAAATATACATAATCAAGACACAAATACAAACTTATCCCATAATATAGAATATCCTACTGTATTCAAAGATTTTATATCTACTATAAGTAATTATAGGGCAGATGTAGAATATAATACAGGATTAGATATTTCATTATTACCTGTATTTATGGCTAGTTTAAATGCAATTATTTCTCAGCTTGGAGATAGCTATAAATTAATAGATCAAGATATTATTAATGCTATAGATGATTGTGATAATTATATAGTTGATAGTGATAGTGGTGTTAAACATTTTGGAAAGTATTGGGTAGGTGGTTATGACACAATAAACGGAAGTAGGCGTAGAACTGCTAGTATACTAAAACACACAAACTATTTTGGTTTAGACCATGATCAATTATTAGAAATGTATACTAAACTATCAGATCACTTTATTTCAAAATATAATAATAAATTTAATAAAGAAATAAATAGTAGTGATAATCCTATTGAACATTTACAAACTTGTATAAATTTATCTATAGATTGGCAAAAAATATGGCAAGACTACCTAGAGCAAAGCCATAAAAAAAGTCCTAGTGAAGATAAATTTGATAGCATACTAAAGCAAATTTCTATGGATAGTAGGAAAGGTTCAGTTATGTCTGAAACTATGGGTAGAAAAATAGGTAATAACGCTACAGAAATGCTAGATGATGTAGTAGAACAGACAGAAAAAGAAAGACTAGAAAATAAAGCTATAAATAAGAAAGGAAAGTCTGCATCAAGAAATAGCAAAGGTTTCAAAGATAGTAGTGTCTATCATAAAGACTATGATGTTTCAGACCACATTGTGCCTTTACTTGACATACCAAATGAACAATTAATACCTAGTCATTCATCATCTAAAATAAATGCTATATTAGATGAACACAAAAGAATACAATATGGCGAAAAACTAGGTAAAATTGGGGATATAACTAACAAAGCATGGAAACTTAATTTAGGTAATACTAGAGTATTTAAAGTAAAACCTAGAACAGAAGCAAAAGTTAGGCTAGTTATAGACATAAGTGGTTCTATGGGAAATACACGTAGAGAAGATAGTGCTTTATCTAGTGCTTTTAAAATTGCTAATGGTATACAAAAATGCTTCCAAGATGTAGAAACTTATCTATGTGCAATAGAAATCAAAAGAAACTTACTACCTAAAGATGTAACTGAAAATGCTACTGATTTTAGGGGCGATCCACAATCATACTTTGAAGGTATAGGAAAGATACCTAATCATACTATGATAGATTCTGAGTATTATGGGGAGAGTGGTAATGGTTGGTCAAGAGTATCTAGTACCCCATTGTGCTTAGGTGTACAAGAAATGAAAAATAGTTTAGTTGGCTCTTATGATAATTCAGTAGGAATAATAATTACTGACGGATACCCTAATGATAGCGTACCTAGATTAGATGGAACTAATAAATATTGTGATTGTGCAGACCATAGTAAAGATTTATGCCATGAACTATATAATGCAGGAACTAGATTTGGAGTAATAAATATAGATCAATATGGTAGTTATGACTATGGTATTGCCCCTAGTGATTGCACAATAGATATCACTAATGTTGATGATGATATTAAAAAAGTCAGCAATTTATTTAATTGGTTATTAACTAGATAAGAAAGGAGAAATTATGAAATGTGCTTTATGTAATAGTAATATACTAGGACATGGACATAATGCTCAACCAATCTCTAATGGTAGAGCATGTGATAGTTGCAATACTGATGTAATTATTAGGAGAATTAAGGATATGAATAAACCTGATACTCCTGATATAGATAGTATTGCAGAAAGAAATAGAGAAAATTGGATAAATTAATAATTAATAAAGGAGAATAATATGAAATGTACAGTATGTACTCAACATAGACAAAACCCAATTCTGAAAAAACTAAGTGATACAGGATATCCTATTCATCATGTATGTATAGCAGAATACTTTGAAAAAATTGGAGAAAAAGATATGGACACACTATGTGATACTTTTAATTCAGTTCACATGGGATATGTACTAAATTTAGTTCAGCATAGTAATCAAGAAGGAATAGATATAGATGTGCCTAATCCTACAGAAGCCCCACCTATAGTAGTTTGGGCAGAAAATTCTGATAAAGAAGCTAATGGTGGTATGTTTTTACTAGGTTCTAAATTTGGTAACGGAGAACCTGTAGATCATGATGAACTAACCTACGAACTATATTCAAAATTAAAAGAAGTACCTAGTCAAGCATATAGTATGGCATACAACGCTACTATGAACCAAGTAAATGAAGATAGTATTCAATCTCAATTTGAGAAACATAATATTAGTGAAAGTGATTGGGAGAACTATAGCCATGATAAAAAACTAAACACTATAAAAAAGTGGTTTGGAAAACCTAGTGAAATGCGAATGGAAGATTACATAATAAAAGGAGACGCTATAGTAATTCAAGGTCAACCACTAGGAACAAGTTTTCATTATAGAGCAATAGGGGATATTGGAGAACATAATGGAATTAGATACATTAAGCAATTTAGATTGGAAGATGTAACCGAAGATACAAAAATAAGTCATGAAGAATTTAATACTTTTAAAGATAAAGTAAAAAATCATTTTAATAATGATGATCTTTTTGGAAAAATGAGCGATCAATTCAAAGATTTTGAAGAAGAAATTAATGATGAAGATACGTTTTACTATAACTCTTAAATTAGGTTTAATATAACGCTTAACACATATACCGATCTTCTAATTAGCAGAGTTGTGTTGGTGTGTGTGTTAGTGTATAATATTAATTACAAACATTGGTAGTGAAAGGACTTTTTTTATGCCAGACTTAAACTTAAACGAACTAACTAACGAAGAACTAGCAAAAATGAGAGATGATTTAGGTCAACTCAAGAAAAAATTGCTAGATGATATCAAGAGTGTTGACTTAGTAATTCTACAAAGAATGACTGATAACAATAGCAATGCTCTACCTACTCAGGGATATAAAGTATCAAGAAAAATCACTAAATATGATTATGATATTGATACTCTATATGCTCAATTAGGCGAAATACTTACTCCTGATGAACTAGATAGAATATTTATTAATGTTCCTAGTTACAGGAAAGTAGATGGAACTCAAATCAGGTCTATCATGTCGCAATATGGCGAAGATAGTGAAATAGCGAGTATCATCTTGGCTAATCGTGGCAACATGAACCCAATATTAACAATAAAAAAATTAGACTCATAGTAAAGGAGATTTAAATGAGTGAAAACAATAATAAAAACATAATACCTATGACTTATGGAGAAATGGGTAACTTTGCAAAGATAGTTATGCAAAGCAGAATGTTTACTTCCATACAATCAACGCAACAAGCACTATTAACTATGGTAGCTGGTAGAGAAATGGGTATGGGTTTCATAGAAGCATGTAATTCTTTATACATAGTTAATGGTAAAGTATCTCTACTTGCAGGAAAAATAGGAGAAATGATTAAACGTAGTGGTAGATATGACTATAGGATTAAAGAACATAGTAATGAAATATGTATTATAGAATTTCTACAAAAATCACTAGATGGTTCTAAGTGGGAAAGCATAGGCGAAAGTAAGTTTGATCTTAAAGATAAAGAACAAGCAAAACTATCAGGAATGAACTATGACAAGTACCCTAGAAATATGCTATTTGCTAGAGCATTAACTAATGGGGCAAGGTGGCATTGTCCTGATGTATTCGGTGGGGCAATCTATGAACCTGAAGAATTAGGGGCAAAAGTAGAATATTCTGATGACGGAGAAAGCGTTAAAAGTGTAGAAGTACCCGAACAAGAAAAACCTAGTTGGAAAGAACCTGTTGCAGAAATATCAGAACCAACATCTTCTTCTAGGGAAGAAGATAATTCTATTAACATGGATTTTGAGAATGATGTAGATAGTAATGATTTAGTAATAGACGGAGAAATGGAATATGAACTAACTGTAGTATCTACTGAAAAAGCACAAGACTTAAAAGGCAATCCATATCAAAAGTATGTCTTTGCAGAAGTTCTTATGTACATGGATAAGTATGGCAGAAAGCAAACTTGTGAACCTGAATGGAGAGCAAGTAAAGACGCTTATAGTAAGTATGTAGATATACATGAACAGTTAAAGAATGGCGATAAGGTTTGTGCTACTTTGAAAGTAAATGAAACTAGATGGAAAGGCAGAGATAGTAAGTTCCAAAATGTAGAATCATTTGGGGATATAAATCCTGAATTGCAAGATGAAGTAGAAGAACTAATTGCCCATGTAGAATCTGATGAAGAATATGCAGAAAGAGTGGCAGAAGAAGAACTATGAAAGCAAATAAAATGAGACCTAAGTGTTCTAATTGTAGCTCACTTAATATATACCACAGGGGAATGGGTAAACCTGAACACGAAAGAGAAAGAGTTTGCAGAACTTGTGGGCATATAGAGAATGTGGTAAAGTCTCAAAACGATAACATGAAAGTGTAAATAATTTTTCATTTTCGGTTGTTTTAAGTTTTGATTGGGGGGATTTAGAGTGGTTAGAATGATACGCTCTCTTTCCCCCCTATAATTAATAATTAATACCCCCCTATCTTAATAGTAATAAGGAGATATATATGGATAAATTAGAATATAGTAATATAACGAAAAGCTTAGAAAGTCATGGTTCTGACGAAACAGATTTCAGTAAATACCCAAGACTAAAATCCCCTAAAGAGTGCATTTGCACAGTTACCGAAAACTTAATGGATAATCCTGAATACCAAGTTCAATATAGAACAGGTTGGATTGGTGGAGAATATCCTGTAGGACACCCTGATTTTGGTAAATCAGTAGCATGTGCATGTATATTAGCAGAAAAAGAAGGAACTTTAATTAGTTTACTATACGAACAAAGTGGATTAAGTAGAATGGAGAATATACCTACACTAGATAAATTTGATTACTCTAGTAATACTACACTTAAACAAGCGTATGATAGTGTATCAGCATGGGCATTTTCTAGTGTGCATCAAAAGTGGCTACTATTACAGGGAGACTATGGTTTAGGTAAAACTCATTTATCTAAAGCAGTTACAGTAGGATTATTGCATAATCAAGTACCATGTATATACATAAATGCAAATGAATTTATAGAAACTTGCAAACAAAAAATGGATATAGGAGACTATGACCACTATGTAAAAAGTATAAAAGAAAGTCCTAGATTAGTGATTGATGATATAGGACAAGAATATTCTACTGATTGGACTAAACAAGTTTTTTACAATTTAATTGACTATAGATACTCAAACTACCTACCTACAATGATTACTACCAACAAAGATAGATCTGAATTAGTTTTAGGTTTAGGTGGGGCAATAGTAGATAGAATATTTGATGTAAATATATGTAAGCAAGTACAAGTAAAAGGTACTAGCGTTAGAATGAAAGGATTAGACTAAAAATGAATGAAATAACAAATAATGTATACGAATGCATTGAATGTGATAGCCAAAAAATTATATATGATGTTCGTGTAAATCAATTAATGGATTTTAAGCAAGATTTATTAAGCCAAACTTACAGAATAAGAAGGGATATTTTTATTGATCCTAGACATAAAGATAAGTATGACACCAAGCAAGTAAACTTTGATGATGAATTAATTGGTCAATGTTTAGATTGCGATAAAGAAGTTGGAATTAAGGAGTTTCATAATGGATAGGCAAACTTGGAAAAAATGGGAAAGAGAATGGGCAAACATGCTACCCCAACGTAGTGGGCATAGTAGCGAAAGAATACCTGTTACAGGTAGAAATGATATGACTACCCCTGATATATCCCATCATGATTTTGCAGTAGAGTGCAAAGTAGGTAAGGTACTATCATCAAGACAAGTAAAAGGCATTAGACAAGCAAAAGCAAGTGCAGAAGCAAGTAACACACTACCAAAGAAACTACCTATAGTAGTTCAAAGTCATAAGATAGAAGGCGAAAGAGATATGCTTCATGCAGTAACTATGCCCTATGACGCTTGGGTAAGAATGGCTAGAGTATACTTGAGTAATACCGATAGAATAAACCCACCTGATTTAGGTATATAGTTATGCCAAGATATGAATATATATGTAAAAACAAAGATTGTGAGCAAAAATCTTTTGATGTCTTAAAGACTAACTATGAAGATAGTTGGGAGTATTGCCCACTATGTGGAACTAAAACTAATGAACGCAAAGACTTTTATCAAATTAATTTTACAATGTAGTTCTTTTTGACCACTTTTTCAGAATGTTCCAATTTACCACTAGGACAACTTTTTAATCTACTTTTCGGAATTTCTCCTGATTTTCAGAATTTTTGGCTCTCTTAAATCCCCTCAGACAAGACTTTTCTATATAAATGGTATCGTACTACCCCTTAAATTAAAACAACCTACCCCTGTTGCTTACATTGGTTCTGAAAGGACTTTCGGAGTAGGTTATTCAATTAGTAATTAAGGAGACTATGAATCTCTTAAATACATAATAACATAGTTTATAGGAAAGTGTATCAAAGTCGTGTATTATCGTGGCAACTAATCAGGTTGCCTTGATACTTCTGCCATAAGAACTTCTATATTACCTACTACATCCCAATTAGCACTACGAACTGTACTAGATACAGTAAATGCTTTAGTTACCAATGAGCTATCCCCACCTATTCTATTAAATTGAATTATTAATTCACCTATATCTAGTTTCTTTAAATCGCAAGTACCACCACTAGACACGATATTATCTAGTATTATTTCATTTACTCTTGTTTTACTTGATGTCATTGAATCTAATGGCGAAATCCATAGGCGATCATAAGTGCCGCCTTTCGTCTCAAGTAGGTCTGCCATATAGTTTCCACCACTCACACGCAAATTAGGTTGGGTACTTGTAGCAGTTTGATATATAGATAGTCCGTCTGCCTGGTTATCTTTAATAGTTACTTTATTAGCATTTATATTCTCTAGGTTTAATGTCTTGCAACTATTTCTACTAAATGTCAGTTTACCTACTTCAATCCTAGTTCCATTACCATCTATCAGTATCGCTTCGGTCTTACCACTAGGTAGTGCAGAAGGTTGTCCATTACTTGCGAATGAAGTACCTAAGTTCACACTAGATATATTTAACTTTTCAACTGGAGTATCATTCAAGATTACTCTAAGTGTATTATCACTAGGGTTGTCTTTACGCCATGCTAGTTGTTTTTCCATCTCCTCGCTTGGTAAATTTTGGGGAGCTAAGTATATACCTGGAGACCCATTAGCAAAACTTCTTTCTATTATAATTTCATTTACAGCTACAGTTGCTCCAGTAGCACCACCTATACCTAGTATTGCTATAGCTAGTTGTGGATTAACACCTAATGCCCTAAGTAAACTATATGGAGACTTTACTACATTAAAGAACCTTCTCCACTTTGCTGATTCACCATTTAGATACTCAATCTTTTCAAATAACCAGTCTCTGAATCCTACTATATCTTTATATATAGTTATTGGAGAATAAAGAATTGCTCTTGGAGAAGCCTTGATGCCATTCCAGAGATTTTTTAGGCTACGAATATGTATGGCATAGCCAAAAACAATTAATCCAAAAGATATGCCAAGACTATACCAATAATATGATTGCACAAACTCTAGGTACCCCATGACGCTAGAGTATGTAACTATATAGTATGGAGTTTCAATAGGGGATATAGTCCACCATAGATTAACAGGGTCCATAGTAGTTATTGCAATACCTAGAATACCTAAAGATACACTTAAAAAGGTTATCGCAGCTAATAGGCTGCTGCCAAGTCCTTTAAGAAAAGGAACTATGAAATCTTTAAATGTTTTCCAAATTCGTTTCATCTTGCGTTTAGTTCTCCTATTATTATCATACCTGCTAAACACAAGCCGAGTAAAAAGGTAGAAACATATAGTTTCTTTTTAGTCTTTTTCCTTAAATCTACTTCTTTACGTTTCTTGCTCATCTTATAGCTGAATCAAGAGCATCTAGTGTCTTTTCTATGTAATTCAACTTTGTAGATGTTACGTCTAGTAATCCTCTAAGTTCAATAATACCAGTTGCACCTGAATTATCCTTGACTTCTTCTACTTGGGCTTGGAGAGTTTCAATGTCTTTTTGCATTGTGGCTATGTTAGTTTGCAAGGTAACGTAAGTACCTATGATTGCTACT
>PVBE011023053.1_pt1 | contig 11260 bp, 10 predicted proteins | sample 1631181 | NCBI WGS metagenome assembly PVBE01 (sample SAMN08397723, study PRJNA350692) | Marine metagenome, whole genome shotgun sequencing project. | isolation source: water | place: Pacific Ocean | collected 2012-04 | reverse complement strand
GGAGCGACCTGGAAAATTTCACGCCATCAGGATTGACGAATACGCTTCTTTTGGATATAATTACAGGAAAACCAACGAGTTATCGCTCCGACGACCCGTCGGGGCGAAACGGGCGATTGAACGTTGTAAATTTTTGAATGGGGCGACGAGTCTGACAGCTATGTCAAAAGCGGCCCAGGGAGATCTCGAAGTATGGCCACCGTCAAAGAGGATTTCACGGCATACATCCGCATGGGAAAAGACGGCGACCCCGAACCCGTCGAGTTTGCAGAGGGTGAGGAGGTGTCGATCGTCCAGGAATGGGAGGGAGGGTTGGTCTTAATCAAGAATGATGATGGAAAATTATTCAACGTCAAGAAGACTTTGATTGACCTATGATGCGAATAGAATCCATAGAAAGAACAGTTTGAAACAGCGGCCTTGAAGCGGAATCTGCCGAGGCCGGGGATAACGTTGGGCAGGTCCTGAGGAATGGCTCCATTGAGTCCGTCACAATTTCCGAAGCGCAGTCTATCTGAATTCCGGAGGGCCCTCCGCCGGGCGGGCGGAGCGGTCGTTCCATTTTCATGTTGCGGTCAGAAAGAAGGATATTTGTTCAATGTCGAGAGGAAGGATCAAAAGACTGATTACGGACCGAGGATTTGGATTTATTGAAACGACCCAAGGGGAGGATTTGTTCTTTCACTGCTCAAAACTCCGCGAAATTGAGTTTGCCGACCTTCACGAGAACCAGATCGTAGAGTTCGACGTCGCACAATTCCCCCAAGGACTTCAGGCGGTGAACGTGCGCACGTCGGGGTCCGATATCGATGAATCCCAAATCGACAACGGCTGGTCCGCCACCGTCCCCTCTCAATCCGGCTGGGAGGAGGAAACGGAAGAACAGCCCGATTCTTTCGAGGAGAACGCCCTGACACCGCGCGAACAATTGATGATCCGCCTCGCGGTCAACATCACGCGGAGTGCGGAAGGGGCCGTTCGGGACCAATTGGACGCCGCGCGGCAGTTGGGGATCGACAAGGCGACCTTGTCGGCGGTGATCGATTGGGTGAGCAAGGCCAACGCGGACACCTGCCGGGCGGTTACGGCCGAAAACCTGTAAGCTTCGCCGTCCCCGAGTCCCGTCTGCTCCATGATGCTTTTCAGGGACCGCCGTCTTCCCGTCCGCAAGAGGAGCCGTCATGGAAAAAGAGATCCTGGGACGGGTCGCCAAGATCCGGTTGGCCGAAGGGAAAGAGAAGTGGGAGGTCTGGGCGGACCTCTATGAGGACGGCGGGAAGCCTTCCGATGGAGAGGACGCCATCGAGCGGGAATTTTTTGGGATCGGTGATGACCGGGAAGAAGCGGAAGAGATGATCGAGGTCCTCATCATCAACTACCTCAAGAAAAAGTGGAAAAAAAAGCGGCTTCGAGGGCCGACGGATTAAATGGCCTCTTTCCCGCCTGTGACCGGCCTCAGCCGTTCAACCTTACGAGAATCGTTTCAAACCTCGGAATTCAGCGCTGACGCTCTCACCCTGAGGAGAACCCTTCGCCCATGAACGCTGTCCGACATCTGGTCTCTTCCGCCGCGGGAGGCGCCGCAGTCGGGGCGGCAACCGGATCCCCTGAAATTGGAACGGCCTTTTTCATCGCGGGTTGGGCCATCGACCTGGACCACGCGCTGGACTTCAGCCTGAAGTGGGGCCCACGGGAGGCCTTTCTCCGTATGGCCCGGATGGGAATCGGCCCGATCAACCGCCCGGACACCGCCATCTTGTTCCTCCACGCGTACGAGGTCTCCGTCCTGCTCTTCGCGCTCGCGGCCGCTTTTCCCGAGTCGTCATGGATATTGGGCGCGGCCCTGGGACAACTCTTTCACCTCCTTCTGGACCAAACAACGAACTTACGCAAATGGGGCCCCACTTACTTCCTCGGTTATCGGTGGTCGCGCCGGTTCAGACTCGGCCTGTGCTTCCCCGGCCAGACTCCAGACCGGGAGCACCGCGCGCAAACCGTGACGGCCGACCTCGCTTCCGAAAGCGGGTCTCCCTCCTCGCCTTCAGGAAGTTGAACCCCGTCCTCTCCAGGTGCGGAACATTCCGATCTTCTGAAAATGTGTCGGGGTCTTTGTCGGCCGGGGCGGAAAGCGCATTCCGCGCGCCCCCGGCCTCACCGGGGGCTTCGGGGCTCGTGTGAGAAAAGGTCGATGTCGGCGGGGAGCGGCTCGTGGAGGAATGGCCTCGCGTCCTCGCCCATGTAGTCGCCGGCCCGATGTCCGGCCCCGGCAACCTGATACTTGTACGTCACCAGGCCCTCGAGACCCACGGGTCCGCGGGCGTGAAGCTTCTCCGTACTGATTCCAACCTCGGCCCCCAGACCGTAGCGATAACCGTCGGCGAAACGGGTGGACGCGTTCCACAGGACGCTCGCTGCGTCCACCCCCGAGAGAAAGGCCTCGGCCGCCGCGGGTTCTTCTGTGAGGATGGCGTCGGTGTGCCTCGACCCGTGCCGGTTGATGTGCCGGACAGCTTCCGCCAAGTCCGACACCACCCGGATGGACAAAATGAGGTCCAGATACTCGGCGTCCCAGTCCTCCTCCGAGACCGGCGTCACACCCTGGACAACGGCGCGGGTCTTCCCGCACCCCCTCACCTCGACGCCCGCCTCCCGCAGCGCCCGGACCGCTTCGGGAAGAAAATCGGCCGCCGCCGCCTCGTGCACAAGAAGGGTTTCGACGGTGTTGCAGGCGGCCGGATAGTTTGTCTTCGCGTCCAGGAGGATGGCGACGGCCGACTTGCAGCCGGCGGAGCGATCCACGGCCCGGTCCACGTAGAGATGACAGATCCCGTCGGCGTGGCCGAGAACGGGAGTTCGCGTGTTCTCCCGGATGTAACGGACGAATGCATTGCTTCCCCGGGGGATGATGAGGTCCACCAGACCGTCGAGTCCCAGCAGCTCTTTGACCTCATCCCGGTCCTCCAGGATCTGGAGGGCGCCTGTCGGAATACCGCTTGATTCCGCCGCGCGGGCCAGAAGACGGGCGGTGACGCGATTTGTCCGCAGGGCCTCCCGACCGCCCTTCAGAATCACGGCGTTCCCGGACTTCAAGCAGAGCGAGGCGATTTGCGGAACGGCGTCGGGGCGCGCCTCGAAAATGGCGGCGATCACGCCGAGCGGGCAGGTCACCCGCCGAAGGACCAGACCCTCGTCGAGCCGGCAGGCGTAGTCGGCCCGGCCGATGGGATCGGTCTGGCGGCGCACGGCCCGGACGTTTTCCGCCATGGAGAAAACCTTGGCCTCGTCCAATATCAGCCGTTTGAACAGAGACTGGGTCATCCCTCCGGCTCGAACGGCCCGCTCGGCCTCGGCGCTGTCCTCCCGGTTGGCCTCGAGGATTTCCGCCGCGTCACGCTCGATGGCCTCCGCCATGGCGCTGAGCGCCGCGTCACGAACCTCCGCTCCAAGGACAGAGAGTCCCAAAAACGCCTCTTGGGCCCTTCGACAGATTTCCAGGACTGCGCTCACGTTCTCCGAACTCCTCATAAGACCCCTATCCAATGTATCTCATTTCGAGAACCATTTCCAAAATGTCCGGATCTTCCCAAAGGATACACGGAGACTTTAGGCCCGGACGCGCCCGAAGCGCATGGATTTGCCCCCCTCTCACGGCGCCCCACCCCCTCCACGTCGGATCACCAGCGCATCGCGGGGGGGAAATTGAGGCGGGAAAAGGTTTCGATTGACACCTCTATCAATCACCCGTATGGTCTTTTGTAAATATACCGATACATCGAAGAATCGGACATGGGGCCGCGACATAGGGGGAGCTCTCATCACCTGGGATCGGGTGCGTCCGGAGCTCAACATAGGCGCCGCTCCTCCACCGGGCGCCAACGATCAAACTCAAGCCCGCATGACAGCGGATTAAGTGACACAGGCCATTCCGCCCAATCGAATTCCTCTCACGGGCGACGCCGGAGATCCGGATCCCGCATGTCGTCCGTCCGTTCGGATTCCCGGTCCCGATCCAGATCCGGCCGCTCCTCCCTTTTCGGCCGGAAGCGGGTCAAAAGCGGCGACGGCCGCCGCGGACGCCGGGAGTCAGGCGGAAACAGGCTGGTCTACCTGATGGTGATTGTCCTGGTCACGGTGTTCATTGCGGCCTATCTGGCGGGCTGACCTCCATCAGGGCGTTTGTCGTCGCATTCCCTTCGAGAGACTCAGAACCGAACTTCATTTGGGGGGGAAGAGTTTTCCAGACCCGCGCCTTCCTCTGCAAGGAAGCGGAATGCCGCGCCCCTTCAGCCGATGGACAGGTTTTCAGGTCGTGAGAATGTTTGCCGCGAAACCGATGTGAAAAAATCCGGGTTAAGCCGCTCCGGCGCTTTTCCGGCTCTTCAATCCCGCCAGTTTCCGGAATTCCTTCGCCGTCATCGGCTCCTTGCCGAGGGTCCTTCCCAGCTCGATGGCCTCGCGGACGGCCTCGGCCGTTGTCTCCAGAATGTCGTTCTTGTGGGGATACTTGTAGAGGACGTCCTCCATCCCCACGCGAAGGTGAAGCCCCAGGAGATGGTTGATCGTCGTCCCGTACACCGAGGCGCGCCCGGCATCGCTGGCGATGATGATGGAGTCGGGGTCGATCTCCCGGATGCGGTCCACCAGGAAGGTCATCCCGTCCCATGTCGCGCGGACGTTCGGCATGTACAAAGTCCCGGGAATTCCGGGCAACAGGTGCCAAATGAAAGGTCTATGCAGTATTCCCGTGTCGATGAGGTTGCGCTTGGCGTTCCAGATGCTCGACGCCTCATGAACATCGATAATGCAGCGAACCCCCAGGGCTTGGTAGTACTCCGCCTGAGCCCGCATCGTCTCCGGACGCATCGCGCGAAGCCGGTCCCCCAGCAAGCCCGAAGTCGGGTTCACGATGCAAAGATCGAACAGCCCCTCGGTGACCGGCGTCATGCACTCCTCGAACGTCCGGCCCGTCATGGTTCCCCCGTCGATGACGATGTCGTCCCCATACCGCTCGATGATGGGATCGAGCACTTCGCGGTAAATCTCGGCCCGGGCGGTGGGCCTTTCGTCCCGGTCCCGGACATGTACGTGGATCCCCGAGGCCCCGGCCTCGATGGCGGCAAAAAACGCGTCCCGGACTTCCTCCGGCAGGATGGGCTGCTTCGGGTTCTGGTCCTTGTTGACGAAGCTGCCGACCACGGCGGCGCTCACGAAAAACCTCTCGGCGATGTCCCACGGCTTCTGGACGCGGAAGTCCACGCCCGGGGTCTCCCAATCGGGCTTGTGGGGCGGCGGCACGTCTTTGAACTTCCTGAGGAGCTCCGCGCTTTTCTCCATCTCCCTCTCCCGTCGAGGCCGGTGTCAGGCCGATGTAAGAACTCTCTGCGCCCTCCCGCCGCTTCCGCACGCATGCCGTCGCCGCCGGAAACCGCCAAGGCGCGGTCCGCGGCCGGATCATCCCCGCGGGTGCGCCCGGTCCTGCGCGGACATCTTCGCACAGCCGTTAATCGAGGGGCAATAAATCCAGGAAGGGCGGGAGGCCCTCGTGCAGCACTTCCCAAGTCCTCCCATCCGGACCGCTGCGGATGATCCGGCCCTTCGGAGACGGCGGGTCCACGCTGGGCGAGATCATCCCGTCGAAGTTGGAATATTTGTGCGGCAACTCGTCTTTCGGATTCGCCGAGGGCCGGAGGTAGGGGCTGATGGAAAGGATCACACCGCCCGGCGCCTCGGGGTCCGGCATGATCTTCGGGCAGGTAGTTCACGGTGGGCAGGTGGACGCCCCGATGGGGGAGCGTCCAGGTCTCCCCCCCGTCCTCGGTCCGAAGGAGGATTCCCCCCGTGCCCATCGGGACGTGCCAGTCGCCGGGCACATAGGGATACGCGACGACGTGAAGGACCTCGGGCCGGACCGGATCGATGCACATCCGCCAGGTGTAAATTGGGTGCATGTCCCGGTACCGGTACTCCCAGGACTCCCCGCCGTCCCTCGTCCAGTAAACGCCCGGCCGGTGGGTGGAAGCGAAGCCGGTGCTGACGTACAGGGTGTCCGGGTCCTCGGGATGCATGATGACGACGTGCGTATCGCGGTTCACGTCGTCCGTCATCGGTTTCCAGGTCTGCCCGCCGTCCCGGCTCTTCATCAAGCCGCCCATCTCCACCGTCGCGTACAGCGTGTCAGGGTCCCGGGGGTGGAAGGCGAAGGAGACGAGCCGGGGATCATGGGGCGGCGGGGGAAAGCACCAGTACTTGGAGCCCTCGGTCTTCCGAAAAGTCTCCACGCGCTCCCAGCGCTCGCCCTCCGGCGCGCGGAAGACGTCCGCCGGCCATGTACCCGCGTACACCGGATAGGGGGGGTGAGGCAAGACGGCGATGCACGTGAACCGGTCGCCGGAGCGGGCCTCGAACTGTTTTTCCCACTGATTGCCGCCATCCCGGCTCTTGTAGACCCGCCCGCCCGCCGTCGCGGCGTAAAGGGCTCCGGGCTCGGGCGAGGCCGCCAGCGCGGTGACCCTCTCGCCTTCCAACGCGACGCGCTCGCAACGGGCATCTTCGGCGGCCCAGATCCCGTCGGCCGTCCCGAGCAAAAAGGTTTTCACCGCACCTCCCCCCCCGCGATTCCCAGACCGCCGCCCGAATCACCCGGTCCCTCAGAAAAATCGGACCGGCGAGAGGAGGCCGCCTTCGGCGCCCCCTCCTTCCCGCAAGCGAGACGGGATTCGCCTTTTCCTCGAACCGACGCTTCTACATAACGCGAATTTTCCGGCGCCCCCGCCCGGTCAATGCTTCCCCACAAACTCCCGAACCCGCTGATAAAACGCTTCGGGTCTTTCCTTGTAAAAGAAATGGCCGCCCTTGAGGATCGCCAGCTCCGCTTCGGGAATCACCTCGGCCAGCTCTTTGGAAAAATAAGGGGGCGTACAGAAATCCTCCTCCCCCACGATGACCAGCGTCGGTTTTCGGACATCCCCCAGGCGATCGAGTTGATCGTGGGCGATGATCATGTCGATCCGCTTGATCATGATCTCGACGTCGGCGGGGATGGCGGTGACCATCTCACACCATTGGCGGACGTCGTCGTCATGGTCGCGCACGTAAGAGGGAGCGAACAGAAACAGCGCGTTCGCCTGCTGGTACGCCTCGATGCCCGAATCCCGCAAGGTCCGCTTCCGGGCTTCAAACTCCCGACGAAAGAATGCGTCCGTCCTCGCCCAGGAAGAACACACGACGATGGTCCGGACAACGTCCGGGTGGTCCAGGGCCATCACCGTCGCGATGGCGCCGCCGGTGGATGAGCCGACGATGTGCGCCGGGCCGCAATCCAGCGACCGGAGCATGTCCGCCATATCCGAGGCGTGCTGCTCGATGGTGTAGCCGTCCTCGGCAAACGTGGACTGCCCGGCCCCCCGGTGATCCGGGACGATGGTGAAAAACTCTTTTGAGAATATCGGGACCTGCGGGCCCCAGCCTTTTCCCGCGCCGCCCAGCCCCGTGAGGAGAATGACGGGGTCGCCTTCCCCTTGGGTCTCGTAATGAATTTCGATACTGTTCACCGCCGCCTTGGGCATCATCTTCCTCCCTTATTCGCTTTTTCATGCCGGATCACCTCGGGCGCGTCTCGGCCGGCGTCTCACCGCAAAGGGTTTTCCCGTTCCCTCGAGCGCACCACGTTCCTTTCGCCGAACATCAGCCAATTGTACCGGGTCAGCCCGCGGGATTCACGCAGGAATGAGGTCAAACCGGAGATTTGGATTCCGTGAAGCGTCCCCTTCGGCCTCGCTCAGGGCAGGCTCCGGTCGCGCCGCGCCCCTCTGTCGCACATTGTCTCGACGGGCGGATTCAAACCCCGGAGGGAATGGGCGAGGCCCTCGGAGCGACAGGGGCGCCAACGATATCCGGCGTCCGGTCCTCTCTGACGGGATGCGGCGCCTTCTTCGACAACGGAAGACATTCAACGGGAGGCTTCAGGCGCGGCCGACGACTTTCCGTGAATGGCCCCTCTCTCCCTCTTCTTTCCTCAATCCGAGTTCGGGCTGATTGCAGGGAAGGGCGATGCGGAATGTGGAGCCTTTGCCCACGCGACTTTCGACGTCTATCGTCCCGCCATGGCCGTCCACTATCCCATGGACAATGGACAACCCAAGGCCGGTCCCTTTCTCTTCGTCCTTTGTCGAGAAAAAGGGATCGAAGATTTGCGTGAGTTTTTCTTTGGGGATCCCCCCCTCTTCATCCTGTACGCCCAGGCCGACCCAGGGGGCGCCTTCCTTCTGAAACTCCTCCAGGCGGAGGATGATGCGCCCGCCCTCCGGCATGGCATCGCGCGCGTTGCCGAGTAAATTGAGAAGGACCTGGGCGATCTGATCCCGGTCCGCTTCAATCAAAACCGAATCCTCGGGGAGCTCGACTGATATGGACGAATCCTCGATCTTGATCTGCATCTCCATCATGGAGACGGTCTCTTGGACGAGCGCTCCCAGGTCAAACCGCGACATGGAGGATTCCCCTCCCCTGGAGAACCGGCGAAGCGAGTCGCAGATCTTTGCAATCCGGCCGACGTTCAAACGAATGGCGTCCGCCGCTTCCCGGACGGAGTCCGGGTTCTCCGCATCCTTCGACAAGATCTGCGCGAAAAGGCCGATGATGTTAGTCGGATTGAGGATCTCGTGGGCCATGCCGGCGCTGAGCCGTCCCAGGGCCGCCAGCTTCTGGTGACGCATCAGCATCTCCTGCGCCTGCTTGCGCTCGCTGATGTCGCGGAGAAAAAAGATAATGTGGTTCTTCCCCTCCACTTCAATAAATCCGGGGCTGACTTCCAGCGGAACCCGTGTGCCGTCCTTTCTGATGTTGACGGACTCATAGGGGTCCAACCCATGGTCCACGATTCGGGCAATCCGTTGGGAAAGCGTATCCCGGTGATCCGGCGACACGAACTCCGAAAGCTCCCGCCCCAGCAGCTCCTCCCTTCCGTATCCGAGCATCGAGCACGCCTTTTGGTTGCAATCGATGATCCGCCCCTTTTCATCAATGATCTCGATCGCGTCGCTGGCCTGCTCGAACAGGGTCCGGTAATTCCGCTCGGATTTCCGGAGGGTTTCCTCCGCGCGTTTCCTGGCGCCGATGTCGCGGTGGATCCCGCTGTACCCCACGATGTCCCCCTGGCTGTCCCGGAGGGGCGAAACCGTGACAGAAACCTCCACCGCGGTCCCATCCTTGCGCCGCCGATTTGTCTCAACGGGCGAGACGGCCTTCCCGGCACTCAGCCGGTCCCAGAACTCTTTGTATTCCCCTGTCTCCTCCAGATAGATGCAGAGGATGGATTGCCCCAGGATCTCCGCTTCTGAATAACCATAAATGGCTTCGGCGCCGAGGTTCCAAGAGGTGATCCGCCCCTCCAGGTCCACGGTGATGATTGCGTCCGAGGCGCCCCGGACAAAGTTGTCCAGCCACTCCCCGGTCTCCCGAACCTGGGCGTACAGCTCGGCGTTCTTCATGGCCAGGGCCAAGTGATCGGCCACCGAGCCCAACAACTCGATGTGCGCCTCCGTGTAGGCATCGACTTCAGAGGACAGGGCGTTCAGAATCCCGATGCAATCGCCCTCGCTCAGGATGGGAACGTTAATGACCGAGCGCAGGCCCTCCGCCGCGAGGATCTGGCGTCTGGGGTGCGGATCTTTTTGCGTATCCGGCAGATAAACGGCCTTTTTCAAGTCCAGAATCTGCTCGAATTCGCTTCCGCTCATGGATATCGGAGCCAGCCGAGCCTTCCGGTCCTCCACCTCGTCAACCGCATAGATTCTTGAGATGACCTGCTTGTCCGATTCAAGCTTGTAGATGCTGCATCGCTCGCACGGGACCAGACGCCTGACCTGCTCCACGGTGATCCGGAACAGGTTCTCCAGGTCCAACGTGGAATTAATGGCCCGGGAGAGCTCATCCAGGACTTCCAGCGTCGTGGTTCGTCTCTGGGCCTCTGAATAAAGACGGGCATTCTCAAAGGCGACGGCCACCTGGTCGGCGATGGCGCGTCCGAGGTTCAGCTTTTGCGGGCCGATCCGCTGGGGGGTGGTCCAGAAGAAAAACAAAGCGCCGATGTTGCGCCCCCCGACCCGGAGGGGGAAAGCCGCCAGGACCCGGTGTCCCTCGCGTCCTTGGATCGCGCCGAAATCCGGATGAGCGTCTACATCGTGGATCCACCGTGGGCGATTCGTGATTCGGGTTATCGAGATAATTCTGACCAACGGGATAAGGATCGGGAAGGGCCAACAGCCGGTCGATGAACTCGGCGGAAATTCCGCGGCTGACGAAATGGTGCTGCAACGGTCCGTGCCCATCACCCTTTCGCTTTCGGCGAGAACCGCCTCGATCAATTCCTCCACCCGAAGACCCGATGGGATGTGATGAAGCGCGCCCGCAAGTCCCTCCTGCTCGGCGAACACCTTGAGGAGCTCGAGCCCCCCTTCCCGAAACAGGTCTTCGCTTTCGGCGAAGAAACCGAGAACGCCCAAGAGAACCCCCCGGGAGATTAACGGGATTCCGGCGAAACTGCCGAGCGTGAGTTTTTCATTCCACGGGGCCGCCATCCATCGGGGGTCTTTCTGGGCCTCCGGCGCCACAAGCGGCTCACGGATTTCCGCCGCTGAGCCCACCAGACCCTGGCCCATCGCCAGGTTGGGAAAATCGACGCCGCGGGCGAAACGCGAGAGGTTCTTCCGGTGAGGGAAAAGACTTTGCTCGGCTTCATCGTAGAGATAACAGACTGCGTAGCGTCCCCCCACCAACTCTTTGGACCCTTCCAGGATGCCGTCGAGGATTTCGTCCAGCTCGAACGCGGAGGTCAGCTTCCGGTTGATCTCATTCAGCTTGGAGAGCTGAGCCGATTTTCGGTTCATTTCATCGAAGGCTTGGGCGTTCTTGAGGGCGACGGCCGCCTGGGTGGCGAATACACCCGCGAGGTCTATCTCGTCGGCGGAAAATTCCCGATCCTCACGGGTGAAGCAGTTCAGCACTCCGGCAACGCTGTCCTCCAGGATCAGAGGAAGACCCAGATAGCTTTTGAATTCGTTCTTCACCGCCCAGTCCGGATTGAACAAATCCGGGTCGTTCAGGATGTCCCGGACGGTGATGGGCTTCCTCTTCGCGGCCACCCGGTGGGAGAGGCTCTTTCCTTTGGGAATGTGCGGCGCCCCGATGTTCTCCGGATCTCTATCGTCGAAGGCCCCTCTGTGCTTGAAGGCGCCGGAAGATTCATCCAGGAAGAGAAGAG
>PVBE010122439.1_pt1 | contig 11260 bp, 9 predicted proteins | sample 1631181 | NCBI WGS metagenome assembly PVBE01 (sample SAMN08397723, study PRJNA350692) | Marine metagenome, whole genome shotgun sequencing project. | isolation source: water | place: Pacific Ocean | collected 2012-04 | reverse complement strand
GGGACATGCGGCGTCCGCTTTCCGCCAGATACCAGTTATAGGTGGCGAGAAGGATGATGGCTGTTAACAGGGCCACCCATATGCCGACGATATAGACGGGTGGAATGTAGAAAATGTCCGGTGGAATGGGCAGGGGGAGATACCAGAAAGCGAGCAAAGAAATACACGTTATTGACAGAATCCCCAATATGATGGTGCTGCGTCGTGACAAAACGGTAGCCGCAATGGTAATCGGCGCGAGAATCAGCACTGCAAAAGGATTAATCAAGCCTCCAGTGAGGAATAGCAGCAGGCTCAACTGTACTGTATCGAAGCCCAGCTGGACCGCCGCTTTCCCGTCGCTAAGCCAGGTTTGAAGGGGAGCCCCGCTGATTTGCCCGCTGATGATGGTCAAGTTCAGAAGGCCCGAGGCTAGGACCAGAACAAGGGCTGGAATGATGGGGAGGGGATAGCCCAGAAAATAATAAACCACCACTAGGGCATTAAGTTGTCCAGCCACTGCTACCCAGCGGATACGCACCAGCGTGCGCAGGTTGAGGCGGATTCTGTCGGTTTCCCCGGGCGTGGGCCAAGGCACGAAGGTCTGGATGAAATCACCCACGGTTTTATGGCTCGCCATCTTCCCTCCGCTCCTTGGATGAATCCTGTGACCAGTATCTCACATGGACGGTGATGGTAGTGAGTGCTTCACCGACAGTCACGGCGGCAGCGCTGAAACTGGGGGCCGAGAAAAAAACGGTGGCGTCGTTGCTGAACCCGAACCCTTCCAGAGGCAGGCCCAGAAAGCCCTTGTCGAAGACGTTGTCGCCATCCTCGTCGTGAAACAGGGCCAGGGCGTATTCTCCTGGCGGCAGGTCGGAAAAGAGTAAGCTTAACCCCTGATAGGGAATGGGCACATCCGAAATGACAAAGGCTTTACCACTGATGGGAAAGAGTTCGGGCCGGTCATAAAGGGCCAGCCGCACGAGACCGTCATTGTTGCGCAGCCCTTTCACTTCCACCTGCAATTCCCCCGCCCGAGTGGCCGCGGGCGTTGATGCCAACAGGGATACGCAAAGAACAATACCCATTCCCGACAAACGCCAAGCCCGTCTTTCGGCATTACCCGCCATGTTTGTCATCGGACCTCTCTTTGGTACTGACTTCGGCTTCTGCAAAACTGGCCATGCCGGTGTGGCAGGCGACCGCCGACCGGACAAGCCCCAGGGCTAGCACTGCACCCGTGCCCTCGCCCAACCGCATGCTAAGGTCCAACAGCGCCTTCTTGCCGATCTTCTCCAGCAACCGCCGGTGTCCTGGTTCCATGGAGACGTGACCCACCTGACAGTGGTCCAGCGATCCCTTGGCAAGAGCGTGGAGAACCGCGGCGGCGGCGGTGCAGGCGAAACCGTCGAGAAGCACTGGAACTGATAAAAGACGGGCGGCGAGGACGGCGCCGGTAATGGCTGCCAGTTCATGGCCCCCCAGACGCCGCAGTGCTTCAAGGGGATCTTTCAAATGGCCGCGGTGAAACGCCAGACCCGCGTCCACGACTCGCGCCTTAAGGCGCAGCCCCTTACCAGCCATCCCGGTTCCCGGCCCTACCCATTCCTTTCCCTTGCCACCGAACAGGCCGGCGCATAGCGCAGCGGCGGACGTGGTGTTGGCGATTCCCATCTCTCCCAGACAAAGCATGTCCATTCCCGCCTCCACAGACGTCATGCCATAGGTCAGGGCCTCCATACACTGGAACTCATCGAGTGCGGGTTCCCGCGTGAAGTCCCTAGTGGGCGTTTCCAGGGCCATTTCATGGACCCGCATCTCCACATCGGCCTGCTCACACAGTTGGTTTATGGCGGCACCTCCATTGATGAAATTCTGTACCATTTGGGACGTCACCTCTACGGGATAGGCAGAGACACCCCTCCCAGCTATCCCATGATTGCCTGCGAACAGACACAGCAGCGGTTTCTCGGTGCGGGGGGGATGCCGCCCCTGCCAGGCACAAAGCCACTCACATAGTTCTTCAAGGCGGCCAAGCGCGCCCGCCGGCTTGGTCAACGTGGATTCCCGTTCGCGCGCCGCCGCCGCCGCCGTCTCGTTGGCGGCGGGAAACGCCTCAACTATGGAGCGAACATCATCGAAACATGTGGGGGGCTGTATCTGTATCATGGCAGCGATCGAACCCGTGAAAAAAGATGGAATTGGCGGTGACGTTCATCTGTCTTATAAACATTCCTGTCTAGTGACAATCCTGTAATCCAGCCACCCACTTAAGGGCCCCGCTCATGGCCACAAGGAAAAAACCATCCCTCCCGCCCGATGTGCCGGAACCTGATCTGGCCGAGGACAACGATCCTATTTTCGATGCTGTCGAAGCGGGGGAGATTCTCTCCAGCTGGTGGGATGATCTGTGCGTGGCTACGGGGTTCCTTACCCGGATTCCCTTCGGCGTGCCGGAAAAAAAGGCAAAAGGAGCCGTGGCTGCCGCCATGCGCGCCTTCCCTCTGGTGGGCGCGGCACTCGGCGCCGCCGGGGGCGTGGTCTACGGGCTTGCTGACGGGATTGGCCTATCACCTTTTCCTTCCGCGTTTCTCGCCCTGGCTGCAGTTGTCGTTCTTTCCGGGGCCATGCATGAAGACGGGCTTGCCGATACCGTGGATGGTTTCATTGGTGGCAGCAACAAGAAAAACCGCCTTGCAATCATGCATGACAGCTTCATCGGCGCTTATGGCGTGCTGGCCCTGGTTTTCTCAGTGGGAATTCGTGTGGCGGTCCTGGTCTCCCTTGCCGATCCAGGGCAGGTGGCTGCGGTCCTGATTGCAGCCCAGGCCGTTTCCCGTGCAGGATTGCCAGTTATCATCTCGAATATGAAACCGGCACGCCGCAGCGGTCTGGCGGTTGCTGCGGGGCGGCCTAGTCAGGATCGTGTTTATGCCTCCGTTGCCCTGGGCGCGGCGCTGGCCCTCCTTTTTCTTGGTCCCGTAGCAGGCCTGTTTGCGCTTCTTGCCGCCGCTACCATCATTGCGGTAATGATGACGTTGTCGTGTCGTCTCGTGGGCGGCTATACCGGCGATGTCCTGGGCGCCGCCCAACAGGCCTGTGAAATAGCCGTCCTGTTGGTGGCCGCCGCCGCTGTATGACCAAGGATGTGCCCCGCATCACCCGCTGGTGGTGGCTGCGCCATGCTCCCGTTCCCGAGCGCAGGGGTCGTGTCTTCGGACAAATGGATGTGGATGCCGATATTTCCGACGTCGCCATCCTGAATAGCCTGGCCTCATGTCTGCCCCGGGACGCCCTGTGGGTCACCAGCCCGCTGAAACGTGCCAGTCAGACAGCGGCGGCATTGGCGAAGGCGGTGGGCCATGATGCCGAACCCCTGGTGGAACCGGACTTCGCCGAACAGGACTTCGGTCTCTGGCAGGGGCTTACTCATAACGAAATGGCCGAACGGTTTCCCATGGAGAACGAACTGTTCTGGAAAACACCGGGCTCGGCTAGCCCTCCGGGGGGGGAAAGCTTTGTACAGGTAATGGAAAGGGTTGGCCGCGCCATCGCGGCCCTTTCCCGGGACCATTTTCATGAAGAGCGCATCGTTTTTGCTCATGGCGGCGTCATTCGTGCGGCTTTGGCGGCGGCCCTTGGCTGCGGGCCGGAAAGGGCGCTGTGCTTTGCCGTGGACAACCTGTCCGTGACCCGGATCGACCGTATGATCCTCCCCGGGGAGGCCGTCCAGTGGCGTGTAAGCGGGGTCAATCTTGTTCCGGTTTGACAGAAAAATTTTTCTCCAAGCTATATAATCCTGTATCTGCTGGGGTCTAACGCCGACAGGACCACATGTGACGGACGAAATTCATTTCCACTCCAGGCCATCGGCTTTGCTGGCGAATCTTCCCGCGGCGTGTTAGGTTCGTGCGAATCAAACTGGGACAGGGAAGTCCGGTGACGTGTGGAGGACGATATGATTCCGTCTTTCCCCGCCAGGCCGGCGCTGCCCCCGCAACTGTAAGGATGAGAACGCGATATATACGCCACTGGCCGCAAGGCTGGGAAGGCATCGTGTTCACGGATGATCCCGAGCCAGGAGACCTCCCCGGTTTGCTCAGGCCGTAATTGATCCTCGGGTGGAGGTTCGTGCCACATGCAGGCACCCAAATCCTTACAGAAAAATGTTTCCCTTTCCGCCGTGACTCTGATTCTGGGCGGGGTGCGGTCGGGTAAAAGCAGCTATGCCGAGGGGCTGGTGCGCGCCACGTCGCAGGGACGGGGCGTTTACCTCGCCACCGCCGACGCCGCCCAGGCCCGGGACGATCCGGAAATGCGGGCGCGAATCGAACATCACCGGAAGCGTCGTGGCGAAGGCTGGTCCACTATCGAGGAGCCCCTGGCCCTGGCCGAGACACTTCTTGAGAAAGCTGGTCCGGAAACTCCTGTTCTCGTTGACTGTCTCACCCTCTGGCTGGCCAACCTGATGGCGGCGGGCCGTGATGTTGCCGCTGAAATCAATACTCTGGAAGAGACCCTGCCTCGGCTCGGCGGCGCCGTGGTTTTTATTTCCAACGAAGTGGGACTGGGGATCGTTCCCGAGAACGCCACTGCCCGCGCCTTTCGTGACCATGCGGGTTTGCTTCACCAAAGGCTGGCGGCCTGCGCCGACCGGGTGGTGTTCATGGCAGCGGGGTTGCCCAGCATCCTCAAGGCCCCAACTTTAGTGAAGGAATAATATGAAGATTCAGGCAACCGTCATCACGGGCTTCCTCGGCTCCGGAAAAACTACCCTCATCCGCCACCTTATCGTGCGCGCGGAAGGTAGGCGGCTGGCCCTTATCATCAATGAGTTCGGCGATCTTGGATTCGACCGCGAGGCTCTCCTTGGTGATGACGGAATGGGCGGGGAAAATGGGGAATGCGGGGTGCCTGGCTGTAAAGAAGACGATATCGTGGAACTGGCAAACGGCTGTATCTGCTGCACCGTGGCCGATGATTTCCTGCCCACCATCACGGCGCTGATGGACCGGAAAGAACCACCCGAGCATATCATCATCGAAACCTCTGGGCTGGCGTTGCCCAAGCCCTTGCTCAAGGCCTTTACCTGGCCCGAGGTGCGCTCCCGCGTCACCGTGGACGGCGTGCTTACGGTCATCGACGCCGCCGCCGTGGCCGCCGGACGCTTCGCCGATGATCCTCAGGCCGTGGCCCACCAGCGCGCCGCCGACCTCATGCTCGACCATGATAATCCGTTGGAAGAAGTCTTCGGCGACCAGCTTTCCTGTGCCGATCTGGTGATCCTCAACAAGACCGATCTTCTGGCGCAAGAGGAACTGGAAAGCGTGCAACGGGACTTAGCCGAGAGCCTGCGTCCCGGGGTGAAGATGGTCGCCACCAGCGAAGGCCAGATCGAGCCCAGCATTGTCCTAGGGCTGGACGCGGCGGCGGAAGATGACCTCCATGCCCGGCCCTCGGTCCACGACGGCGAGGAAGAGCACGATCACGATGATTTTGAAAGTTTCACCTTGCCACTGTCCCCCTTGGGCGACGTGGGAGACCTCCTTGCGCGCCTGCACGAGGCCGCCGCCGCCCATGATATTCTGCGCATCAAGGGCTTCGCCGGGGTGGCGGATAAGGCCATGCGACTGGTGGTTCAAGGAGTGGGCACGCGCCTTCACCACTATTTCGACCGTCCCTGGGGAGACGGTGAAAGCCGTGACGGCGCGCTGGTGGTGATCGGCCTCAAGGGGTTGGACCGCGAAGCCATCGCCAGAATGATAACGGGCGGCTGAGCCATGCATCTGCTTGCGGCACAATCGGGAGGCATCAGCGACGGCATGGAGGCCGTGGACCTCGGCCAGACTCCCAGCGACATAGTGGTCCTCTCCGCCGCCGACAGCGATCTCGCCTCTCTTGCCGCAGCGCGGGACCTGCTTTGCGAAAATGGGGAAGTCCTGCCCTCTCTGCGGCTGGCCAATTTCATGAACCTGTCCCACAACCTCTCGGTGGACCTCTATGTGGGGTCTGTGATCGAAGAGGCGAGGCTGGTGATCGTGCGGCTTCTGGGCGGTAGGGGGTACTGGCCATATGGCGTGGAAGAACTGGTAGGCGCTGCGCGGCGTAAGGGTTTGGCCTTAGCTTTCCTGCCCGGTGACGACCAACCCGACGCCGAACTAGTCGCTCTCTCAACCCTAGCGCCGGAGGCTACCCACCGCCTGTGGCAGTACTGCGTGCAGGGCGGAATGGAAAACGCCGCCAATTTCCTTCGTTTCGCCGCAAGCCTCATGGGCCACGAGAATTCCTGGCAGGAGCCAGCGCCGCTGCTGCGAGCCGGGCTTTACTGGCCGGGCCGCGACCAGCCCACCCTGGACGATCTGCGTGACGCCTGGCTGCCGGAACAACCCGTGGCCGCGCTTTTGTTTTACCGGGCGCTGGTCCAGGCCGCCGATACCAGGCCGGTGGATGCTCTGGTGACGGCGCTGGCCGGGCGCGGTCTTAACCCCCTGCCTATCTACGCCGCCAGCCTCAAGGACCCAGTGGCCGCCGCCACCGTTGACGGATTGCTGCGCGCCGCGCCGCCCCACGTGGTGGTGAACGCTACCGGCTTCGCCCTCTCGGTTCCCGGGGAGAAGCGGGTGGATGCACCCTTCGATTTCGCCGATTGTCCGGTGCTGCAGGTGGCATTCAGTGGCGGCACCCGCGAGGCCTGGCAAGAGGAATGCACAGGGATCAACGCCCGCGACCTGGCCATGAGCGTGGTTCTTCCCGAGGTGGACGGACGTCTTTTTACCCGTGCCGTTTCCTTCAAGGAGCGCATCCGGCGCGACGAGGCCACCCAATGCGATCTGGTGGCCCATGAGCCGGTGGCCGACCGGGTGGCGTTTTGCGCCGATCTGGCCCGCGCCTGGGTGGAACTGCGGCAAACACCGGCTCGCGAACGCCGCATCACGCTTGTGCTGGCAAATTATCCCAACCGCGACGGGCGGCTCGGAAACGGCGTCGGTCTGGATACACCCGCGGGCACCGTCAACGTACTGCGCGCCCTTAAAGACGCCGGATACACTACAGACTCCCTGCCCGAGGACGGGGCGGCACTCATAGCTTGGATTTCCGCCGGTCCCACCAATGATTTTCACGACCTGCCAAACCGTTATATATCCGAAACAATCTCTCTGGCTGAGTATTCGTCCTTCTTCGCCACGTTGCCTGAATCGCTGCGCCGCCAGGTCACGGAACGCTGGGGCGGGGCGGAACAGGACCCCTTCTTTCTCAGACATGATCAGGCCTTCGCTCTGCCCGTGCTTCGCTGCGGCAAGGTGGCTGTGGCCCTGCAACCGGCGCGGGGCTATAACATTGATCCCACCGCCAGCTATCACAGCCCGGACCTGGTGCCGCCCCACGGCTATTTTGCCTTTTATGCCTGGCTGCGCGGTCCATTCGCGGCTCATGCGGTGGTCCATATGGGCAAGCACGGCAATCTCGAATGGCTGCCGGGCAAAGCGCTGGCGCTTTCCGAAACCTGTTTCCCGGAGGCGGCATTGGGACCCCTGCCCCATCTCTACCCCTTTATCGTCAACGATCCCGGCGAGGGCAGCCAAGCCAAGCGCCGTACGGCGGCAGTGATTATCGACCACCTCACCCCGCCATTGACCCGGGCGGAGAGCTACGGCGTGCTGGCGGAGCTGGAACAGTTAGTGGACGAATATTACGAGGCCGCTGGGCTCGATCCCCGCCGCCTCGCCCTGCTGCGCCGTGAAATCCTGGAACGCCTTTCCATGACAGGACTCGATGCCGATTGCGCTATCACCGACGAAGACGGCGAGGAGGAGGCCCTGAAGAAGCTGGACGCCTATCTCTGTGAACTGAAGGAAATGCAGATAAGGGACGGCCTGCATATCTTCGGCCAGTCGCCGGAAAACGTCCAACTTACCGATCTTCTGGTGGCCCTGCTGCGAACACCGAGAAATGACGGAGCCAACAGAAACGCGTCCTTGATCCGCGCCCTGGCGGATGATCTGGAACTTTCCTTCGACCCCCTGGACTGCGACATGGCCGCAGCCTGGAACGGGGCGCGGCCTGATGTGCTGGACGAAAGCGGTGTCTGGCGCAGCAACGGTGATACGGTGGAGCGGCTGGAATTGTTGGCCTGCCGTCTCGTGGGCGGTGAGGCCAAGCCGGAAAAGACATGGTCCCGTACCACGGCGGTGCTCGATTATACAGAAGAAACCCTGCGTCCCGCCGTCATGGCCTGCGGCGAGGCAGAGATCGCCGGTCTTCTGGCCGGGCTCGACGGGCGTTTCGTGGTGCCGGGGCCGTCGGGCGCGCCGACCCGGGGGCGACCCGACGTGCTGCCCACTGGGCGCAACTTTTATTCGGTGGATACCCGTGTGGTGCCCACGCCCACGGCCTGGGCCCTGGGCTGGAAGTCGGCCACCCTCTTGCTGGATCGCTATGCCCAGGAACACGGCAACTGGCCGCGGCGCTTGGCCTTAAGCGCCTGGGGGACCAGCAATATGCGCACCGGCGGAGACGATATTGCCCAGGCGCTGGCCCTGATGGGGGTGCAGCCCCGGTGGGAGCCCGCCTCGCGCCGTGTCACCGGGTTCGAAATATTGCCCGTGTCGGTGCTGGGTCGTCCCCGGGTGGATGTAACCCTGCGTATTTCCGGATTCTTCCGTGACGCCTTTCCCGGCCTCATCGATCTTTTCGATTCTGCGGCCCGCGCCGTGGCGGAGCTGGACGAAACGCCGCAGGACAACCCCCTGGCCGCCCATGTGCGCGATGAGGCTGGGGCCATGATGGCGCGAGGGGAAGATAACGACGCCGCGCGCGCCCGCGCCGCCGCCCGCGTCTTCGGCTCCAAGCCGGGGGCCTATGGCGCGGGGCTTCAGGCACTCATAGACGAGCGGGGTTGGGGAACCGATACCGATCTGGCGCGCGCCTATATTGCCTGGGGCGGCTACGCCTATGGCGGCGGTGCCAAGGGCGCAGCTGAACACGCCCTGTTTGAGAACCGCCTTGCCGGGATCGAGGCCGTCCTGCAGAACCAGGACAACCGCGAGCACGACCTCCTCGACAGCGACGATTACTACCAGTTCGAGGGAGGCCTGGCGGCGGCCGTGCGTCATGTCTCTGGCAAGACCCCGGCGGTGTTCCACAACGACCATTCACGGCCCGAACATCCCAAAATCCGCACCCTGGAAGAGGAAATCGGCCGCGTGGTGCGGGCCCGCGTGGTCAACCCCAAATGGATCGCCGGCGTCATGCGCCACGGCTATAAGGGAGCCTTTGAAATGGCGGCCACGGTGGATTACCTCTTCGCTTTCGCGGCCACCGCCCATGCCGTGAAAGATCACCATTTTGATGCCGTATTTGATGCTTATATCCAAGATGACCACGTACGCGGCTTCATGGAGGAGGCCAACCCGGCGGCTCTGAGGGAAATGAGCGCCAAGCTGATGGAAGCATTGGAGCGCGGGCTGTGGCGGCCCCGGTCCAACGCCGCCCACCACAGGCTTGCGGGCCTGACGGGCATAGTGGGGGAGCAACAGATGAACGGGGAGGCCGTGACACCATGAGTCCCAACGATAGCGCCGGTCATAAGGCGAAGATGGAAAAGCGCAAGGCGCTTCACGACAAGAAACTGGCCGGCAAAACCGAGGCAAAGGGACTGCTCATGGTCCATACCGGCCCCGGCAAGGGCAAATCATCGGCCGCCTTCGGCATGGCACTGCGCTGCGTGGGCCATAATATGCGTGTTGGCGTAGTCCAGTTCATCAAGGGGGCCTGGGATACCGGCGAGCGCCGGGTTCTGGAGACCTTCCCCGAGCTTGTGACCTTCAAGGCGCTTGGCGAGGGCTTTACCTGGGAAACCCGGGACAAGGAGCGCGACATCGCCGCGGCGAAAGCCGCCTGGGAGGCCGCCAAAAAGATGATCACCGACCCCACATACGCCATGGTGATTCTCGACGAAATGAACATCGCCTTGCGCTATGATTACCTTGACCCAAACGAGGTGATCGACGTTCTCGTATCCCGGCGTCCGGGGTTGCATGTGGTGGTTACCGGGCGTAACGCCAAGCCGGAACTAATCGAGGCCGCCGATCTCGCGACCGAAATGACGCTCGTCAAACATCCCTTTCGCGGGGGCGTGAAGGCGCAGCCGGGTGTCGAATTCTAGGACTTATTCTTTTATTCAACGATAATTCCAGGGGAGCCAGACCCATGATCGCAACAATGAACATCCTTCACAGGTCATTCTTCGTCCTTTTCGCCTTTGGCCTTTTGGTCTTTCAGCCCACGGCCACGCGAGCAGAAAACGATGCCAAGGAATTGATAATCAAATCCGAGATCACGCTCGGCAACCTTATCAGCAATCCCGACTATCACACACTTCAGGCCCTGCTGAAGGACGCCAAGGGCGCGTTGATTTTCCCCAGCCTTCTGAAGGCAGGGTTTTTCTTTGGTGCCGAGGGCGGCAGCGGCGTGCTGTTGGCCCGTGGCAGTGACGGCAGTTGGAGCTATCCCGCCTTCTTTACCCTGGGTGCGGTGAGCTTCGGCCTGCAGTTCGGGGGCCAGGATGCGGAAACCGTCTTCGCCATCATGACCGACCGCGGTATCGATTCCATCATCGGCCAGGAAGTAAAACTGGGTGCCGATGTGAGCGTGGCCGCGGGACCAGTGGGAATCGGCGCCGAGGCCGCTACCACGGTCCAGTTGGCGGATGTCTATTCCTTCTCCCGCGCGCGCGGGGTTTACGCCGGGGCTTCTCTCGAGGGGGCGGTGATCCACGGGCGCGAGGATCTCAACGAGGAGTTCTACGGCCGCCGCGCTAGCGCCACCGAAATCGTGCTCCAGAAGAAATACTCTTCCGCCGAAGCCGACAAGCTGCGCGCCCTTTTGGCGGGCCAGTAAACTCTCTATGGGCGGACGAGGGAGACATAGTGAAGACGACGCCGGGCGCGTTCCCGCCCTGATGGTCCAGGGAACCGGCTCCGACGTGGGCAAGTCCCTGCTGGTGGCGGGGCTGGGCCGGGCCTTTGCGCGGCGCGGCCTACGGGTGCGCCCGTTCAAGCCACAGAACATGTCCAACAATGCTTCCGTGACAATGGATGGTGGGGAGATCGGCCGCGCCCAGGCGCTTCAGGCCCAAGCCTGCGGGGTGGCAGAATCGGTGCATATGAACCCCATTCTGCTCAAGCCTCAGTCCGATACCGGCTCCCAACTTGTGGTCCATGGACGAGTGGAAGGCAGTGTCTCGGCCCGTGATTATCACAAGCGTAAGCCCGACCTC
>PVBE011243475.1_pt1 | contig 11261 bp, 10 predicted proteins | sample 1631181 | NCBI WGS metagenome assembly PVBE01 (sample SAMN08397723, study PRJNA350692) | Marine metagenome, whole genome shotgun sequencing project. | isolation source: water | place: Pacific Ocean | collected 2012-04 | reverse complement strand
GTCGAGCACATTCAGGCCTGACGCGCGCAAGTCTTCAGCGAGCACGGTTTTCAAAGGATAGCCGGCATGGTCGGCAGCAATGGCTATCACGTCCGATCGGGATTCGCTTGCCACGGCAGATCTCGCATTTTGTGGTCTGATCGCTTCCGGTTGGCGGTTGATTACCACATGTGGGGTTCACGCACCAGATCAAGACCGACTATTTCTGTCCAGAAAATAAGTTGTATTCCAAATAGTATTATTTCTAATTTGTTTCCTATTCTTTTCTTTAATAGAACCATTAAATTTTATTATATATTGATCTGAGATGAAAGATTTTACAATTGACATGGCATAGTCATACTGGCAGTAAATACTAGATATGAGACAATATTTCTAGAGTATGTAAAGAATGACGCATGATAATAAGAGTAACGTATCTCCCGAGAGTGTTCTGGGGATGACTTCGAACATTGTGTCCTCATATGTGAGCCACAATGCTTTGCCTGCGGATCAAATCCCGGAGCTGATTAAAACCGTTTATACATCCCTCGATGGTGTGCAGCCATCCACCAGTGAGGCAACAGGGCAGCCGCAGAAGCCTGCGGTTTCAGTGCGTCGCTCGATAACGCCCGACTACATTATTTGTCTTGAAGATGGCAAGAAGCTGAAAATGCTAAAACGCCATCTACGCACCAACTACAGCATGTCTCCGGAAGACTATCGCGCCAAGTGGAATCTTCCTGTCGACTATCCGATGGTCGCGCCAAACTATGCCAAGCAACGCTCGGAGTTCGCCAAGAAGATCGGCCTCGGCCGGAAGAAGGCGAGTAGCCGCAGGCGGCACGCCAAGAGCTAACGCCGCGGCAAAACGATTTCAAGGCCCGCAGGACGCGCCCTCTGGGTCTTTTCTTTGGCATGGCGCTTGGGCCAGTTTAGCCATGGTCAGCCCTTCCCACTTTGTTGCGGTCATCGCATTCGCAGCCTGCCGTTCCGCGCCGGAATGGCTGGAGCGGCCGAGTCGAAGTTCTTTCCCCTGGCCACGAATCTGCCTCTCGACGGCGCCACCAGGCAAGCACTGGGAGTGCATTCGCACTGATCCGCCGATTCCCCTAGTTCCATACCGTGCCACGGGCGACTGCCGCCTCAGCGATGCTGGTTATCGCCGACGGCACGGTGCAGCACGCCACGGTGGGGAGCCCAGGCGTCGACCGCCTACCGCTGTCCCGCAGCAGCTAATACCGGGCTACATATCCGTGTAGTCGTAGGAGCCCTGGCTCCATTCGTAGAAGACGTATCCCGGCGCCGAGACATCGCCCTTGTCGTCGAAGCCGATATCGCCGAGCACGGTCTGAAAACTACCGCTACGCAGCGCCGCGATCAGTGCGTCGAGATCGGTCGAGCCCGCGGCTTCCGCCACCTGTGCGAACACCTGGACGGCGGCGTAAGTGTAGAGTGTGTAGCCCTCGGGCTTATAACCCTGGGTCAGAAAACGCTCGACCACATCGGCCGCATTGGGGTTCTTGGCGGGATCGGGGCTGAAGGAAAACAGCGTGCCCTCGCCCGCATCGCCAGTAATCGACCAAAACTCTTCGGTCACCAGGGCATCGCCCGAAACCAACCGCGCCTCCAAACCTTGCGCCCGGGCCTGACGGACGATCAGCCCGGCCTCAGTATGGTAGCCACCGAGATAGATGACATCGATGCCGGCTGCCTTGAGCTTGCTGACGAGCGCCGAATAGTCCTTCTCGCCCGCCGTATAAGCCTCGTACATCGCCTCGCTGATGCCGAGACCCGCAAGCTGCTTGCGGGTCTCGTCGGCCAAGCCTTTGCCGTAGGCCGTCTTGTCGTGAAGGATGGCGATATTCTGGCCAGCGAAATGGTCCGCCAGGAAGGAGCCGGCCACGGCACCTTGCTGGTCGTCGCGCCCGCAGGTGCGAAAGACATTGTCGAAGCCCTGCTCCGTCAGCAGCGGGTTAGTCGAGGCCGGCGAAATCTGCAACACACCTTCCTCGTAATAGGTCTCGGAGGCGGGGATCGAGGTCGAGGAGCAAAAATGCCCGGCCATGAAGACCACGCCCTTGTTGACCATCTGGTTAGCCACGGCCACCGCCTGCTTGGCCTCGCAGCCGTCGTCGCCAATTTCCAACACCAGTTTCTTGCCGAGCACGCCACCGGCGGCGTTAATGTCGGCCACGGCCATCTCGGCGCCGCGCACCATCTGCTCGCCGAAAATTGCGTACTGCCCCGTCACCGGCCCAGCGGTGGCAATGATGATCTCGTCGGCGATGGCCGGCGTCGCCAAGGCGGCAGCCGTGCCCAGTACGATCAGCGTATGTTGAACTGAAGTCTTCATCTTTCCTCACCTCTCTCCGATCCGGCAGAAACCTACCCAAAAGATCGCGATTCAAACCGACTTTGCCAAGCCCCCTAATGCGGACGATAGGTAAAAGACCCTGTCTGCTGGTAGAGCCAGGGATATTGCCTCACCATTAGCCGCACCATGGCAATGCGATAGGCGACCAGTCCGATGGAGATAATTACAGCCGTATCAATGACATAGCCGGACAGCAATAACAGCGGACCGTCGAAGAGGCCGTAAATCAGAAAACGATCGCCCAGACCCAAGCCAATACAGGCCAAGATCACCTGCCAGGGCGGACGCCAGGTTATGGCGATGGCGCGCCCCGTCATCAGAGCCGCCCCGCCGGCGATGACCAGGGTGATACCGATCCAGACATCCAGCGTGGTGCCGGTCAGTGTCGCCGCGTCGCCCCACATCCCCATGCTCAATGCCCTCCCTCGAGATAGGCCGACTTGACCTCGGCATTGGCCATCAACTCCTCACCCGTGCCCTGCAACACGATCTTGCCGTTGGCCATAACATAGCCGCGGTTCGTAAGACGCAGAGCGTGAAAGGCATTCTGCTCAACCAGCAGAATGGTCATGCCACGGCTGCGGTTGATCTCGGCAATGATCGCAAAGATCTGCTTGACGATCAACGGCGCCAGGCCGAGCGAGGGCTCGTCGAGCAGCAACAGGCGCGGCCGGCTCATCAGGGCGCGAGCGATGGCGAGCATCTGCTGCTCCCCACCCGAGAGTGTGCCGCCTCGCTGGCCGCGGCGCTCGGCTAAAATGGGAAAGGTGGCGAAAACCGCTTCAAGATCTTCCTGAAAGTTCGCTTCCTCGCCCACGATGGCGCCCATTTGCAGATTTTCTAGCACCGTCATGCGAGGAAAGATGCGTCGCCCTTCGGGCGACTGCGCTATGCCGCGGCGGACGATCTGGAAGGTCGGTAGCGCCGTGATCTCCTCGCCTTCGAAGAGCACGCGCCCGGCGCTAGCGTGGGGGTTGCCGCAAATGGTCATCAACAATGTCGACTTGCCGGCGCCATTGGCGCCGATCAAAGTGACTATCTCGCCTTCACCGACACTGAGATCGACACCGCGCAAGGCCTCGATGGGCCCGTAATGTGTGTGCACACCTTCTAGCGAAAGCATCATGCCGCGCCCTCCTCGGTCTCGCCCAAATAGGCGCGGATAACGGCCGGATCGGCGCGCACGGTGGCCGGATCGCCGTCGGCGATAAGCTTACCGTAATCGAGTACGACGATGTGGTCGGAGATGCCCATGACCACGTTCATGTCATGCTCGATGAGCAAGATACCGATTTGCTGCTCGTCGCGGATATTGAGCAGCAGCTGATTCAGCTCGGCAGATTCGCGCGGGTTGAGCCCGGCCGCTGGCTCGTCGAGACAAAGCAGCACGGGGCGGGTGCACATGGCACGTGCGATCTCCAGGCGTCGTTGAGCACCGTACGGCAGCTCGCTGGCGCCGCGATCAGCGTGCTCGACCAAGCCGACGCGTTCCAGCCAATGGCGGGCAAGTTCTATTGCCTCGTCCTCGGCGGCACGGTAGGCCGGCAAGCCGAGCAGCCCGGCGATGGAGAAAGCCGAGGCCCGCATTAGCGCGTTGTGCTGAGCGACGACCAGGTTCTCCAGCACTGACATGGCGGGAAACAGGCGGATGTTCTGGAACGTGCGGGCGATTCCGGCGCGGGCGCTGCGAAATCCATCCATGCGCTCAAGCAGATAGGTTTCATCGCCGTGACCGCGCAAGGCAAGGCGCCCGACGCTCGGCTTGTAGAACCCGGTCAGGCAGTTGAACACGGTGGTCTTGCCGGCACCGTTGGGGCCGATGATGGCAGTGATTTGCTCGGGCTCGGCAATGAAAGAGAGATCGTCGATCGCCACCAGGCCGCCGAAGCGCATGGTAAGATGCTCGACCGTCAGCAACACGCTCATGGCGGCGCCTCCCGACCCGCCAAGCGGATGGTCGGCTGGCGCCGCGAGAGCAGGCCGCGCGGCTTCCAGATCATGATCAGCACCATGGCACTGCCGAAAGCAAGCATGCGGAACTCCGAGAACTCGCGCAGGAATTCGGGCAGCAGAATGATCGCCGCAGCCGCAAGCACGACGCCGATCTGGCTACCCATGCCGCCGAGCACGACGATCGCGAGAATGATGGCGGATTCTATAAAGGTAAAGCTCTCGGGGCTGATGAAGCCCGAGCGCGTGGCGAAGAACGAACCCGCGAAACCACCAAACATAGCACCTAGCGCGAAGGCCGAGAGCTTGGTGTTGACCGGGTTGATGCCGAGCGCGCGGCAGGCAATCTCATCCTCTCGCAAAGCCTCCCAGGCACGCCCCAATGGCAGCTTGCGGATACGCAGCACGAAGAAGTTTGTCAGTAGCGCGATGCCGAGGATGATGAAATAGAGGAAGATGATGCGGTACTGGCCGGAATAGTCGATGCCGAAGTAATCGTGAAACGCCGTGCCGTCCCCGACACGCTTGGTGAATTCGAGCCCGAACAAGGTGGGGCGCGGCACGCCGGTGACGCCATTGGGGCCGCCCGAGAAATCGACCCAGTTGACCAGAACGACGCGGACGATCTCACCGAAACCAAGAGTGACGATGGCTAGGTAGTCGCCGCGCAAGCGTAGCACCGGATATCCCAGCAGGATGCCAAAACTGGCGGCGAAGACCCCGGCCAGCGGCAGGCACATCCAGAAACCGAAGCCGAACTCGGTACCGAGCAGTGCGAAGCTGTAGGCACCGACGGCGTAGAACGCCACATAGCCGAGATCGAGCAGGCCTGCGAGCCCAACCACAATGTTAAGACCCCAGCCCAACAACACGTAGATCAGCACCTGGGTTGCGGTATCGACCACGTAGCGGTCGGCAAAAGGCATGAAAGGCAATGCGATGGCGGCGATCAAAGCTGCGAGCGCAGCATAGCCCCAGTGGCGCTGCCACAGGGTCTGCCCCGGCGCCGCAGCCTTCCCGCCACGTCCACGCCACAAGCCCTCAAAGATACCGCTGGTGCCCGCGCAGACCATCAGCCCTCGGCCAAGGCCGACGATCGCCGCCGCCAGCAACAGGAACTCCCAGCGGCCATGCACCGAGAGCCCACCAACGCCGTGCTCAAGCTTGAGGCCGAGCATGGGCACAGCCAGCGCCACCGCCACCAGGGCGGCGAGCGCCCCCTCCCGTAGCGCTTGGACGGCAGTCATTTCGCCCACGCCCTCAGACCTTCTCGATCTCGGGTCGACCGAGCAGGCCCGAGGGACGGAAGATAAGCACCAGAACAAGAATACCGAAGGCCGCGACGTCTTTGTATTCGACAGTGAAATAGCCGGACCAAAACGCCTCAACCATGCCCAGTAGCATGCCCCCCAGCATGGCGCCGGGCAGCGAGCCGATGCCGCCAAGAACGGCCGCCGTGAAGGCCTTGAGACCGGCGATAAACCCCATGAAGAAGTCGATTACGCCGTAATAAAGCGTCACCATGACTCCGGCCACCGCCGCCAGCGCCGCCCCCATGACGAAAGTCAGCGAGATGGTACGGTCGACATCGATGCCAAGCAGGGTGGCCATGGTGCGGTCCTGTTCGCAGGCACGCTGGGCCCGACCCAACGAAGTGCCACTGATCAGCGAGGCGAAAGCCGCCATTAGAACCACGGTCAAAATGACGATAAAGATTTGAATATAGCTCAGGGTGACGAGGAAGTTGTCGGCCTCGTAGACATCAATTCTGCCTTCAATGATCGGGCTGATCGCCTTGACGCCCGCGCCCTGGCTGAGCAGTACGTAGTTCTGCAGGGCGAGCGACATGCCAATGGCCGAGATCAGTGCCGCCAGGCGTTGCGAGCCGCGCAACGGCCGATAAGCCACCCGCTCCACCGTCCAGCCGTAGAGCGCGGTAAACAGCATCGTCACCACCAGCACCAGCAGCAGCGCCAGCGGCACCCAGGTTATGCCGGCGGCACCAAGAATGGTGAAGCTAATGATGGCGACGAAGGCACCGATCATGTAAATCTCGCCGTGGGCGAAATTGATCATGCCGATAATGCCGTAGACCATCGTGTAACCGATCGCGATCAGCCCGTAGATGCTGCCGAGCGTCACGCCGTTGATCAGTTGCTGAAGAAAATAGGCCATTCGCCCCCCGCCCGCGGTGCTCCACACCTAGAGCAGATTCCCCTCATTGGGAACCGGCTTATGGCGACGGAATCTTGCCTTGCTTTAAGAGGACATATTCCAGGTTGCTCTAGGCAAGTCCCATTAACTCCGCTCACTCAAGGCAGGCAAGCCGACCGTGGAAACCTCGATGCCGGTATCAAAATCAACAGCTGTGATCTTCAGTGCGCCGCCGACCTGGATGAAATCGTAAATGACCTCGGTCGGGTCCCAGGCCGCCCCAGCCATGCGCAAATCAGGCGGCGGCGCGGCTGATATCGAGATTACCCCAGACCCGGCGCAGGGAATCGACCAGATGGTCCATCATGGCGTCATCATGCAGCGGGCACGGCGTGATGCGCAGCCGCTCCGTGCCGCGCGGCACGGTCGGATAGTTGATCGGCTGCACGTAGATCCCGTGATCGCTCAACAACTCGTCGCTGGCACGCTTGCAGAGCACGGGATCACCCACGATCACCGGCACGATGTGGCTACGGTTCTCGATCACCGGTATGCCCACCTCGGCGAGCCGCCGCTTAAGGGTCCGTGCTCGCTCCTGGTGGCACTCGCGTTCGGCATTGCTGGCCTTAAGGTGCTTGACCGCTGCTAGAGCGCCCGCCGCCACGGCCGGCGGCAACGAGGTGGTGAAGATGAATCCAGAAGCGAACGAGCGCACCACGTCGACGATCGAGGCGGAAGCCGTGATATAGCCGCCCATGACGCCGAATGCCTTACCCAGCGTGCCCTCGATGACGTCGACCTGCTCCATCAGACCCTCACACTCGGCAACGCCACCACCGCGCGGACCGTACATGCCGACAGCATGGACTTCGTCGAGATAGGTCAGTGCGTTATGACGCTTGGCAACCTCGCAGATCTCGCCGATGGGCGCGATATCGCCGTCCATGGAGTAGACGGACTCGAAGGCCACGATCTTGGGCGCGTCCGGATCAAGCTCGCCCAAGAGCTCATCAAGGTGGCCAGGATCATTATGGCGGAAGATCTTTTTAGGCGCCTTGGAATGGCGCACGCCCTGGATCATAGAAGCGTGGTTGAGAGCATCGGAGAGAATGACGCAGCCTGGCAGGATCGAGCCCAGCGTGGAGAGCGTCGCGTCATTCGAGATGTAGCCAGAAGTGAACAGCAACGCCGCGTCCTTGCGGTGCAGGTCGGCCAGTTCGCGCTCCAGCAACACGTGATAATGGGTCGTGCCGGAGATATTGCGTGTGCCGCCGGCGCCGGCCCCGACCTTCTGCAAAGCCTCGGTCATGGCGCTAACGACATCGGGATGCTGGCCCATGCCGAGATAGTCGTTCGAGCACCAGATCACGACATCGCGTTCGCCGCCATTCTGAAAATAGGTCGCTTTCGGAAAGTTACCAGCATGGCGTGCCAAGTCTGCGAATATTCGATAACGCCCCTCTTCTCTAAGAGAATCAAGAGATTGAGAGAAGTACTTATCGTAATTCATTAGCTCGTTTCCGTTCTTTGGCCCGAGGCCAATCTAACCTAGTCGCCGATAGTCTCAAATCAAGCGCCAATGATCCTTGATCAAGATCATACATCTCAACGTACGTAGCCGAGGTCGGACCAGACCTTCTCGATTCAGGGCACGGACATCATGTACCTGAAGGTCGCCGAGCCGAGCCGCAGCAAGATCATCGCCTACCTGATGAAATAACGCCCGCTACAAAAACCCCTAGACCGCAGCACCTCTAATCGGATTCAGACGATCGGCGCCGGCTGCGAGTTCTTATCCGGTGAGAGATGCCTAAACGACTTCAAGGCCGCTGGATAGGAGGCTAGTTAATCGGATCACGACGCACTTCCGCCAAAGCATTCAAATCAGGTTACTGTTTCAGTTATCTCGCGTGCCGCTGACCATTGAAACCAGCGGCTACGACGCGATTTTTTCGACCAGATCGTGAAAGTCCTCGGCGATGACGTCGTGAACTTGATCCGGTTCATCGATTTGATCGAATAGGTCGAGATCTCCCCATTCCTCGGTTCGCCGGACAAAGGCTGTTTTCAAACCCTGTTCACGGGCGGCAAGAAGGTCAAAATTGTGGCATGCGATCATCATGATTTCCGATGGCTCAAGCTGAAGAAACCGTGGCGCGGCATCATAAACGGTGGGATGAGGTTTGTACTCGTCCAAAAACTCACACGAGATGACACAATCCCAAGATATTCCCGCGTGGCGGGAGGAATCAACAATCAAGGAAACACTTAGAATGGTCAGGGTCGACAGAAGGAAGCGGTCACGCAGTACCGGCCAGGCAGACTTGGCATCGGGCCAAGCATGGAGATTGTGCCAGCTGCCGGTCAGGCGATCACGATCATTCTGGTCGAATATGTTAAGTGAAAATTCTTCGAGAACATCATCCAGGGTCATCCGATGGACGCCATCGATGTTCAATCCCTGAGCGCGGCCTTTGTATTGCGTGAGCATTGCGTTGAGTGCCGCATAACGCCAGTGATTTGCGACTCTCGGCCAGTTGGCGCTCACGCCCTTTTCCTCACCAAGCTGGCGCAATGACGCCGACACACCAGCATGCCAATCCAGCACCGTTCCACCAACATCAAATACCAAAGCTTTAATATTAAGCACTAAATTTCTCCTCAGATCGGCACAGTGGCTGAACGACAGTGTTCTCAACGTTGGTTTGGTCTTGCAGGTCAAGGCACGATGCAAAGACGTCCTCGACGCTGCTTTCGCAAATTGACACCGGACTCAGCGCGACGTGATTTTTGAAACGCCGCAGCAGGTCTTTGTCGTTGAATGGGTTATCCGGATGCCCCCTGGGCGCACTGACGTTCTCTTCCAGGGTTTTGCCCGCGATTGTCATCAGCCGGGTTCGTGCCGTCCACGGTTCAAGCGACGTATCGATACGAACGCTCACGCGCTCCATCAGCGCTTTGATTTCAGGTTGCTCGGCCGAGTACCGGATACATGCGTCAGGGCCAATTTCTCGGTCGACCAACGCGACGGCGGCTAGAAACGGCAGACTGAATTGCCGATCGGCAACGGTTTGCGGCTGCCATTTGCCCTTTCGCGGATCAGCAACGACGGCGAAATCTTCTTCTGTCAAGTCAATCGTAATTTCGTCGACCTGATCAGCAAGCACGTCGGCATTCATCGCCAACTTTATAAGCCCATCGACGGCTGCATGTGTTCGCCGGCACGCAGCAAATGTTTTCAGTTCGGTCTCCTCTAGGCACCATCGCGTATTTAAGCCGTCAAGAATGGCCATTTCCCGAGTTTCCCATGGGCAGGAGAGACCGAGATATCCCCGCTCACCGCTCAGGACGCTGTTTGTCGGACCGGTCAACCCAGCCTGCGCAAACAAACAGGCCGACACTGCCAACTCAGCGATCAAGCCGTGCTGAACCTTGATGATACTGGTTGGCGGATGGAACATTGCATTGGATAATCCGGGCGCCATCACCGAGGCGATACCCAATGCGTGTCTTGCGTCTTGGAAGCCAAGACCGAGCAATCTGGTTACCGCGATGGTTGCCCCGAAAAGACCATGCGCCCCGTCGGTCAAAGGATTGACGCCCGCGTCGATGACATTGACCGCTTTGCCAATTCGAATTGCAGCCTCTTCTCCGACAATGAAAGCCGTCAGAAATTCAGAACCAGTCGTCTCGGAACGCAGCCCCAAGGCGGCAAACAAAGCCGGCAAAGTAAATTCCGCCGTGTGCAGTGCTTGCGGATGAATTGGCCCCAAATCCAGCGCTCGCGCCATGGTACCGAGCACTAGCCCACAGGCTCGCGCCGGAAGGCGATCAGCAGACAAACCCGGGACGAGACTGTCGCTACGTCCACCTTGCGCGACCACAATTTCGTAGACAGTCCGCGCATCAGGAGAACTGCTCCCGCCGACGAGGGCACCATAAGTGTCAACGAATTGCCGTTTCGCCGCCGCCTGCACGCCAGCTGGTACATCGCATACGTCGCCGGCCCATTTTAACAGCGGGACCGCGGTATCCTCGCACAATTGGTTTGTGTTCATCGGCATTAAGGGCACGTGTTATTTCGGTATTTGACGCTTCCGGCAACGCTGCGCAATGTTTTCCACGACTCTCAAAACCCAATATATGGGCAAATAATGGATTCTAAATCGTGTTCAGCAAGGGAAAGGTTACATCATACCGTAATTCATCAAGTTCATGCTGCCGGGACATTGTATTGCGCACGAAAAGCAGTGAAGGCGTCAAGCACGCGCTGAAACATATCGTCTTTGGCCGCACCACTTCGAGCCAATCCGCCTAAAGCCATTTCGCCCCGGCCCCGAAAGGATGCCGCGTTTGCAAAGCAGCAGCTAGCACCGGGCGCTTAGGCCGCCGCGTAACCGCCATCAACGATCAGGGTATGGCCGGTGATGAATGAGGCCGCCGGCGAACACAGAAACAGCGCTGCATCACCGATCTCCTGCGGCGTTCCCCAGCGCTTCATGGGCGTCCGCTCGATGATCGTTTGGTAGCGCTCGGGCTGGCTCTCCGAGAGACCCGCAGTCAGCTTGGTCTCGATCCAACCCGGCGCAATGGCGTTGACGCGCAGACCCTGCGCCGCCCAGCCGATAGCCAGCGACTTAGTCAGATTAACCAGCCCGGCCTTGCTCGCAGCATAGGCGGGCGTCGCCAACGAGCCATAGAAACTGAACATCGAGGCGATATTGAGGATCGCGCCCTTGGCGATGACCAGCTTGCCGAGACAGGCATGGCTCATGCGCATGGCACCGATCAAATTGGTGTT
>PVBE010673867.1_pt1 | contig 11262 bp, 10 predicted proteins | sample 1631181 | NCBI WGS metagenome assembly PVBE01 (sample SAMN08397723, study PRJNA350692) | Marine metagenome, whole genome shotgun sequencing project. | isolation source: water | place: Pacific Ocean | collected 2012-04 | reverse complement strand
TATACATAGCTACTTGTATTCCAAATCTTGACCTATTAGATCTAGAATGGTCACTATCATCAAGCCTAAAAGACGCTATTTCATTTCTAGCGTATTCATAAATTTGATTTGAAAATGCTAACGAGAAGCAAGAAGCTAATAATGTCAGAACAAGTGTAATATTTAAGAATACTTTTGAATATTTTAAATCCTTTAAAAGGATATATAAAAAAGCCAGGGACTGAACAATGATGATAAAGAATGCTGCTCTAGATCCTGAAATAAAAGCCAGCAAAATAACAGCTATTGAAGGGAAAAATCTCCAACTAGACTTGCTTGTTATTATATAGCTAAACATCCAGCCTGCAATTGATAAGAGGTATGTTCCTAAGGCTGGGGGTTCAAAAGTAACTGAGGAAATTCTATTTAACAATGAGTCCGTTTTAGCCTCAGTAAAAGGGAAATAATCAAACAGGTTTAAGACTTTAATTTTTAAATCTTGCATGCCAAACTTTACAATTAAAATCTCAAAAAACGCATATATTAACACTATTATAAATGAGGCTAATATTACTTTTCTAATTGTGTATAAAAGCCTATTTAAGTTCACTAAATAAAAGATGTTAAAAAAAGTAATTGGCAAAATAATTGAACATATTAACAAGGCTCCGTACTGATTAATAAATCTCTCCAGTCCTGTTGTTTGTTTGAAAAAATATTCTGCGGCAGTCATGCTGTTTAAAATCGTTGCTGTAAAACACCAGGCTATAAGTAGAATTAAAAACTGGAAAACTATATTCTTTATTGGAATTTTAATTTTTCTTTTTAAAAGGGCAAAAAACGAAGCAGTTATAAAAAACAGAAAACATGAGTCTCTGTAAAATTCTCCTAAAATAGGCAGGCCTTCCCAAGAATTGAAAGGGATAAAAAAAATGCCCATCAAGATAGCCCATAGAGCAATATTTATAATGCTTATTTGTTTCATTTTTTTATTTATAGTTTCCCCATAGTTTTGTTTCTACTCCGATTTTTTCTAGAGATTTTACATCTTTTCTAAAGAATTTTTTCAGCTCTTGTTCTGTTTTTTTATTTATTGCTTTTGGCTTTGTTTTATATTTTCTTATTATAGCATTAAGAATGTCTTTCATCCATGGCTTCACTGAGATTTTTCTTTTAATAAAGCTTTTTATCTTTGATGGCTTAAAGATTGTTCTGGTAATTATATTATTCTTATAGGCTCCGCCAGGGTTGTATCTTTTATTCAATAGTGTTGGTCTAAAGTCGCTATTTACTTCTAAAAATTCATATGTTTTTTTTATAGTTTCTTCCGGCTTGAGTGTTAGTTCTTCCTGAGTTAAAATTAAAACCTCGGGAAAAACCTCCTTTGCTTTTACTACTTTTTCATAATATGAAGAGTTAAATTTGTAATACCAAAAATCTGAAAATTGTAGTTTCTTCCTTTTTTCTTCATCCTTTATTGCCTTCTCAAAACTAAGCTGTTCTCTGTCCTCTCTTACTAAATGAAGATAATTCGAATATGCTCTTTTAATAGGATCTCTAACTAATACTATAATTTTTGGGCTAGACAGTGAGTTTTTAATTTCATTAAAAAGCTCTGGGTAGTTTATGTATGAGGGGGAGGTTTCTCCTACAGCCTTGTGTTTATTCTCTGGACTAAAAAATTTAGAATATTCATTAAAGTTTCTAATATGTGTTCTTAAAGCCAGCTTGTCTCCGTTGCCCGCTGTTTGTCTTGATAGAATTTTGTTGGTAAAAAAATGGAGCTCTTTTTGTTTTGGCATAAATATTTCAGGATGTTCTGCTAAATAGTAGTGAAGGGATGTTGTTCCGCATTTTGGAAAACCAGATATTATAAAGTTTGGTAAACGCATATGCTATGATATAAAGATTTTTATTCTATCAGCCCTATAGATTACTGCGACAATTAGACTGTTCCAAAAAACCATGCTAATTAGTGTTGCTGTTGCTGCGCCCTCTATTCCATAAACAGGGATCAAAACTAGATTTAATACAACATTCACTATGAGTCCAGAAATTAATATGTTGTTAAGGGTTTTCTGTTTGCCTGTCATGTTTAAGTATGTCGCTCCTGGACCACACAAAGCGCTAAAAAATTGGCCAGCTAACAAAAACCATAAAGCTTGTTTTGCAAAAACATATCCTTCCCCAAAAAGACTTAGTGCTGGGCCAGAAAAAATAAATAAAATTAATAGTACGGGGAGGCTTATAATAAAAATAATTCTCGCCGAATCCTTAATCAGCTTATTTAGCCTGTTAAAATCGTTTGTGTTATATATCTCTGCAATTTTTGGGGCAATCACAATATTTACAGACATAAGCGCAAGAGCTGTAACCGTTGCTAATTTTACTGCGATTGAATAATAGGCCACGTTGTCAAACCCTTCATAAACAGTAAGTATTATTATGTCTACGCTTTGCATAATAAAATATGCTATTGCGCTCAATGCCATTGGGTATGAGCGTGAAAATATTTGATTATAAGAAAATCTGTAACTAATTTGATTAGACAGATTTAGTCTTTTAAAAAGAGTTAATACTTTAATTGTTGTAGTTAATGAAAGCAAAATAAAGCCTGCTAAAAAAGCCTCTATTAGCCATTCTTGATTCTGGGTGAAAAATAAAACTATTGATAAAATAAAAATTGGAGTATATCTAAAAATATTTCTATAAAGTTCTGAGTGTATTGTTTGGTTTAATGCTCTTAGCGCATCAACATTAAGCATTGTTGTTGTATAAAAAAACAGTGCTACAACAGCTTTTAAAATTAAGGAGTGTGCATTTTTTTTGTCAAAAATTTCATTAATAAGACCTTCTGGTATAATTAAATATCCTAAAACAAAAACTATACATATGCCTGTAGTCATTTTTATCATTTTAAAATATATATTCTTAATGGAGTTTAAGGACTTTTTGGAGTTCAAAAAACCTGAATAATAAATTAAGGACTGGTTGGTGCCTATTAAAGAGGCTCCGCTAAGAATCATTATTGTGGCTCTAACAAAATCATACTGCCCTACTTGTTCTGCTGAATAATAGTTTGTTAAAAATAGTGAAAACAAAAACAGCAATATAACGCCCAATCCCCTTATAAAAAGAACTCCAAAGCTTTTTTTTAATAGTCCCTCGCGCACCATGCTACATTCTTCGGTCTAATTCCTCTAAATACCTGTATAGTTTTAAGATAGCGCCTCCTAAAATAAATGCAAGCACCAAGAGAATTGGATAATAAACAGTTTTGTTGTCGCTTAGGCCCTTCTGCTCTATTAAAAGACTGGTGTCATTTACCGCCATTACTGTTTCTGTAGACAAAATTCTTTCCCCTTTTAGTTTTTCATTTTGCTCTTCTAGCGTAATTTTTATCTTAATAAGCTCATTAGGTAAATATGTTTTATTGTCAATATATAATTGGGAAGTGCTTTTTTCAAAGCTGTCTGCTGAGCTATATTTTTCTATAAGCTTATCTATTTGTTCAATTGTTCGTTCGTTGTTAAAAATAGTGCTTGAAATACTTTGAAGCTGTCTTTCTTTTAGGCCTATGAATAAAGGATTTATATTAAAATAGTCTATTATTTTTTTTATGGAAGAGTTGCTGGCAGAAGAAGAGATGTCTAGGGTTAGTACATGATATTTATAATCCGATCTAAAACCTTCTGTCATTGCTAAATTATCTTCAAATTCTAGGTTTTCAAAAAGAGTTCTAATTTCATTTGCATTTATGTCGTCTTTTAAAATGTCTTTTAAGTCTATTATTGGTTTTATGCTAATTTCTTCTAGAACCTCGTCTTCATTGAACTTCATGTCGTTAGTGAAAAAATCTTCATCTTCTGTTTCTATTTTTTGATTTATTAGGTTTATAGCGTCATAAACATAGTTTCCAGCATCAAAATTTATCCGTAATAAAATTGAAGCTTCTTTCGCAGAGTCTTTCCCAATAATATTCTCAGCAACATAGCCAAAGACTGCGCCTAAAAGGACTAAGGTGGCGAGTTTTTTCCAGGCTAATAATGTTTCTTTAATTGTTCTAAAGAAGAATAAAATAATTTTTAAGAAAATTGTTTCTATTTTTTTGAAAAGAAGAAGGATGTCCATTTCTTCTTGTGTGTTGTTGTTTCTTTCGTTAGTCATGACAATTTATTTTGTCATATTTAAACGAAACTTCTTCTGGTTTATTTTATAAATACTGATTTTATCTTTCTTCAACCAAATTTAACCGGTAGAGTTCATCTGCAATTTTTCGGTCATTTGAAATCCTGGGAATTTTGTTTTGTCCACCTAGCTTTCCTATAGAGCTCATATAAATGTTAAGCCCATTTTTACAAACTCTTCTTATTTTTAGACTGTTTATTACCTTCCCCTGGATGAGATCTTGATAATATTTGTTTTGACTCTGCATTTTCAAGTCTAGGGTTTTTTCAAAGACTTTTAGGTCTTTTGTCTCTTCGTCAAAATCTATAAACCATTCGTGATAGGACCCTCTCTTTTCAGAGGTAAATTTTGGGGCAACGGTAAACTCGTTAACAGAAATTCCTGTACTCGCGCATGTTTTTTCTATTGCGCTTTCAACTTGTTTAATTATAACGTGCTCCCCAAAAGCTGAAAGAAATTGCTTTATTCTTCCAGTAACAATAATTTTAAACGGATATTTTGAGGTAAACATGACTGTGTCGCCGGTGTTGTACCCCCACAAGCCTGCAGCCGTTGAAATAATTAATACATAATTAACTCCCGTTTTTACTTCTTCTATAGAAACTCTGTTGTGTTTTGAGTTTAAAAAATCTTTTTCTTCAATAAATTCATAAAAAATCCCTGCATTTAAAATTAAGAGAAGGTCTTTAGATTCCTGTTCGTCTTGAAAAGCAAAAAATCCCTCGCTCGATGGATAAACCTCTATACTGTCTACTTCTCTTCCAATTAGTTTTTCAAACTTGTTTTTATATGGTGCGTAACTTACCCCCCCGTATATTAATAGATTAAAGTTTTTGAAAATTTCTCCTACAGGTTTTCCTGATACATCGTGTAGTTTTTCAAAATACATTTGAAGCCATGAAGGAATACCGCTGAGTATTGTCATATCTTCCTTTATTGTCTCTTGTACAATTGCTTCTACTTTTTTTTCCCAGTCTTCAATACAGTTTGTTTTGTTAGACGGCAGTCTGGCTTTTTTTAAAAAAAAGGGCACATGATGTGCTGAAATTCCTGAGAGTCTTCCTGTTTTTATGCCTCCTGTTTGGTCTAATGCTGGGCTCCCCTGTAAAAAAATAAACTTACCTGCAAGAACCTCTGTTTTTCCTGTATTGGCAATATACATTAATAGCGCGTCTGTGGCTCCTTGCAGTAAATTTGGCAAGCTTTCTTTTGTTATGGGAATGTGTTTTTCTCCTGATGTTGTCCCAGAGGTTGTTGCAAAATATTTTGGCAGTCCAGGCCATAAAATGTTTTTTCTTCCTTTTTTTATTTGATTTATATATTTTTGGAGGCTCTCGTAGTCAGCTATTGGAACATTTTTTTTAAAATCATTATAAGACCTAATGTTATTAAACTTGTGCTCATTTCCAAAAACAGTTTTTTCCCCAAAAGCTATTAGCTTTTTAAGTGTGGTTTTTTGACTTTCAATTGGATGTGTTGCCCATTTTAGAATAGCTTTCTTTCGTTTTTTTGCCAAAAAACTTATTGCTATCTCTTTAAACATTGACGGTTATTTAAAATTAAAAAATTGTTTAGGGTCAATTGGGGCTCCATTCTTCCAAAGCTCTAAATGTAGGTGCGGCCCTGTTGTTAAGGTTCCTTGGTTTCCAGACAAAGCAATAGCCTCTCCCGCTGTAACTAGCTCATTCTGGGTTTTAAGCAAAGAGGAGTTGTGCTTATACACAGACAAAAGCATGTCTCCATGGTCAAGAATAATCACATAGCCTGTTTCCATTGTCCATTCTGCCAAGACAACTCTTCCGTCAGAAACGGCTTTTATAGGTGTTCCTGTGTCAACAGCTATATCAATGGCAAAATGATTTTCATTATAATTGAACGCCTGTGTTATTTCTCCTATAACTGGTTGAAAAAGTGTTTTATTTTCAACTAAAAGCTGGCTTCTTGTTAAATTAAATCTATCTTCTTCCTCTATGTGTTTTCTTAATAAAGAATCCTCTTTTGAAGGACTTAAGCCTGATAAAAGCATGTCTTTGTTTATTTCATTTAATATAGAGTCTCTGTTAAAAGCAATTGTGTCAAGCTCTCCTGTCAATACTTTTTTTATAGAATTATAGTACTGGTTATTAAGGGTAACCACTCTTTCTATTGAGTCTGTTTTAAGGCTTAGTTCTGTTGAGCTTTTTAATAGTTCCAGCGAAGAATATCCGGGAACATACTCTTTTAATTGTGTGAAAAAAATTAGCACTGCCGTTACTCCTATTAATATTGATGTGTATGTTAGGGCAACGAGAAATACTCCAAATTTTGTTGTTTTAAAGGAGAGTCTTTCCTCAAAGGTCTTGTCGTTTGAGACGACCACTTTATATTGCTTATATAGGGCTTCTAAAAACTCGTTGGTTTTCTTCTTTTTCTTCATGCTTTTCAAAAATACTGAAATATAATTACAATTCTGGTTTTCATTATAATGAGCAATGGTTTAAGATTAAACTTTTAATTATTAACTTTGCGTAAAATTTAATACTATGATTTTATCTGTTTTTTCACTCGCTATTCCAGGATGGGGGTCAATTGCATTAATAGTTGTTGCTGCTGTGTTTATTTTTGGAGGAAAAAGTATTGGAAAAAAGCTAGGCGGCATGGTAAAAGGCACTGGAGAAGGGGTTAAAGAATTTAAAAAGGCGCTTAAAGCGGATGATCCTAAAGAAGAAGAAGAAGAAGAAGCAAAACAATAGTTTGCTTCTTTTAATTCAGAATCTTTAAGCTTTTAATTATTGCCTCAAGCTCAAAAACATAGCTTGCTTTTTCTGTCCCTGGAGAATATACAAATCCATCGAAAAATAATATTCGGTTATTAATTGAGTCTACAACGGAAAAATTAATAAAAGGGCCTCCCATAAATTGTTTTTTCACTTCCCATAAGCCTTTGGTTTGTATTGTTTTTTTGCTGCCTATTGTTGCTTGGCTTATTACAGGCCTATATTGAAGGTCTGTTGACATATATGTGTTTTCTGTTGGTCCTGGAATTTTTTGTTTAGACACGGAGTCTCTTGTAGCAACTATTGTGCTTACATCTAAGGGCTTTCTTTTAAAGGGTATTTGGGATACTGATAGGTTTACTGAGCCGCTTTTTGTGTCTTTTCTTATCCAAACAAAGTCTCTGTCTGCTCTTGCAATCCTATAAATTGATGGAAAATCTAGTTTAATTTTAAAAATACTGTCTAATACTTGGGAGCTGCTAAGCGCTTTTCTTATTCTTCTTTGTTTTTCTTTAATTTCGCCTGCTTTTATCTTGTATATTATTTCTCTTGCATGCTTTTTAAATTCTTCTATAATTTCCTTACGATTCATTCCCGAAATAATCACAACTGTTTGGGGCGCAGCATATTGGTTTGCTATGAGCTTTGTTTGTTTTGGCTTGTTGTGTTCTATTTTTATTATTGTTCGTGATTTTGTGACAAAGCCAGTAAAAACTCTTGGCGGAATTTGCCTTAGCTTAAATAGGGGCTCGTGTTGTGGAAGCCCGTATATTGATTTTGTAAGGCTGCTCTTTAGTGCTTTTCCAACACTTCCTTCCCACAGCTGATCTTCAACAACTATTGATATCTCGTTTAGGTTGCCAGAAGATGCCAAGACAATTTTAGTGTCGTTCTTACAGCTAATTAAAGCTAGGGCTGTTATTAAAGCTAGTTTTTTCATGATGCTTTGGCTAAATGTACTATTAATTTTTCGGTATTCTTTTTGGGAAAATTATTAGTCTTTGATTTTCTTTTATTTTATCGCTTGATAAATTGTTCCATCTCATTATGTCTGCTGTTTTTACCCCAAATTTTTTACTAATGCTTCCTAAATAGTCTCCATATCTTATCTTATAGATTATTTTAGAGTTAATGCTATAAAGATCTGGGAGGGGTTTTTCTAATGAATCGAATTCCTTTTTTGCAAAATCATAAAGCTCCTTCTCTCTTGCCGCATATAGCAGGGTGTGGTTTTCAGAAAGTGTAAGAGTTTGAGTTTTATTGTTAATTTTTGGAATTATTTTGTGTATATAGGAGGGGTTTAAAAATTCTATTGTATCTAGAGGTATTTCTAAAAATCTGGCTATCTGTGAAAAAGAAATTTGTTCTTTTACGTGAACTGTGTCTGTCTTCTTTTTTATAATCTCTTCTTTATAAAGGGGTATTCCGTGTTCGTTTGCATATTCTAAAACATACATTGTTGCAATAAACTTTGGTATATGGCGTGATGTTTCATATGGTAAAAACCCCCTTATGTTCCAAAAATTCTTATACCCGCCTGACCTAATAATAGCTCTTGAAATTGTTCTTGGGCCTGCATTGTATGCGGCAACAGCCAAGATCCAGTCGTTATGTCTTTCTTTTAGTTTTAACAAATATTTTGCTGCTGCCTCTGAGGATTTCTCCGGGTCCATTCGTTCATCTATATAGCTGTTAAGCTCTAGGCCGTTTTCTTTTGCTGCGGCATACATAAATTGCCACAAACCTGTAGCCCCCACTTTTGAAACCGCTTTAGGATTTAGCGTTGCCTCTACTATTGGCAAGTATTTTAACTCTAGAGGTGCTTTGTTGTTTTGTAAAGCTTTTTCAAATATTGAAAAATAGTAGCTCATACGTTCTGTGTTTTGAACGAAAAAGCTTTTTTTTTTCTTTTAAGTATTTTTTAATTAAGTCTTCTAGCTCTGGGGTGTGTGAAATCTCTATTGGGGTTTTTTTGTTAAGCTCATTAAGTCTTGCTTTTATGGTTTCTGAGCTAAAGTTTGAAAAACTGTCTTTTAGAACTTTTTGCTCCTCTACAGGAAAGGCCTGTGAATTGCTTTCTAAAATTGGGGCAATTAATATAAAAAGTGTTAAGAGTGCTTTCATAAAGAATTGGTGTTTTTTATCTCATTAGGGCTTTTATTCCGGGAAGCTCTTTTCCTTCTAGGCTTTCTAGCATTGCTCCTCCTCCAGTGCTTACACGGCTTACCTTGTTATAGAGATTAAATTTCTTTAGAGCCGCCACTGAGTCTCCACCCCCAACTAATGAATATGCTCCGTTTGTTGTAGCCTCTGCCACAGAGGCTGCAACAGCCTTTGTTCCATTAGAAAACCTCTTCATTTCAAAAACCCCCATAGGCCCATTCCATAAAATTGTTTTGCTTTCTTTAATTGTTTTGCAAAATTCTATTTCTGTTTCTGGGCCTATGTCTAGTCCCATCCATCCTTGAGAAATTTTGCTTGCTCTTATGGTTTTTGTTGTAGAGCTGTTTTTAAACTCTGCTGCTGCGATAACGTCTTTTGGTAATAAAATTGAAACTCCTTTTTTCTCTGCTGTTTTTATTAGCTCAAGGCATTCTGTTGTTTTTTCTGACTCAAAAATTGATGCCCCCACTTCTCCGCCCTGGGCTTTAATAAATGTATAGGCCATTCCTCCCCCAATTAATAAATTGTCTACTATTGATAAGAGGTTTTTAATTATAGGAATTTTAGAAGAAACCTTGGCCCCTCCTATAATTGCTGTTACTGGCTGCTTTTTTGAAACCAAAATGTTCTTTATCGACTGTATTTCTTTTTTTAGCAGTAGGCCTGCGCATTTTTCTGAAAAATATTTTGCAATTGTTGCTGTAGAGGCGTGTGCTCTATGTGTTGTGCCAAAAGCATCGTTTACATATACATCCCCCAGCCTTGAAAGCTTCTTTGAAAAGCTTTCGCTTCCTTTAACTTCCTCCTGATAAAATCTTAAGTTTTCTAGCATCAAAACATCTCCCGGCTTAATTGCCTTCACCGCTTTCTCTACATCGGGCCCTATGCAATCGCTAATAAAGATTACTTCTTTAGACAAGCACTGTTGTGTTTGTTCTAATATGTGTTTTAACGAAAGTTTTGGGTTGTGCCCGTTGGGCCTTCCTAGGTGTGACATTAATACGCAGGCGCCGCCTTTGTCAATTATGTAGTCGATTGTTGGTTTTGCGGCTAAAATTCTTGAGGCGTCTAGAACGTTATTGTTGTTGTCGAGAGGAACATTAAAGTCAACTCTTATTAAAGCTTTTTTGTTTTTAAAACCAATGTCTGTTACAAATTTCATCTGCTTAAAGCCTTAAACAAATATAGTTTTTATATGAGTATAAAACTATATTATTCTTTTATCTTTGTTAAATGTCTCCGTCTAACCCTATTGGTCAAAAACAACTCCTGCAACACCTAGAAGGCCTGGCTAAAAACAACAGAATTGCAAACACCTATATGCTGGTTGGCTCTGAGGGTGTGGGAAAGCTCTCTATAGCCTTGGCGTTTATAAAAATTGTTCTCAGCTCATCATTAGGAAAAGACTCTGAGGCTGTTCGGGCGGCTGAGCTTAAGGTAGACTCTCTGTCCCATCCTGACTTACATTTTTCGTTTCCTGTCAACACAAACGACAAAATAAAAAAAGACCCTGTTTCTAAAGACTTTTTAAGTCTGTGGCGAGAAATGTTGTTTGATTCCCCTTATTTCAGTCTACACGACTGGTATAAAAAAATTCGTATTGGGAACAAGCAGGGGGTTATTTCGGCTAAAGAGGCCGAAAAAATCTCTAAAACAATGTCACTTAAGTCTTATGAGGGGGGATACAAGTTTATGGTTATTTGGATGGCAGAGAAAATGAACCCAAGTGCTTCAAATAAACTTTTAAAGCTTTTGGAAGAGCCTCCAAAAAGCACTGTTTTCTTGTTGTTGTCTGAGAATCCAGCGGGAATTCTTGAAACAATTCGCTCTAGATGTCAAAAAATCGAAATTCCTCCTATTGCCTCAAATGATATTGCTTTTGGGCTGGGTGTTAGATATAAAACTAAAAGCTCTACGGCTGAGAAAATTGGGATAAAGTCAAAAGGCAATTACAGAGTTGCATGTCAACTTGCTGAAAATCAAGAGGTTGCAGAAGAAAGCAGTGCTGATTTTATCCGCTGGGTTAGGCTTGCTTTTCGCGTAAAAACGTCAAAAGAAGCTCTTGGAGAAATCATTTCGTTCAGTGAAAACATGGCAAAAAAAAGCAGGGAAGATCAAAAGGCTTTTCTTAAAAGCTCTCTGTCGGTTTTTAGAAAAGGTCTTTTATATAATTATG
>PVBE010133660.1_pt1 | contig 11262 bp, 8 predicted proteins | sample 1631181 | NCBI WGS metagenome assembly PVBE01 (sample SAMN08397723, study PRJNA350692) | Marine metagenome, whole genome shotgun sequencing project. | isolation source: water | place: Pacific Ocean | collected 2012-04 | reverse complement strand
GGCTGCCCGAAATATGAAAATCCCCCCCCCTTTCCCCCCCCCCCCCCCCCCCCGGCCGCTCCCGGCCCCATACAAGGCCAGCGAGGCCTTCGGGAACCGGAAGGAGACGATGTGCGCGCCGGCGGCGGCGCGGACCACCTTCCGCGCGGCGGCGGCCGTCCCGAGGCGACCGTCGATTCGCGGCGCCAGGCTCCACTGAGACGCCGCCTGGGTTGCCAGAATCCCGCACACGAAAACCGCGATCGCCCGGAGGGGCCTTCCACGCCTCCGGGTCCAAAACGCCGCGGCGCCCGAGGCGATCCAGATCCCGCCCAACAGGATGGCCGGCGGGAGAAACTCCGGGTCGGCGATCCCCGCCCAGAGGACAAAGCCGATCCCGCCGGCGGCGAGTCCGGCGAAGGTGATCCCCAAGATCAGCCCGCCCCACCACCCCCAATCCCTCCGGTTCAGCCCCCGTCCGAGATTTCCAAGCACCTCGGCCCGGATAAAGAACCCCGTCAGGAGGGCGGCCGGAGGGAACGCGGGCAGGATATAGGCGGGCCGCTTTGAGGTGGACAGACTGAAGAACAGGAAGATGGCGGCCCACCAGAGGAAAACCATGACGCCGGCCTCCCGGTTTCTCCAGCTCCGGGACGCTCCGTACACCAGGGCCGCGAGCGTCAGCCCCATCCAGGGAAGGAAATTGGACGGGAAATACCCCAGATAGAACAAGAACGATTTCCTGTGATCGAAGGCGCTGAGGTAGCGCGTCACATTCTGCCGGAAGAGCATCTCCCGGACGTGCTCCCCGCCGGCGGCTTGGGCGTACAGGATGTACCACGGAGAAACGATCGCGACCAGGACCAGGACCCCCGCCCCGAAACTCCAGAGTGGGAACCTTCCCCAGCGCCGCCGGAGGGTCAGATAGAGGAATCCGACCCACGCCGGCAGCACCACCCCCACCGGACCCTTGCTCAAGACGGCCAAGCCCGCAGCCGCGAACGCCCCCAGGAGCCAGAGCGAGGACCGGGCGTCCGCCTCCGCACCGCGGATCAGGCAGACGACCGAGATCGTCAGAAAGCACGTCAGGAACATGTCGGACTTGGCGAACCGGGCCTGGTCCCAGAAAAGAAAGGAGGAGGCGAGAACAAGGGCGCCCAGGAACCCGGCGGTCCTTCCAAACAGGCGCACCCCGAGGAAATAGACCACGAGCGCCGTCGCCAGGGCGGCCGCGGCGGAAGGGAGCCGGGCGGTCCACTCGTTCACGCCGTCCGAGACCTTGGAGAGCCCAGCGACGGCCCAGGTGAACAGCGGAGGCTTCGTCCCCTGCGGCCGCTGCGACCAGCGGGGGACCACCCAGTCCCCGGTCTCGATCATCACCCGGGCCTGGAGGGCGAAGCGGCTCTCCTCGTTGTCCATCAGACGCTTGGAGTCGAGACGGAGAAAGAACAGCACCCCGGCCGCGAAAAGCAGCAAGACAACCTGGAAGGGCGCGTTGTGGATTCTCATCGCCGGCCGGCCGGGTCTTTCCGATTCGCCCGGGCGGGCGGCGCCGCCCCGTTCACCCGCGCGGGGGGGCCCGGGCGAACCGGCCGGTTGGTCAAGACAACCAGGGAATCTTTTCGGTATTTGAGATTGTCCCGAAGCAGACGGGACCCCGCCAGGGCCTCGGGCCGAATCTCCTGATAATTCCTCCGGCTCATCACGACGTAGACCGGGTCCTGGTGGTAACGGAAAAAGTATCGGAGCATGCCCCAGTCATAAATGAAATACACCTCCCCCATTTCCGGCGGGGCGTAAAAATCCAGCGACGCCTTGGAAAACCGGTACGAGACCAGGTGACGCCGTCCGACCAGCGCGGCCACCTCCTTCGCATAGGGCCGCGGCGACTTTCTTCGCTCCAGGTGAGGCGCGGCCAGGGGCTGGACCAGCAGGTGGATCACCAAAAAGCCCATGGGAATCACCAACGTCACCCGCCCCAGCGTGCGCCGGAACGTCTCCCGCAACATCCACGCGCCGAGGACGCACACAAGCGCCCCCGCCGCGATCACGGGAATGAGGATGGACGGAAATCTCATGGCCGTCCAGATCGAACCGCCCACGGCCAACCCGACAGCGGCGGCGCCGAGCCCCCGAAACGTCCAGACGCCGGCCGTCCGCCACCGGTCCAGGGATTTCCCCGCCGGGGCGATCGCCGTCGCCAGGAAAGCGCCCGTCATCATGGCGGCCGCCGGATACAGGGCGAGGATATAGGGTCCCCGCTTGGAGGACGAAATGCTGAAGAAGACGAAGACCGCCGCGAACCAGAGCAGGACCGCGCCGTAATCGGCGGTTTTCGCCTTGCGCCTCACCCAGGCCCAGCCCAGGGCCAAAATAAAGATCGGCGTCCACGGCATGAAATCGCCCGCGAAGGTGTAGACGAAATAATAAAACGGCGCGCTGTGATCGAAGGCGCTGAGGAAGCGCAAAAGGTTTTCCCGAAGGACGAAGCCCCGTGCGCTCTCTCCGCCAATGGCCTCCTGGTACAGGAAGTACCAGGACCCGGCGACGCCGACCATCACGGCCAGACCCGCGAGGTGGGCGGCGAGGGACGCCCGCTTCCAATCCCGCCGGGCGACCCATGCGCCCGCGACGATGAAGCCCGGCAGGAGAAGACCCACCGGGCCCTTCGTCAGCACGGCGAGACCCGCCGCCGCGTAGCCCCCCATCACGAGCAGGAAGCCCCGAGGCCCCTGCCGGGCGTGCCCCTCCAAGACGAGCGTCGCCGCCAACAGGACGAAGAACACAAGGAGCATGTCCGTGCGGGCCGTCCGGGCGATTTGGTAGAAGGCGACGTTGGTGCTCATCACCAATCCCGCCAGGAAGGGGACGGGATGGGGGAAAAACCGCCTTCCCAAAAAGTACGTCAGGACGACCACGCCGACCCCGGCCAGGGCCGAGGGGCCGCGCGCGGACCAGGAATTGATCCCGCCCGTGAGGAAGGAAAATCCGGCGACGGCCCACATGAAAAGCGGGGGTTTGGTTCCCTGGGGCCGGTGGGACCAGCGGGGGACCACCCAGTCCCCGGTCTCGATCATGTTCCGGGCCAGGAGGCCGAATCGCGTCTCGTCGTTGTCGATGAGACTGGTCGCGCCGAGGCCGTACAGGGTGATGACGGCGGCGAACAAGGCCAGGGCCAGGGCCTCGCCCCAGGGCGTGCCCAACAGGAAGGATTTTTTCCGCGGTCCGGAAGGCGAATTGTCCTCAGGCGGATGACCGTTGCCGGAGAAAACCATACAAGAAAGATAACAGAATTCCGTCCGAGGCCAAAACAGGCCGGGTCAACGCTTCAAACCGGAATTTTCGCCGATAGGAGAAGGCCGGCCGGGGCGTTCCAGGATTTCTAATCATTGGTGTTGACCCCATTGGATTGCTCCATCGTCATGGCTCTTTCCGGTTAAACCTGATCTCGATCATGGCCAGGAGGAATCAATCGCGCATAAGATCCCGGAAAGCGAATCGATTCCGGATGAGGGGGCATTCGGGGAACCCTCGATGTCCAAGACCGGCGCAACCGTTGGCGGCCTCCCCTAAGGGATTCAGGGAGGTCCGCCTCGTCGCCATTCCCGCCCTCCCGGATTCGTGAAGAATTTTCGAGATTCGATCTTTCTATGGATTCGATTATGAGAATCCCACTTTGGGAGATTGCGCCGCAATGGACTTCACGCTGACTGAAGAACAACGATTGTTGAAGGAGATGGCGCGGGAGTTCGCGGAGCGTGAAGTCCGGCCCGTCGTTGCGGAGCTCGATGCCAACCCGAACCCGGCCGAATGTTTTCCCAGAGAGCTTATCCGCAAAGGGTCCGAGCTGGGTCTGCGGACGTTGGCCCTCCCGGAGGAATTCGGCGGGGCCGGCGCGTCCGTGTTGACTCAGGCCGTGGTCCTTCAGGAGATTTCCAAGGTGGACCCGGGCGTCGCAAAGGTTTTCGCTCAGTGCTGGAAGATCGCCCTGATGATCCACCGCGTGGGCACCGAAGAGCAGCGGGAACGCTTCCTCCGCCCCTTTGTCGACGACGCCGATTGCGTCTGCTCAATCCTGACGACCGAGCCGGATTCCGGAGCCGATAACCATTTGCCCTACGATGCCTCGGAGGCCGGCATCCAGCTCAAGGCGGTGCGGGAGGGAGAGGACTACGTCCTGAACGGAAGGAAGCATTTCTGCTCCCTGGTGGGGTTTTCCAAACTGATGATCCTGTTTGCGAGAACGGACAAAAGCGTCGGCATGACCCGCGGGTCCACCGCCTTCGTCGTCACGGACGGGATCCCGGGGCTCTCGTACGGGACGATCCACGACAAGATGGGTTGGCGCCTCTACCCCCAAGGCGAAGCCGTCTTCGAAAACGTCCGCGTGCCGGCTTCGAACATCCTGGGCGACGCCGGCAACGCATGGGCCGACGTCCGATGGTATTTCGGAAAGACCATGGAAATTCCGGCTTGCGCCCTCGGCGTGGCCGAGGCCGCGTATGAGCAGGCGCTCGATTACGCGCGAGACCGGGTGCAGGGCGGCAAGCCCATCATCGAGCATCAAGCCGTGGGGCTCAGCCTGTCCAGGATGAAGATGCTTCTGACCACCGCCCAGGTCACCCTTTGGCATGCCGCCTGGGGGATTGACGAAGACCCGGACTACCGGCCGTGCACGACTTACTGGACGAAGGCCTTCATCACCCAAGCCTGCCGGGAAGTCGCCGAGCAGGCCATGGAGCTGATGGGCGGCAGCGGGGTCATGCGGGAAACGGGCATGGAGAAGCACGTCCGTGACGTTCTGTGCATGTTTCACGTGGATGGAGGCAGGGACATCACGTTGTTGAAGGCGGTCAAATACCTCTGAGGACAGGGGCTTTCGCGCGGCGGCCCTGGAAACCGCCGCAAGACGCGGCTCGTTCGAGGAACGAAAAAGGAGATCCAAAATGAAATTCCATGGAATGCTGCTTCGGGTCGGTTTGGTCCTGGGGCTGGCCTTTAGCGCCGTCCCCGCCCGGGCCGCGGACAAGGTGACCTTCGCCGCGGACTGGATCCTCTATGGCAAGCACGCGCCGTTCGTGCTCGCCATAGAGAAGGGGTTTTACAAGAAACACAACCTCGACGTAGACTTTTCCAGGGGGTTCGGCTCGGCGGACACCATCAAGCGCGTCGGGGCCAAGACGACCGACTTCGGTTTCGCGGATACGGCGAATCTCGTGGTCGCCCGCGCCCGCGGGACAAAGGTGAAAGGGATCGCCATCATAGCCGCCAGGTCCCTTTACACCATTTACACGCTCAAAAAGAACAACATCCGGACACCGAAGGACTTGAAGGGCAAACTTGTGGGGGGCCCCGTCAGGGACGTTGCCCGGACCATCTTTCCGGCTTTCGCCCGAATCAACGGCCTGGATCCCGACAAGGACGTCAGATGGCTCGACATGACCGCTGCCGCCCGTCTGTCGTCTCTTCTCACGGGCAGGGTGGACGCGTTCAGCGGGTTCGGCACCGCTACGCCCACATTCGTGGCCGGCGCCAAGAAGGCCGGCCGGACGATCGTGGAAATCAAGTATGCCGACTGGGGCCTGGATACCTACGCCCACTCACTCATCACGCACAACGACACCATTGAAGCCAAGCCCGATCTGGTGAAAAGATTCGTCCGGGCCACGCTGGAGGCGTGGGCCTCGAGCATGAAAAATCCTGAACAGGCCATCCAGGCGTTCCACAGAAGGAGCCCGGCGACCAGTCTGACCCTGGCGCGGGGTCACCTGAAAATCGCCATTTCCGTCCTGGTCGACGGCTACGTCCGGAAGCACGGTCTGGGGGCCTACGATCCCGACAAAATAAAGCGAACGATCGATGTGATCAGCCGGTTCATGAAACTCCCATCGGTGGTTCGGCCGACGGACCTTTACACAAATGCGTTTTTGCCGGGAATCACGCCGTGAAGGGCGCGTCTCTTCAACAGCGGAGCGGTATACAGCGCTGAAGACGTGCTCACATCGACGAGCGACGTGAGCGATTGACGCCTCGTCGGCGGAGCATCCGCGCAACCATGCGCGGAGTGGGGACCGTATGCCCAAGAAGCGTCGCAAGAAAAAGGTCGTCGCCCTGGAGGAGGCCCTGGGTCGCGTCCCGAATGGCGCCTGTCTGGGAATCGGGGGACACGTCCGCGAAAACCGTCCCGCCGCCTTCCTGCGGGCCCTCTTGAGACGGGGCGTGAAGGACCTCACCGTGATGACCTCTCCTTCGGCCGGATTCGAAGTGGACCTGCTGGTGGGCGCGGGGGCCGTGCGGACGCTCTACGCCGGGTACGTCGGGTTCGAGCACCTCGGCCTTGCACCCAACTTCCGTTGGGCCGCGGAAACGGGCAAAGTCGAGGTGATCGCGGGCGAAGAGGCGACGCTTCTCGGCGGCCTTCTCGCCCGCGCAGAAGGCGTCCCCTACCACCCCGTCGGCTCCCTCCTGGGGACGGATTTCCTCCGACTCGATCCGGACCTGAAGCGGTTCACCGCCGAGGACGGAGAGGAGGTCTGGATGGTCCCGGCGCTGGGGCCCGAGGTGAGCGTCGTTCACGCCCAGGAAGCGGACGAGTACGGCAACCTGCGCTATCTGGGAAGCCCCTTCGCCGACCCCATCCTGGTGCGGGCGAGCAACCGGGTCGTGGCCACGGTGGACCGCATCGTCTCGAACCGCCGCTTCCGCGCGGCGCCCGACCGCACGACCATCCAGGGGTTCCGCGTCGGGTGCGTCGTGGAGATGCCCTTCGGCGCCCACCCCTGCGGCAGTCAAGGCGTCCACGTCGAAGACGAGGCCCACCTGAGAACGTACATCGAGGCGGGCCGGGCGGAGCGCAAGGGGACCTCGCCGGGGGCCTTCGAGGCGTATCTGCGCCGCTACGTTTATGAGCCCCGGACCCACGAGGAGTACCTCGAACGGGTGGGCGGCGAAGACAGACTCGCCGCCCTTCGTGCGGCGGTGAGGGGAAACGGGAGATGACCGGCCCCGCCTCCGTCCTTGAGCTCATGGTCTTCACCCTCGCCCGGGACATCCGAGACGGCGAGACCGCCTTCGTGGGCGGCGTCATCGCGGAGATTCCGCTCGCGGCGTGCCTGTTGGCCCAACGCCTTCACGCCCCGAACCTGACCCTCTACACGGTGAACGCCGCCGTCAACCCCCGGCCCCTGAGTCTTCAGCACAGCGGACCGGACGGGCGGCATCTTCACAGGGCGGAATCGCTCACCGATTACCACGACATCTTCGAATTTTCCGAGCGGGGGGCCGACTTCGTCTTCTACGGGGGCCTCCAAATCGACGCCTTCGGCAACACGAACCTGCACTTCATCGGGGAGGACTGGACGCGGCCGACCCTTCGCGGACCGGGGGTGGCGAACATCTCCCTCGCCGTGACGAGCGGGCGGACCTACCTCTATTCCCTCCGCCACGACCGGAGGACCTTCCGCCCGAAGGTGGACTTCATCACCATCCCGGGCCATCTGGACGGTCCCGGGGGACGGCGCCGGGCGGGCATCCGGACCGAGGGGCCGCGCCTGTGCGTCACCCCCCTCTCCGTCTTCGACTTCCCGGAGGCAACGCGGCGGATGCGCCTCCGCTCGGTCCACCCGGGGGTCTCGCTCGATACGGTTCGGGAACAAACGGGGTTCGACCTCGAACTCGCCGGCGTCGAGGTCCCGACGACCCCCGGGCCGAAAGCCTCGGAGCTCCGCCTTCTCCGCCGGGAGATCGACCGGAACGGCCTGTTGCAACGGGACGTTTGAAAGAAAGCGCCGACCCTGCAACGGCCGGGTGGTCTTCCGCGGCACGAGGGCCTTGAGGCCGGGATCGCTGTTCGAGCCTTGGCGCATTTCCTCACAAGACGGCAAGAAGCGGCGCGAGGAGACCGACACGGGCCATGATCGAGCGGCGCAGGCGGCCGCCCCACATCGAGCGGCTCTACCGTGAGAAGGGCTACTGGGGAACGACCCTGGACGCGGCGTTCGCCGAGCGTTTGAATCGGTGCCCGCATCGGGAAGTTCTAAGGGACAGCCGGGGAGGACTCACCTTCGCGGGCCTCTCCGAGGCGGCCCTTCGCCTCGCCCGCGCGCTCCACGACTTGGGCGTGGGCTTCGAGGACCGGGTCGTCGTCCAGCTTCCCGACGGACGGGACTTCGCCGCCGTCCACCTGGCCCTCGCCCGCCTTCGGGCCATCACCGTCCCCGTCGTCCCGACCTACCGCGCGCGGGAGATGAAGGCCATCCTCTCCTCTTCGGGAGCGGTCGGCGTCGTCACGCCGGGTGTTTTCCGCGGCTTCGATTACGCCGGGATGGTCGAGGGACTGAGGGGGAACCTGCCCTCTCTGCGGTGGGCCGCAACGGCGGGTGAACAAGCCCATGAAAACGTCCTGTCCCTGCCCGGCCTCCTCGCCGCCGACCCCCTTCCGCGTGACGCTTACCCTTCGGGCGAGCCCGAGAGCGGGGACGTCCTCGTCCTTCTGTGGACGGCGGGGAGCACGGGGCCGTCGAAGGGCATCCTCCGGACGCATGACGCCCTCCTCTGCCACGCGGCCACCCTGGCCCGCGACCTCGGGTATTCCGCCGGGACGACCATCGCCAACTTCTGTCCCCTGACTCACGTCGCGGGGCTGGTTCTCCTCTACATCGGTTTCCGGCAGGGGTCCCGTCTTGCGGTCCTGGAACGGTTCGAGGCGGAGCGGGCCTTGGACCTCATCGAGGAGACGCGCGCCGAAGTCGTGGCGGCGGTCCCCACCCAGACCATTGCGCTCCTGGAAGCCGCCGCCGGCAGACCCGAAGCCCTCCGTTCGGTCCGGAAGATTCACAGCGGGGGCGGGGCCTGTCCCGGGGCCGTGAAGCGGCAAATCCTCATCGACTGGGGAATCACCTTCATCGATCTTTACGGCATGACAGAGGGAGTCAGCGCCACGACCCGCCCCGAGGATCCCCCGGAGAAGGTCATGACGACATCGGGGAAACCGGGCCGTTCCGAAGAGGAAATGCGCATACTCGACGCAGAAGGAAAACCCCTCCCGTCGGGAGAGGCGGGGGAGATCGTCTCCCTGTCGCCTATCCTTTTCTCAGGGTACTTCGATGACCCGAAAAGAACGCGCGAGGCCCATACCCCGGAGGGCTGGTTCCGCACCGGAGACCTGGGTTACTTCGATCCGGAGGGTTACCTTCACGTCGTCGGCCGGCAGAAGGAGATCATCCGCCGGGGGTCGGAGACGATCCACCCGAAGGAGGTGGAAGAGCTCCTCATGACCCACCCGCGGATCGGAGAGGTCGCGGTGGTGGGCGTTCCCGACGAAAGGTACGGCGAGCGGGCCTGCGCCTTCGTGAAGACCGTCGATGGAGAGACCTTGACCCTGGAGGAGGTCATCCGGCGCCTCGAGACGGCGGGCCTGGCCAGATTCAAGTTTCCCGAACGTGTAGAGATGGTCCTTGGCAATTTCCCCCGGACGGCCGACGGGAAGATCCACAAGCTCGTCCTGAGACAGGGTCTGTCGGAGAAATGAACGACGGTTGCAAAGTCGCGGCCCCGGGCAGGCACGGAAAGGTCTGAATGTAATTCAGCGGATCAGCACCCATTCCTCCGTGAGGGGCGCGGCGGACTTGGCGAAGCGGTAGAGGACGCAGCGGTCATGAAAGAGCTGTTTCACCTGTCCAAGCTGCTCCTCCGTCCCGGACGACGTCACGTAAAACTTCAGGTCGATCCCCAGGACGCCGCCGTTCTTTCCGCGCTCGTCGTCGGGCTCGAAGTGCGCCAGCTCCAGGCCGCCCTCCACCCGGCAGTCGTCCAGCGGCATTCCCGCCTCTTTGGCGAACAGCTCGATGTGGGCCACGCTGCACCCGGCGATGGCGGCGATGGTGTACTCGGCGGGGGTCGGGAACTCGTAGAGGCCGCCGCGTCCCGGCGGCTCGTCGATGATGACCGGCTCGCAGTCCCGGACGGACACCTCCGAGCGCATGGAACCCTTCCATTGGGCGGACGCCACGCGGGTCACCGATTCAACCTTCGCCTGCTCACCCATTTCCTTCCTCCCGGAATCCGTCGGAAAACGGTCTCAAAGGAATCCCTCCGGGTAACATAGCAGAACAGAAGAGGCGTTGACACCTCGGCCCCCCCGTGCTAGCCTCTGTGCAATCCGTATCCTTATAACTCATTTACTTTCCAATGGTTATGATGAAAGATCCCAACGAATCCATCTTCACAAGAGACTCGCTCGACGCGGCCATGACAACCAATTGCACGTACTACCACGGCATGTCGGCCCGTGAGCGATTCGGGGTGGAAACCGACGTCCTGATCCGCGCGCTTGAGGCCGAGCTGACAGGGGCCCGGCGCGTCCTGGATTACGGACTGGGCGTGGGCAGGATGACCCGGGCGATCTTGGAGCGCCATCCTCACGTCAAGGTTCTCGGCGTGGACAACTCCGAGAGCATGCTTCGGCACGCGCGGGACTACATCCCGGATGAGCACTTCGAGGAGGGCAGGCTGGAGCTTCTTCCCGCCGGGCGGCTCCACGAGATCGAAACCGGCTCCATCGATCTGGTCTTGACCGTTTATGTGCTCCAGCACGTCGACGGCGAATCGCTGCCGGGGCTGATCGGCCAGTTCCGCCGCCTCCTCCACGGGGGAGGAAAGCTGTACGTTCTGAACGCCAAGACCCGGGCCGTGCCCAGAAAGGAACATTTCGACCGGTACAAAAGGTTTCGGAAATGGTTGGGAATCCTCGAGCGGCATTCGGCGCGCAGGCAGATCCAGCGGCTCCTCACCAAACTCGACAACAAGACCATCTACCACGATGACGGCCTCGACGTATCCGTCGAGTTGGAGAAGCGGTTTGAAATGCTGCGAGAGGCGCCCCTCGACGGCCATCCGCACATCCGGCGGCTCATGAAAAACCATTTCAGCCGCTTCTATGGAATCCCGGGCGATTCGAGCGTCGAGGAGCGGGATTCAAGCCCGGGGGCGGGGTGAGCCGGTGAAAGACCGGGACGGAACGGTGAGCTGAAGGCGGTTTCTAGAAATCGCCGTCTCCCCCCTCGGCCCGGCATGACGCGGATTATGGTCGGACTCCGAAGATCCGCCAATGTTTCTTGATATCGGGAGCCTCACGATCCAAAGGAGGTGTCCGATGGATCCGGCCCTGCGGTACGAGGCCTCCCCTCATTTCTCGCCACGGCGAACCCCCGAACAAGGGGAGGTCGATTGAGGGGGGGGGGGGGGGGGGCGAGAAACCGAATCATCGTCGGGGCGTGCGGCCGT